>Ga0307515_10019301_pt1 | contig 12284 bp, 10 predicted proteins | sample 17_EM_MG_FD_194513 | JGI IMG/M metagenome (GOLD analysis project Ga0307515, IMG submission 194513) | Populus trichocarpa ectomycorrhiza microbial communities from riparian zone in the Pacific Northwest, United States - 17_EM | ecosystem: Host-associated > Plants > Roots > Unclassified | place...
AATATGAGAAATATATTTTTTATATAATTTTAATATGTTAATATTAAAAATAAAAAAATATTATTTTAATATATTTTAAATTAAAAATTATTTTTAAAAAGTATATTTCAAATTGATAATTTTAAAACTCAGATCAGTCTACACTAATTTGAACTCATCAATATACCAAACACATGAGCTGGTGTTTGATGATTCTAAAGCGCAGATCAGTTCACACTAATTTAAACTCATTAATATACCAAACACATGAACTAGTGTTTGGAAATGTAATGATTTATGTTTTTGGGCATGTTTTACAAGTATGTTTTATTTTGATATGTTGATGTTATAAATAAAAAAAATTATTTTAATATATTTTTAAGTAAAAAATACTTTTAAAAAATATCATGCACCAAAATATCAACACATACTACCCTTGTTGTGTTTTCAAAATCATGGTTTGCATCTAAAATCATGATTTAAAAACATATTAAATTTCAGCATTGTCAAATAAAAAGGTTTTAGGTGTATTGAGTTTTCAAAACTATGGTCATTAAGATAATTATTAAACACCTACTTTTAACTCAACTTGTTTTTTTACCAACTCCACTATAATATAAAATAGGCACTAAATAAATATGAAATTTCCAATTCTCTCCCAATTTGTTCACTTCAGTTTTCTCCAAGAAAGGCTATTTAAAAGAGATAAAAAAAAAAAAACTTGTAAAAAATCAAGACATTGAAGAACGACAATGGGTTTGAATCCTTTTATCTCATAATATATTTATTATCATAATTTTTCAAGTAGAAAAATAAGGAAATGATTAGTCGTAAGGAGAAGATAGATGTTATGGTTTTTAAATTTGAAGATTATAGTTCGAGACTAGAGAAAGTGAACTTTAAGTTTTGAAAATATTTTCTAAATTAATATGATTAATCTTAATTTATAAAAAAATAGATAAATAGCAATTTTATGTAAATTATATTTAAGTATGAATAATAAGTGTAAGATGTCTTTATATTGTTTTTTTTACTATTTCATACCAATAATTTCAATTCATCTCAATATCACCTCAAACTAATTATATAACATATTAATTACAATAGTTAAGAGTTTATATAAAATCTAACAAATACAAACAAAAATCAAGCATTAAAGTTAACGTGATATATTTAGCGTATATGAACAAAAAAAAACAAAAAAAATCTATTTCTAGTGTAAGTATGATAGTCCTAAAAAGCACAACATACAAAACATAAATTAATAAATAATTATTATATCAGTTAATATAAATAAATTCGTTATCATTTCATCATCTTTCTTACTCTAGTTATCTATATTATCATTAACAATTACCTCGAGTATAGTTTTATCAGGGGCATGTCGATATCAATCCACCTTGTATCATTAACTTCTATTTTATTGGATAGCTAATCAAGTTTTCAAGTACATGCTAATGTCAATAATATCGATATCAATTATCATCATTAAATATCATTAGTCTCTCATATCATGAATGACTAATCAAATTTAAATAAATATTGATACCAATTATTCTTATTGGTATCATTAGTTTTCCATACCAGAAACGATTAATCAAGTCCAAGTAAATATCAATAATAATACAACTTATTAATTTTTCAAATCCATAATAGCTAATCAAGTTTATTTTCAACAATTTCGTTATGTTGATGCCGATGTCATTAGCCTCCATTTCAGGAGTGGCTAATCAAACATACATTTTAACAGTCTGATACATAGAAGCTAGCTAGCAAATTCACGCGAGCCAGAGCAGGGCGGATTGGCTTGCTAATGCTGGTCTTTCAACAACCATTAGGTTCTCGCATTTTGGCTGTGTGGTTTGGAACGCAATATCAAACCTGCTGGCATGTGGTAAGCTCTAGGGCCCACCTTACAAATGAAAAAAAAAAAAAAACAGCTTGAAATACAATGTTAGACCTGGCTCCAACACTTATCCAGAAAAGAGCTAAGATCACTGTATCCATATATTCATTCAATCAATTCAGCTTAATCATTTTTTTTTTATTACAATGAAATCATTTCGTTTTTTCTCTTTTTTTTTTTAAAAAAATTTCTTTGATATTGACCCAACTATGTCTAAATGAGGTTTGAATGGATCAAACAGGTTTCATAAGGGTAAATGCCTTCTACAAGTCATGAGTTCCGAGTCGTACATTTTTCGAGTCAAGCCAACCTGAGTTTAACAACCATACTACAATGCCCTTGCCACGCATCTTCGAATACAAATCCTACTATTCTAAGATAAGCAACTTTCCTTACACTGTTTCAATTTCATAGTTCCATTATAGTAAAATCCATTCCTTGCAGAGAATCCTTTGTCCAATAATTCCCTCGGTTTGGCAATGGCAAGGGGAAGTTAAAAGCTCCATAAGAACGAGTCCTCACAGGCAGAAAACACACAACTAAGTAGCTTGCTTGCCCTACTTGTGGGGTTTAATATGTGGGTAAAGCCCCAGTACATGCTCTGGGGTGAAGTCGTGCCGAGTCAAGATTCCAACAATAGGAGGCCTCTGCAAAATAGAGAAATTTGAGGAAATCTTTGCATGAGTATTTGCATAGATTCTAGACAAACCATTAGCAACAAAAATGGATAAACGCAAATCTGAAACGAAATCCCAAGTGTTCATTTGCTTATTAACATGTATATGAACAATGGGAGATTCTTACCCCTGGCGTCTTCGACACCACACACAAGTGTCTAAGGCCAAGTTCGCGAAAGAGAACAGCAGCTTTAGCTAGAGACATGGATTCAACCACGGTGTATGGAGATGTGTTAGCAATAGGATGGAGATCAATATACATCTCCATCTCCTCCTCTGTGATCTCCAAATCCTCCAGCTTCACCCCTTTGCCCGATCCAGCCTTTGCAAAGTCATGTGCCTTGAAACCCCTCACAATATCTGATCCTGTCTTTACTCTCTGCTTTGTAAATTTCTTTCCTTTAAGCAACACGAGCAGATGAGACCTCAAGACAAGCCCACATAATTCTGGAGCATCTGAATAAGGCGGCTCGTCAATCACAGGAAATCCATTATGCCTTACTACTCTCAGGACATGTAATATGTTCCCTACCTTTTCAACCCCAGAGAATGAAACTAATGGACCAGAAACAACATCACTTGCAATAAGGTGTCTCATGTATGGTTCTGCATGGGTTTCCATATAAGGCAATCCTTTAATTTTCATAATTTGATCATAAACACCCTTATTGAAAATATCAGCCACAGATTTTGAAATGAGGAGCACTAGCATCATTAATGGAAGCATAAGCAGATCATTAGTAAGTTCGAGAAGTATGACACAAAGAGAAACTGTCATTCTCATGGTGCCACCAAGGAAGGAGGCAGCTCCAAGAAGGGCAAAGAGACCCACATCAAGATTAGAAAGGGGACCGAGCAGTGTTCCAACAAGACGGCCATAAGAGGCCCCAGCAAGAATGACTGGGATGAAGAGCCCAGAGGGAACAGCAATGCCATAAGTAACAATGCCAAGGCAGAAAATAGCAACGAAGAAAACCAGAAGGGTGGAGAGGTCAAATTCTTTTTCGCTGCCAGAAGTGAATAAGATGCGGATGGCATCATCATTGGTGTTGAAAAAGAGGGAAGCAAGATTGTTATAGTGGTTTGGTGGACACTGGAAATTCTTGAAGTTTCCAGAGCGACTTTCAGTGGGGCATTGCTCAGCCAGGTGAGGGGGACAGGGAATGCACTGTGAAAGCCATGGGAGGCCGTAGGAGCAACAAGAGGTCAGCAGGGAAATGACAATAACAAGCAGGATCTTAAACGAAGGACCTCTCCTGTAATTTGTTCAAACCATCAGCACCAGCAAATATATTGTCAGTCATCCACTAATTCATGCATTTCAAATAATTGAGAAACTAAACTAACAAATTTGTGTCAGAAAATTAATCGTGTCTTAGTAAAGCAAGAATCAAAAGCAACAATAAAGGTTGGAAAGATGAAGTCAAACAGTCCATGTAGGAGATAAAAGAGTTTTACAATGGAAATTAAAAATAATAGCAGGATTAGTCTTTTCTGGAAATGTAGATACGAATAAAAATATACTTTTCCATGTTTCGTTTTAACTGTTCAAAATCAGGGTGGATGATGAAATATAAAGCATAGCTATTCACAAACAAAATGGCAAGAAAGATTAACAGTAAATAATATGAAGAGACTGTTGGTGCATACTCATTGATGATGCTGTAAGTGCGAAGGACCTTGTCAACACAATAGTTGTAAAAGCTTCCAAAAACGCCTCCTATCACTCCAAGGAACATAACTGCTAGTAGATCTGGGGTACTGTAAGTAGCTTTTGTGGAATTTACATCAAACATGATCAGACCTCCTTGTCCAAACAGCCCACATTTTCCAGTTCGGCAAAATTCTATGAGACTTCTCAATACAACTGCTACTACAGCTGTTGTGAAGAATGTCCTCCAAAGAAGGGCACTCCTCCACCTGAATGATACAAGAAAATAATAGATTTCACCTCTTTGTAGTGTAAGGAAGAAAAGAACACTCAAAAGTGGAAGTTGAAAAAAACAAAACACCCCCAATACTAATCATGAAAAGCAAGGGTTACAGAAATAAGGTCACTTGTAACTGTGAAAGAAAATTGTCTGCAACCTGTTGAATGCTAAAAGAGTTCTCTGGGGTTTTACAAAACATCAAGTTAGTCAATCAAAATGAATGGATCTATAAGAGAATGTATTTTTGCCACGTAAATTGGAATCATAGAAGAAGATACACCAATTCAAACATAAACATAAGAAATTAAAGAAGCTACCATACCAATTCAAGGATGGAGAAATGGGGAGAAGGAGAGGATGCTGAAAGAACAGGGAGGTACCAGGAAGCAGCTTCTTCAAGGGCAAATAAGACCCCGCCAACAGGAGCACGGAAGGCAGCTGCTACACCAGCAGCAGAACCACATGTGATCAAATCTCGCCGGTCTCGATCATTTTTGAAGTATCTCAGCCATTTCCAGGTCAAATGATACTTACGAGAACCTCCCTGTCCAAGAAAGGAGGCTATGCAAGCACCAGTATGCACCATGGGTCCTTCTTTGCCAACAACAAATCCAGCAGCAACCCCAAATATGGACCCAAATATCTGAGAAGTTTAAATTAAATATAAAAAAGTAAATAACCAACAATTTAGAGATTCCCTAACCACCCTATAAAACTAGATTGCCCCCACTCATGTCAGTGATGAATTAGCTCATCATGATGAACTAAAAACAGTAGTAAGGAATGACAGTCAACAACAGAAGGCAGGAAAATTGTCTGCGTTAGAAATCATAATTGCTAGCTTTTCCAAAGCAATGAAAGAAAGTAGATTATTTCATGAATAAAGGAAACACTCAGCATAAAAACTATTTGAAGCAAAAGCTTCTCAGATTAAGAGACACTAACAGAATTCTTCTCTTCGTTTAGCCTTTGCTTGTGTTCTGATGAAAGGGTCAATGGGAAGAACTAATGCAAATGATTTGTGACTTCTAGTTTCACCCCATGTATCCTGACAAGGCAGCGTATTCACATCCAAACTCATCAAACATGTAAATAAAACCAACCAATGTGGAAGGCAATTTCACTTTAATTGGGTTTCAAGGAGACATATACTGGCTGGTCACCAAATATTCATTTGCATGCAGAAAAATCAATGGATTTCTTTGTTAACTGCATGTTTTTTTATGCCTCAAAAACAATATTCAAGTTGTTGCATATAACATAACTTGAGTGATCCATTCTGCTAATGGCTAGAATATGCAGAAGACTGGCAAGCTTTCCATTTAAAATAGTTGAATGAATAGCTTGGACTTGTACAAAAATGCTAGGATTGGAGTAATGTTTGGAGGCTAACCAATGAAGTATTAGAATGATTTGACTAATTTTGATGCATGTCTAGTAACAAGCAGATCATAATTTTTGGATTTATCTAGAGTCTGTTGGAAACATGAGAATTGGATCTGGCCTTTATGTCTTTGTTATCATCCCCTATCTGAGAGGTGACCTGATGCTTTGTTGACAGGCAAGTTTCTCACCTTTCCGCCTTTTCTTTATCTTTGGACATCACTGGCTATTAAACAGCTATTACCCAACTTCATGAGCTACTTGGCGTCTTGAAATTTGCAATAAGTGGCCAAAAAAAAAACTAGCAGTGGTAAGGACTTAAATAAATTATATAATTAGAGGAAACAGCTTGTAAGACATTCAGACAATCACTAAATTCAAAAAATTGTATAGAGGGAACCAATATAAATTCTGAAGTTGGTGGGAGAGAGAGACAGAGAGAGTTGCAGATAGTTTGTTATTCACCTTTACAAAAAGGGTAGCAGGTGCCAAAATAGAAGGAGCATCTACACCATTGAGGTATGCTTTAACCTCTGGTATACCAGATCCTGCTGCCGCAGGAGCAACATAAGCACATAAGGCTGCAGCAGCAATAGCCAAAACCACATTGCAACCAGCATAAGTTGCAAATGCCTGATAGTACCTGTACTGAAATAAGAATTATTCATAGCATGTTTGATTATAAGAAAACTCACAAAAGCATGTATCTTGTTTCATGATAAAATATAGCCAAGTATCACTACTAAGATAAGACAAAAGTCTATAACAACTTGATTTGCAAAATAACAGAAAACTGAAGCGCACATATTAACTTTGTTGTGTAACAAATATATAAAAAAAATAAAAAAACATGTTGACATGAGTTAAATATCGAGATAGAAGCCAAAGCTAATCAAGAGTAAAGGTATCCCAAACATGGAAATATGTTGCTACCAGGAACAAAAATGGGGGAAATTCAACAGAACATGAAGGAAAAACAACAGTTCTCGTGCACAAGAACTGCATCACCAAATGTTCAACAATTTCTTTGAATAGATCCAACTTTTAATAGCTCTTACAATCGTGGCGGTGCATGCACTCAAGCCTACCTATGTAAGGTCATTACTGCCCAATAATATATCTTGATATTTCAAACTGATACTGGTAATCAGACTTGGGGGCACATAAAGCATGGAGTGGACTTAAAAATAAAATTAACAATCATACTCAATTTAGATTGATGGGATTCGGATGGCTATCATGATTGATAAATTTTTTAAAATGCAAGCTCAAAAACTAGGATAGGTTATCACAAAAATAGAAGGAAAAAAAAACTGTTATCTTTGTAGAATTGTGTCCTCAAAGGTACACCCAATGCTAGATCTTGGGTTCCAAATGGGGGTCATATGTTGTGGAACGGGTGTGGTGTGGGACTAAGGATTGCTACCCTCTCAATGCCTAATGGATCTCCAAATGCAGCAAAAAGTTGTTCATAGTATAATCTCAAGAGAATTAACTGAAAATTAGTGCACTTTCAGCATGATGAAAAAGACACTTTAAGTTAGATTACGCTTACATCTCCTTAAGCATGAGATTGTTTGTCACCAGAAGTTTGAAACCAGCTATATTCTCAATGGCAAGGTTATTGAAAAAGCCGACAAGCCCTGTACCTAACCCAATGAGGAGAGCAAGTGTCCACTTGAGGACAACATACTGAAATATCTCAGCCTTCTTTCGAGATCTCCAGTCCTGTTTCAAAAGTTCATTCTCAGCAATCCTGCAAAAATACATAGACACAAGTGGGTCAGAATGCAGTAGCAATCGAGCATTGCTTCCAGAACAAATGGCATACTGCTTAGAACTTTTAACAATATATTTAAGACTAAATTATTACGAGTACTTCTGAACTTTAATAATGTCTTTCCCCCTTCAATACCCTTACTTAAAGCATTTCAGCATTTCCATTCTCAGTAAGGAGAGCACGAAGGCACCAGTGAACATCCTAAGGTTACTGAAAGGATAACTAAGGTCACCAACTGAAAGCCATAGGTGAACTGCAGTATGGGAAGGCAAGCCTAGGAAAGAATGGTGTTCCCCACATAACTTTAACAGCCCAATTCTATAAGACCAATCACAGCCTGAGTACACTCAATGAACAGTAAGAAACACAAGATCATGGTCGTCATCCTCTATGTAACTAGTCAACCTTTACTTGCCTAATGATAAGAGTCCAAGAAATACTTCTTATTGAAACTAACTCCACATTTAATTTAGTTCTCAACAACTACAAATAAAAAGAGCAAGCAACCACATCCACATCTTGACTCGCTCGAGAGCGATCTTATTTGTTCTAAAACCCAATTCAAGCAACAAAATGTTCAAAATTAAATTTCCCTTTTCTCCTATATTGTCTTTGCCCAAAAAAAAACATAGAACACAATATACAAAAGTTCCTTCCTTTTTGCCATTTTCCTTCAATATCTAGCTATCCAGAACGAGAACAGGAAAATTGATATGATGGGAACAATTAAAACAGTAAATGAAGAAGCCATCAATACCTTTTCTGCTAAACCAATTCAACCTTCCATATAACAAACAACAAATCAATGCATTCTCTGGTGATCTACCATAAAATCAACCAGACCAAGTGATAATTGATAAATAAGAATATTGGTAAACAAATGGAAACTAAAAGGGTAACATTGACAATGGAGATTAACATAAAAGGAACAAAAAAGACATAAGCTTTAGCAGAAAGAGAGAGAGAATAAGAATATTGAGACTTACTCATAATCAAGGCTTTCGATGGGGCAGGTATTAGCACCAACAATGGCAATCTGTGAAGTATTGTTCTTTCTATTCCTAACAAGAAATGGCTCTCTCAACATTGACACACTGTGTTCCTTATCATCATCTATCTCTAAATCATTCTTTTCTCTATTACTATAATCCTCCATTTTCAACCCTTTTCTTCTTCTTCCCCCCCTTGTCCTCCTCTCTGTCAAAGTTTCTGTCTTTGTATTTGCATGTCAATTATATACAACTATCTAAAGATACTAAACACGGGGCAGCAGTAAATTTGTTTCCTTTCAAGCTAGATTTTCAAGTTCAAATTATGAGCATCAAGACCAAACCACCCCTTTTCTCTTTTCTGAACAAATAAAAGGAAGCTTGAGTTGTCTGTCCGTCTTATGTTAAATGGAGGGGACGTTTATTCATTGACACACTTAGCTTTTGTCATGTGATTTCCTCCTTTTGCGTATCTCGTTGGCCGACCAAATTCTACCACGTATTTGAGTGGTTTCTTTCATTGTTGTTACAACCGCCTTCACGTATGGTGTCACGCCGTTCCTATCCTTTTTTTAAGTTATGGCTGAGATTGTCTTATTAAAATATCTTTTAATTATAAATATATTAAAATATTTTTTTTATTTTTTTTTATTTTTAATAATAGAACATCAAAATGATTCAAAAAAATAAAAATAAAAATAATTTGAAGTAAAAAAATTAAAAATTTTAAAAATTATTTTTTAAATGCAAAAACAAACACACTTAAAAATTGTCATGGTATGACCCGATTGACGTTGTAAATCAAACCATAATCAGTTCAAAACTAGATTTTGACTTTTTTCGATAATTTTTCAAAATAATATTTTATTTTTTCTTTAAAAAATCTTGAAACGATATAGTTTATGATTAATTCAAGTGAACACACTCAACCTTTGACCACGGGTCTTCAGCCGAGTCATGAGCTAAGATTGCTTTAATAGCTTTTGTTTCATTTATCTATGTAGTCAACACTAGATAATTGATTCGCACTACACTTTACGGTAGATCAATTTTTTTAAGGTAAAAAAATATTTAGGTGTTGCTTTTTTCTAGTAGAAAAAGTTTAAATTGTGTAGGGATTAACCCAATTAACTTAACAGATCCAAAGATAACCCGTGTGATCGTTAAAAATATAATTTAACTAAAAACATTCAAGAAAACATTTAAAAAAAATTAAGATAAAAACATATTGGATCGACTCATGTCAATCTAAGTTAACATAACACATTTATAACTCGAATCAGCTAATCTTTAACCTGCTAAATCCATCAGCCAAATCATGAGACTGAAATCCATAGAAAGCAAATAAAAAAAAAAACTTAATTTCCAATCAACCCAATATTAAAGGATGAAATTGAAAAAAAAATTAATTAAAAAACAATAAAAAAACAAACAACTCAAGTCAACTCGGATTAGTTTGTCAAAGTTTCAACTCGGGTTATGTGACTGGAATAACCTCATAGAAAGCAAATCAAAATAAATTATAAGCCTTTATTCTCAATCAACCCAATGTTAAATGATGAGATTAAAAGACAGACTCAATTAAAAATGACAAAAAAATTACCAAAGTTAACCCGGGTTAAGCTGCTAGACCTGTAACCATGGTAATGAAATCGGGATAACCTCATAGAAATTAAACTAAAAAAGATAAATCAACCAAATGTTGAAAGATAAAATTAAAAAAAAATCAACTAAGATAATGACAAAAAATCCTGAGTTAACCCGCTAATTTTACGACCCGAATCATGAAACCTGGATAAGTAAACCCAATATTGAAGGATAAAATTGAAAAAAAATTAAAACTTAAAAAAAGCAAAAAATAAAACAAATCATGTGCAAACCAATAGTGCTTGTGAGGAGGGGAATAATGTATTCCCCTCCTCAATTAGTTTATATTAGATTTTTTCACCGCGCTATGTCATAGGTTGGGTCAAATTATTTTCTAACATAAAAAAAAGATATTCAAACAATGATAACCTAAGTGAATCTAAATTAACTTGACTAACACGTGAGATATGAGATCGAGATACCCCGTAAAATGGAAAGCAAAAAAAACCACAAAGTTTAGGGCCCAACAACCTAATATCAAGTGATGAAACTGAAAAACAAATTCAAAAAAGAAATGTGGAAGAAAACAAATACGAGTCAACACAAGTTCACTCAACTAACCCACCACCTACGGCATGAGATTGGGATAAAAAAATTAGTTTTTTTTTTTAAATGACCTAGAAAAAAAGTTTGAAGTGAAATAAATAAAAAAATAATGAAAAAAAAACTTTAGTCACCCTGGGTTAACCTGACTACCTCGCGACTCAAGATAACCTCATGAGAAGGAAAAGCATAAAAAATCATAAAACCTCAAGACCCAATAACTTAACTTTAAAGGATAACATTGAAAAAAAATATTAAAAAAACATTGAAAAGAACTCCATGACACCCAAAGTTAACTTGACTAACTCACGACTTAGGATAACTCATAAGAAAGGAAAGATAAGAAACTAGAAAGCTCAATACCTAATAGCCTAATGTTAAAAGATGAATTAAAAAAAATAATTTCTAAAGACGACCGAAGTTAAATCGGGCTCATCTTCGAAATCAACAACATGAGTCATGAGATTGAGATGATCCCGCAGAAGGCAAAAACAAATCTTGAACAAAATTCTTAACCATAAAAAAATAAAATAAAAAACAAAAAAAATCAAAACAATGAGAAACCAAATCTGGTGTAAGGACTAATAAAATAAAATAATGAGGGACTAAATTGAAAAATAAAAAAAAATGATAAAAAAGAGAGATATTAAAAGAAAGGAGATCAAAATTGGATAAAAAAACAAATGCAATTAAATACCGAAGAAAAAAATTAAAAGAAAAAACAAATTAAGAAAAGGATAAAAAATGAGCAATTAAAAAAATAAAATAAAATATTGAGAGATAAAATTTAAAGAAAAAAACAAATAATAAAAAGAATGAGTATCATATTTGATTTAAAAACCAAATAAAATTAAATGGAAAGGGATGTAATTGAAAATATAAATAATTCAAAAAAGAATCCAAAAGAAATAAAGACCAATAAAAAAAAACACCATAATTGAAAGACAAAATAAATAGGAGGACAACCCTTGTTTTTAGACAATCCAAAGTGGATTTCAATGAGAGAAGAGAGAAAAGAGAGGGAGAGAGAAAAAAACTCAATCACCATTAAATCGCAAAGAACTGAGCAACACGTGCCACCTCAACATATGTGTTTCCACTAGATGCTTCAAAAGAGACAATAGTTAGGAAATTTTGGCTACCTCACAACATTAAACGTGCCACCTAAAAGGTGCGAGCGATATCCACTTGCTGACACGTGCTTCACATGTTAACAACTTTTTATATATATCAAATATATGAAAATACTAATTTGCTCATAATCCAAATATAATATAACAAAAAAAAAATCATGATGAAAACACTAAAACACTATTTAACCTATCTTTTAATTTTTTCTACTTGAAGGATAATGAAATAATTGTCTTGTTTCTAAAAAAACAAAATTACACTAAAGCCCTTTTAGCCTTTTTGTTTTCTTTTTCATTTTAAGGATATCTCCATAATTTA
>Ga0307515_10019302_pt1 | contig 12284 bp, 4 predicted proteins | sample 17_EM_MG_FD_194513 | JGI IMG/M metagenome (GOLD analysis project Ga0307515, IMG submission 194513) | Populus trichocarpa ectomycorrhiza microbial communities from riparian zone in the Pacific Northwest, United States - 17_EM | ecosystem: Host-associated > Plants > Roots > Unclassified | place...
GAGTAAAAAATACTTTCTAGAAATTATAAAAAGTTAAAAAATATATTATTATTTGTTGACTATATCAAATTTGATCATTGATTTTTTTATTGATATATATTTTGTTTTTTTTTCTCAATTTTATTATTTAGAATCTGATTTAATTTGATTTTTATATCAATTTTGGTCTTTATTTTTTTTATTTTTTTTCTCGTCATTTTCTTAATTAAAATTTGTTATCTATAAGATTCAATCCTCATTTTTTTTATTGTCATTTATTTTATTTAAAATAATTTATAAAATTAGATTTTTTTAATTTTATTATCTTTTAATTCATTTTATCTATTAGATTTTATCATTATTTTTTTATTTTATCTTCATTTTTTTATCAATCGATAAACATCGGCAACAAGATATTTTTTTGTTGGAATTTTTGTTGTTTTTTTCTAATTTTCTAGTAGTTATTTTTTTTCAGAAATACAATTATATACAGGGTTATGGTCAAGCCAACTTTAAATTTGACCTGTTAAAAATTAATGTTAATAAATTCAATCCAACGAATTAAACTAAGAATTGCTAACTTGAAATCTAGTTAGATTTAGATTTTATATTAAGTTAAGTTGGAAGTTAACTCGGTAAAATTAAGATATGGTTTACATGCATTTTATTATCCTAACCTAGATCCTTTCGTTTTTTTTAAAAAACAAATATAACACAATTATCAAATAATCCCGAACTTCCAGTCGAGCTTTTAAACACCTCAGGGGACAACTTATGGTGCTTCACCAATAAAGGTCACGAGATTCTACGAGAATTGATTAAAAAACTAACTTGGTGAGCTGTGTGCTTTTGATTTGGAGATTTAAGGTTTTTTCTATTCTATCGAGAGAGAATGTCGTGGGGAGAGAGAGAGAGAGAGAGAGAGAGTTTTGTGGATTGCTTTCTGTGCAATATATTATATATGAGGGTAGTACAATTATTGTTTTAATTTTTAGTTTGGATAGAGATGTAAAGTATAATTTTTTAAAATATAAAGGCAAAACAAATAATTAATCAAATTATAAAAGATTCGATGTAATTTTAATATATATATATATATATATATATATATATATATATATTTGTCAGGCTTCCTAGTATTGTGAATTTTTACAAGCCTTTCTCTCGTACAAGGACCAGTCCTAGTTCATTTAAAAAAAAAAACTTGAGAAATTGGTCAAATGGATAAAAATTCTCTCCATCCCTTAATTTTAGAGTTTGAACAAGAATTTATTTTAAAAAAAGAGAGACCCATCCTTGATACCATGCAAAAGCAAAACCGCAATTGACGTATACACTAATCTAATAAATCTAGAAGGGTTAGATAAAAAAAATCACCCACCAAGTTTGGAAATAAAGTCAATCAACTTTGTTGGTAAGCTAAACATGAACTTAATTTTCATATAGTTTAATCATTAAAAAAAAACAAAAAGAAACCTTTCAATGAAGTTGAACTTTAAATCATAATAATTAAATCTGACCCAGCTTCAAACTCGGTTTACAAGTTGAATGAGTTAATCTAATTTGACTCGTATTAATCAAAACGATGTTATTTAAATATTTATTTATTTTAAAAAAAACTCAAGCCAAGTTTTAACTAGGTTGATCAAGTTAAATTCAAGTTAATTTTCCAACACCGCTTCTAAGTCCCAAATCATTCCGCTAAAATGAGTTGAGTTTAATAACTTTATTTAAAATTTAAACACCCAATTCTACAATTACAATGAAAAGAAAATTAACATTAAAAAAAAGTAGTATAAGAAGAAAAGGATATTATTACAGTTCATTAAAATTTTAATTTTTTTATTACATTATAATTATAAAAACTCAAAGAATTTTTTTAATGATTAAAAAAAATATGTTTCATTGTTGACCTTTTAATTTCAAATGTTAGAATTAACATTAAAAAATACATTTTTTTAGATATATTGAATAATGTGAAAGACGTGCCTTAAGAATTTTTGAGGATGAGATTTAGGTTTGTTGATGTATAAGTTGGTTTCAAAATACCCTGCATTCTCGACAATAACAAAAACAAAAGAAAAACAAAAAAGCACTCAATTCTTTGTGAGCCACAGTGATGATGGGCTTCTCTTAAGAGCCCATGTAAGTGGGCTACCTAAAATTATGTTCTTTGAACTCACTGAAAGTTTAGCTCAGGATAGGCCCAATCATGTAGCTCCAGAACTCTTTCATCTCCGCGCGAGAAGCCTCCAAATTGAACTGCATGCAGCAGCTTTTTCTTTCCTTCCTCCCCGCAGTCTCAGACTCCCTCCATTCCTGTACCAAAATGGAAAAACCCCAAGACCACAACGACCAGGAGCCTTCAAAATCCCCCACAACTCCAGCATCACCTACACGCGCCTCCTCAACCAGCGTTAAATGCGCCGGCTCAACCTCCTTCCATCCACCACCCACGCAATCCCCTTGGTCAGAAATTTCCCCTCCTCCAACCTACCGCCCTATCCGTTCTCCGGCTATAAATCCGCCACCAAACACAAATTCCCAAGCCATAATCCTCGCTCCAGTCCCGCAATCCCAAAAGGTGCTCACCATTTCCCTTCCTCACACCTTCCAATCCCCCTCCAAAAAAATCCACTCCCCTGACGACATTCGCCAATTCATCAACTCCGATTCCTCTAAGAACTTCCTTGGCTTCATCGTCTCTCTCTCGGAATCTATACGGTCCCATAAAACCTCCGATTCCTTTCACGAATCCACAACTCTGAAAAAGATTGTGTCTATTATCGAAACCCTAATTCAGTGGACTGAAGAAATCCCTCCGGCTCAACAATCTTCTCGATACGGTAACATCTCTTACCGCACCTGGCATAACCGTTTGGTAGAAAATAGCGAGAGTTTAATGCTTCAGATTTTGCCCGAACTTTTAAAATCTTCAATGGTGGAGATCGTTCCTTATTTTACCGATAGTTTTGGTAATTCGAGCCGGATTGATTACGGTACTGGACATGAAACTAATTTCGCCGCATGGTTGTATTGTTTGGCTAGGATGGGTGTTATAGAGGAAGTTGATTATCAAGCTCTAGTTTCTAGAGTTTTTGTTAATTATATTGAATTAATGAGGAAGTTGCAATTGGTTTATAATCTGGAGCCTGCGGGTTCGCACGGTGTTTGGGGGCTTGATGATTATCATTTCTTGCCGTTTATATTTGGATCATCACAGTTGATTAATCATAAGTTTATGAAGCCCAAGTCTATTCATAACGAGGATATTTTGGAGAACTTTTCGAATGAGTATATGTATCTTTCATGCATTGTGTTCATTAAGAAGGTGAAGAAAGGGTTGTTTGCTGAGCACTCGCCTTTGTTGGATGATATCAGCGGAGTGCCTAATTGGAACAAGGTGAATAGCGGGTTGCTTAAGATGTATAGAGCAGAAGTGTTGGAGAAAGTGCCTATTATGCAGCATTTCCTGTTTGGGTCGCTTATTCAGTGGTATGGGTTTTTATTTCTCTTCCATGGCTAATTGGTGCATTGGTTATTCCATTCTAATTTGTGTGAATTAGGAGTTTATATAATGCAGTGCTATTAAATTTATCAGTGGAGATGAAAATGGATATTGTCATGAAGAATAGATATAGAGTACAGTGCATTTTTTAGCTTGGCACCAGTTGAGTTTATAATTGGCTATCTTACATGCATGGTGACTATTTCACAGGTTGCAACTGCAAGATTGATAGCTCTGTCTTTAGTATATAGTTTTTCTTTTCTTAGAATACTAGTTGATTTACTTGGAAGTAGTTTGTAGCCTTTGCGTTACACTTCTGATTCTTATTCACTTTGATTTTACATGCTGTGCGAATTGTTACTTTTCTTAGCAGAATGTTTGTATCAATGTATAGAGGAGGTTGATTGCTTCAATGTAGGTTTTTATGTGTGTGATATCAATATGATATGAATTGAATAAGCTGTCTGCATGAAGTCTAACTGTCCATATCCAATTAAACCATCCAGCTCATGAGTCTTAAAGGGCAAGCAGCACTTGCCACTGCCTTAGCGTGATTTCTACACAGATCTCTAGTCGGAACTCTATTGCCTTGCCTAATGTTTGCTTCTTCAAGAATTTCTTATACTTTTCTCAAGTTCAGAAGGTCTACTTTGTTATTGTTATATTTTCCCTCCATCTTTCGGTCAATGTTTCTGGGGCAAGCTATTAGGGAACGATTTCTTGCATATTGTGTCTAGGTTTAGGGAGTTGCGTTGAAAGTTCGTGTTATTCTAGTTGATGGTGTTAAAAGTTTTCCATTTCATGTGAGGAAAACAATTATTTGAAATAAAAGATTTTGTTGAGCAGTAAGATACCCCTTGAATGAAGATACAATTGAAGTCATCAATTATAAACCTGTTTTTAGTCTGTCAAATTGTCTAGCTAATGCATTCATGTCTGGACCCAGGATCTCTTAAATGCTAGGTGCTATAGCTAACTTGCCTTATTATTAAGTGTCCTTGCATTTGATTGCCATAGCGTTGTTTGATATTTTCCACCTGGAATGTCTTTAGAATTTTTCCTGATTTATGGATTCCAATTCACTTCTTGACTGTGAGAACTTGCGTGGAGGATACTGGCTTCCTTTATGTTCCAGTGGAACAGTCTGATTTCATCAGCATCATTGTGGGGCAATAAAGAGCCAATTTTGGTTGATATCCTGTTCGCTTCCTATAGAAGCTTCCAACACCAGCTATTGGCAAGCATGGACATTAGTTGCTTGGAATTTAGAACCTCGTGGTAAATGGTGCTAGAACTTTCATGGTTTGTTAACTCGTTCATAGCATGGTCAGCATGGTCCTTTTCATTCAAGATGGTATCAAAATATACTTCTTCCCCACCTTTTCCCCCTTTTGGCTCCTTTGTTGGCATGGATAATTAGAAGTTCTGATACCTAGCCTTTTCACCATTCTCTAAATATTTCCTCCTTCATTCAGTGTATGCTTTGTTTGAAATTGGTAAAATGACTTCGTCAACTTGTCAAGCTGAAAATTACTTATCCTTGCATCATGCAGCTCTATAAACTTCACTTGAAGTAAACTGATATGTAATGTAACACGAGGCCGACCATGTTGCCTTTCTGAAATTTTCTTCCATTAGTTGATGTTAGTATTGATATAAAAAAAACAGTTGAACTTTAGTAGGTTAGTTCATGAAGAATCAAATACATCATTGATTGGGATTTTGATTTGTCTAGTGACCACTTTTGTTCTTTTATAATTTAGTTGATATAAGCTTACTGACTCTGGCTAGACGAAACACTGTGTACAACTTTCTGCCAATTATTACCAAGTTCATTGTGGGATCTCCATTTTATTCTTACGGTTTCCTTAAATTGATTTCTGTAAAGATATTACCTTATTCTTGGAGATTGCTGACTTGCGTATTGGTTCAATGGTGTTGATTAGTTCACCTATATGGTACCAATGTTACTCAAAACTTGGAATCAGAATCCATTTGGTTTTTTTTTTTTTACCACATAGATATGTGCTTGTATGTTATTGATTTCTTTATGATTAAAACAGTTAATTTTTTTTTAGGTCATTGCACTGCCAACTGTGACCTGGAAAGTATTTATGTAGTCTTTAATTGCCTCGCTTAGTAGAGAAATTTTGAATGGTATATGTTACTGTAGCTGGTTTGTGATCTGTAATTTTAGCTTACTCTTTCAAAAGAAAGCCTACTGTTGTTTATATGTATATTGATTAGTTTTTTTTTTTTTTTTTCCTTTTTATTCCAGGGAGTAGTGCGTTTATGAGCTCTATAAGAACGTATGATATGGAACCAAGAGGGTGGATTCTCCACGGGGTTTCATTGTGATTCGCTACAGTAGACAGTTTAACAGGGTGGAAATATGATACTACTGTGAACTCATTAAGCTATTCCTCTCTCTGTTTTTCTTTTCTTCCTAAAATGACCATGCAGATGATGCATTGTCAGATAATTATCTACCCGTTTGTTTTACTACATATGTGATGGTGGTGCAAATAGTTGTCTGTCGAATGGTTGAGGGATGAAAGTCCAGTTTCTATCTATAAGTGTTGAGCAAATGGCATGCGAGGATTAATATGTTTCCTCCATTGTTTGATCGGGCTGATGTGGCAGTCATGATGGAGTGCTATACCAAATGTCGAGCTTGAATTTTCAAAGCCATTATACGAAAACGATCAATTTAAATGAGGGATTGTTTGTAAATATTCCCTGATTTATTTTCGCTTGAGCAATTAAATTGAGGAATTGGTATGGTTGTGAGTGTTTTTATTTTAAAATATATTAAAATAATATTTTTTTTATTTTTTAAAATTATTTTTGATATTAATGTATTAAAATAATTTAAAAATATTAAAAAAAATAATCTGAAGGAAAAAAATAAAAAAAATTTAACTTTTTTTAAAAATATTTTTAAAACGTAAAAATAAATACATGATATTGATAGTTTTTTATTACTTGGTTTGGTTAGGTCATCTGGAGGCACAATGGACGAGGGGGTTGATTGTTCCGTCGCAGGAGAACAGAACTGCATGGCCGAAGGAATGAACCCCGAGCTCTTGGCCCATAGGCCATAGGTAATAAAAATGCTCTCTCCTGTTAACCCCTTACTGCTGCCTATCGGATTAAACAAGTCAAGTCAAAGGACACTGCCCAGCTGTCACCTTTATCACCCTCCATCTGGAAAGCACCTGCTGACTCGCTCTATCTGCGTCCTACACAACTTGAACGGAAGCGACCTCTTTTGGGTACGAGGGAGGAATGAACGGAAAGATTCTTGCTAGTTGCTTCTTTCTTGAGATTAAAAACTATGGTCTTTCTCTATTTTGTTTTTACCTCATCTTTTTTCTAAACTTTTTTTTTTTATTGGTAACCTGGGTGTCCGGGCCAGCTTACGCGCACCACAACTAATTCCCAGACTCACTGAACACCCTGTAAGCCCAGTAGACAGGTAAGACATCGCGGAGATGACAAGCGTGCACGCTGAGACTCGAACCCAGGTAACAGAGGCAAGGAAACGTTGCCTCTGCCACTAGCCAGAAGCCTTGGTGCTTTCTAAACGCTTTTTTACAACTCCTTCGCCTCACCTGCCTATCGGATTCCCTGTTCATAATTCACTGTGCATACCACTCATAAAACATTGTTTCGTCACTTTGCATTTTTGCCCCATTTTTATAGTTCAGTCTCTATAGTTCACAAAGTTTGTAATTCGTTCATTGAATATTATTTCTCGTTAAATTAACGAATGACTTTACAAAATAGAGTTTTAGCTTCTATTTAACAAATAAATCGAGAAATGAAGGAATAAAATTAACATAAAAGAAGAAGTAGAGTTTTTTTTCACAGAAGTAGAGTTTTAGCTTCTATTTATTTTATAATGTTTAAGTTCTTAATGGCTGATAAATCAAAGAGAGTTGAATAAAAAGTTGAGCTGGGAGAAAATTCTCGGGGTGGTTAGATTCTAGCCACCAATAATTTATATTTTAATGTTTATGAATTTAATTTTAAGAGATGAACTCAATAAAAATTGTTTTTACCTTCAATAGTGATGAAAAATGTAGAACTGGACTTGAAAAAAATATCTATTTGATTTGGTTTATGGACATATTGGAGGGTGTTTTGAGATTGTTGGTCGGATTATTGAATTCATGTGATATTTTTAAATGAAAATAGATGGTAAATTGCGTTTTTGAGGTATAAATAAGTTGGACCTATCTTGTTTTGTCCGGAGATGCTTGAAGCTTGAACAAGGCAATGACTAGTTGCCTAACCATACAAAACGACTTCTTGTTGCTCACTTTAGCTAAGAAATTGGTCCTAGTTTTTTTTTATTAATTTATAGTAAAATAGTTTTTAATTAGGATTATTAAAAAGAAAGTTAAAAAATTATCCAATTATACCTTCATTCTTAAATAACATTTGAGCTTTTACGGTAATTCTACAGTTCATTTATAAAAAAATTATACAAATCTAATATATAGAATTTTTTAAAACATCACTCATGAATATTTAATGAGAATACTTTTTTATTTTTTATTTTAATTTTTTATATAATATATCTATTTAATTATTTTTTACTTCATTTAAACTTCTGCATTAGAATTGTTACAACACTGTTTGTTTGTTTTTTGACTGGAATTTCTTCTTGTATGATACTAAGTTTAAATTTTTAAAAAATATATTTTTATAATAAAAATGACGTGTTTTCACTAAGAAAAAAACATGGATAGGGAAGGAGGGTTTTGGCTAAAAAATATTTTTTTACGATGATTTAAATCACTTCAATTCCTGCAAATATTAATTTAATTATTTTAGGTTTTCATTCAATAAGTCATACTACTTATAAAAAACAATATGTGGTGTTGATACGAAAATAAAATTTTGACTATAAAAAATTTATTTTTTCTCTATATTTTAAATTGATCGGATTTTAAAAACAATTATTTTAAATACCGTCATGTAGATTATATATGTGTCAACATATTTAAATCTTGATCAATAATACTTTGTCATATAATAAAAAAGTAAAACATACAATTGATCTATCTTGCCATGTATGCATATATAGAGGGGGGGGGGTATTGATACTGAGTTAGAAAATGAAAAAAAATTTAAATCACAATTTCTTAGTATAGATTTTTTATAAATTGTTTTTACTTAAACCAATTAATAATTTATATCATAGGTTTTAGTTTAAGATTTATTTTGAATATTTTTGAGTGAGATGTAAAAGCAAAAAAAAAATCCTGTACAACTAAACCATTTTTTAAAAAAAAAAAAACTTCAAGAGACGGTATAATAATATTTATTTCAAAAATCAAGAGCGGTTGAGAATTTAAATCTATATATTTTATAATTTTATTATTGTTTGATTTAATTTTTTAGATGGAAAATTCCAAAATTCAATTTTGATTAACGAAATAATAAATTTTGATACCGAGTTGGGAAAGGATGCAATATTGTACAAATCATACATATTTTGGTTTTAATATTTTTCATGAAAATAGATCTTTTACTATTATTGATTAAACACAGTAAAAAGAATATAAATAAACATAATTACAATCATTATGGTAATTAAATCAATAGACAGTGAATTGTATAATCAAATTAAAATTATGAGAAGAATAATCAAATCATTAAACAATAGATTGTATGATTAAATTAAATTGAAAGATTAAGATTATATCACCTCGCAACACGGGGACATGCAACTAATTTATTATTATTATTATTGAATACAAGCAACCTCTAAAAGATTCTTGCGTGTTCGGATCACTTGATACAACCCGTTTAAGTCTAGGCGGTAGTTATTACTAGTGGCACGCTGCCAGCCATGCTAATTTTTTTTTTACATGGAAAACATAATTTGAAAATATTAAATGAAAACAAGATAATATTAGAAAAAAAATTTAAAACCTGATTATCAATAAATTAAATATTATAAAATAAATTTAAAAAAATTTAATTTTAATTAGGATATTAAACTCACAACTAGCTTGCAAGGTTAGGATAACTCTGCACAAAAAAAAAAAAAAACAATTAAGGTCAATTTTTAAACAAACTAAATAATAAAAAAAATCAATTAAAAATGCTAAAAAAAAATTTAATTCGACCAGGGTTAACTTGATTAGCCTAAAATCCGGTATATAAAATTGAGATAACTTCATGGAAAGAAAAGCGGTAAAAATCACAAAGTCGAATGATGAAATTGATAAAAAAAAAATTATAAAAAAAAATCTGAAAAATTGAAAGTCAGATCAAGCTAATCTTCAAAACCTGTAATTAAGCCCATGTAATCTTCAAAACCTGTAATTAAGCCCATGAGATTGGGTTACCCCAAATAATGAAAAATAAAATAAATACCAAATACAATATAAAAATTAAATGAAATAAAACAACGAGGGACTAAATTGAAAAATAAAATAAATTAAGAAAATGATAAAAACAAAAAAAATAACAATAAAAAGAATAGTGGTTAAATTTGATATAAAAACTAAATTGAGTAATATAGTAAGGGATAAAATTAAATAATAAAATAAACAAAGAAAATAATAAAGAAAAACAAAAATCAAAAGAACAGGGTCAAATAAGATAGATGAAAAAAATCAAAGAAGGATAAAATTAAAAAAAAAATTAATTTTATAAATTATTTTAAATAAAACAAATAATAAAAAAAATATGGACCAAATATGAAGAAAACTCAAATTAAAGGGCTAGCTTGAAAAATTGAAGGGTTTGACATGAGAATCGAGGAGAAGAGAGGAAAAGACAAACTAGAGATCGGTCTCCACATGCACCACCCAAGCACGGAGGGCCCGCCGAGGAGATTCTAATGCCACTCTAGAAGACGACACTTGGCTTTTGAGCGATGCTGCACGTGTTGCCCGAAGTGGGGGCACCAACCACGCGCTTACACATTGCTAGAGTGTGCAATGCAAGCACCAATAATTTTTTTAATAATATTTATATTTATTAAAATATTAAAATATTCTTCAATACATTTTATTATAGAAAAGCACAATAAAAACACGGAAAACCCCCCTTGAAGCCAACTTAGTAAATTTTGTTTTTAAGAGGGCCATAGTCACCCTTGGACGCTAATTTAATTGTTTTTTCTTAAAAAAACAATTAAGTAATTTTATTATGATAAAGAAACCATTTTTACCCCCTAATTTTCACTTTATTGGTTGTTACCTTGGACGGTATAAATACCATTACACTATAACAATTTACTTACAGTACAATGAATTTTGATCCACGGTAAAATACCGATTCCTTTAAATCATAAACTAGACAGTAGTTGATACAGACAAATGTAAGATGACGAATGGTTACAAACAGTAAAATAAATTCAAATAGTGCGCCGATGGACTGAGCTTTCTACATCGTTACATACGGTCCCGATAGGAGGTGGACCATCTAAGATGGTGTTCATGCACGCCGAAATAAATTTCAGGCAGGGAGAGATCGAATTTCTTTCTGAAGCTGTCGTTGTGACATGACGTTGACATAAACAATAGCACAGTGAACAGCCCTACACGGCCCCAACGCCACAAGAAAATCGGGGCTTCGCTCGTGGCCCATATACATGTGGAAAAACGTAGGAGTGGAGGCCAATGAAAGTACGCTCCTGTGAAGAGGCATGCGGCATAGGACTTTGTTATTTAACTTTGCATCACCAGGGCTCCCTGCAAGTTCACCTACTCTTTGAATATCTTCGAAGTTCGAACAGTATGTCTCCAGTGACCAGTCCAGTCCATTAAACAGTCAAATTAATGTTGCCGTGCTTCATATCCCAGAAATATGCTCACACCTGGGCGGATAAAAAAGGGCGGAACGCTGTTTGCTGTCGGCTGGGTTTTCAGATGCCATTATCTGGATAATTATTACCTTTAGTTTTTTTAAGAAATAAATCCATCTCCCGTTCTGGTCGACTAGATGCCACCATTCAGCCGAACCTGGCCCATCTCACACGGGCCTTCAGGCTACTCTCTTCTCGAAACTCTTTAAGACACGTCTCTTGTCGGTGCTCCTCTTTACAGGGCCCATTTGGAACTTGTAACTGTCACTCGAGTTATTTGTTTCGTCAAGGACCGTGCACGGATACATAGTGCAACAATTCTTTTCTTTTCGTTAACCAATAATACTATGATTTATATATTACATTACAAAAAAATAAGAATAATCATTCCAAGAAAAGAAACAAAGAGGTAATTTGATTCTTTTCACGTGAACCATTTAGTCACGAGAGGATTGACAGGAACATTTTTTATTTTTAAAATGCACCATATAAAGATTATATTATTTTTAAAAATAATCAAAAGTAATTAGGTATTTTTTTTATTTTATACGCACAGCAAAGTTTTTATGATGTGCCTAAAAAATATACCTTTTAACATTATTCAATCTTTTTATATTTTTAAGGTACATTGTAGAGATTGTTTTACCTTTAAAAGTAAAACTAATGCAAGAGATTGTTTTACCTTTAAGGTATATTTTTAAGGTACATTGTAGAGATTGTAGAGATTGTTTTACCTTTTAACATAAAAAAGTTTTTTTATTTTTTTTTATTTTGAAACTAATTTTTTAATGAATAAAAAGTTGATAATATGGTCTTTTAATAATCATAAATATTATTTCAAAAAATAATATTTAAGCATGCGATGCTATTATTTATTGTTTAAATACCACCTTTCTTTCAAGACAGTGTTTGGAGCATCTTGTTTTGAGCTTTCCAATTAGTATCGCGCATGTTTAATGAACAGCA
>Ga0307515_10019303_pt1 | contig 12284 bp, 10 predicted proteins | sample 17_EM_MG_FD_194513 | JGI IMG/M metagenome (GOLD analysis project Ga0307515, IMG submission 194513) | Populus trichocarpa ectomycorrhiza microbial communities from riparian zone in the Pacific Northwest, United States - 17_EM | ecosystem: Host-associated > Plants > Roots > Unclassified | place...
GAGTTGACGGGAAGACGTTTCGATGTTGAGTGGGGGAATGTAGTGTGGCTGGTGCTCGTAGGAGTTGCGTTGTCGTGGTTGGGAGTGATACTTCTCTCTATCCCTGTTTGCGGATGGTTCGGCGTGAACTAGGTGTATCACACCTGGGAGGAGAAGAGATTCAAGGGCGGAAGTTCTGAGTCGTTCCAAATGACCGAGAGGTAAAACCCATCCCACTTCTCTGGTAGACTTTACCTGATGACGGAGTCGTAGGCGATATGATTGAGAAAATTTTCTCCAACAGGAACTAAAGCCCCACAAAATATTGACGACCAGATACCTTTTGTAGGCTAATACCGCTGCCGTGATTTATGTTCACAAATAGTAACACGATTTTCTGTACCAAGTCTATGTAAGAGCTTGTGCTGGCGTATCCGTTGGAGCCACAACGATGATCGGTGTTGACCCAAAATTCTTTCTCACCCTTTCTCCCGCTCGATCTGTCCTTCCATGGCGTTGATTGAAGTTCGTCTCACGGCTTTCTGTCTTGTGCCTAGTTATCTTGGTTCCTGACCTAATGCGTGTTGTCGTCATCGTTGCCCGGGCCGGCACAGATACTTCAAAGATCATCTTGAAGAAATGGTGCGCAAGTGACATCACATTGACCTTCGCCTGATGTCTGTCGTGTTCCAACCTACTCACATTGAATCTCCTGTCACACAGATGAAATGTGTACAAAGACCACATCACGTTGGCCGATCATGAGATCCACGACGGAATGAGTTTGGAGATGCACTAGGTCCCAGTCGAAACGCGCACCGACTTTATCGTGGACCCACGTCGTCTTCTCCAGTTTTGCCTGAGCATTTTTTTTAGTTATAACCTTGTGCCAAACTCCATACGAATAGGATACGATCTTCAAGGGCCCCTTGTCGTCGACGTTCCACTATCCGGCGCCGCAACGCTCCTTAATCTATATTTTACATCCTCGAACCGTCGCGAGTCACTCCTGCCAATCAGGAACTCCGATCAATCATCCCGGAACGGTGGAACTTTCGTTTGGATATGATCCGCTCGTTCTGGCGGATTCTGCCAACTTGACGGAAGTTCCCTCCGTTTTTCCCCCCCAGCTCGGAGCGACGACCACCGTCCTCGTTTTTCCTCGCTCTCCGCCCGTCATATTGCAGCCATGAAGCTGTTGCACAGGCACAGGGTCCTGTCGGTTGTTACTTCAAGTCTGCTTCTCACGGAATTCGTGCTCTTCCTCCTCGCCGCTCTTTCGCTGCCAATTATAAAACCGATATACATCTTGGGTGTCAACTCACATGTTCAGCCCGGCCAGCCAGTTACATCTGTCGCCACCAAGTTGAGGTTCGGAGTGTGGGGCGTGTGCGCTTACAGGTGAGTCGAGCTTCGTTGCTATGGTTCTGCGGGCGTGACGTTATTGACTCAAACAATCCACCATGCCTTTACCCCATATGCCCGCCTGCACTACAGCGCGTTTGATAACGAGGATTGGGTGGATCCCGATGGTCTCTGCTATGGGCCAGCGGTCGGTTACCAGATACCCGACTCGATTTTGGAAATCACCAAATACCCGGAACTCGCCAAAGGCGTTCTTAAAGCGCTAACGGCCCTCCTCGTTCTTCACCCCATCGTCGCGGCATTCTCATTCGTCGGGGCCATCACGTCCCTATTCCTCGACGCCCATGCGATGCTCATCATCTCATTAGTCTTTACCATCGTCAACACTTTCCTGAGCTCGATCGTTTTCGCCGCAGACCTTGCCATCAATATCATCGCAAGGGACAGAGTCCCGAGTTTGACGGGTGGAAGTTTCGATGTTGAGTGGGGAAATGGGATGTGGCTGGTGCTCGTAGGAGTTGCGTTGTCGTGGTTGGGAGTGATACTTCTCTCTATCCCTGTTTGCGGATGCTGCGGCGTGAGCGAGATGTATCACACCTGGGAGGAGAAGAGATTCAAGGGTAGAAGTCCTGACCCGTTCCAAATGACCAAGAGGTAAGACCCATTCAACTTCTATGGTGGACTTTACCTGATGACGGAGTGTAGTCACAGGTGATACGATTGAGAAAATATCTTTGCCGGGATTAAAGCCCTCACAACTACACGGCACATTAACGACCAGAATCCCTCTGTAGGCTAACGCCGCTGCTGTGACCTATGTTTGTGGATAGTAACACGATTTTCTATATCAAGTCTATGTAAATGCCCGTGCCGGCGTATCCGGGGCCTTGGAGCCACAACGACGATCGGTGTTGACCCGATTTCCTTTCTCACCCTTTCACCCGTTCGATCTGTCTTTCCATGGCGTTGATTGAAGTCTGTCTCACAGCTTTCTATCTTGTGCCTAGTTGTCTTGGTTCCTGACTAACCGCGCGTTGTCGTCATCGCAGGTGATTGCCAACGACCGTCTGGGACGCAAGGGTACGTCACGCCACGATCTTTTTTCGACATTCAGGCCGCGACTCAGATCTCTCTCAAGTCCGAGTGAAATGCAGCCCTGACGACACAGTCGGCGACCTCAAGAAGCTTATCGCCGCCCAGACCGGCACAGACGCTTCAAAGATCATCTTGAAGAAATGGTACGTAAACATCGCATCGACCTTCGTCTGATGTCCATCGTGTTCTAACCCACTCATGCATGTTGAATATCTACGCTTCTACATAGGTATAATGTGTATAAAGACCACATCACGTTGGCCGATTACGAGATCCACGACGGAATGAGTTTGGAAATGTACTAGGTCCCAGCCGAAACGCGCACCGACTCTTCAAACGTTTCGTGGACTCACGTCGCCTTCTCCAGTTGCCTGAGAATTTTTTACTTACAATCTTGTGTCGAGTTCCATGCGAATAGGATGCGATCGTCAAGGGTCCCTTATCATCGAAGTTCCGCAATCCGGCGCCGCACCGCTTCTTTATCCATATTTTGTATCCTCGAACCGTCGCGAGACATTCCTGATCAACGGGAGTGGTCGACCTGCTCATAGGTAAAAGCATCGACCATGAATGCTTGTGCCACGCAACGAGGCATAGGGAACGTACAAGGACCTAATTTCGGGCGCAGGGTGACCGCTGACTGCCGCCCCTCTCTTTTACCTCCATCATGACCCTCAGCGTTGATGTGAGGAAAACTTGTCTGTTCGTTCTGTTTTTCGGAGTTTTTACGCCGCGTGCGTTGACGTTCCTTGCTGTGTGTCAGGATGGCGGGGAATGGGTGAGTTATATCTTGGGTTTCTCCATTCGCCGGGGGCGGCCGAACTAATGCGTGTCCTCTACCCAGGCTTTCGACCCGAGACAGCATGTCCGGGATCCGGGGCGTTCGGGTGTGGGCGCAACACTGTTGTTTAGGTATATGTCCAACCTGCACACACACCCTGAGCAGCCTGGAACGCAACATTCAACCTCCCCGGATGCGACTCTACGAGAGCTGTTTGGTCCCGCATCAACCGGTTTTCTGACCGGCGTTGATACGACCCGTCCGACCCGTCCGCCTTTCCCGACCAAATCGATTTAGGAACGAGCAGGGCGCGAGGCCCCACCAAATAAGGGTTTTTATGCCGGTGCTGCAGAACTATGAACAACCGGGCCGGGCCGTACTTCCTGGAATACTTGCTCCATCGCCTGGCGGTATGGTTGATCGCTTTGCTTTCTTCCACCCCACCTGTCGCGCGCGCCGGCATAGGAAGAAGGAAGGTAAAGCGTTTGCTACGTTTATTGATGAGCCTGGAGGTAGGCAATATCGCATCTGAGACCCGACTGGGCTTCGCTGTCCAAGCTTAAGATCACGAACACGCGGTCGCCTGGGGACCTGAATTCGGTACCGCGTGTGCGCTTTCAAGTTATCGCGCCTCCTCGTCTTTCCTCCGGAGTTCCTCGAGAAAAGATTATCGTCCGGGAAGTTTTGACTCCCACCATAAGGAGGCCGTAAGCGATGGATGATACTTTAGAAGCATGTCGCTGAGCACTGGTAATGAGATCTGGGGGGGTGAGGGTTTTATGTTATCCGGTCCATTGACGTTATATCGTCGAGTGAGAGTGTAATGAGACCGAGGTTTGCCTTTTCCTTCATAATAAAGAAGATTAAAAATTCTTTTGGCATAGAAGTGAGTGCTTGGGTCCTTTCACTCGCCTACCGCACCACTCTGACCTTCAAGTTGAAGCCTGCACCTCGGGCGCTCCACCTGTAGCTGGTCTTCCCCGAACCTTGCATGACGCATATCCTCGAGGCGCGAATCGTAGGGACCACGACATCGTAAACCACAAGGCAACTGTGCGCCAGGTGAAGGATCGGGACGCACTGGCGAAGGGTACACCCCGATAACCCGGGTCAGGGAGATCTACGCTTAATAGCATCGTTGACAACGTCGATGACTTACCCCGGCCGCGCTGTGCTCGAGGTCGTGCGGAATGGTCAACAGACAAACCATCAAGTTGGCATCAATTTCAGTTCTCATTGTCCCGATTTTCAGTTCATCCTTGAGTCGCGTTTTTCTCCCTTGTGGTCCGTATTGCGTACGGTTTTTGCGACAGTTCTAGAGCCCCCCACCCGAATAGTTCTCGCTTTCGTCTGGCGCATTTTGGGCTGCGGTCGGGCTTCAACGTCCGGCGGTCTCTTGTGCATCAAAGAATAACGCCGGGAAAGGATGATCAATTAGGTGGAAATAAGACATCAAGGCGCGATGCGACATACTCGCTCAACGCCCACCATAATTCAATTGAAAGTACCAAGCGACCCCCTTGGTTCCGTCCTTCGTCGCTAATACGAGTTTGCATTTAGGTGCGGCAAGTCGTTTGAGTTGTTTGCGGGGGAAACTCGAATCAGCGGTAGTGGATTCGCTGCCCTCGAAATGGCCGGTAAGAAGGTTCCAGAACTGGTGAAGGACATACCAGGACACAAAAGCACCGGGACACCTAGGACTTATGGGATGGTTTCCATGGTTTTGCGGGCGGGTCTAATAACTTGGCAAGACCACTGAAACTGCCCAGTTCTTGGAGTGAAGTGGGGTAGTTTGCATTCCCTCACGACCTGTGCGGTTACGATGAAATCGTTTGGGGTTTCCGAACGATTGTAATCGTGCCGAAAGTTTTGTTGTTGGAATGAGAGGAAAGGTTTTCGACCCCTCCAAGCGTGTGAATCCTCGGGCGTCTTGATCGACGTGATCTATCTTTCTCCACTGATGCAGCTGTCGAAATTCTCTCTCTCATGTTTCAGGTGCACGCGGTACCATCCACGCTCTCACTTTACAGAACCTACAGAACCTATCCTTGTTGTTTTCGGTTCTGGGAACATTATCACTGTAATATCAGGATTACCGCGTGCTGTCAATGGGCGACGTCCAAATCAACTCATCCGTCCCACGTAGCCGTCGGGTGCAAGGTAGGTATCTAGAGTGAGCAGCGTTGAGTGTAGCAGACACGGTGGAATTGGATCCTGGCGGCCGGGGTCTGGCGTGGACACTGGACAGCCATTCGTCTGCCTGTGCACCCTCCTACGAGATCGAGGTTCGGCGCGCGATCAACTCGACTGTCCCCGTTGTCTGCCGGCAAAAAATACGATATAACGGCGATGTCGTACAAATCCCCACCCCATCTCTTTACCTTCCACTCTTTACTTTCCACTCTTTTCGTGCAGCTATCCCCCTCCTCGGTGTTTTTCTTGGATTACATTGTAAGTGGGATCTTTCGTGTGATTGACCTCTTGGTGACCAGCTCATTTACTGCGTTAGTCGCCGCCCTCTCGGGCCAAAGCTTGTTATGCATACGTCCGCCAAGACCCTTACTCTGTTATTGCTCATAAACGTCCTCTCCTTCCTCTCGTCGGTTGAAGCGTCTCCTGCCACCTGTGTACCTGGATACGAATGGGTACCATTGTTGCTCTCTTTGCTATCAACGTGCACTCATTGCCCCACGTCACCGTGCCTAGTTGTATAACTCGAAAAATCAAACCCCCTGTGCCGTCGTGGGATCACTGCAGGCGCTTTGTCAGGGGATAAGTGAGGTTGCATTCTATTGGTCCTGGATCAACGCACTGACCTGCGCCTGTCGACTATTTATAGATGGCTTCGCGCTCGAACAGCTTCAACCAGGGCAACTCTACCAGCCACCTGCAGCGGGCAATTGGAGTGAGAGGAAGTGTGCCTGCAACACCGTCACCTACAGTTTGACCATGGCTTGCGCGGCGTGCCAATACTCGAATTGGCAATCGTGAGCACACCTCTTCATAAACATTCAAGTGTTGGTTCTAATGCTCCGCCCAGGTGGGGGGTTTGGCGACAGAACTGCGAGAGTGTTTATATGAAAAAGTGGGTTTCTCGCCACGTTTACCCTTTGGCAAAAATCTCACGCGTCCTCAGGCATGCCTACGATGTGCCTTCCGGTACTGCGGTGCCCTTTTGGGCGTATCTGAACTACACAGTATGGGAATATGTTCCGGTGTGCACCACTTGTCCACTAACCGAGCGACATAGGAAGAGAGTCGTTTCGATCTATCTCTTGCAAAGGCGACCGGGAGAGACCCAGAAGAGACCCCCAGTAACCCATCAGGCATTCCCATCTCCACTTCAACAGCATACCCGACCAACAGCACCCCACCCAAGGTGAACATTGGTGTCATTGCTGGGGGTGAGTTTCGTCATTTTCATCTTCATAGCTTGGGCTGAAGTTCTGCAGGCGCCGCCGCTGGCGGCGTCGTACTCGTCGCCTTTGTGGTTTTTGTAATCTTGTTTCTCAAGCGACGAAGAAGACAGCAAACTGGAGTTGTTGTTTTGGATTCCGACCAGAAAGAGGAATGCGAGTCTCAGGTGGGCACGCAAGAATCTGATGAGCAAAAATTGTACGACCCTTCGGACCCCTCGACGTTTCCTACTACTCGGGCTGAGAGCAGTCACCCCAGTGCTTATAACACTCCGACCCTGAACCGGTCTGGGCAGTACACCGGTGCAGCAGAGCTCTGAGAGCGGCTGTTGTATACTCCTCACGTCAACACTTCCACCGGACCATAAAATAACGATTATATGTACAAGAATTTACTCCTAAATCTACCTTAAGATGGGCGAGGGCCGGGATTAGTTTATACGGCCAGACGGACTCTCCCCCCCGCGTGTGAAACAGTGCAACCGGTATGAAGATATTCGATAAGGCATGATGTCAGGAGCGTACCAGGTCCAAGACCAGTTCACCCACAGACTCCTTCATCTTCGAAACCAATTCTTCTGTGGGTTCCGCACACTCCCCCCGAATCCGGACTGTTTCAAGCCCATAGCCGGCTTGCCTCCGTTCCATTAGGACTTCCGCCAACGCATCGAGTGGTAGGCTTGCATCGGAAGTCGTATGGAGTTCCAAAAGTGTGGGGAAAGGAACGACCAGGGCGCCATTGAGCGTGGGACGATACGGTCGCATCAGCAGAAAACGAATACCAGCTCCGCCAACCAGTTCGAGACTCTCTAAACTCTCAAACCGCTCGATAGGAATCTCTCCAAGTGGTGGGAAATCCTCCTCCATAACCAGCTGCTTCGTCTGCCTGAAGGAGATTGGCGTGTTCCGTGAGAGCCAGGCGAAAGAGTGAGTGGCATCATTGTAGCTTCCTGGGAGCACGGTAATCCCGATGTGACCCATTGTCGAGGAGAAATTACACGACCGGCGGCCCCGACGAGTAGTGTATCTCATTTCCGTCGGCTCGACGAGCAAGGGGAAGTGGCCTGCATGGAGAGGTAAGATGTCGGCGAGGTCACTCTGCGCGTATCCCGGAGCAGGGATCACGCGCAGACTCAGCCAGTTTAGCTCTGGAGCGATGAGGCAAGACGTCAAACTGAACGTCCCCCCGGAATTGGACCATGTGAGTTCACGTAGTTTATTGAGAGCCACGACAGTCGTCCGCTCAGCGGTTGACACAGATCGAACTTGAAGGTGGATGTCCATAACCTCGAGCAACGGAGCCGACGTTAGGAGGGTCAAAAAATCCTTGATGGTGACCTTAGAGGCCTTGTCGATCCATGTGAAGGAGGTTAGGTTCGGGAGAGGAAGCCTGATAGTTGGATTTGGTGAGATTGAGTTAAATGAAAGGCTTTGTAGCGAAGGCGCTTGTCCGCCAAGGAAATTGGGGGGGAAATAAACCGCGCCTGGAGTTCTCCATACCAAGGTTCGATTGGGTCTTCCATCAAACCTCAGACATTGAAGGAGTGGAGCCGGGAGACATAATCGTCGGACGATCGCCTCGATCTGTTCCTCGTCTCCTCCGATATCCAATGACTTCATCCTATTGACCCAGGGGATACGGCTTGCATAGAGGTCTTCAGGGTCGAATTTCCAGGTTTCGAACGAGACACGGGTGGGTTTAAACGAGACATCGATGGGAAATGTCTTGGACCGCGTGAGATAGGTGAGAACGCGACTGCTGGAATCCCGGAATACGACCTCCGTCCAGAGCGACGGAGCAGATGAGAGCGTAGAGCGCCATCGGTGGCAGACTTGGGTAGCGTAAATCAGGTCCTTGTCGCTTTTGCGGAACTCGAGTGTTTTTGTGAGGATCTCGGGTGGAAGGCGGTTGATCGGAGTGTTTTGGTTCATCGCTAAACGGATCGTGACAAGAACCTGCACGACATCTCGTTCAAGGGCGGCGACCTTTCTCGCTAGACTCAGATCTCGCGCAAAATACAGAAACCTGCGTTTCTTACCTTCTCTGCGGGCAGATCGAATAGGGCACTGGGTGCTTGGTTAGCTATGCTTTACGTGACCAAATGGAAAGCCATATGTACCTTCTGACGCGTCCGTCCATCGTCACCGCCATTGTGAGCATAGACACGAGTTGTTCAACACTGGTGCTGCTTTCCGGATGTTCTGCCATCGTGGGCGATAAGAAAGAACGGCGTCCGCCGGCCCGTTGACCTGCTTCCGAAAGTTGCCTCGAGGCCTGTTACGCATGGCGAGTGCTTGCGACTCCTCTCAAATCTCGGGCACTACGTGTTCACCGCAGTCAGCCTCGCCTTTCCAGTGCACCTCCAGACTCACCGTTGATCCCGATGCGTGCCAACAGGTCGCGTCCCACTCCTACTCCACGTCGGGTGCCCCGTCGCAAAGAGCGTGCGAGGGCAAACAGTCAGTTCGTTGGCTACTCCAGAAAAGAAGTTGCGGAAGGTCATGAGTGGTCACAAATGTGACGGTGGTTCACGCTAGATTTGGAAAGACTCTTGCTCCGTTCAGGGCAGGGAAGGGTGGAGAAGACTCGGGTTCTCCCCACCCACCAACACGCCATGAACCACGACAGATACTGGTGTGGGGGCTGCCAGTACGAGTTTCCGCTGAAGCAACTCAAGAGTTGTGGGGCGTGTCGGTGAGCCGTACCTCTACTGATAGAACCGCGTATCCGACGCTTTGGACTGACACCCGCGACAGTATTGCTACATACTGCGTCAGTCGCCCATCACCCATATGTCACTAACTCATGCTGATCCCCCCTAGTCAGCGACGTGTCAAGCGGTGGCGTGGAAGGGTGGACACAAGCAATTATGCCGGGAAATCGTTGTCCAGAAAAACCAGCTTAAAGGGTGGGCACATACCTGGAACGCGTTTCTTAGATGGATAGCCGTCCGCGCGTTTGATTTTACCAACAGACCGGGAAACCACCGTAACCGTTGGTATGTTCTCTCGTGCCCGACCGAAAACGTAGATCCCTCCACTGACACTCGTGCTTTCTCAGTTTCAGGATACAGTTAAGGGAGACCGGATCTAACGACCTTTGTCGCGCCTATGAGGTCCCCTCCATATTCTGACTCAACTTCAGTCCTTGAGCTAATACCTATCGCGCAGGTTCTAGGTGGACGCATTGAAACCTTGAACGTTGCCGAGGATGTCCATTTTGAACCTAACTCAGGGGCAGACGAAGGCTTAAAAAACCAAATTTTCCTCGCTCTCCACGTCAGGGGGGAAGAGGGCGAACTCATCGACGCTACTGGACTTGCTTGGGGTGTGCCGAGTTTAATTCACGACACACCTGAGAGGTCCGAGGTGTGGGCAAAACACTGCGTTGAGGTTATGAAATCAATCATCGCGGGCAGCAAGCCACGGCAGGCTATCAGGGACGCAACCATCTTTATGGAAACCGCTATTCTGATGCGCGGAGAGGTAGAACTCTGTTCCGTGGACGCGCTCTGTGGACGAGGGTGATGAAGGTTTCGCATCAGGTGACCCTTCGCGTCCAGCTTGTTGAACTGTTTGTCCTTTCCGTTGGTTCTCGGCGTTGGGAACTGACCTCACCTCTTTCATCATAGTTCCCCGACTTTAAGACTCTTCTCTGTTCTAATTTGCATATACAACCATGGCTGTTCGTTGCTCAACTCTTTCACTCTCCTCGATCTTCTCCCTCAAGTCCATCCTCGTACTCCCCCGATTACAATAACTTCCGACATCCTGCTGCACACCCCCACCCCCATGCCTCTTCTACTTCCCTCGGTCATCTTCGTCCAGTCGGTCAACATCCCATCCCCTGTTCTTGTAGTGTCACCCGCTGGCGCTTCAAGTGAGTTCTTTACCCGAAGAGCCCATCAACGTCAATTTGCCCCCTCCTTGGCACCCTTAGTTGACAATGCTGAGGGGTTGATTCATTCTAGATCCCTTCGAAGAACAAACGCAAAGCCGGGCCTGGAAAAACCTCCGGGTGAGTTTACGAGACATGCACCGGCACCATGCCAGTGGCCCTCTCGGTTGCTATTACCGAGGTTGACGGCGATGCTGAGGAGTGCAAGTCTTTTCTAGGTTTCTGCCCAGGTCCAATAATGGTCGCGCGAGTTGTTCTACTCTCTCAAGTCCGGGGTTTCAGGTGAGCCACCGGACTCGCCAGCATCCCTGTGTTTGTCAAGCAGGGATACTGAGGTTAGCTTGGGGCTTCTCGGTTAGGCATCCAGCTGTATTAATCTTTCTTGGTGTTCCCCCGAGCTGGCCGCAGGTAAGTGATCCTTACTGCGCTCAGCCCATCCCCGGACTAGAGCGTGCAAACATAGTTTACAAAGCCAAAAACTCAACTTCCCTTTCGCCGTCGCGATGCTCAAGTATAGCCATTGAGCACCAAGGTTACCGTTGCCTCAATCACCTTACGACACATAGTACAGCCCGTCTCTATGTTATATTAATCCCGCACCGCACGTCCACAGATAGAGCCTATGTTTAAAGCATAAACAGGCTGCAAGTGACCTGTCGATAATGAAATTTCAGTCGCATCACGTAACTGGACAGGTCAATGGGACCTTTGTCGTTGGCAGGCCCAAAAGGGGATATCACGCGGTGCATTAACTTATGAAGGCTTTTGTACGTCATCCCCGCTTGAAGGAAAATCGCTTCCATCCGTTTCGGAGTATTCACGCCCCATTCAAGGCCTCCTCCGAAAAAAAATAACGAGACTTGATCGCACAATTCGCATGAGTTCCATAAGGCGCATCCATTGGATCGGACACCATGGTGAAAGGTGCTACAGAATTACTACAAACCGGGATTGGGACAAAGGAGGGGTACCACAAGACGCGATCGAGTTGAACGCAAAGTGTGCTACTAAGGGGTGGGGGATGCGTAAGGGAAGTCGGGAAAAACAGGACCGGATGTAATGGCTGGGTATGTGAGGTAATGCTACAGAGGTGTGATACGGAGTCCATAGCCTTAAAGGGAGACAGGGAGGATGGTGGGATGGAGGGGTGGAGAGAAGAAGGATACATGCCCAATAGAAAAAACCATACTAAGGATGAACCGTACGAAGGGGTCCGTGCGCAAGCAACAACACTTCACGAAAAGAAAGAAGCTCATCTCGAGCCGTCGTAACGGGGACCAGGGGAGTGGTCCCCGTGTGATTCGTCCGGTCAAGTCTGGGGTGCTAGCTAACCCAGGCGCTTGACTCTCGACGGCTTACGGTGTCGAACGACGGTGGAAGAAGGAGCGCGTCTTGCGATCACTTGGGGGTTGTAGTATTAGCGAGGTTTGTTCGGTAGGGTGGCCGGTCAACCAGGACGCGTGTGATGGAGGGGGGAGCGGGGAACCGAAAAAGAGTGAATGTAGTGAAGGGAGGCATACCCGGTGAAAGGCATGGGGGATATGGGAACCGAAGAGTGGAATGGTCTGAGGATCGAGGAAAGTCTAGATAGATCGCGACTTGGTTTGAGGCCGGCAAACTTGAGCGTCGGGATTGTCGATGGGATAAGTCAGATCGATCCGATTTAGAGGCAGATTCGTCCTCTGCACTCTCTTAGTTCCAGGTCTTGGGTGTCTCTCGCGACGTTCGTCTCGCCGGTCGCCTATAGTAA
>Ga0307515_10019304_pt1 | contig 12284 bp, 9 predicted proteins | sample 17_EM_MG_FD_194513 | JGI IMG/M metagenome (GOLD analysis project Ga0307515, IMG submission 194513) | Populus trichocarpa ectomycorrhiza microbial communities from riparian zone in the Pacific Northwest, United States - 17_EM | ecosystem: Host-associated > Plants > Roots > Unclassified | place...
AGCAGATCAGCTCGTCCAGCGGCAAATCTCGCGGCATGTGCGCCGCCAATGCGCTCGCGAGCGCGTGCCGGTCCATCGTTGGAATGTCGTCGAGCGAGCCGGGTTGCACGGGCATCGGCGTGCGTGCGTGAGCCGGCACATCGCGCCGGCATCGGTCGACGAAACGCGCCGCCCAGGCAGGCAGCGGCGCGCCAGGCACCCAGCGCGGCGGCAGCCGGTGCTCGATGAGCACATGGCGTGCGCGCGCCTGCCAACGCTGCGCCAGGTTCAGGCGATGGCCGCTGTGGTTGCGGTAGCGGGGCGCCTGCGGGTGCTCGCGCATCCAGCGCAGCAAGGCACGCGCTTGCGGCGACAAGCCCGGCAGGCGAGCCGTGTCGAACAGCGGGTCGGATGTGATTGCGGGGACCGTCACCGTGCGCTCAATCACGCGTGTCTCAATCACGCGTGTATTTGTCGGCGGCTTCCTGCGCCTCGTCGCTGGCCAGGCGCTGCTGCAGCACGGCTTCGCGCTCAGGCACTGCGGCGGTCTCAGGCACAGGGGGTGGCGTTGGCTTGGGCGTGGCGAAGTGCTTGCACAGGCCCACGGTCAACAGCGGCGCGGCCACCACCAGCAGCGCGTCGTTGAGCAGCAGCACCGCGGTCGTGCCGCCCAGCGCACGCAGCCCGAACAAGACCCACAGCATGAACGAGACGGCAAACCCGGCAAGGAACAGCAGCATCGCCATCGGCTTCGAACCACCTACCCCATAGGCCCACACGATGCACATCGGCGGCAAGAGCAGTACCACCCACCACGGCATGTTCAGATTCTGGGCATGGCGTGCTGCCAGCAGCGCCACGGCGGCCAGGCCAAAGCCGCAGGCCAGCGCAAGCGCACTGCGCCAGGCATGCGGCAGGTCGGGCCGCGCGGCGCCGCTTGCCGCCACGAGCGCAGCCGCAGGCAGCAGCAGCCAGGCCAGCGCCCAATGCAGCTGGCCGGCAAGGTCGGGGATGTCCAGTCTCAGCCTCCCGCCAAGTGAGCGGCGCGCTGGCGGCTGATGCGAGAGGCGATTGACGCGGGCGTGTCGGCAGTGGCAATGCTCATGAGGTCTCCTCGGGGCCTGTCGAGCACTTTAACTGCGCAGGTTGACGGACGACGGTGCTGCCGCCCTGGTCACCGGCGAACCCGGTGGCGGTTCAACTGTCTGCGTTTTTGCGCCGGCGCGCGACAGCCACCAGCAGCGGAATGCCGGCACCGAACAGCAAGAGTGTGGACGGCTCCGGAACCGCGGGCACGGCGCCGAAATAGAGGTTGTCGACAAGCGCGCTGGTGCGGGTTCCGTAGGCATTGGCGAAGGTCAGCCTCGAGATGCCGCCGGCGAAAGTCAGCGGGATGTAGCGGTTCGCCTCGTACGGCATCACGGACGACGAGCCACCATCGGCCGAGCCATCGGGAAAGACGCCGCCTGTGCGGCCGGACCCGACCAGGGTGCCGCCGTTCCATGCTTCGACATAAGACTCGGTGCCGGGAGTCGGCGAGCTGAGATTGAGGCTCACGTAGCGAGGCAAGGTGTCGGTGAACGAGATCGTGCCGAAGATGTCGGTGATCAGGTACTGGCTCCCCGCATCGTTCCGATCCAAATAAGCCCCCTGCATCGTCACGCCCAGCGAGGCGTACTGGTTGGTGACCGGCAAGTCGCTCCAGGAGTCGTGCGGCGTCCATGGCAACTCGTTGAAGGTCAAGAGGGTGGCCTGTGCTTGTTGCCCGGTGAGGGCCAGCACCGCAACCGCTGCGGCAGATTGAAGCGAGCGGGCGAAACGGGCAGTCAGCATAGGGTGCCTCCTTTGATGCTTTACGCCCGATGCAGCAAATGGTGTTCCGCGCGGACCGTTTGCCTCGCCACACCTGCGCGTCGCCCGGTGCCAGCGTCGTTTCCGTCTGCGGCCAGGCGAAGTCCACGGCGCATCAAAGGTAGGGCCGCGTCAAGCATGCTGCAAAGCTTTCAATGAGCAGCCATGTCGCTTGCCGGGCTTGGCGGCACGCTGCTGACACAACGCTGTCAGCAGTCGCCTCGTACGCTTTGCGCGAAAAGGAGCCCAACATGGAGCAGGAAACCAGAATCAACGAGAACAAGGCGCTGTATTCGCAGTGGGTGCGCATGTGGAATGGCGAACTCGAACTCTGCGATCACATCATTGGAGAAGAATTCGTCGTGCACCTGACTGCGGATTGCCCGCAGCCTCAGGTGGAGATCCGAGACGCGGACGCCGTGCGCGCCTGGGTCGGCGCCAGGCGGTCGCACATCGACGCGATGACGTATGACGTGAAGGAGGCCCCCTCGGTCAGCGCCACCACCGTCATGGCCTACTGGCGCGCAACAACGGGCCCGGCCCGAACGCCCCATCGCCCGGCGAGCGATGTCGCCAAAGTCGGCGTGGACGTTCTTCGCATTGCCAACGGGAAGTTCGTCGAGTGCTGGACGGCCAACATCAGCGCGAGGGCTTCAGCGGCCTGAGGGCGCGGCCAGCGGCGTGACTCCGACCGGGGTAACGCTCCCCGTGAGTGTGGCTAGAACTGGGCGAGCAAACCCTGGGAAGGGGCGCCGTCGGGTTGGGCGTGCCAGTCCAAGACGTTGCCGTTGGTGCACCCGGCTCCGTCAGTGAACGAGGTGAGCACATTCAACGCCGTCGCGATGCTGCGCTTGTAGCAGCTGCCAAGGCTGTCGGTGTAGCTGACCGCCTGCGTTCCCTGCTGGCCAACGAGCTGGGTCGCGCCGCCCGTCGTGCTGAAGATGAGGCCCGATTTGGAGTTGACGGCATTCTCGAAGGAACTGCTGAACACGGTGTGGCCGTCACGCTGTCGCGCAACGACGTTGGTGAAGTCCATGGCGATGGTGCTGTTCTGCGTGTTGGCGTCGCCGTCGTAGACGTAGCTCAGGTTGAGCGGATAGCTGAGCGAGAAGTTGTCGATCGTCTTGCTGCTGCCGTTCGTGCTCGTCACGGTCACGGCAGCGGTGGAGGTCTGGGTCACCGACTGCGCATACAGCGCGCCCACGATCGAGAAAGTCTGCTGGTTGCTGAACGCCAGATCCTGCTGCACGGTGGTGGTCACACGTCCTTTCGACGTGTCGACATAGCCCGTGATCGCGTAGCTGCGCGAAGCAGTCACTCCCAGCGGCCCACTCGCGCTGCCGTCCGCGGCGATGACGACGCTGTTGGTCGTGACCGGGGCGGTCAACGCGGCAGTCGTCAGCGTGTTGCTGCTGACAGTGCCGGAGGTCGTGACGCTGCCGGAGTCGCGGTAGACGAGCAGGTTGCCGAGGACGGCGAAGTGATCCTGCGCACCTTCGACGGAGATCGCGATCGTGTGTGGCGTGCCGTCGCTCAAGGCGCCCGCGAAAGGTGTGAGATCGATGCGCGAGGGAATGAAATCGAGTGTCTCGGCACCCGGCGTCGGACGCCAGAGCCCGGGGTCGATGCCACCGGTATAAACACGCGGAACCACGGGAGCCAACCCGGCCGGCTGGCCGTCGATCGCGACCAGCACCTCGCGGAAGCTGCTGCCGCCACAGCTTTGCAGCGCCGCGGACAGATCGCTCGGGACGCAGGTCTGCCAGAACTCGTCGCCGCCCTGGCTCTCTGCGTGCACGTCGAGATAGAGGCGAACGATGTTCGTCGGCAAGGTCAACACGCGTTGCAAGGTGTCGGTGGAAGTCGCGAGACTCGCCGGGTCGCCGTTCGTCAGATCGCCTGCGAACGGAATCACGGTGTCGGCCACGCGGGCCGTGGCGTCGTCTGCCGGGGTCGCTGGCGGATAGAACACCAGCTTCGCCGAGCCCTGCAGCACGCCTGTGTAGGTACTGTCGACAACGGTGTCGAGCCTGACGTAGCCGGTGGCCGCCGCGGTCAGTGCATTCGCATACTCGGTCAGATCACGCTCGACATGCCAGCTCGGTGCCACCTTCGCGGAAGGCTCTTGCGTGGTGCCGAAATAGAGATTGACGCCACCGATTGAGATCAGCGCCGTGCGGTCGAACTGGCGGCCCGCGTTGACCGAGAAATCAGCCTCCAACACCACCTTCGCGAACTTGCCGCCGCAAGCGCCCGAACCGGGATAGGCAAACGCATGCGCATCGAATCCGCTGTACGACATGCCGCTGTACAGCTGGACCGTGCAGGGTGAGCTTGTCGGCCGTGGCAGTGGCGCGTCGGCCACCACCACGCCCGCCGCACTGGCTTGCGGGGCGAATGCCGCGACCGGCACGAGCGAGCCAGGAGCCGCGGCTTGCGGTTCATCGTCGCCGCACCCGCTGATGAACAGTGTGGCGGCGCAGAGCGCGAATGCCAGAGGAGTGATGAGTGCTTTCGGCAGGGGACGGACTTGGCGATTCGACATGAGGTGCGTGCTTGAGAAGGTTGGAAGAAACACTGAACAGGAGCTTGCAAATGGACTGCGCAAAGAGCATGCCAATGTCGACGCTCACGCCGCAACCACAGCTGCCACGCTTCAGGTTGAGATCAGGGACGCGAACGCCATGCACTTGGGTCGACGCCAAGCGGTCGCAGGTTGATGCGATGGCCTATGACGTAAAGGCTGAGGGCATCGCCATGCTCAGCACGGCACGACCGTCACCTTCGGCCAGCGCTCGGCATATTGCTTCTGCGCCACGCGCTGCCGGTAGGTGTCGACGCTGACCCGCGTGGGGTTGCGCCGCACGACGACGGCGAACAGATCGTCCAGGCCGTGCGGCGCAATGACGTCGATCGAACCGTCAGCAAGCAGCGTGACCCCAACCGAGGTGGCGAACTCGGGCCAGGACGCCACGGCATCGCGCAGTGATGCGAGCGGCTCGACCGGGTGGCCGAAGTAGTCCTCGAACCATTGGTGGACGGCCGCCTGGTTGGTGACTTCCCAAGGGATGCCAGGAAGCCGCTGGCTCAGCCGCGCTTGAAGTTCGGCATCTCGCTTCGGCGAGAGATCTGCAGCATCAAAGTACGCCATGTCGACATCGGGCAACGCCGATGGCGTCTCGAACCCATGCAACTCGTCCCACACGAGGTTGCGCACGGCCCCTGCGCCGATGCACCACGACGACAGGCCCAGCTCTCGCACCGCACACAGTGCTGGCATGAGCCACCCCGACTCGCGCACGATGGCGACGAGGCGTTCGCGAAGCTCGGCCTGCGGCTGAAGCACGCTCAGGCCGCGTAGGCTGCCAGGAACACTTTCACCGCGCGATCGACCATCTGCTTGACCTGCTGGCGCGTGGGCGGCCCGCTCACACCCATCAAGAGGCGGTGCGCGGTTTCGGCGTGCAGCAAAGCCGACAGGTGCATCGCCGCCACGGCGGCGCCTCCGTCCTTGAGCCGGCCTGCGTCCATTTCGGCCTGCAGGAAGGCCGCAATGACCCCCTCGCCGCGCTTCGGCCCCAGCTCGAAGAAGTGCCGGCCGATGTCGGACTGGCCGGATTGCGCCACCGCCAATCGGTAGGCGCCAGTGGCCTCCGGCGTGCAGATGAACGCGACGAATTTCTCGCCAAAGCGGCGCAGCATCCGCGGCAGGTCATCGCTGCCCGGCACCAGCTCATCGAAGGCCGGGCCCAGGTGGCGCATCCCCATGTGGCTGGTGACCTCCAGGAACAGCTGCTGCTTCGACGCGAAGTAGCCATAGAGCGTGACTTTCGAGCCGCCCATGCGCGCGGCGATCTCGTCCATGGACGCTCGCTCGAAGCCCATTTCCTGGAACACCTGCGACGCCATTTCGAGGATCGCCTCGCGCTTTGCTTCTGTTTTGACTCGCACGTCAATGCCTTTATTTTTGAACTCTCAAGTTCAGTATTGCTTGACACCAATGGTACGTCAAACCTTATACTGAACTCGTCGGTATGTTTATTAAAGGAATTTCCCCATGTCTTCGAACCACCCTCTAACAGCCGGCACCGTGATGCTGGCCCTCGTATCGGCACTGCTCACGGCGTGCGGAGCCCCTCCGGGCGGCCCGCCGCCTCAGTTGTCGGGCCCGCCGCAGGTCGGCGTGCTGGTGGTGCAGCCGCAGCGCCTCGCGCTCAGCACCGAACTGCCGGGCCGCACCGTGCCCTACCAGATCGCCGAGGTGCGCCCGCAGGTCACCGGCCTGATCCAGACGCGCAACTTCCAGGAAGGCAGCCTCGTGAAGGCCGGCCAGCCGCTGTACCAGATCGACGCGGCGAGCTACCAGGCCAGCTACGACAGCGCGCGTGCCACGCTCGCCAAGAACGAAGCCAATCTGCGCTCGACGCGCCTCAAGTCACAGCGCTACAGCGAGCTGGTCGAGATCAAGGCCGTCAGCCAGCAAGACCAGGACGACGCATCGGCCGCGCTGCAGCAGGGCGAGGCCGATGTGGCCGGCGCCAAGGCGGCGCTGGAGAGCGCACGCATCAACCTCGCCTTCACACGCGTCGTGTCGCCGATCTCGGGGCGCATCGGAAAGTCGTCGGTCACGCCGGGCGCGCTGGTCACGGCGAACCAGGCCACGCTGCTCTCGACCGTGCAGCAGCTCGACCCGATCTATGTGGACGTCACCCAGTCGAGCAGCTCGGTGCTGCGGCTCAAGCACGCCCTGGCGCGTGGCGACCTGAAAGGCGGCGGCGCGAACTCTGCCGTCGTCAAGCTGCTGCTCGAAGACGGCAGCACCTACCCGCTCGCCGGCAAGCTGCAGTTCTCCGACGTGACGGTCGACCAGGGCACCGGCGCGATCACCTTGCGCGCGGTGTTCCCCAACCCGAACGCCGATTTGCTGCCTGGCATGTACGTGCGTGCAGTGGTCGAAGAAGGCGTGAACGAGCAGGCCCTGCTGGTGCCGCAGCCGGCCGTCAGCCGCGACGCCACCGGCAAGCCGATGGCCTTCGTGGTCAGCGCCGACGGCAAGCTCGAGCCGCGGTCCATCACCACCGAGCGCGCCATCGGCGACCAGTGGCTGGTGTCCACCGGCTTGAAGGCCGGTGACCGCCTCGTCGTCGAAGGGCAGCAGAAGGCAAGGCCGGGCCAGCCCGTCAACGCCGTGCCGCTGCCGGCACCCGCCACGCCAGCCAGCGCTCCCGCGCCGCGCATGGCCGCCGTGAACTGACACGCCCGGGAGATCACCACCATGGCCCGCTTTTTCATCGACCGCCCGATCTTTGCCTGGGTCCTCGCCATCATCGTGATGCTGGCCGGGGTGATGGCCATCAAGATCCTGCCGATCGCGCAATACCCGTCGATCGCCCCACCGGCCATCGCCATCTCGGCCAACTACCCCGGTGCGTCGGCCAAGACGCTCGAAGACACCGTCACCCAGGTCATCGAGCAGAAGATGAAGGGCCTGAACCAGCTGGCCTACATGGCCTCGACGAGTGAGTCCACGGGCAGCGTGACCATCACGCTCACCTTCGAGAACGGCACCGACCCCGACACCGCCCAGGTGCAGGTGCAGAACAAGCTCGCGCTCGCCACGCCGCTGCTGCCGCAAGAAGTGCAGCAGCAAGGCGTGCAGGTCACGAAGTCGGCGAACAACTTCCTCAACGTGCTGGCCTTTGTGTCGCAAGACGGCAAGCTGAGCGCGTCCGACCTCTCCGACTATGTGGCCGCCAATGTGCAGGAAGCGATCAGCCGCGTCGAAGGCGTGGGCGACACGACCTTGTTCGGCTCGCAGTACGCGATGCGCATCTGGCTCGACCCGAGCAAGCTCAACAGCTTCAAGCTGACGCCGCTCGACGTGAAGAACGCGATCCAGGCGCAGAACGCCCAGGTCTCGGCCGGCCAGTTGGGCGGCCTGCCCTCCGTGCAGAGCCAGCAGCTCAACGCCACCATCACCGCACAGACGCGGCTGAAGACGGCGCCCGAGTTCGAAGCCATCTTGCTGCGCACGCAGGCCGATGGCTCGGCCGTGCGCTTGCGCGACGTGGCCCGCATCGAACTCGGCAGCGAGAGCTACGCGCTGCAGAGCCGCTTCAACGGCAAGCCGGCTGCGGGCCTGGCGATCAAGCTCGCCACCGGCGCCAATGCGCTCGACACCGTGCGCGGCATCGACGCCAAGCTCGACGAACTCCGCAAGTTCTTCCCAACCGGCGTCGAGGTGATCAAGCCCTACGACACCACGCCTTTCGTTCGCATCTCGATCGAAGAGGTGGTGAAGACGCTGGTCGAAGCCGTCGTGCTGGTGTTCGTCGTGATGTACCTCTTCCTGCAGAACTTCCGCGCCACGCTGATCCCGACGATCGCAGTGCCGGTGGTGCTGCTGGGCACCTTCGGCGTGCTGGCCGCCTTCGGTTATTCGCTCAACACGCTCACGATGCTGGCAATGGTGCTGGCCATCGGCCTGCTGGTCGACGATGCCATCGTGGTGGTCGAGAACGTGGAGCGCGTGATGAGCGAAGAGGGGCTGTCACCGCTCGAGGCCACGCGCAAGTCGATGGGCCAGATCACCGGGGCACTGGTGGGCGTGGCGTTGGTGCTGGCCGCGGTGTTCGTGCCGATGGCCTTCTTCGGTGGCTCGACCGGGGTGATCTACCGCCAGTTCACGGTGACCATCGTCTCGGCGATGACGCTGTCGGTGCTGGTCGCTTTTGTCCTCACGCCGGCCCTGTGCGCCACGCTGCTCAAGCCGGTGGCAAAGGGCCACGCGCTGGCCACAACCGGCTTCTTCGGGGCGTTCAACCGCTTCTTCGATCGCAGCAACCGCGGCTACCAGGGCGTGGTGCGGCACATGATCGGCCGCGGCTGGCGCTACATGGCCGGCTACGCGGTGCTCACGCTGGTGGTTGGTTTCGTGTTCACGAAGGTCCCCGCCGGCTTCCTGCCCGACGAAGACCAGGGCTCGCTGTTCACGCTGGTTCAGCTGCCGCCCGGTGCCACGCAAGACCGCACGCTGAAAGTGCTAGAGCAGGTGGAGCATCACTTTCTGGTCGACCAGAAGGATGCGGTCGATTCGATCTTCACCGTGGCCGGTTTCAGCTTCGCCGGCAGCGGCCAGAACAGCGGCTTCGCCTTCGTCAAGCTCAAGCCGTGGAGCGAACGCACGCGGCCCGAGCTGAAGGCCGCGGCCGTTGCCAACAACGCCATCAAGCACTTCCTTTCGCTGCGCGACGCGACGGTGTTCGCCTTCGCGCCGCCGGCCGTGTCCGAGCTCGGCAATGCGAGCGGCTTCGACCTGATGCTGCAAGACCGCGCCAACCTCGGCCACGAAGCCCTGATGCAGGCGCGCAACCAGCTGCTCGGTGCGCTGATGAAGGAACCCGGCCTGGTGGCAGTGCGCCCCAACGGCATGGAAGACGCGCCCGAGTTCCGGCTCGAGATCGACGAGCACAAGGCCGGCGCCTTGGGCCTGACCATGGCCGACGTCAACAACACCTTCTCGGCCGCCTGGGGCAGCAGCTACGTCAACGACTTCATCGACAACGGTCGCGTGAAGAAGGTGTTCCTGCAGGCCGATGCGCCGTTCCGCATGCTGCCGAGCGACATCGACCATTGGTTCGTGCGCAACGCCAGCGGCGCGATGGTGCCGTTCAGCGCGTTCGCGCAGGCCGGCTGGTCTTCGGGCTCGCCGCGGCTGGAGCGCTACAACGGCGTGCCCTCGGTCGAGATCATGGGCATGGCCCTGCCGGGCACCTTGTCCAGCGGGCAGGCGCTCGACCTGGTGGAGCGCCACGCCGCCGAACTGCCACCCGGCATCGGCTACGAGTGGACCGGCGTCTCGCGCCAGGAACGCGCAGCCGGCAGCCAGGCGATGCTGCTGTATGCGGCGTCGCTGCTGGTGGTTTTCTTGTGCCTCGCAGCGCTGTACGAGAGCTGGTCCATCCCGCTGTCGGTGATCCTCGTGGTGCCGCTGGGCGTGTTGGGCGTGCTGGTCGGCGCGGTGCTGACGTGGAAGATGAACGACGTCTACTTCCAGGTGGGCTTGCTGACGACCATCGGCCTCGCGTCGAAGAACGCCATCCTGATCGTCGAGTTCGCGAAAGACCTGGTCGCGCAAGGCGTGGGCTTGGTCGAGGCGGCGATCACCGCAGCGCGCATGCGGCTGCGTCCGATCCTGATGACCTCGCTTGCGTTCATCCTCGGCGTGCTGCCGCTGATGCTGGGCAAGGGTGCCGGTGCCGGCGCGCAGAACGCGCTGGGCACGGCCGTGGTCGGCGGCATGGTCTCGGGCACGGTGCTGGCGATCTTCTTCGTGCCGCTGTTCTTCGTGATCGTGCGCCGTCTGTTCGACAAGCGGCCGAAAGCCGCCGCGGCGCCAACGCAGCCGCACACCCCTTTGCTGGAAGGACACTGAGATGAACCGCTTCACCCGCATCACCCTGGCCAGCGTGGCCGCCTGTGCCGCACTCGGCGGCTGCAGCCTGATGCCCACTTATGAGCGGCCTGCGCTGCCGGTACCCACCGCCTACCCCGCAACCGCGTCAGCACCCGCTGCAGGAACTGCCGTCGGCACCACCGATGCGGCCGACATCGGCTGGCGTGAGTTCTTCGCCGACGACCGGCTGCGCCAGGTGATGGCGCTCGCACTGACCAACAACCGCGACCTGCGCGTGGCCGCGCTGAACATCGAGAAGGCGCGAGCGCAGTACCGCGTGCAAGACGCTGGCCTCTATCCCACCGTCAGCGCCACCGGCAGCCAGAGCGCCACCCGCACCGCTGACAACCTGCGCACGCCGGGCAGCCCCGAGATCAGCCGCCTGTACAGCGCGGGCGTGGGCATCAGCGCCTACGAGGTCGATCTGTTCGGCCGCGTGCGCAGCCTGAGCGCGCAATCGCTGGAGCAGTTCCTGTCGACCGAGCAGGCGCGGCGCAGCACACACATCAGCCTGGTGGCCGAGGTGGCGAATGCCTACCTCACATTGGGAGCGGACGAGGAGCGGCTGGCCCTCGCGCGCGATACGCTGACGAGCCAGAGCGAGTCGTACCGGCTCAGCCAGCGCAGCTTCGAGGTCGGCGTCACGACGGCGCTCGCCTTGCGGCAGGCGCAGACGAGCGTCGACACGGCGCGCGTCGACGTGGCACGCTACACCGCACAGGTGGCGCAAGATCGCAATGCGCTGGTGCTGCTCGTCGGCTCGACCGTGCCGGCCGAACTGCTGCCCACCAACCTGGCCGACTCGCTGAACGCGCTGCCCGACCTGCCGAGCGGCCTGCCCTCGTCGCTGCTGCAACGCCGGCCCGACATCCTCGAAGCCGAGCACCTTCTGAAGGCGGCCAACGCCAACATCGGCGCAGCACGCGCCGCCTTCTATCCACGCATCACCCTGACCGCTTCTGCCGGCTCGTCGAGCACCGATTTGTCGGGCCTGTTCCAGGGCGGCTCGGGCACGTGGAGCTTCTTGCCGCAGGTCTCGTTGCCGATCTTCGATGGCGGTGCAAACCGCGCCAATCTCGACGTCGCGAAGATCAATCGCGACATCAACGTGGCCCAATACGAGAAGTCCATTCAGTCTGCATTCAGAGAGGTGTCCGACGCGTTGGCCCAGCGCAACACGGTCGGCGATCAGCTCGAAGCGCAGCAGTCGCTCGTCAACGCGACGGCCGAGAGCGATCGCTTGTCGCGCGCGCGGTTCTCGCGTGGCGTCGACAGCTACCTCACGGTGCTCGATTCGCAGCGCTCTCTCTACAGCGCGCAGCAGAACCTGATCGGCACGCGGCTGTCTCGCGTATCGAACCTTGTCACTCTGTACAAGGTGCTCGGCGGGGGGTGGTCGGAGGAGCGCACGAGCAGCAGCGCGGCAGCCGAGAAGTCAGGCGGTTGACCTCGTGCGCTTGGCGCTTGGGCCGCTGACGGCAGCGGCTCACGCGCGCCGGCTGCGCCATCGACCAAGCCCGCCACATGCGCATCAATGCACGCACAAGCGAAGAGCGCGGCAACGCCGGCCGCCTCGTCCGAAAGACGTCATTGTTTGGTCATGACTCAGTTTGGAGCCCATTGCTGTAATCCCTGTGCATTGCACAACTTCTGCTTGGAACACATGAACTTCGGAACTATCAAGACGGGTCGCGGCCGCCGCTCGGGCGCAATCCTCGTCATCGCGATGGCACTGGCTGCCGGCGCATTCGCGGAGGGCACCCGTCAAAGCCCGATCAACATCAACAAGCGAGACGTCGTCGAGGCACATCACGGCCCGAAGATCACCGCGACGTATCTGTCCAACGCCACCTTGACCGTGGTGAACACCTTCAACCCGAACCGCACGCCCTTGGTCGACAAGGAGTGGTCCACGCTCAGGGCCACCCCCGCGGGCTCTTCGTACGTGATGGTCGGGAATCAGCAATACGACCTGCTGCAGTTCCACTTCCATACGCCT
>Ga0307515_10019305_pt1 | contig 12284 bp, 8 predicted proteins | sample 17_EM_MG_FD_194513 | JGI IMG/M metagenome (GOLD analysis project Ga0307515, IMG submission 194513) | Populus trichocarpa ectomycorrhiza microbial communities from riparian zone in the Pacific Northwest, United States - 17_EM | ecosystem: Host-associated > Plants > Roots > Unclassified | place...
TAGCACCCCTAGTACGCCCTACCTAAGGTAAGCTGCTTGGTGTTTGATTTGCCTTATAACTGTTATGGTGTTGATGTTCTCTAATCCCATCAGTTTCCTAGGATAAGTCTGCTCTGATGAACGAAATTTAGGGTGTTTTAAAAACCTATTTTTTGTCTTAGTGTTTTATACTCTCACGGCTCGTGAACCGTGGCGTAAAAAAAAATTGAAATGTCCTCGATTATAATCAAGACTTCTTTCAAGGATGTGTGCAGATTGATTATTCCTAGAAAATTATTTTGGATATTTACCACTCCGGGTTTCTTTATCCAAATATTAACAGTGAATAATAACAAATTATTCCTAATAATATTTTGGATATTCGTCCTTTAAGGATTTCTTATCCAAACATTAGCGGTGAATAATAGATGAATTCCCAAAAATAAGATTTTTATATTTTTGGAATATTGGCCAACACCCTTTGGATATTACAAACATGTTGTAAAATCCAGAAATGCAAGAAAATAAATTTGTTGTGTTTAAGAAATCCATGCAAAAACACATTTTTGAAACTTCAAATATTTGTTTTTTTAAAATGAAAAACGTTAAAAACATGTTAGGGTATTGGCCGTATGCATGAAAACAAAACATTTTCTATTTTTTGATGTCTTGACGAAAACCGGGTATTTTCATACCGGATTTGTATCTTTACAGTATAAAAATACAAGCCGATATTGATAAACAATGCATCAACAAACTTTCAGAAAATCACAAAGAGACTGGGCCGAAATCAGCCCAACATAAAATGGGCCAACTTTCTACTGAGCCCAGCCCAAAACCACATGACTGGTTACTGTTTACTGTACAGTAACCGTGTTACTGTTCAGGTGAACAGTAACATGTTGATTAATTAGCCGGTTACTGTGTACATGCACAGTACCGGGTAATTATTTTCTTGCCGGGTCACTTGGCCAAACCAGTGACCCGGCTGGACTCAAGAAAAAGCGCAAGCTTCTCAAATGAACAACACAACATGCATGCAAAGAGACCACGTTAATCTTCAAGTGAATTAAATTTCATTTGAACAGTGCAAACACAAAGCAAAAAATGCACAGTGCGGGAGGTTACAGTTCAATCAAAGCTGGCGGGTTACTGTTCAAGTGAATTAATTCGCTTGAACAGTGCACACAAGGTGAAATGCATGCAAAGAGACCCTGTTACTGTTCAAGTGAATTAAAATTCACTTGAACAGTGCAAATACAAAGAAAACAAATGCACACAAAAGCTGAAGAGAACAAACCTGGAGATGAAGACGCTGTCTGCGTTCGTCTGTTTCCAATCTTTTCCTCCTGTCCTGTATTGGCGTCGGTTTTCCTGTTTTTTCCTTTCCTCTACGTCTGTCACTCTCTCTCCCCGGTTTTCTGCTCTTTCTTCTTCCCTGTTTTGCAAATGTTATATGTGAAAAAAAAAAGCAAAGACCGAAAGAGATGATGAGCTGGTGCGGTTGGTGGTGTTGCTGCGGCTGCTCTTCCTCCTCTCTAGTGTTGCTGCAGCTGACTTTCCTCCTCGTCTGTGCAGCTGCTGGTGCGGTTGGTGGTGTTGCTGCGGCTGCTCTCCCTTCCGATGTGGCTGCTGGGACGTCGAAGGAATGATGAGCTGGTGCGGTTGGTGGTGTTGCTGCCACTGCTTTTCCTCCTCTCTGGTGTTGCTGCTGCTCTTGCTTATGGCTGCTCACAGTGTTGCTTGAGAGTCTTCTGCTGGCATGGCAAAAGATCGGCGCCCTTGGAGTCTCGTTTTTCTGCTCCTTCTTTACTGTCCTTTGGCCTCCCCTCTTACTTCTCCATCTTCTCCGTAATGAGCTGCTGTTAGCAGCGAAGAGGAAGGGAGAGTGAAGGGCCGGCGCAGGATCGGGAGCTGCACCCCAATCAAACAGAAAGTCCACCTTGCTCTGGGAAGAAGTCGGCAGCAGGATTGGATTGTTGGGCTACATCAGTTGTCCATTGGCTATCGGCTATAGTGCTACTCCATTCCCTAGCAGAAATCCCGTAGTCAGTGGGAGGGAGTGCATAATCAGCAGCTGGAACTGTTTCCTCCTCTTCCTGTTGCTCTCTCACTATTTGTCAATCTCTCCTCTGCTTCCTTACGTTCTCCCCCTGTCTATCTCTCTTTTCGTCCTCTTCAAAAGATCTCCCACTCCCTGTTTCTTTCTTCTTATGCTGCCCAGTTCCCCTTCATATCTCCATCCGTTCCTTTTCTTTTTTCAGGTCCTCCTCCCTTCTTCGTTTCTTTCCTGTTCTTCTTTCCTGTATTCCCCTCTCAACGGTTCTTGGCGTGGCTGCTGAGATGAAGAAAATGATGAGGGCGTTGGCAGCGCTGGTGCGGCTCCTGGTGTTGCTGCTGCTGCTCTTCCTCCTGGTGTTGCTGCTGCTGCTGGGAGGGAGGAGATGATGAGGTCGGTCTGGGGCTATGTTGACAGAGAGGGCTGCTTCGGGTGCAGGGAAGCAATGGTCGAGAGAGAGGGGAATGGCCAAGGGGGGGACCGGCTTTGGGTGTTCTCTCTTTCTCGTTTAAAAACTGAACTCTCTGCCTTCCCTCCAAACGGACCCCCCTGTTGCAGCTGCTAATAGCAGTATTTATAGGTGAAGGGGGAGTGGGGCAGCAGCATGCGCATGGGAAGCAGGGGACACCAGGCGAGGTCTCCAATAGGCGTGGCTTTGCAGGGCGTGCCTACGCTGCTCTCCATTCCTGGGGTTTTGAACAGCACCATGCGGGGGGAGAGAGAGAGGAACAGTGTCTACACTATTTTGGGTTTTTTTCTTTTTAATTTTTTTTATTTATTTTATTTGTGGGGACCTAAAAATGGGTTACAACATTCGTAATATGGTGCTTTGTGTATGTTGGCAAATAAAGAGACCATCTCTTTGTCCAGAAGTGGGGGATGTACTTGAGCAGCTGCTTCTCGCCATCTTTGAGCATATTTCCTTATGCTTTCTTTGTCCTTTTTCTCTAGATTGGACAAGCTGGTTCTATCAGGAGCGATGTCTAAGTTGTACTTGTACTGTTTAACAAAAGCATCCACCAGATCTTTCCATCTTCGGATTTTTGTGTTGTCCAATCTTATATACCAGCTCAAAGTTACTCCACTTAAGCTGTCTTGAAAAAAATGCATCAGTAGTTTTTCATCATGCACTACTTCTGCCATTTTATTACAGTAGGACCTGAGATGAGTCATGGGGCATTGTGTTCCACTGTATTTGATGAACTCAGGAACACGAAACTTCTTTAGTACAACCCCGTTTGGGACTAGACACATCTCTGCTGCCCGTACCGGGTCATATAAGTCTACCCCTTCAATGGCTTTAAGTCTAGCTTTCAGCACCTCTATCTTAGCTTGATCAATGCTATCAGATGACTTAGGCTTATGAGACTCGTTAGTAGATGCCTCTATGACTGTCGGGGGTGGTGTAGGTGTAGCTGACTGCATAAATGTTGGACTTAGTTGAGGCTCTTGACCATGTTCGCTTACTCTTTCTTTAGGCTGAACTGTAGTAGGAGCTTGATTAAAGGTGACCGGCTGGTTAGAAGGACCTTCACCAGAGGTATTTCTTAGAGTTTGCTCGAGTAAGCTAGTGAGGTGGGCCACACTTGTTTTCAGAGACTCCAACTCTTCTTGAAAATAGGCATCCCGTTGAGCACGCTTTTCATCTTCCATGATTCTTGCTCGAAGTTGAGTGTTGTGGATTTTTTTGGGACCTATATTTCAACCTAGTATGTATGCATGTTATTTACAATGAAATAAATTATGCGCTTTAATCTATATGATGAACTCACCCTTTGAGGGGTGACATATTATCGTACCCCCTTGCATGTTGAAACAAGAATCTTGCTTCTTGCCCAAACTCTACAATGAAAATTTTCTGTATGATGATCATTGTGTCACCCATAAGTCTTGAGTCAAGATGCTTCAAGAAGGGTTTGTCTTTATGCAACTAAAGATGGCACATGCACCCTAAGGACAAGCTCTATTCCTTATGTGAACATAGGTAGGTTTTCTACCTGATCTCAAAAAGGGTCTCATATCTGCCCAGTGACGATCTTCGTAAAGACAGTATAAGGGCATTGCGAGAAATGGTTAAGGTACGTATGCCCACCATTACCAAGCAGGCACTCAGATATGAGTTGGGCGTTTCACGCCTCTGAACCCTGACCAATAGTCATAGGGTAGATCGCTAATTCCCTACTTAACTTAGAAGCTTGTATGTGCTTGAAAAATTAAAAGCATGTGATGCATGAAGCAGTTCTATACAATGCATGAACAAATATGTACGTAAATTAAAGCGCGTAAGCAATAAATACAGGAAATGCATATTCAAAACACGCAAACCAATGAATAAAACACAATGATCAGACAAAAACAATGTTTAGTCCACAAGGTCCCCAGTGGAGTCGCCATTCTGTCGCACGTGTGCGGCATCACGGCGATCGTCCACCATCCAGGGAAAAAATATGGTATATGGTATATCTCTGGCAAATATGGAGAGACAATGAATTCTTGTCTCTTATCAGTGAAAAATTTGAATGGGAGTCGCCACCTAGTATTCTGGTCACTAAGAACCCTAACTGGTCTCAAAGATCGGGTACGGAGACTGGTTGCATAAAGGGAAGATATTAGCACCCCAAATACGCCCTACCTAAGGTAGGCTGCATTGTTTTGTCTGATAAAATCTAAAGTCATGTTGTGGTTTCTAATTGTTGGTCTGTCCAGGGTTCAAGACAAGCCCCCCTTCAGAAGAAGGTTCTTAATGTGATAAAACCTAACCGTTCTATTATCCGAAACAATAATTTAATATCCAGAATACGCATTACGTGTAATGTCATACCCCAGATACTAACAGATAAACAAAATAAAATTTTTGTTATTTTTGAAATTTTGGTCAATGTTCTCTTAACTTTAATAAACTGGTTATTAAAGCCAAAATGCATGCTAAAACATTGTTTTTTGATGTATGAAAAAAACACAATATAATTTTTTAGCTTTGAGATACTTGGTCGTATGCACAAAAATATTTTTTCTTTTTTTCAATTTTTTTTGTGTTTTTGAAGTTTTTAACGAAAAAACATGTATTTTAATACCGGACAAAAAAACAGATCGAATTTAAACAAAACATAAAATTAAAAAAATTAGGGAAATCACAAATATTGAACAATATTTTTTGGAAATGGGCCTGACCCGACCCAAATGAATGGGCTGGGTCGAACTTGGCCCAAATGCATGGGATAGGCTCAGCCCAGCCCGTGTGAACAGTGCCTTCCACTGTTCACATGCCACGTGAACAGTGGAGGCTGGTAGCGAAGGAGAAGAAGCAGGAGAAAGAAGAAGGGGAGAAGGGTTGACCTGCGGTGGGTGCAACCGTTGGTTGTGCTACTAGAGGCGACAGGCGGCGAAGCTGGTGGTGGCGCTGGTGGTTCTCGGTGGCCGGCGGTGCTGTTTTCCTTCTCTCTCTATCCCCTCTGTTTTTTGTTCTCTTCTCTGCTTCTTTTTTTTCTTCTTTCGGCCTCCCCTCTCTTTTCTCTTATTTCTCTTCTCTCTCTTTTGCTCTCTCTCGTTCTGTTTTTTTTTTCTTTTTTCCCGTCTCCCCCCTTTTGCCTCTTCTTTGCCTCTGTATTTATACGCAGAGAAGGGCGGTGAGAAAGCCCTGCCTCTGTCCGGTCAGGGGACAGGGTAGGGTAGACGGGGGCGCCAACTAGATGGTGGTAGGCTACCGGTCAGTATTCAGGTATGTGGGGTATTTGGGTCGGCGTCTTTTTGAGCTAAAAGGAGGAAGGAATGTCGGTGAAAATGCAGGGGAACGCAGCTCCCTTCCCCTGTTTTCTGCACGTCCAGGGAAAGAAGAAAACATGGGTGTCTTTCAAAACGGCACCGTTTCAAGCTTTTCTCTCTCTTTTTTTTTTAACAGTGCATGAAACGGCGCCGTTTTGCCCAAAACGCACCGTTGCATTTAAACAAGAATTGGTGCCAAAACACGTCAGATTCAAAATCAGGCCTTCAATTTGCACGTGTTTTACAATTTGATCCTTGGTCTCGGATTCCTTCAATTAAGTCCCTAATTGGCCATCAAACTTCAATTTTTATGCAATTAAGCCCCTGATTTGACCAAATTAACTCTCAAAAATTATAAATTGACCCCAGAACTTTAATTTCTTCCAATTAAAGCCTAAATTAACTCCAAAATCAATTTTTCTTGCAATCAAACTCTCCATAAATTCAATTAAACCTGCAATAAAATTTAATTGAGTCCATAAACATCTGATTTTAGACTTTTCTTCCTCAAATTGAATTTTCTTTGTCAACAGGGCTATCATCAGTCAACAAAATATTGTTAAATTTTAATTTTTGTATTTTTAAACCTCCTCGACCAATTTTTGAACATTTTCTGAGTGTTCTAGCATCCTTTTTTCATTGTTATTATTTTTTGATAATATTTTCTTGATTTTTTTGTATTTTATTATTTTTTATACTGGGACCCAAAAATAGGTTACAACAGAGGGCTCTAAGACACACTCAAATGGTGGAGGGCTCAATGGCGCACTCAAAGAAAAAATGGTAGGGCTATAAAGCACATTAGCTGAGATGGTTGAGGGCTCAACAGCCCATTCAAAAAGAGGTGATGGTAAGACACTGATATGTCAAGGATGAAAATAATGCATCATGATTAACATGCATGAAAAACTTACCTAAGAAATATAGGTCCCTTTTTTTCATGGAGTTTTCATTTTCTCAAAAATTTGAGTCTCTAATAGTAAGCTTTGATGCCCTTCTGCTCTTGCTTACTCGAGTCATATCTTGTGATCTTGACCTCTACGAGGGTACGATATCAGCATACTTCTTTACCCACAAACCTTCAGCTTCGCCCAACATTTTCTATTTTCTTAGAAGGGGAATTATGGAGCCAGCTCCATGTGTGTTTGGTGGATTGCCCCCCAGTTTGATCATGTCTCTAAGTGTTCAATTTGGGTTTTTCTTGGGGATGAGGCTATGTGGAAGAAGATTTGGTTATTTACAAGAAGTTGTTTTTATGAAGAATTTTTGGAATTTAAAAGCTATTTCAAAAAATCATTTTGATGTTTGTTCAAAACAAAATTGTTCTGAAAAATTCAAGCGATTCTCATGGATAGGTTTGCATGAGTATTGAAAATTTTTATTTTGCTTTTGGTGAAAATGTGAAGTGATGTTTTATTGGTCAAAGTGGTTCAAGCTTTAATTTGAGAGTTTCAAAGAACCAGTTTTCAATGCATTCATTTTGCTTGCATGAATAATGACTTGTTTCACATGAGAAAGCAAAACTTGCCTATCCAAATTGCTTGCCCTTGATAAAAAAAAAAGGGCTTAATTGGGCATGTAACGTAGGTTTTGGCTTTTGGCTATGAAGAAAAATGATATTTATAGGCTCAAAAGGTGTTTAAGGGATTTCAAGACTAAGGATCACTAGTGCTTATATCCCAAACTCTTTTTTGGTCCATGAATTTCTGGACCTTGGAATTGATTTGCAAAATGGTCCATAGTGCCCCCTAGTGTTAGGCTTTTTCTTTTTTTTGGTTTTGAGCATCATTATATTAGTGATTTTTGTGGCACGTTTAAATCTTTTTGGAACTCTTTCATGCCCCCTAGCTTTGTTTAGGAACTTTTGATCATTGAGGATTTTCTTTCATGCCCTCCAGTGTTGTTTGGGCACTTTTATCGTTGAGGACTTTTTCATGCTCCCTAGGGTTGTTTGGGCACTTTTAGTCTTTAAGGATTTTTTTGCACTTACCCCCAGTGTAGGGTGTGATCCTAGCCAGGGTTATTTTTTTTTTTCAAGAAAAAGTTATTAGGCTCAAAAGGGGACTGCAAGGGATTTTTTAGTATTTGTGAAACGATGATTGTTGTAACCCAATTTTGACCCACTTATTTTTAAATTAATTTTAAGGAGGGTAAATCTTGAAAATTAAAAGACCAGGGATTTGAATGCAAGGATTTAGAAACTTCAAGGACCATATTGGAAATAACCATTCTCAACCCTAAAACAATACCGTTTCAATCAGGTGCTGTTCGTCATCTTCATCTCCAAAACACCGAACGCCCGCCTGCAAATAAGGAAATGAAAGTGTGAAACACCAGCATCCTAGTCCTTTCAAAACACAGAAAAGCAGTATTTATCTTCATGATAATCACAACCCGGTGAGATAAGGATTACACTTCTCGTCCGAGTCCTAATAGAAACCGTCTCCTTCAGTCGTGCTTATCAGGAGGAGAGACGTGAGGCTGAGGGAGTGGAGGATTGGTCCCTATAAATACCCAACAATTGACAGCCTCCAAAAAAAAAAAAAGAGAAAAGGGAAAAAAACAGACCCAAAAAACAGAGCAAAGACCGAGTAAAAAACCAGAGTAAAACAGAGCATACAAAATTTACACAGAGAGAGGAATCAGCTCTGTCGTTGCCTTCATCCCTGCAGAAAACGATCCAAAAATCAGTACCCACAGAAGCTAGCATCTTCGTTCTCATTTCCGGGAAAACAGAAGGAAAGGGCAAAAGTCACCAACAGCCATTCCAGCCCGAGCTTCACCATCGTCTCCAACGCCTCTAACAGAATAGGTACGATGTTTCCTCTTCTTTTGTCATCACAGTTAAGAGGCTTTTTACACTGTGCAAGTGAATATTAATTCACTTGCACAGTGTAGCCACATGCATGCATTAGCGCACGCGTGTTGCTTAGCCCAGCCGGGCCACTGGCTTGGTTCAGTGGCCAGGCCGGGCAGGCTGGGTTGAGCCCAGCCCATGCGGGCTGAGCTGGGCCCAGCCCAAAAATGTAAATAAAAAAATAAAAAAAATATATAATAAAAGTGTGTCTATATAAATAAAAAATAAATATGAATTTATTGTTTTTATTCATTGACGCCAGAGTCAGAATAAAAATACTGATTCAAATTTATTTTATTGTATTTTATTTAATTACATAAAAATAAAAAAAATATGCATGCAAAAATAAAATAAAATAAAGTAAATTTATTGGTTTATTCACTGACGCCAGAGTCAGGAATAAAGATACCGATGTAAATTTATTTTATTTTAGTGTATTTTACTTTTATTTAGTTACATAAAAAAATGTGTATGCGTAAAAAATAAATTTATTTGATTTGTTTATTCATTGGCGCCAGAGTCAAGAATAAAAAATGATTTAAATATATTTTGTTTTTATAGCTACGTAATGTTTACCAACGCCAGAGTTGGAAATATACGTAGTTAAATATTCACTAACGCCAGAGTTGAGAATATTACATGCAAAACCATCATAGCATAAACCAACAAAACATTAGCAATTTATGACAAAGTCAGCAATGCAGCCTGCCTTAGGCAGGACGCTTAAGGGGTGATAATATCTTCCCTTTTGCATAACCAGTCTCGTACCATAGAATCTCTATTGACTAGTTAGGGTTCCTAGTGACCATAATACTAGGTGGCGACTCCTTAAACAAAGACTAAGCTTTGCCTTTATTTGTTAAAATTGCTACAAATGCTTGTTGTGTTGTTTGATTTTTTATTTTTTGTTTATTTTATTTATTTTTACAGCTTTAGCATCCATATTTATTCATGTCATCATACATATATTGGATATGGATTTATGCCTTCACACACCACGGATTTCATAATAAACATCTGCTATATCAACTTTATGTTAAGTGGGAGAGTAGCGGTACCCCAATGGCTTTAGCCTGGGTAAGACTTGTGAAACCATCCAACTTTTGCTTGATTGTTTACTCGATAGTGGTTGGCATGCCTAAACTGATATTATTCAGGGCCTCTATTTTCACGCTACTTGTAAGCCTCACATCAACCTTTCGAGAAAGATCACTGAGCATGCGAAAGACCTTTCAAAGACTAGATAGCAACCTACCCTGAGCATTTAATGACTAGAACTTACCCTTTAGGTTGTTCCCTATGTAAGTTTCACTAAGGCAAGCTTAACATATATCATTTTCATTACAGGATTATTTTTTAGGTGACATAATGGCAGTTAATCGAGAAGTCACCACTGTTGAGTATGAGCTTGAATATGAATCATTGCATATGACTGAGGGAGACTGCCCTAGACTGGATGACAGTGGGATACCGTTGCTAAAAGATGTGGATGTGTAATAAATGATGCCATTCGTTTGCTTCCACTCACCAAATACTTGGCTGATGAGACATAATTTACTAAGATATATGGGAGAATTTTGCATCTTCTAAATGTTCCAGTACTGCCATTAGCCATAAAAGCCCTGATTCATTTTTGGGATCCTGATTATCGATGTTTTACATTTGGGGATGTCGTTATGGTTCCTACCATTGAAGAATACGGTGTTTTGACAGAATTTCCTGAGGATATACATAAGGTGTACTTTCATCAAAGGATTGAGGATACTATAGAGGAGCTTGCTAAGCTATTAGGAATCCAACAAATGAGCTTATATAGAGAAAAAAATGATTCTGGGGGTTTGAGATGGAAACGACTAGAGGAGTTGTTGATTGCTAAAAAGTCTAATCCATGTGCTAAATTAGAGGTATACAGAATATTGGCTTTGGGAATATTTGGGCTGATTTTGTGTCCTTCAACTGTTGGAATTGTCAGTGTAGAGGCAACCAATTTGTTTGTTGAGTATGAGAAGACCAAAATTAATCCTTCTACTGCGATCTTGGCTGAAAATTTTTTGTCCCTCAATCATTGTAAAAAGACTGGAAAAGGTTCTATGAGATGTTGTGTTCCATTATTGTTCATTTGGATGGTAAGTCACATTGAATCCGAGACACCAATATTCCGGAATTTTTGGTGGTTTGATCAAAGGCCACTCGAGTTATTTGTATCAAATGAATGGAAATTTTTTTCTGAAGATGACTGGAGGGAAAAATTACAAGGAATTCCATGAAGCAATTTTAATTGGAGAGCTCCTTGGATGAGAAATGTAATGTACTTAATAGGTTGTGGGAAGAAGCCTTGGGTACCTTTGATTGGAGTGACTGGATATATTAGCTATGCGCCTGCATTAGTTGCAAGACAGTTTGAGGGTATACAAAGCATCCCAAGAACGGTTGGCTTAGCTCAATTTATGGGAGTATACAAAGGAGCTACCATGGAGATGCTGGAGAGCAATAAACATGATTGGAAATCTTTGGTACTGGTGAAAAAGGAGATCGGATTGAGGAATCCTACAGTTAGTGAAAAGTATCCCGAATGGCGTAATGGAGTAGTCTCTTATATGGCAGAAGTTTCTGAATCTGTGGGCATTCGAAGGAAAAGAGTGAACTGTGAAGAAGAATTAAGAAAACAAGTAAAATCGTTACAAGCTGAGCTTAAAGCAAAGGAAGAATAGAGAGTGTCTTTAGAGCGGCAGCTAGCCAAAGAAAAGGGTGTAAGGAAAATAACTGAAGAAGAAAGGGACTCTGTGGGTCAAGACTTGATAAAGGCAAAGGCTGACTTGGAAACACAAAAGACAATTAATCAGGACATGACATATTACATGGCAAAAGCTAAGCATTGGGAAGAGTTAGCCATCAAGACACAAGCTATATTGAAAATGCGTCGGGTGGACATTGTTAAGTTTAAAGACCAATTGGGAAGAGCTGAGGCTTTAACTAAAATTCATGAAGAGAAAAAAGCAGAGTTGAACAGTCATAAGGCTGAAGCAGGAGCATTGAGATCTAAGTTGGACAAAGAAAAATTGAAGATCGTACAGCTTATAGGAAACCAAAAAATGATAAAGCAACATAATCAAACATTGGATGATGCCAATAACTTTTTGTCTAGAAACAACTTGATTCATACTGAGAGGATAAGGGAACTACAAGATCAGATTGATCGAGCAGCTGCAGAAGCCCATTTATTACGAGTGGAAGCTCGTCAAGTGGGAGGAGATATAATGAAATATCGAAGAAGCATGGATAACACCGATCTTTTTTTAAAAGCAATAGCTACTAGAGGCAGTGTTTTTTCTCCTGTAATAGATTAGATTAATTTTTCATTGTAAGCTTCTGAATAAGTAATAAAAGGGTTGAGACCCACATTTTTCAATGCAAAAAAATATGTATATGGCGGAAAGCCCAAATGTCAAAAAGCTAAGCAGATCTCTTCTCGGCATCACAACAATGATATCAAGTTCAAGCTCAACCCACATATCCAAAGAATGACGGCCATATGTCACCAACAAAGAGCGAATCTATATCCAATATGTTGCATTCACATTCATGCATCTCATACATTTGCTTATAGATTGTCATATTCTGCATATA
>Ga0307515_10019307_pt1 | contig 12283 bp, 7 predicted proteins | sample 17_EM_MG_FD_194513 | JGI IMG/M metagenome (GOLD analysis project Ga0307515, IMG submission 194513) | Populus trichocarpa ectomycorrhiza microbial communities from riparian zone in the Pacific Northwest, United States - 17_EM | ecosystem: Host-associated > Plants > Roots > Unclassified | place...
AAGTCACATTTAGGTATAAATACTAACGAAACAGTAGCTTAAAATAATTTTTCAGCAGCATCGGCTAATCATCTTTCAACTATAAAGCTTCTTCAATAAGAATACAAAATAAAATAAAAATAAAACAACAGCTACTACTACTAATACCCATCTTCATTTATTTTCTTAAATATTTTCACCTCTTTTTCTCTCAGTCTTCTTCTACTTACATTTCTCTCAAAATCGTTCATTTTTCAAGATAGCCATCACATTCCCTTCTCAATTAAAACACTCTCTCTTCTTTGTTTTGCTTTGCAGAATTATTTTTAGTACTTTTTCTTTATTTTTTTTCTCAATTAATGATTTTTTTGCTTCCATGTCAATTTTCAATTTCTGCTACCGTATTGTCCCCTGCCTTGCCGATCCAGGTGACTTTCTGCTAGAAAATCAGAAATGAAATAATGGGTTTCTTTTGTTTTTGTAATTAATGTTGTTGTTTTGTTTGTGTAGCAAGGAGATCTTCATTGGGGTTGAAAGCAGCATTAGTGGTGTTGCATATTGTATATGCAGGGACTCTCTTTCTTTTTTATAGTGATTTGATAGAGAAAACCAAAGAAGAGCCATGGTATGTTTGTTTCTTTTTTTCTTTTCTGGTTGGTTGATGAAAGCTTGGAAATTTGAGAGTAATTATTTGAGTTATTGAGTGAAAGTTTTTACTCTGTGGTTTTGATTGGTTGAAGTTGGAGTGGAACTTAAAATGCCCTTATTGAATTATTGAAATATAGCTGAAGGCGGCTTGTGATTGGTTAGTCATGATCATATTGGTGATGTTGGAATTGGAATTTGATTGATTGAATGAGTTTGATTAATTGAGTTGTTGAATTAAAATGAGTTAATTAATTTTAGTCAATAACTTAAGACGTGGTAGAAATGGCTGATTACTGTTTCATCCCGATAATTTGCAAGTCTGAACAAAATAATGAAAGTATAAAATGGGTTGTGAAGTGTTAAGGGGAAATGCCTTTTTTCTTTTGACAATAAGAGTAAGTTTAGGAGTCTTATGATTCTTAATTATTCTCTGTGGATGTGTTGACAAACCTTTGATGTTTATTTATGTTATCAATTATCATATTAATCAAGGGTGTTTTTTATGGTTACTTTGTGATTGGAATCTTAGGTAAAAATTATGGTAAGTAGAGTGCATAATTATGTGATTGTTAGTGGACATTAAGGAATCTATGTGAGGAGGGTGTTACTAGTGTTTTTTAAAACATTTTAAAAATCTTTGGTATGGTTTTTTATTTTTGCTTTTAACTTGAGTGTACAGTATACCATAACGTTCAAGAATTTAGTCGCAACTTTTTTCCTTCTTTCAGGTACACTGCAATATATCTGTTGCTGTTTGTTGCAGCATTGATTCAATACTTTGTTACATCGTGTTCTTCTCCCGGGTAAATTTTGTTGCAGTTGTAATGCCTCTTGATGAATCTGCATTGTGGTTACAACACATAATTTCTGTAATATAAGTTTCTTTGATTGATTTCACTACTTGCCTAATATTATTTCTTCCTCTTCTGGTTTCTAATCTTGCCCATTTTTTAACAATTTCAGCTATGTCCTTGATGCAATGAGGGATCTGAATGAGAAAAATTCATTATATAGAAGGTCATCAATGTTGTCAAAGTAAGAACTAAACTTGAACTTTCTTTTAATAGGTCAATCATTGCAAATAACACAGATTAAAATGAACTGGAGTTCAGTTGCATTTAAGTCAATCTCACTAACTATCAATTGTTATAATGTTTAAGAAAAGACAGCCTGCTTCAAGCAAAAGTGGAAGCTTTGTTATCACTGTGGAAGGAAGTCAGTCTGAAAGAAATATTCCAGGAAGTAATGTTACATCGTGGACAAAGCTAGTTCTAGACATGTATCCCCCTGGAACATCTATTAGGTATGCAATGCTGGGTACACTCAGGAATCCCTTCCTTTGCCCTGTTGGTCTTTTATGTGACAAGTTGATGGGCTGCCTAGTTTATGGTAATAGGATTGTTATTGGCTTGACCAAAAGCATTCATCGTGTTTTCTTGCATCTGGTGAATGAAAAGTCAATGGTGACTATAAGAGACAGCTATACAACTCCTAAAAAGTACTTGTAGTTTGCTCAAAAGGTGCCAATGCCTTGACTAAGCCTTAATTGCACCCAGAGCCTTGAAATTAGAATATGATGTGTTGGAAAAGGTCTGGACCATAAGGTCTTGAAAAGGGAAGATGATAAAGTTTGCATGGTCCCTGTTTACAATTTCAGTTGTTTTCTTACATTTGATAATGTGATGTTCAACAAAATCATAGCAGAGGTATAAATCAGGAAATTGAATAGATAGTGGTGCCACTGAGATAATTTCTTTATAATTTCATGCGATCATTACAAAGGGGGAAAGAAAATGCAGCTATTCTATATCTTTTAAAAAACTAGCAATCTGCCACTAACTGCTTTGCCTTGGTCTTTGCAGAAATTTGAAATGTTCATATTGTAATGTTGAACAGGTATTTGTTATCTCATGTTTACGTCCTAGTTTGTGTGATACACCTGGTTGCATCAATATAAATCTCATTCCAACTCTAGAATGCTTATATCTACAACTACCTGCTTCCATACTGTTATGTTTGTTGTATAAGAAAGAAGGTTGTCTTGTTTAGGGTGAGTATAGCATCTAAAAGTGCCTAAATGAATTTTCTTCCCAAGTCTCATGGAGGCAATTACTGAATTGTGAGCTCATTGAAAAGTTCTGGATGGAGAATTTGGTCAGTGTACCCCTCAGCATTTTTTCCCTGAATTGACTGGTTTCCGAGACTTGAACATACACCCTTGCGATTGCAAGCCCAAGACTTGCTGTCATGTTCCCACAAGCATGGAATTATGACATAAATTACTGTTTTTTTCTCAATACATGATAGAGCAGATTAAGTGGTCATCTCATCAATGTACTTATACATTTGCAGGAAAATTGTCAGAGATCATGCGAAGTACTTACCCATCACTAACCTTTCAAAATTCACTGTAACTCCTCCATGGTCAACTTTTCCTTCTTTTGTAATGAATGAAAAATACACACGCACACACACATACACATACAAAGATTGCAGGAAATTTGTGCATAAAAAGTAACTACACACATATGCTGGTTGCAATAATTTTGATAGAAAACATTAGGTTGCAGAGTAATGATCTGGCTTCTAATTGGCATTGCTTTAAACATCTGAGAAACTTAACCATTTTCCAGACTTGCTGCTTTTCCTGCTCTACAATCTCATTTTTCATGATGGTGGCATTTTAATAGTCTTTTGATTGCATACATTACCAAGTACTGGTGAAGTTGTGTTGATTATTCAACATGCTTTCTGGCTTTGTTTTTTATAATGAATTCTATTTCACCCTTAAGTTAATATTTGGTTGTTATTTATTTTTCTTTGCCATAATTGCAGCCTCCACGAGCAAAGCATTGCCATGATTGTGACAAATGTGTTCTTCAGTTTGACCATCATTGTGTTTGGCTTGGGACGTGCATTGGCCGGGGAAATCATTGTCGATTTTGGTGAGTTTTTTATCCTTCTAAAGTTCTCTATGCCAAAATTGTGATGGATGACTTGTAAACAAAATGTTGCCTTCAAATTCCATAAGGATGGTTGTATGGTCATCATAAACTTAAGCTGCAGCTGTTTATGATTGATTTTTTCTTTCTCTTCAGTATTGATTGAGTTCAATATCTATCATTTGCAATTATCATTTCTGATCTCATGTTCACCACGTGATAGTATTAGCATGTTTATTTGATGAAGAGAGACAAGCATTTTGTTATAATTTTCCCATTTTCATAGTCATTTTGCATTCAGATAATCAGATTTCTGATTTCACATGCATTGGATAAAATGATTTACAACATGGAATTTTGTTTGCTGCAAATTTAGTTGCAGTGGACCAGTTCATATGGATTGAAGTTATTGGTTGGTGTTCCCAACATTGCATGTAGGGCTATATGGTTCATGACACCTATCAGTTGAAACATGTAGGATTTGCCTCATACTTTTAATGTACTTCCGTTACTTTTGTGTTTTTCTTAGGTGGTACATTTTTGAAGAAACAGCGCTATGCCTTTGGACTGGCATCTTGTACATCACATGCTTGAAGGCTAACATCTCAAGAGTTTGGTACAGTATCTTTTTGAAGTCTTTTCTGTTTTTCTCTGAAGCTTCTGTTTTTCTTGTTGAAACACTCTGATGCCTTGCTAAAATCATTACCTTCAAAGAAAGGAGAAAAGGCAATGATTAGTCATCAAGTTTATTATCTTGCTGGTGCCAGTGGTTTTGATGATGAAATTTTAAGTTAGCTGCACATGGATCAACTTTTAGTTCTCCTGCATCTTTAAATTTGATCCTAAATTATGCCGTTTCTGTCAGGTGGAAGGATGCAATTATGATCCTGCTATTGGTTACTTTGTCAATTGCCTTGATTTTTCTCCTGCTGCTCCTCATTTTCCATAGGCAAGTGTTTTCATTCACTCAATACTTTGTTTCCTGCATGATACATGGTTTCAGACGCAGCTCCTTTCACTTTTATGCTAGCCATAAAAGCCATAGAGTATTGACACATAGCTAGAATATGCCATTTGTTGTTTTCGGTGCTTCTAGTGAGCTGACTTAGTTATCCTTATGTCATCTTGGTTCTATAGTTCTCTAATGATATCATTTGTATGGAATGGGCATGTTTTGATCAGAAAAGTAGGAGCATGGAATTAAGTTTTCCATTTTAAGAATGAATCTGAATTCCACTTGACAAGGACCATTAGAATGGCCAGGTCTCAAATATGATTAGTTGACGCTAGGGGTGTTTAAAAAAACCGACCAATCAATTAAACTGTAAAAACCGGAAAAAAAATAACTGAAAACACCGAACCGAGAGAAAAAACTGCTCAAACCGATTTAAAAATCATAAAACTCACTCGGGCCGGTTCGGTTTCGGTTTTAGAAGTTGAAACTGGGTAACCAGACCGGACCCAATATAACCTTAAACCCGCTAAAAAAAGGGGTATAAATAGAAAACTAACCTAGCCTAAGTTTGCTAACCCTAAAAATTCCCCCTTTCCCAGTGAAAACAGCCGCTAGTTGTTCCATCTCTCCCGTTTCCATCTCTCTCTCTGTCTTTATTATTATCTCCCGTGTTGAGACTTGAGAGGTTGTTACAGATTGCCTCCTCTTCCATTCCCCCCCCTCTCGTTCTCCCCCTCTTGATACAACAAATTGGATACAGACTTATAGTAGCTGCACATCCCCACTAACAATTTTGAGTAAATGGCTGAATGTCCTCTTCACGAGGATCCTTTTTATTAAATAAGAGTTGTTGTACAATCTATTTTGGTAAGAAAATATAAACAACTAATACACAAACCGCTAATATTCTATTATAGGTAGGAATATATATACAGTTTAATGCACTAATTATGGTAAAATAAATCTCATAATTGCAGCCATAATTTCTATAATTCTGATCCATAATTTCTGCCATTGATACCCCCCCTCAAATTGATGCTGTATGATCAAGAAGCATTAATTTGTCAACAAGAAAGTGATGCCGGTGCTTGGAGAGAGCCTTAGTGAACACATCGGCAGTCTGGAGAGTAGTGGAGATATGCGGGAGAGAGATAACACGAGTATCATGTGCTTCACGAATAGAATGACAATCCACTTCAATGTGCTTAGTACGCTCATGAAATACCGGGTTAGCAGCAATCTGAATGGCACTAGTATTATCTGCATGAAGTGGAGTAGGCTCAACTTGAGGAAATCTAAGCTTACCTAAGAGTCCCCGAAGCCAAATAATTTCAGAACAGGCAGAGGACATAGCACGATATTCAGACTCAGTGGAGGACTTAGACACCCGATCTTGCTTCTTACTTTTCCAAGAAACAAGAGAGTTACCAAGAAACACGCACCACCCAGTAATTGAACGGTGAGTGTCAGAACAACCAGCCCAATCAGCATCACTATATGCAACCAAACAAATAGGAGAATCCACAGGGAAGAAAAGTCCTCGAGCAGAAGTGCCATGCAAATAGCGAACAATGTGACGAACAGTAGCCAGATGAAGGTGTGTAGGTGCTTGCATAAATTGGCTAACTTGTTGAACAACGAAGGAAATATCAGGCCGAGTGATAGTGAGATAGTTTAGACTCCCTACCAGTTGCCTATATAAAGAGGGATTAGATAGAAAATCGCCCTCATCACGATGATATTTAACATTCACTTCCAAGGGAGTATCAACTGAACGACTTTCTTGAAGACCAGCCAAAGCAATTAACTCTTGGATGTATTTATGCTGATGTAGAAAAATACCAGTAGTAGTAGAATGCACCTCAAGGCCTAAAACATACTGTAGAGGACCTAAGTCCTTCATATGAAAAGAAGACTGAAGACGTTCTTGAAGCTGAAAAATCAATGCAGTGTCAGTCCCTGTAATAACGATATCATCAACATATACCAAGAGCAAGACGATTCCTTTAGTAGTCTTGCAAAGGAACAAAGAGGAATCATATTGACTCTGGACAAAGGAGAAGCCAAGAAGCGTGGAGTGAAACTTATCAAATCAAGCACGCGGGGCTTGTTTCAGACCATAGAGAGATCGTTTTAGCTTGCAAACACAGCAGATGCTGTAGAAAAGAACCCTGGTGGTGGAGTCATATATATCTCTTCCTGAAGATCTCTATGCAAAAAAGCATTCTTAACATCCATCTGTCGCGATGACCAGCCCTTAGAAGCAGCAATGGCTATAATAAGTAGCACGGTTGTCATTTTTGCCACAGGTGCAAAGGTTTCTTCATAGTTTATGCCATACTCCTGACGGTTACCGAGTGCCACCAACCTTGCTTTATATCTGTCAAGTGAGCCATCAGACCGCAACTTAATGGAATATATCCATTTACAACCAATGGGCTTGACACCAGTAGGACATGGAACAATATCCCAAGTATGATTCTCCTCAAGAGCTTGAAGTTCTTCTTGCATAGCTTTTTTCCAACATGCATGTTTAGTTGCCTGAGAATAAGGGGTAGGAACTGTAGTATCATTTAAAATAGCAGAGAAACTATACCGATCAGGAGGACGACAAATGCGAGAAGATCGCCGAAGAGCAATTGGGGCAGGAACTGGATCAGGAAGGATTTGTGATGTCGGGGGCTATCTTTGCGAATAAACAAAACTGGGTTGATACCGTAGAATTGGTGGTGAGATATCATCAAAGGTAGGAAGTAGAACACCATTGGAACAAGGTACGTGTTGCTGAAAATAGTACTCATGTTCAAAGAAAATCACATTTATGGACATGCGCAGACGATTAGTAACAACATCATAACATAAAAAAACCTTTTTGACCAGCGCTATAACCCATAAAAGCACACCTTGCTGACTGAGCTGTAAGCTTGTGACGCTCATGAGAAGGCAAGTGAACAAAGCAAACACAACTAAATGTATGTAAATTGTGGTAGTCAGGATGCATGCCGAAAAGACGATAGTAAGGAGAATCAAAATTCAATTGTTGAGAGGGCAGACGATTAATCAAATAAACTGTAGTGGATAAAGCTTCCACCCAAAATTTAGGTGGAACTGAAGACTCTAAAAGCAATGTACGAACCATATCCAGCAAGTGACGATTTTTACGTTCAGCCACCCCATTCTGTTGAGGGGTATAAGGACATAATCGTTGCGAAATAATATCTTTCTGTTGCAGGAGAGCCTGAAATTCATGTGAAATATATTCACCACCATTATCAGACCGGAACACCTTAATGCAGGTTGAGAATTGTGTCTCAATATAAGCTAGAAAGGTTTGGAAAGCAGTGAAAACCTCAGCTTTGGTGCGCAAAAAATAGATCCAAGTAAAACGACTATAATCATCAATGAAGGTCACACAATATTTATACTGTGCATGTGAAATAACAGGAGCAATGCCCCAAACATCAGAGTGTATAATCTCAAAACAGGTATTAGCACGATTGCCAAAAGCAGGGAAAGGTAAAGTTTTACTTTTCCCTAGTTTGCAAGTAGAGCAATCAAAAGACAAGCTATGAGTAGAACCCTTATCTTTGTGACCAAGAAAACCACGCTTCATTAAATTAGATAAAATAACATTATTTCGTTTATGCCAATCTGCTACCTTATTTCAACAATAACAGAAGCTAAAGACAAAGCTCTAGGAATAGTAAATTGCAACAGAAATAATCTTCCCACTTTAGGCCCCCTTGCGATCACCTTCCCGGATAAATCCTGCACAAGACAACCATTACGAGAGAGATGCACATCCCAGTTATTATCCACCATTTGTCCAACATAAATTAAATTAGCAGACAGCCCAGGAGAAACAAATACACGAGGAAAAGAAGGTCCTATATCATCAATAGCTGTAATCGGGTGATTACTACCATTAGCAACTGAATATTTTGTGTGCCACTATACTCCCGAAGATTACATAACAAATCAGATGAGCCAGTCATATGATTGGATGCTCCAGAATCAACAATCCAAGAAGAAGAGACAATATTACCTTGACCCTGAAGTCCAAGCGTAGAGAATGCAGTGATAATCATTTGCTGTACCATTTCTGGAGTGACAGTGGTTGTGGAAGTAGAACCAGGAATCTGATGGTTTACAACAGCAGCTTGAAAAGCTTGTGCTCTCCGATTTTCTGGACGTGTAGGGCATTCTTTAATAATGTGTCCATTTCGCTTACAGTAACTGCAGAATTTCTTGCCACAATTATGGGCAATATGCCCATACTCCTTGCAGCTGTAGCACTGTATGGTTCCTTTGTCTCGATTCTTCCCTTGAGCAGCATAAGCAACATTGACAACCTTAGATGTCTCCTTGGATTCACCTATTACAGATTGTGTAGCCATTCTTTGTTCTTCACGCAATAATTCACCTAGACAGACATCCAAAGAAGGAACTGGATCTCTATTAAGCAACCCAGCTCGGGCAATCTCAAATTCTGGTTTTAGTTTCATCAAAAACTGATCTCGCTTACTAACTTTATGAACCGCTTGAAGACTGGGTAAGGCCTCTTTAGACACCTTAGAATAGATAATACCATAATATTCGCTCCATAGATTAACAAAACCAGAATAATATTGCTCAATCGAGAGATTACCTTGATTGAAATTGCTGATCTCGAGTTCAAGTTGAAAGCGTCTTGTAGTATTATCTTGATGATATATACGCTTTAGATAATCCCACATCTCTCTAGCTGTACCAAAAGAGCGTAAATTGTTCACCATATGACCTTCAATAGATGCTAAAATCCAAGAAATAATTCGAGCATCCTTTGTCTCCCATTGACTAAATTCTGCATCATTTGCAGGAGCAGGAGAAGTCCCGTCAATAAGCCTCCAAAGCTCCTTCCCTTTCAAAAACATCCTGAACTGAAATTCCCATGCCGCATAGTTCTTGCCTGTAAATTTGATACTCAAAGTTTCTGTAGACATTCTAAAAAAAATCAAAACTAGAAATCTTAAAGCAAGACTGTCAGCCAAAAGTAAAACAAAGTTGTTGATTAAAAAATTAATCAACCCAAAACAAAAGACAGATAAGAAGGGTACAGAACCTTGCTCTGATACCATAACAATTTTGAGTAAATGGCTGAATGTCCTCTTCACGAGGATCCTTTCTATTAAATAAGAGTTGCTGTACAATCTATTTTGGTAAGAAAATATAAACAGCTAATACACTAACTGCTAATATTCTAATATAGGTAGGAATATATATACAGTTTAATGCACTAATTATGGTAAAATAAATCTCATAACGCAGCCATAATTTCTATAATTCTAATCCATAATTTCTGCCACTGATACCCACATCTCATTATGCCGTCTCCCCCTGCCTTCTCTTTCTTGTTCCTTCTTTTCATTGAAGACCCACTCTTATCTATATAATTAGTTTGTGTGGTATTGATTTGGTAGAAGCAAATCCATTGGCTTCATTGCATGTTACTGGTTTTCCATTTCCACTGCTGGTTTTGTTGTTTTCCTTTTTTCTTTATGGATTCTTGGCTTCGTCCTTAGTCACTTGTTTATGCATTTACAGAGAAGACCAGATCTTTGCTGGACAAAAGGAAAATGGTTGCTTATTTATTTCATAGATGATTTTCCAGTTTCAATCCAAAAAAACAACTTTGACCGAACCGAACCGGTTTGGTTCGGGTCATTTTCTTATGAAATTTCATATCCCGGTTCAGTTGGAATTTTGGGCCCAAACTGAACCGAACTTGACTGTGACACTCCTAGTTAACACATTGTGTTTTTTACAACAGTGCTTGTCCAGTTTGCTAATACCGACCAGGAAACAATCCATTGTTTACTAGGTTCTGGAGGCAGGAAAAGAAAATCTTTCCTTGGCCTTGGTAACAATTCCCCTTTGGTTTCTTTGTGCTGATGGCCTATCTATGTATGTTAATGGGTGGAAATAGATCAAGAATAGTTACTCATGCTGTAAAGATCATGCAAATGCTGACAAGGAATTGGAAATGATACCTGGTTACAGTTTGCCAGTACAAAAAGGAACTACAAGCAGATTAGGGTGTGCGCTTGTTTTTTACTACTAAAGTTTCCATGACTATTGTTAAAAAACACTTCCTTTCACCCAAAAAATCAGATGCATATCATAAAAAAATGTCTACACGCATGAAATATGTCTGGCGTGCTTTAGCAGGATTATACTAATTTAATGGGTTTTGATGCAGCTATCTTATTCTGACATATCAAACTACCTATGAACTCGTAAGACGTAGACGCATTCCATATCTAAGGTTTGCTAGCAGTCCTGTAATCTTCTTTTATTTTACATCATTCATTTAGAGTTGGATTTCTGTTTAATGACCAATGAAATCTATCGAAATCAAACCATATGCTGGGTTCATTCATGGGCAATCACTGTTGCATTAGTTGGTGCCAGCGTTCAATTGGATGTTGTTGCTATGGGCACCATATTTTACTAGCAAAAGCAAATATGATTTGACCATTATTTATATTCTGATTTCTTTGTCCTCTAACTTTCTTTGATCTGCAGAGGAATTCCTGAACGAGTGTATCCATTCAGTAAAGGAGTCTGCAGAAATTTGTATGACTTTTGTTTTGCTCGAAGCAGCATATATAGTTTGGAAAGATTACCCACAGCAATGGAACTTGAAGAAAAGTCAAGGCCTTACACATGCTTAGATTTTTTGACCGGCCGTTGTTGCTGAGGTTGTAAGGGCATATTGTAACATTAATGACAACAACTTCTATCCCCAAATTTGTTCTCTGATATCCATGTGAATGTGTGTGCCTGTGCATCCAGTTGTTTTAGCTACAGGATATGGCAGTGCAGATGGTTAAGTTGGAGCTTGTTGTGGGCTTTTAGATTTTTGTAGTCAGTAGGAACTGGTTCTGTTGTTTTTTCTGCCTGGAAAATTTCAGAATGTTTTGTGTACGGATTTTTCATGCCCAGATGAAATCTAAGTGCGTCTGATTGCAGCCATACCATGCTCTCTAGGTTACGAAGTAGTTCGTCAAATAAAAATGTCTGCTGGTGGATTTCACTGTTTGGATCATGAATCTGGTCATCCAATCAAAGCCAGTCAGGAGTGGTGTGCTTGCATTTGTACCAAACTGATATTCCACGATTCTCATGTTGTGAACAAGGAATCTAAGAGTTGTAGTAAGTTTTGCAGTTGATTGAGTGGGAAAACCAAAAAAGTTCTGGTACATTGAGGGATATACCAAAACAACATCTTTGGTTTCTTCATCTTGAGCCACAGGAAGCATGGGCAGAGCCTTCCCTCCTACCATACCAGCAGCTGTTGCTAAAATCGGAGTTACCACAGCTGCGAAGAAGTTAACATCCAAAGAAAGTATACTCGGAGCCACCATGGCATGGCTTGTTCTTCTTCCTAGTGTAGAAAGACTCTTGAAGTCATCGAAACCTGGCTTGTCATAGATTTGGAACGAGCTTCCTGAGTTGATTACAAGAAGCCAGCTTGTAAGCCATAGCACAAATTGTGAGACATCATGGGAACGGAACAAGTACAGAGCAGCTAATATCTCTTTATCTGTAAAGAAAGGCAATGGCTTATTTAGCTTGCATTTATGAAAGAGAAGCACCGTGTTCTACTACGGTGTTTTTTACCTTCTGTCCATAAGCTCAGTATCCACCAATCACAAGGGAAAATAGGCACATAGCTGCAACCTTTACTCCTTTCCACTTTGGCACTCGTGATGGATGC
>Ga0307515_10019308_pt1 | contig 12283 bp, 6 predicted proteins | sample 17_EM_MG_FD_194513 | JGI IMG/M metagenome (GOLD analysis project Ga0307515, IMG submission 194513) | Populus trichocarpa ectomycorrhiza microbial communities from riparian zone in the Pacific Northwest, United States - 17_EM | ecosystem: Host-associated > Plants > Roots > Unclassified | place...
GGGCTAATTAACTGGCTATATATATATATATATAGTAGCTTCAATATAATAATCCATTAATATGCGATATACACAGTTCTATATATAGCCCTAGTCAAACCCAGACTGACGAAGACTCTTACCGAAGAAGAAGGATCGATGTTTTGAAGAATGGGAGTTAAGATGAGAAGGCCAAGTTATAAACGTAATGGGTTTGCCCTTTGCATATTTCTGGGCTGACCATTAGTAATTGAGTCCAATTGTCATGAGACCTGATAGCTATAAGTAATAGCTTAACGAGAGAGAGAGAGTCTCAAATTAATATTTTAATTTTGAAAGTTAGAGCTAAAATCTCTTAACATGCACAGGATAAATAAAAATAAAAAAATTCCCACCCACAAAACCATATGTTCCCTTCTACATTCATCACGTAAATCAAAATACCAAGGCTGCGACAAGATATAATCCTAGTTTTAGTTTTTGTTTTTATTTTTCATGGGGCAGTTAACATGTTCTTGACACGAGTAGGATTAACAAAAAAAAAAAAAAAACACTCTTGTAATACAATCTTTATCCTCAAATTGAATAGGTCTTTTAAAAGCAAAAATATTATATTTATGATGAGGTTAGAAATTATCTAATAGACTTGTAGGCCAAGTTGATATCTTGGATAATCAATTTATCACTTAGTTTTGATAATTTAATTAATTCTTTCTAGTTAAAGCGATTAATGGTTAGAGCCTCATTCCTGTAAAAGATTTTATTTGTTGAACTTGAAGACTTTTAGATACTTAAGTAAGTATTATTTAAGAGAAAATATAATCATATTTTAGAAAATAATTTTAAGAATAGATATGCAATAGGAAGTAGAAAAAAAAAATGAACATCCCTAAAGGATTCTCATGGTTCTTTTTTGTTACTATCCAATTTTTTACCTCATTTTTGAAATATTTTCAAAACGCAACAAAAAAAAAACCCAAAATTATGTTCTTAATGTATTTACGTCATTTTCAGCATCTTATCTAAAGAATTTTTTTTTTTTTTAAAAAAATACATTTATTATTTTAGTGACCTGTTTATAATTATGAAAGAGAGATGATTAATTCTAAAATTGAAAACCCTCTCACTAAACAACTCAATTTCTAATCACATGGTCCACAATCAATTCTCTTAATCCAAGGGTTTTTTTTTTTTTTTTTTTGCTTTACCTCCAAGTTATCAAGTGAGTGATAGAGATTTATTCTTGAAATTCAATTGTTGATCTTGGTTTGCTTTGCCTTCAAGCCAAAAAAATTACACCTACGAATAAGTGGTTACACAGACACATAAGAGGAGGGAGAGAATTTCAAGGGGGAAATTAGTTAGAGCATTCGCTACTTAAAAAAATCACACACAATTAGTTAGATTTCCACCAAACACTTTCTTTCCCAAAAACAAACCAAAACAAGTGATAAACCCATGACCCTCATCTCTCAACACAAACCTATCTAATAGCAATTAAAAAACCAAATATCATCCTCATAGCTTCCATCATCTTCTTCATTATTCATGGTAGGCTAATTACCACAAGTTTCATTATACTTCACCAACTAACCCGCCACCTTTCTTTCCACTCAACACCACCCGAAATAAAACACCTTCTCTATTGTCCTCTAGCCAAATCATCATTGTCATCCAAACAACCCCTCACTAAATTTTTCAAAATCAGCCAACACAAACCCTCTTTCACCTTACCCAAAACTTTTCAATAACCCATGAAACACACTGACTCCTTCCTCATGCCTAACAACTCTCCACTATAAGCCCCTAACAATAATAGAATCTGAAAATACCATAGATGGAAACCACCAAGCACTGATCCAACTCACCACCGTTAACCAACAACGACTTTTCATCTCTTTCAAAACGTTAACCACCTTCTACCCACTCTCAGCCACCACTATCAACTAGCCATTAACGCCTCCAGTAACACTGTCATCCAATAACATCCATCTACCCAACCATTATACCAATCACCCCCTTGAATTTTTTTTCTATTTTACCACCACCAACAAATCTCCTTCCAGCCAAGAATCACAACAACCTTCATCTTTAAACATGACACCTACAGCTAGTAACTCCTACAATGGTGGCTCCTTTAACCCACAACAATCATGGCAACTTATTCTCCTTACATCTTCGACCATTAATACAATAATAAGCAATGGTGGCGTTGAACCTATGAAGAAGAAGAGAAGATTAGTAGAGAGAGAGGCAGATCTGAAGAAAAGAAAGAAAAATAAAATGACTATTTTATTGATTTTTTCTTGGTTTTACAGGTGGTGTTAGTCCTTGTCGCCGGCATAAAAAGGGAGGAAATGAGGAATTCTTTTAAATCCACCTTATTTTCCATTTCACCAGCAGTGGCGCATGGAACCATATGCTGATAGTGACAGTAACGCGTTGAACCCATACACCTCTATTATTTCTTTGTTTTCAGCCCCTTATAATAGGCTCCTAAAGCTCAGCCTCCAGAAGGTTTATTTTAGGATTCAAATGATTTTTTTTTATGATTTGTGTTTAATTACAATGTTGTGATATTTGTAATTGTATGGGTGTGTGGGTTAATTAGTAAAAAAGATGGGTGTGTGTGTTTGTATTTTCTTATATATTTTTGAATGTTTAAAACCAAAAGGACAAAAAGAATTAAATTTTTTAATTGCATACGACCAAGTCTAAAAAATCAAAATAAAATCATATCTTGGTTAAAGAAAATAAAATACATGGTGTTTCAGTATTTTCATACAAAATTAATATATATATATATATATATATATATATGCATTTTAGATTTAATAATCAGTTTATTGAATCCATAACCTTTTAAAATTTTAATTTATGAGAATTAATGGTTAATATTCTAGTAAAAATATTAGACCTACAAATAGGCTGATAATTAAATATCGAGGGTGGATCAGAAAACTATCAGAATTATTCTGAATATTCATCAATTTTAATTGGAAGTATTTTTCACCACAATATATGAATTGTGGAAAGTTCTTTCGCCTTTCAGGATAGATGAACCTTGTCAAAGCACCTACATTGACCCTCTTTATAAGAATTTATTTGGGCACACGAGCTCATAATAAATTTGAAATACCAGATTTATTTGCACAAATGAATCTTTATATCGAGCAATAGACTTCACCAGTTAGAAACCTATGAAAACCTTTAAACCACACAACGCAGCTTACCACAGGTAGGGTGCACTAGGGGTGCTAATATCTATTCTGACTACTACCACTCTCTAATAAGACCAGTATACTCGAGTTTCCTAGCGACCTTAAATCAAACAACTAGGTGGCGACTCCTTGACCCCCCGACATCGCGCGTCCACGGGCGACACTTTTATAACCCACATAACTTGTTTCCTTCTAAAAATAAGGGCCCAATGTGTAAGTAAAAACTCTCTAACTAGTCGTGGAGCAAAAAACCTCTAATTCATCAAAGTAAAATATCTTTAACTAATGGTCTAATCATGGATCCTAGGATTCTTTAAGTCAAAGAGACCATGGGCTCAACTCTTGGTTGAGCTAAGAGATTGTAGGTTTGGCAACTCGCCAGACACAGATATGTCCGGGCTCAACACTTTGTTAAGCCAAAGGATTGTGAGTTTAGCAACTCGGCAGACCCAGATATGTCCAGGCTCAATACTTGGTTAAGTCTAAGGATGTTGGGCTATCACCCTATTTTTAATCATTCTTTAAATAAAAAAAATGATCCATGTAAAAACAATATATGTTGACCTATTAATTTGAATAATAATGTTTCTGTTAGTAATCCTATTTAAAAAGAGGTTCCACCCAGGAATATTTTGAAATCACCGCCCCTATATATATGTATGCAATGAGGGTATTCTTTTTTCCCTTATGTGAAGAAAAAAGATAAATTTTATAGGGAAAGAAAACTGTTATCTTAGAAAAAATAGATAATCTATAGAAGTAGGGTTTATCCATGAAGTACCTAGAGTGATTGCCCAATGTTGTAATGGTTAAAAAGTCGAATGAAAAGTGGCATGTATATGTAGAATTCACTGACTTTAACAATGAGTACCTTAATGATAGTTTTCATTGCCTAAAATTAATAGGTTGGTGGATTTAATAGCTAGTTTTGATTATTTGAGCCTTTTAGATGCTAATCTTGGTTACCATCAAATACCAATGCACCTAGAAAATGAAGAAAAGACTTCTTTCATCACTAAAATGGTACCTTTGTTATAAAGCTATGGCTTTTGACTTAAAAAATACAAGTGTCATATACCAATGCATTATGAATAAATATTTAAAGGATAAATGGGAAAGAATAAGGAAGCATACATCTATGACATGCTAGTAAAGAGCATGACTTTTGAACAACATTTTCATGACTTAGAAGGGGTATTTTTATTCCACGCTCATATAAAATAAAGTTAAATCATGTTAAAATTGCTTTTGCAATCATATAAGGAAAGTTTCTTGGGTTTCTAGTTAGCAGCAAAGGAATAAAGCCTAATCCAGAGAAAATTCAGGCTATATTAAATATGACCCCACAATAATGTATCAAAGATATTTAGAGACTCACTAGAAGACTAATAGCGTTGGATAGATTCATCTCATAGTTGGAAGAAGATTGCCTACCTTTTTTCAAGACCTTGAAGAATATCTCTAATTTTGATTAGACTCTGAAGTGCCAAAAAGCCTTTGAAGAGCTAAAAGCTCATCTCTCTTATTTAAAAGTCCTTTCATAACCACAAGAAAGGGAATACCTTTTTGTTTTATTTAGGTATTGTAGATTTGGTAGTTAGCACAATACTTATATGAGAAGAAGAAGGAGTTCAAAAGCATGTCTTCTACACAAGCAGGGTGTTACATGATGTAAAGACTAGATACCTGAAGATTGAGAAAGTAGCTTTATCACTTGCAAGTGCAACAAATAAGCTAAAGTCCTATTTTCAAGCATACCAGGTGATTGTGCTAACATACTAACCTATAAGAAAGATTCTCCATAAGCTAGACTTATCAGGATGTTGGTAAAATGAGTAATATAATTGAAAGAGTTTGGCCTTAGTTATTGGACCAGACCTACTATTAAAGAATAGGTTTTGGATGACTTCATTACAGAATGTTCTTTCATAGAATCTCATCTAATAGAATCAGAATATATAAAGTAAGACTCACTATCTATCACTCATTTATAGCTCCTACAATGATGGGTCTTCATTTATCAATGGAAGTAGAGTGGGAATCGTTTGTCCTAACTAGCCTTAGGGATAACTTTTTTAGTATGGTTTTCATTTTGAGTTTCAGGCTTTAAAAAACATAACTGAATATGAGGCCTTACTAGTTGGCATGTATCTAACAGATAACCTTGATGTATATCCTCTCCATGTGTACGATGACTTCCAACTTGTTATGAGACGAAGCCTAAATGAGTTTGAAGCTAAAGAACCTTTTATAATCAAATATCAACAAAAAATATTAAAATATATCAACTCAGAGAAATTTATAGGAAGGTTCATCTTCATTTTTAAGATAAAGCTAATCTTCTTTCAAAACTAGCAAATGGCAATCCAGTTGACCTGCCTTATGATGTGTGGATTGAAGTGCTAAAAAATCCAAGTATAGAAGAGAAAACATGCACAATGGCAAATATATAGATAATAATAGAAGATGATGATTAGAAAACTTCACTTAGACATTATCTCCTTATAAGAGAGCCACCGACGAATAAGATAGAGGCAATTAGGCTGACAGAGCATGTTACTGGATATTGTATTCTTGAATAAGAACTGTATAGGAGGTCAACTTCCACATCTTTACTAAAGTTCTTGTCTCTGGGTGAAAGCAAGTATATTCTAGGAAACGTTCATGAAGGAATATTGTAGGAGCTAAGGCTTTAGCTGCCCAAATAACTCATACATGTTTTTATTGGATCACTATTTTGAAGGTCGCCACTTACTTGGTAAAAAAGTGTGACAAATGCTAGAGGTTTGTTCTTGTACCTTATCAACCATTAATAGAGATAATCATCATTACATCACCATGTCTTTTCTCTCAATGGGGCATAAATATATTAAGACCATTCCCTAAAGCCTCTAAAGAAAGACATTTCATCTTAGTAATGGTTGACTATTTCACAAAATAAATAGACATGGAGGCTCCGACAGAGATAACCACCAGTAAAATTATCTTGTTTTTATGGGAAATATTATTTGCAAGTTTAGGCTACCCTAAGTTTTAATTATAGATAATAACACTCAATTTAATAATAAAAAGATGTGAGAACAATGTCAAAAGCTCAACATTAACCATAGGTTCTTTTTAGTCTCACACCCACAAACCAATAGGCAAAAAAATCTTACAAATAAAATATTACTAAATGGTTCGAAGAAAAAAATAGAAGGAGCTAAAGAATGTACTTAGTTGTTCGATGAAATCTTATGGGCGTATAAGACCCCCTCTTAAAAACAAAAACTTCAACAAGAGAAACACCTTTCTCCTAATATATGAGACCGAGGTTGTTATCCTTATAGAAATAGGATGCCCTTGTTACATGGTGTTATATTTCTCCACGCATGACAATGATAAGGGTTAATGGCCACTTTAGATTTGGTTGAGAAAGCCAGGTTGACGACTGTAATACGGAGTGAGGTGTTCAGACATAAAGTTGTTTGATACCATAGTGCTAAAGTAAAAAATAAATAATTCAAAATAGAAGATTTGGTGTTGAGAAAATTAAAAGTAATAGGAATCGCTAAAGAAAAATAAAAATTGAATCCAAAATGGGATGGCCTATTTAAGATAACAAGGGTGATCAAGTCTATCATATACCATTTATAAGATGTGGAAGGAAAAAATCTTCTTTATGCATGACATTCTTCATCAAATGACTCTCCATGATAAATCTCTATTTTCTTCTTAAAGTTATCAATAAATCTATTACTTTATATCTCTATAATCAATGTCTATATGTTATCTCTCTAGGTGAAAAACAATCCATCATATCTAAAAAAAACATATTTTATTAGAAAATATATAACAATATATATTGCATTAAACACAAGGTTTCATTACACATCATTACAAAAAAAAAAAAAAAACAAACACACAAGTAAACTAGTCAAGCATTATTGTCTCTATCACCTCTAGTACCTTCAGTCTCATCAGATAAGTATCGACCTTGAAAGGTAGTATAAGCTCTCCTAGAACTACTCTCATCAAAGTTAGGTACGTCACCATGAAACAATCATAAAAAATCTATGTTGATATTTTTGGAAGAATTATAAAAATAAAGATATCTCATTGTATCAGCCAATTTATCCTCCATGATTGTTTTCAATGCAGGGTTGTCTTTATAACAAGCCTTAAACTCAAAGTAGTTCTCTCTAATTGACTGCATATGAACACATTTTTCACACGAATGAGCTAGATCATTTTAAACATTTTTTATTTCATTTCGTGTTTTCACCAGCACACCCTCAACATTAACCAAAGCCCTCTTTAACTCTCTAATCCTTTGCATACACAAAGTAACTTCCTTCTTGGCTTCAAGAATATCTACATGAAGAGAAGCAAGCTCCACATCAACCGAGTCTTAGCAAGCTCCACATCAACCGAGTCTTTCTCATAATAAAGAAACAGGTATGTTGATTTCAACTCTTGAAGCTCCCCCTCAATAACAATTTATTTCTCTTTCAAGACCTTTATCTCGCTGCAATACCCATTTATCATTAGAGACTTGTTAATTTATTGATGTTTTAACTTCCACCTTCTTAAAGCAACATTATGCATTTGAAAATTCTAAAAAAAGAAAGTTAAAGATGATTAATTATGAAAAAAAAGATTAAAAAAATGATGGTGACAATGTGCTGATAAAAAAAAATCAAAGAAAAAAAAGGAAGGGAGGAGAGTGAATACTACTAAATGAACTAAAGAAACACAAAATTAGGTAGGTGGCCTTCCATGTGAGAATTCGGCTCAAAAGTACATTGTATTGCTTCTTCTTTTTTTTGGCAAGGTTCATTTTTTCAGTATCACCACAAAGATTGTTTTAGCTCCTGCAATTCAAGTTTTGTTCATTCTATTATTGTCAAAAAATAAAAATCAACTTTGCAAAACCAGTGGGAGGCAGACTCTTAATCCTTGCTTCTCAATAAAAGAAATTGATTCTAGTGATTTTTAGTTCATAAGACTTATTTGATCTGCATCAAAATAGGTATTAGTCAAATCGTTGTCTTTTTCTCATTGTAAATGTGCAATTCCAGTTCTTGATTTTCTATTTTTAATGAATGAACATGTAAGTGTGGGACCTGAAATCATATACTTATGAGAGCATGATTTATATTTCCCTTGTTTGAGAATCTTCAATAACCTGAATCTTAAATCTGATTAGAAAGCATAATTCTTGTTCTTGAATAACTTTGAAATCTATATGGAAAATGCATGTTGTCAATTAATGAGGATAGGGAGAGAAGACCAATGATTGTCATCTTTTTAAATCATGAAAATCAGCAGGGAAGTTGCAAGTTGTCGACTCAAAAATCATGAAAAATCACAGCCTAACATCATTTGAGAAATTACAAACAAAACTAAAAGGGCATCAGCCTTTTACTATGCAAGAATTCCTCTACATTCTCTCGTAATTTATTGTGAATTAAAGCAGTGTATTTTTTGGTCATTTTCACTTTGGTCCTTGAACTTTTATTTTACGTGATTTGGCTATTTTAAGCCAAAATTAGCCCCAAAAATACATATTTTTTTAGGAGGGAGGGTTGAATTGAAAGTTAAAGACTAAAGTGATAATCTCGGGTAACATGAGGGGCAGGTTAAATGTTTCGTTGAAACTTTTATTTTAACCCCCCATATTTTTTTGATATTAGGTGATTAGTCCCTTAAATTTGAAGACAATACATTTTGGTACCCAACTTCATTTTCTACTTTTTTCAGTCTTTTTCTATTAGGAAGAGAGATAGAAAATGGTCATTGGGGAAGATTTTGACCACCAAAACGGTTGATTTTTGTTTCAAAAGATTCTATATAATAAGGGGAGGTTACATTTAAGTGTTTGTTTACCTTGAAAATACCTAAAATAACATATCTGAGCTCGGGTGGATTTCAGGTTTTAGGACGGTTTATTAGCTTTTTGGCGGCCATGGATTGGTTTAACAAGGTTTCTATAGTGTTTTCTAGGTGTTTTGGATATATATAAAAAAAAGAGTTGAAAATGGGATTTTGAGTGAAAAAAACAAAGGACCATGTTTTTCTGGCCACCACAATGGCTAGATTATAGGTTTCCCAAGCAACACTTCATATTTTTTTTTGACATATTTGGGGTTGACGACCCGTCGTCTGTCACATTAAACTTTTTTTAAAAAATAAAGGCTCGCGCGCGAACCGTTGCTTTATTAGGACGAAGCTGGACCTAGCTTACCAGGCCCAGCAATGCCTGGCCTGCTTCTTCTTTTTTTTAGATTTTAAAAATATAATGTCTTATTTGGGTATATGTTTTCAAATAAATTTAGGGTTTATGATTTAATTATAGTGTGAATATTTTTTAGAGAGGTGAATATGATTCATCTGTGATTTTTTCTTAATTTTATATAAATTAAATTTGGTTTTTTTTAATATTGATTTTTTTAGAAGATTTTCTTATATGTGTAGCTTTTTAAATTATTGTTCAATAAATTTTATGTGTGTGTCGGTTTCTATTACAAATTTTATGTGTTTTCCTATTATAAATTTATTTTGATTGAGGAAGTCATTAAGTATAACCATGTAAATTACTCATATTGCGATGTTAGATATCTTGATTTTTATTTTCACTCTCAATTTTTTTTTATTGTTGATGAATTTTGTTTTCATTGCTTTACACTGTGGTTATTTGATTGTTTAATTAGATAAGTGCATAAGTTTTTCGATATAAATCCAGTATTTTTTTTTTGTGTAAAAAAAACACGTTGAAGAATTTTGTATATTCTTTTTTTTATTATGTTTTGATATTTAGGATTTGATGCTTATTCTTATGATTTTTTTTTATTTTTCTTTCTTGAATCTTTTATGAAAGTTTCTTTGTTTTTAGTTTTACCCTTCAATCCAAGTTTATAGTGTATTGTTTTTTTTTTTTTTTTTTTTATATTTTTTGTTTTTATTTTTTTTCTTTTGTTAATGTTTTTATTCTTTTCAATTTAACTCTTAAATTTAAAATTTGTTGTTGCTTTTGATTTATTTCTTATTGCAATTTTAACATTCATTATTTTTTATTTTGGCTTTTTTATGATTTTAACCCTCATGATTTTTTTATATATAGTTTTTTCGGTCTTATAACTTGGGTCATAGTTTAAAAAGTTAACATTAATTGACTTTTTTTTTGTTTTATTTTTCTTTTTATGAAATTATTTTATTCTCATTTAATTTTTACTTTGTTAACAAATAAGATCATCAAGATGTTTTTGGAATATTGTGAATATATATTTCTATAATATTGGCAAGTGTTTATCTTCTGTATTGAATTATTTTTGTTTTCTGTTTTGTTTGTTGTTGATATTTTATTTTCTAATAATATTATTAAATTAATAGAGTTTATTAAATTCATTTGAGTTAATTACCTGAATATTATATTTTTTATTTTTTAAAAATATTTTGTTTTGATATTTTTTATATCAAAATAAAAGTTGAGCTGCAACACCGTACAACCACCTAGCAAAAACTAAAAACATGCAATCTCTTTGTGTCCATGTTGGTGAGATCTCTTCTCATAACTATAAATTGTGTATAAGAACAACGAATAATATTGTGGTCCAAGTCCTGATATAACTTGAAAATGAAAAATTTAGAAGTAGTATTGATTGTTTTTGTTTTTATATTCAGATTGCATTATGGCCACATCTTTTAATTTTTTTTTTGTGCATATTCTAGTACAATAATAAAAAAGATCATTTGTTTTTTTAGTTTGTTTTATTTTATTTAAAAAAAAAAGAAAGGGACAAAAAGTATTTTTCACATTCTGTAGTATTTGACAATAAAATTATTTGTTTTAACATATTTATAGAAAAACAAAAAATATATATTTGGATTTAATGATAAGTATATTAAGTCTATTAAAACTTGATCAAAATCAAATGGCTTATTAGACTTACATGATAAAAATTCAAAAACTCGTGTTTCTTAAAAGATAAATAAATAAACAATAATAAAAATTTTCATCTGAAAAAAAAATCAAAGTTTATTTTTGTCACTTTTGTTGATTCAATCTAATCTTTATCTTTATTATGGATATTATACCCATTCTAGAAGCGGCTTAAATGTTTTTTTTTTTCAAGGACTAGTGTCAAAATCTTATGAAAAATAAGTCTTATGTTTAGGAAATCATAGATAAATTTTTTTATAAATAGCTAAAATAACAAGTCTTATTTTTAAATGGAAGCAATGTCAAGATTTTAATTACTTTTGAGAATAACCAAATCAATAAGTTTTTTTATTTTAGAAACCGATGTTAAATTTTTCATAAAATAATTGAAAATAAATATAAAAAAAAAGCTAAAAACAATTGGTTACAGGAGAAGATAAAACTAAAGTAAATGTTTTTTTATTAATTTGTGATTTTTTTTTCAATGAAACGATATTTTTTATTAATTTGTGTGACAACATAGATTAAATCCTAACTCTAAGATTTGATCTCAAGAAATTAAAGAATAAAACATTTTTTTTAATCATTAGACCATTTTTAAAAAAATTAACAGTTTGTATTTAAAACATGTTTCTTCTGCGTGGAATTTCCTCGTGGCATTATTAAATCATGTAATGCCAACTTATATCACGTGGTTTGCCCGATGGAATTTTTTTATTTAGAGTTTTTTTGTTTTTGCCAAGTGTTTTTTAAAAAATTATTTTTTTAAAAAAAATTTGTTTCATTTTTTTTGTATTTTAAGATTTTTTTTATGTGATGGTATAAAAAAATTAAATATTATTTTAATATATTTTGAAATAAAAAAATATTTTATTCTAGAAACTTCCAGTATCTTTATCTTTTTATTACTATCCAGAAACAACCGCCATATCACATGCTAAACAGTATCTTTATCTTTTTATTACTGTCCAGAAACTTCCAGCGTACTAAAATTTGCTTTCATTCCATTGGCTGTTGTCGTCAGTTGATTTCTTCTTTTTCTTTCAAACGCGGCATTTAGACTTTGAATTTGAAACATCGTGTCCAGTTAAATCAAGGCTTTTGTCCCTGTCATTAGCATGGTCCCTAAGTTTTGAAGATTAGTCAAATCAGCACATATATT
>Ga0307515_10019309_pt1 | contig 12283 bp, 7 predicted proteins | sample 17_EM_MG_FD_194513 | JGI IMG/M metagenome (GOLD analysis project Ga0307515, IMG submission 194513) | Populus trichocarpa ectomycorrhiza microbial communities from riparian zone in the Pacific Northwest, United States - 17_EM | ecosystem: Host-associated > Plants > Roots > Unclassified | place...
CGGAATCGTCCACTGCGGCGCAGGGTCCGGCGTGTGGATCAGCGGCCGCCGCGAGGCGTCGCTGTTTTCGCGCACGCGGACGGACGTCGAGGGTGGGCTTGAGGGGCCGGTGAGCGGGAAGGGGCTGAGGGCGTAGGAGTGGGGGGATGGATAGGGGTAGGGTTGGAGCTCGTGGTCGTGGCCATGGGGGCTGGGGTGGTGGGCGGGGACGGAGAGGCCGAGGAAAGGGGAGGAGTCGGAGAAGTGGGAGGGGCGGGGGGAAGCGGGGGTGTTGGCATAGGCTGGAGCGTGAGGGATGGTCCGGGTGGGGCGGGTGTGGCGGTAGGTCGTCTTGCGGGTCCAGAGGAGGGATTTGTGCGACTTGTAGGAGAGGTCGAGTTTGCGGGCCGTGAAGGCGAAGAGCGTCAGCATGCGGCTGATGAGGAAGCGCAGCGCGAGGCGGATGGGGTAGGTAATGAGGCGGTAGCGACGGGTGTGCTCTAGCCCGCGCCGCGCGGCGGCATAGTTCTCGGTGCTGAGGTGCGATTGGAGGCACCATTCGACGACGATGTAGATCATGCCGGTGCCCATGGTCGTGGAACCCAAAACGGTGGCGGATATCCAGTAGTAGTTCACCCAGGGCGAGTCTGTGTTGTCGTTTTGGGTGAAATCGACGTATCCGCCACCGCTGGCCCACCTGCTCGTTATACACTCGCAGTTGCGGTAGCCGCCGAAGGTTTGAGCGAGTACGATGTAGATGAGCCAGGTCGTGTTGATAAATTCGACGGGGATGAAGAAGAAGCGCCGGGTCCACTCTTTAAGGTTATACTCGCGGATAATGAGGGAGGATGCTTTCATTCTGTGTTCGATATGTTGGAGTTTATGCTTCTTATTGCTGAGTGGGAAAATGCTGACGCATTTGACGGTGGCTCGAATGAGGAAGTTCTCGACCGTATCGCGGAAATCTGAGATGGCTTCGGAGGTGCGGCGGAGTATGCCTAGCGAACTACGTTCGAGACGTACAAAAGAAGCGCTGCTCTCTAGATGCGTACGGCTTCGGGCTAGCCATTGCGGCTGCTCAACGTAGACCGGGGATGATGCCCACCAAACTAAAAGCTCAAGGAGTAGTAATCCAAGGCTGATACAGAAAAAGATAAGATAGCCGCCGCTTCGGCATCCTAAACCGACCGTAGGTGTAAAGTAGGACAGAATGAAAGCCCCAGCCACGGTCCAAGTCACAATGATTATCGAGGAGAGAATTTGCCAGAGTTCACGGAAGTCAAACCAGATGAGACCGTCTACCGGACCAAGAACAAGATTGGCCCGCGCTTCTTCTTCATCGTCCAGCCAGTTGCGGCCACGGTCAGCTATGTAGCAGTCCTCAATATCAGAAAGAATGGGGTGTGCGGCTCCGTAGTGGTAGGGAATTCTCCCTTGGCCCGCAAAGTCGACGAAGAAGTTTTCCATGAACTCACACTTGCTGTAGACTTTTTCAACCCATTCTGCCATACGACTTGCTTCATGTTGGCTTTGGAAGGATTGGATATATTCAAGCTTAATAGTCTCGTCTTGTAAAGACCTTCGGACGTGGTCGACTAAGAAATTGAGCCTTCGCCGGGTGTCTTCGGCGGCTACAGGATTGCGGTCGACAATTGAGCCAAGAATTAAAACGGGGAGCCAGGCGAGGAGAAATCCAAGTGCTAGACCATGGGCCGTGCTGTTGTTTCCTAGGAAACCAAAAGCTGTTGCTGTTAGTATTGGTTTTAAGAAATTTAGGGATAAAAAGACACCAATGGAATGAAATAGCCCAGGTACATACCAGACTGGATTGAGAGCCCTAGAGCAAAGAGAAACCACATAGTAGAAATAAACACCGGAACTACACCCCGTTTTCGGCCCTCTCTTAGCTCTTGCGCAAGTTTTTGGCGCGTCTCTTTAAGAGATGAAGGAGTGCCATGCAGCCGAAGATCTTTACTAAAGAGAGCAATACGTAATAGGCCTTCCGATTCTTTCCTCATAGAAGCTTGAGGGTTCATGGTAAATTGATTCATGGTCATGAGGATATAAAATGAGTCCCTGATACTAGCGAAGTCGCTTCCCTGACCAGGAACCTGATCTTCGTAAGGAACAGCCATGTCAACTGAGATAATGTTAGATATGAGTGCCAAGTTAAAAAACAGCAGCCGACATACCCATAAGCGCGCACTTGCCTGACACCTTGATGTTCCAGAGAATGTATGATAGGGAAGCCATGGGCGAGCCCACCCATCGGCAGATGGCTAGCATCGTCCGCCAAAAAGCATTGCTCTCAAAAGGCGCTTGTAGAAGCATTCCAACAATAGGCAGGAGCCATGTCGTAATTGTTGCTGATGCCGTTGACCACGAATAATAGTCAACACCAGAACCGCAGAGATCCTTGCAGCCTTGATAAGTTACCTGGGAGGAGAAGTTGTGATGAATACCACGTGTCGAGCCATTGTAGCCATATACCCAGGACAATTCCCGGTTGTCAAGGTAGCGTATGCCGCATTCTGTGAAATTGGGCCTCATTATGATAGCCGAAAGTCGAGTATTTCTAGGTTGTCGCGTACAAGAGGATAGGGTTCCAGGAGTACAAAAAAGAGGGGTTCAGTTGACGTTTGTAGATTCATGCTAATAATCTTAATGAAACCTACTGTTTCATTGGCTAAAGTCCCAAGGTACCGCAGTTGGCCATGAGGTATTGGAGGATTTGGGGGCACTTTGGGGTGGATAGAGCCCAGGAAACTAGTTGTTATCAAACCTTTATCTTGGCAGTGCCAGAGCGAGTTTCAATCTCTCCGGTGATGCCCAGTTACGTGAGATCTATCTCGTAGACCCTATAGAAGAATAGGCGCCGGTGTGACATTAACCTCGTGCTCAAGGGGCAAGGCTGAGTCCTGATTGAGGGATTCTCGGTCAAGAAAGTGGGGGCGGTTTACAGTCAGAGAGGCAAAAGTAAGAGAAGCGGCGCCGACCTCTCGACATGATTGCAGTTCTCGTTCCTTGAGGTTGTAGGCATCTAATAGTCTTGATTCGAAACCGAGGTAGCCCTCGTGGGCGATTCCGAGAACAGCCTACCGTGGCGACCTGAAAGCTGGCCGCCTGCCTTTTCTGGGCAAGGCTGAGGCAATGATTCAGGTGTGGCTGTTCGTCCATCGCTTCGAGCTTCGACCGTGTCATGTAGAAGGCGGTGTGCTGTGGCTGAAAAAACTCCTCGGGCAAGGTATCGGCTTGGCCACCACCGACTTGTAACTGGTCACGCGAGAGGGTTCAAAGGTGGACCAGACACATGGCAACCGGGGCATGTCCCGAGAGATGGTCCCGAGGCCGGGAAACAGGGCTGAAATGGGAGATAGTATCTGGATGAAAGACGGGCAACGGATCGATTGGTAGCTTCCTTGCCCTTAACTGCTACGGTTGTTTTCCTCATTCCCCATACCCCGCGTTCTTGATCCACGAATGGCGACATGTCTCGAGGGCTCGGTACCGCAACTCTTTATTTTCCAAGAGTTTCCTTCTCCCCACCTTCCTCCTTGTGTTTCGCGATAGCTCTACCTCCCAACGTAGTGGAAATACCGGTAAACACCCGAAACAGTTCGCACGAAGAAGAAAAACGGCAGCTGGAGGAGGAAGATCAAAGGGTAAGAGCTGACGATGATGGCCCTGCGTGTGTTCTCTACCTCCAAGGACGTGTCTGGTGGAGAACAGACGGATCCTCAAACATACTTCAGACCTAACAAACCTGTAGATGCCACTCTTGCCGCAGACGCAAAGCAAAGTGTTCAAGGCAACAACCATGCTCTTGGTGTCTGCGCTTCAGTGCGTCATTTACCACTTTCTTGGGTCGGCCTGCATATCCATTATCTGACTTTCGGTAATCAGACTTTGACTGCATTCATGAGACGAAAAAGGCGGCCAGGCATGAGGACGGGCGCTATCGAGTCTGTAGGTAGAAGCAAATAGTGGAATTCGTTAGTGATCACCTTCTCATACGCAACCACAAAAGCCTTGAATTGCTTCAGAGTATTTTACTCTTAATTACAAGGTTCTCTTGTCCTATTTTCATCATAGAAACTAGTTATTGATGTGTGTTGTCAGGTATAAGAGAAATGCAATGGTCGCCGCTCAGTTGAACAGCTTGCTTTAACTTGCAGTAGCCCTCGTCGTGGATCTAAACCTCGACCGCGGTCCTATATGGTTCGATAGAATGGCCTTAGGTACACCATGTTCCAGAGGCCTGGCTTGTGGGCCGGGGGCTATGGGTGAACGAAGAGCTCTTCTTGGCTGCTTCTATTTGAGCTCGGCGTGAGTATTAATTTCATCTACCAAATCCATATCGTCTTGCACTAACCTATAGTGTAGCGCAGCTACTTCCTTGCATAGACTAGATTCCATGCGGCTCACGCGTCAAACCCAGTGATCTATTTGGATCGGAGTGGAGCGGATCTAAAGGCAAATCCACTCCATCCACTCCATCCACCAAAATAACGATTTAACGCCAGGAGCGCTGCGGAGCTTTAGTGTTGATATATAGCACGTGTATAAAGTTAGGTTATAGTAAAAGTTCTCTTATCTTATTATTTTATAACTATACGTAATATTACATGAAGTTACGTATATATATATATATATATGTATATAACCGACTACCGGTACCCTGCCAAAACGCCACCCTATCTCGCCTGCGTATTACCCTGATTCAGCTACATTTTAGTCTCCCCTTCTTGTTTTATTACCTTCCTCGTGTATATATAGACGCTTTAGAGCTACATTTACAATCAAGTCGCTCGTTTAATTCCCATACTGCAAAGCTTACAAGGTATATACCTATATGCCCCTTACTTCTCTTAATTTCCTTTTTAGCCCCTCCCCTTACCTACGTACCTACTATTACTATATTAGGCTTAGCTACTACTATACTACTCCCGCTACTAAAAAAATTAGCAGATCGGCTCCAACTATATACGCTAAAAAGGCTCCAATCTAAATAGATCACTGATCATTATAATAGAATAGTAAGTTAAACAGAGGTTCCCCCTACTTTCGAAACTAACCTCCCTATAGCCTCTGCCCTAATGCATTTCGACTTCGCCTCAATCTCCCAAACTCCTACATCACCTGGGCTCAATTTGCCTGCTTACTTATAATTCTCAACCGCCTTACTTCCTTTTATCCCAGCTGGGACGTCCCTTTTATCCACTTAGTCATGGACTTCTTAACCGCCTCACTTCCTTTTGTCCTAGCTAGGCAGTAATTGTATTAGACTGGGGTAATGTTAAAGCTCTATATAGATTTAGGGGTCGCATTAGAGCTGGATCTAGTGATTTTAGATCTAGAGTAGAGTAGATTTAGTTAAACTAGGGCTTTTAGAGCTCTAGTTTTATACCTAAATAGGAAGAGTTCTATACCCAAATTAAAAGGAGGTTAAAGAAAGAAGGACTAAAATATATTAATATAGGTATTAAGGACTAGTAGAGCCAATTATTAGCTCTAGTGGTAAGCGTCTACCCTAAAAAACGCGTATATTATTAGTATAGAATTAAAAACAGCTTATTATTGTTATATTATTATTACTACTTCTACTATTTAACCTTATTTTTTTTACCTACTTACTACCACTATAGAGCGATTTTATTTTTAACTTTGTACCTCTATTATATTTAATAATGTTATTCTTATACTAGAGTAGCTTAATAAAAAGGCTAAGGGCTAGGCGGAGGTTAAAGAGTTTAAGCTATAGGGTAAGTAGTATATTTGCTATAAGGCCTTAATAAAGGAACTAAAGAATACTAAGCCGTAATAATTGCTAATTTAGAAGTAGGGGGAGAATATATAGGAGAAGGATAATACTACTAAAATATAGTACTTCTATTGCTATCTATATAAGAAGGTAAAGCGTTAATAGGAGCTTATAGTTATATTATCTAGAAAAACTACTACTCCAAATTACTTTAAATTTAATTATTATATAAACCGTATTTCTAGTAAGCTTTAACTAAAAGAACCTTTACTAAATTAGCTAATAATTAAGGAATATCCGTAGGTAAAGTCTCTTAATCTATAATAAAACTTTAAGGCCTTTAAACACCTATTAATTTAATAGATTATTAGCTGCTATATTGCCTTTTTTAATTTAAAAATAAGTATTTCTAAACGCTCCTATTTTATATTTATTTAGGGCTTATAAAGTTCCTATTAAAGACTAGGAAGATAATATATAGTTAGGTTATTATAGCTTTTAAATAAAGGAAAATTGTTAGGTAAAACCTGAGTATATAGTTATATAGCTGCGAGGCACAGGCGACTCGTATGCGACTTGCCTGTAAGGTACGTGCTCTGCACGTGCCTAGGGAAATCCCTTCCTTACTTCGCACCTCGGATACCTCCTTTCCCTTAAGGATTCGTCTCTACTTATATAATATACCCTATTATTTTATCATTGGACTCCCTATCCACATCCTTACCTTATATTTAAATCCTTACCAATCCCTTTAGGAGGATAGCCGGTTTAATTTTCCACCACGATGCCTCTGAAGACAAGATCAACGCCTGTGCTTAACGGCAACACGCCTACGGCACGATAGCAGAACGCCTCAGGGTCTAGTGCTAAAAGCATACCAGTAGCATCTAAGCCACCTCTTGAACCTTAAGACGATTAGATATCTACGAACGCTAAAGACTAGTTTAACTTATATACCTAGGCCTAATAGAAGCTTAGTAAGGTTACTAGCGTATTACTAAATACTGCTAACCTAAAGGAGCTAGATAAGCTGGCTAATAAAATAGCCAACTTATGGAGCATTATTAATTTAATAAAGCCCTCCTGTCGCCTCTCTAGTGATAAGTACAAGTTACGTATTAAACGTATATAACGAACGAATCTTAACGCCCTAGTTAAGAAGTCACTACCTAATATTAGTAGCACTACTTAACAAAAGTTCGACCGGTGGATTGCTGCAATTAAGAATTAATTCAAGATCTATAACGCTAACTATAACTACGAGCGACGTATACGCTAGGCCATTAAAGGTTTTGTAAAAGAAAAGATAGTCGCCTAACTAGTATATCGCCGCCTAGGCGCTAAAGATAAAGGTCCTCTACTATAGAATAAACTTAAGACTATAGTCCAAGACCAGATTAAGAACCCTATAGTAAGACACTTTAAAAATGCTATTACGTACTATATAACGGTAATAAAGGAGAACTAGAAGTTTAATACCTTCTTAGCTTGTATATATAGCTTAAAGGACCTCTTCTTATACACCCCTTTTATCGACCCTAATTAAGAGGTAGACTTTTAGTTCTTACGCCTCTTAACCTACCTATAAGTAGAGCTCTTCCGCCAGAACTTCGCTATATGGGTAAGAACCACTAAAGACCTCTTTGTAGAAATCCGCGGTTATAGCATAGGCTCCGTAGGGTCAGGTTCAGAGGACGGAACCCTAGGAAGGCGACGCTTTCCCAACTAAGCTCTAGGGGAGACTACTTAACAGCCAGATGGCTCTAAGGACCCCTTAAACGCTGGCGCTACAAATATAAATCACTAGACGAACGTAGGCAGCAACCGTAAAGAACACTAGCGGTAAACCGCTATAAATAATGCCTAACTGTTAGGTAGCAGGTCCGTCTATAACCGAGGTCCTTTAACTAGGGTCCTTTAACTAGGGTCTATGTAACCGACTACCGATACTATATTAAAACGTCATTTGTCTTACCAGCGTACCACCTTGTTTCAGCTGCCTAGCCCTTGACTTGCTTACCGACTGGGTCTACTTTTATGTATATATACCACTTGATTTCCATAGATTTATAATTAAGTTGCTCGTTTAATACCTACACTGTAAAGCTTACAGTCTATAACCTACTAGTAACCCGCTAATAACCTACTAGTAGTGATCTATACTAATAGCTTATATATTATTCTACGCAGAGTATCTAGTATATAAGACTAGGATAATGTATACCCTAAACGCACGTTATACGCAGAATATTGTAACCTAATATTAGATGCTAAGACTAGGATACCGTATACCCTAAACGCATATTATACGTAGGATATCGCGACCTAACGTTAGATTCGGATACCATATACCCCTAAACGTATACCTTATATAGGCGCATTGCGACCTAACGCTATATAGGGAGAAAAGGAACGTATTATGGTATATATTGCGATAGATACGCCCCAGGGCAAAGTCCGCCTATATACTTAATACGATAATAGGTACTAAATTAACCCTTAACGCTATATAAAAGTTGTGGGCTATGGACCTTATAGGCGGCCCTAGTGCTACTATACTAATAACCTAGCGCTAGCAGACCAGAGTATCCTGCTATTCTTATTAAGACTTTAACCGACCTAATAGCGCTAGACCCTTAGCCTAGGCGACGGTCCCCCGTAACGACCCTACGAGTTACCTCGCTGGTACTAGCTTTACGCAGAGCCTTATGCTATAGTAAGTAGTAGTAGTAGCTACCTTAGCTAAAACGGCCTTTATGGAACACCCCTAAGTCACTAGTCCATCCGTAGAGTATAAGGGACGCCTTTATACGCTCTATACGCGACCACCTAGGGGTAAGCTCTTGCTAGTAATACAATTAAGGACTCCTAAAGCAAAACAATAAGGTTTAGCCTTACTAAGGATCTCCGCGAATACCTAGGTAACTATAATACCTACTAACGCTTAAATCGCGCCACTATACACCTTATGGTGAGCTGCAGCCCTTAAGGCCCCTATATGAGCCTAGCGGTATTATCTACTTAACTTTATTACGGATCTCCCTAAGTCTAAGACACCTCCTTATCCTTATAGACCGTTTTATAAAGCTAGTATACTACTACTTAGCCTTATAGCTAAAGCGTAAGCGAAAAGTAAGCGCTATTACTGAGATATAGACTGCATTAAAAAGAAAGGTAGAGGATATAGGGATTAAGGAATAAGCTAACGCTTATAGTAAGAGTTACGATATATATATAGGGTAAAGCTTAATTTATTAATATCCTATATAAGCCACACTTTAACGCAACCCGGCGACTTATAGGCGGGGCTATAGCGTATAACGGTAATAAAGCTTAATTCGTTAATATACCGTATATACTACAACCCTTTAAAAGTACTCTCCATAGACCTAGTCCGTTACTCTATACTATCTTAGCAGACTGTCTATATTAGGTAATAGGTCTATCTATAACTAAGGTCCTTTAACTAGGGTCTTTAACCCACTAGTAACCTACTAGTAGTGACCTATACTAACAACTTATATTAAACAGGTCTGTTTATAACCAAGGTCCTTTAACTAGGGTCTTTAACCCGTTAGTAACCTGCTAGTAGTAACCTACACTAACGACTTACACTATTCTACGTATATGCTATACAGATAACGCGCAAGGCTAAAGTATAGGTTAGCGGCGGGTTTAATAGGTATATAGCTTTACCATCCTAAACTGGCTGTATATAAGTAACCTATAACCTACCCACAAAGTATATACGGCGCTATACCTATATAGCGCAAGGCTAAAGCAAGGGTTAACGGCGGGTTTAACGGGCATATAGCCTTACCGTCCTAAATCTGGCTATATACGAGTAACCTATAACCTACCTAAAGGTACTAGCAACCTGCCTATATAAGCGAGCTTTTAGAATATTTCTTATTTACTAAATTTAGGTAACAGTATTAAGCTACTAGCTCTACCTATTAAATAGACTAATTAGAATTTTCTATACCGGGCATGCAAAATCGCTATTGGCTCGGAAATGCGGGGAAGTCTTAGCAAGCCAAATCTGACTAATTAGACAACTTTAACCGGCGGTCGAAGTTCTTTAATATCTGTATACTACCTATCTCTCTATATACAAAATTAAGACGCTCTTTCCCTTCTAATTTTTTTCCTTATTAAGGTTTTTATAGGGTTTTATTAAGGCCTAAGTATATAAAGGATTGGGGACAACCCTTTTTAAAGGGGGGGGCATTATTAGGTAAAACCTGAGTATATAGTTATATAGCTGCGAGGTACAGGCGACTTGTATATGACTCGCCTATAAGGCACGTGCTTTATACATACCTAAGGAAATCCCTTCCTTACCTCGCACCTCGGACACCTCCTTTCCCTTAAGGATTTGTCTCTACTTATACAATATACCCTATTATTCTATCATTGGACTCCCTATCCACATCCTTACCTCACAAAAATAGAACTAAGGAGGGACCTTTACGCAGCTTATAGTTCTATATTAATATCCTTTAATTTTTAAACCTTACTAAATAGGTATATAATTCTAGGTATTACTACCTATTTTATTAATTAGTATAGTAAGTATTGGTATATAATACTAGGCCTCTATAAAGTAATTAGTAAGTATAGTAGTAAGAATATAGCAGTTGTTCTAATTACTCTATTTAAGGAGTATTAAATTAGTGGTAATATTAGGTATTTTATGGCCGATAATACTAAGTTAAACAATATCTATATTAATGTAATCCTTTAAGTTCTCTATTTAAAGATATTAGTAAAAAAGCGGAAAGAATAATCATTATACTACTTTAGTTATATTATAAATCTCTATATATAGGCCTTTATTATTAAAAAGGAATGTAAAAAAATCTATAAGGAGCTAGTAACTACTTATTATAAATAAGACTTTAAGAAGGTATATAAGCTCTATAAAAAGTATAGAGTAGTTAATCTGCTTTATAATATTATTTAATATATTTATATAACTCACTAGCATTATAGCTTCTTTAAAAAGATTTAAATTAGTAGTAATTTAGTAGAATTTAATAGCTTAAAGGTATGTAATAGACTTATAGTATTAAGTATTTGTACTATTTGCTAGCCAGCAGAATATTAAAGGTAATAATATTAGCTTCTTAATTAGTTATAGCTTTAGATTTTTATATCTGCCGCTCTATAATTATAATATTCTGCTTATAGTCGCAATATTCTACCTATAGTCGCAATATTTAAAAGTTATACTAACGATCTATTAGCTTATTAAAAATAACCAAACGTATTAGAACTTCCTTTTTATAGCTATTAATTGCTTTCTAAACTATAAAGAGCGTATTATTAAGTTCTATAATAGCTATTTGCCATTTGCTAGCTTAAAGGCGCTTATATATAATAGCTTCCTTTAACTACGTTACTAAAAAGAACTTAAATATCTATATAACTATCTTAAGATGTTCTATAAAGCTACTTTTATAGTAAAAGGTAATTATATAGGTCTTACTAACTACTTTTAAACTCTAGATTAGCTTATAATAGAGCTTAATTAAATAAAGTAGAAGTTTTTTAAGCTAGTAACTAAAAAACAAAAGTAAGCTAAGGCTTAAAACTATAAGATCTTATCTAGCTACGCTAATATAGTATAAAAAAAGTGTAAAAAGTACTATAAGTACGCCGATAATACGCTAGCTTACTATACCGTAATTATTTTTAATCTAATACTTAAAATGTAGTGGTTTAAAGAGAAATAGAATAACTATAAGGTTAAGAAGTACTAGATTCTATAAGTAAGAAAGCTAGTAAAGGATCTCTTCCTTAAATATAAAGGCAGGCGCTAGCTTAATTAATAATTATTATCTAAGTAGGTACTACGGTAGAGATAGTTAAAGGTTTATATATCTGCTCGGGCTTATAAATGCTTAAAGACTATTTATTAAGAAGATAATGCATTACTAATAGAAATAGATAATCTCTAGGAGTACCTTAATATAAATATTAAGGTTATTAAAGATAAGGAAGACTTTAATGTAATTTAATACTAGTAGGATTGCTATACTAGCTAACTTAACCTTATTTAGTTTGCCCTTAATATCCTTATAGTACCTCCTATAAGTAATAAATATAAACGCCTATTTAGCAGCTATAAGATCCTTCTTAAAGACTAACGATTTTAACTCTAGATAGATATAATTAAGGTAAATAAGGTCCTTTAGTACTTATTTAGGCCTCCGTAGAAAGATATATTTAATAATAAGGATATTAGTAAGGCAGAAGACAAACTATAGGCTTTATTAAGAATACTACTAACAGAAGCCGTGAAGGCTTATACTACTATAAATGTTACTATAATTACTTTTTTATTTTTTTTATTTTTTATATCCGATTGTATTATACTATATACAATACTGCGCATGCAGCCTTAGGCTATAGCGCTATAGTTCTATATACATAAATCCTTTCTAGGCAGCTTAATATGTACTAGTAGCTATGTCCTAGTAGTTTATAAACCCCTAAATTAGGAGTTTATAGTTTCCTAGTAAAACACTAAGATACTAC
>Ga0307515_10019311_pt1 | contig 12282 bp, 5 predicted proteins | sample 17_EM_MG_FD_194513 | JGI IMG/M metagenome (GOLD analysis project Ga0307515, IMG submission 194513) | Populus trichocarpa ectomycorrhiza microbial communities from riparian zone in the Pacific Northwest, United States - 17_EM | ecosystem: Host-associated > Plants > Roots > Unclassified | place...
TTTCCTTGTCTTTCATGTTAGGTGATGTTGAATCATGAGCACTAATTCCTAATTCAATATTGTATGCGTACGTTAGTGAAGGTTCGATTGGATTTGGTATAGAAATCTTGAGCTTCTTTATTGGATCATCATTCACCTACTAGAGCATCTATGGAAGCTCTTTCGTTTTTCTCGTGGAGATTTCGAGGTGTTCGCGTCGAGGGACACCCAGCAGTTAATATTTCAGATTTCCATTTTTAAATGATATATTTTACTCACTCAAATCTTAATATATAGCCAATGAGTTTAAAGAAGAAGATGAGTACCACCTTCTATTATATATATATATATATATATATATATTGGATTTCACTCGCACTATGCGAAGATTTGCAGATAAAATCCAATGAATCTCCAAATGATAAATTAAAAAGAAAAGAAAAAAGAAGCCATGTTTAGAACGTTTCGTGTGCTTTATACATGGTGAGCTGGCACTATCTGCTCAATTGGTTGATGAGCGTGGAGCAATGGAGAGAGGCTAAGATCCGCTTCGAATAAGCTGAGCTGCCATGGTTGACTGCCTGACATGACATAATTTGCGGTTCTATAAACTATTATAAGGTTTATATGATGGAGAGAAGGTCCTCGCTTGTTTAAGGAAGAAAAGTAACGTGATAAAGGTGCTTTTGGGATTAGTTTTTTTTCTTCTTCTTATTTTTTAATAAATAAAATTAGTGGAAGTGTTTCTATCTTCTAGCCTAATGCCTGCTAGTAGATTTAGCCTGGCATTAATTAGCCCTCAACCTGAACAAAATCATGGAGTAACAATTAAGTATGACTACGTGATTAATTAAGCAACAACGTTAATGGGAGCACAACGAACAGCATCCAAAAAGATTGATATTTACTGCCTTTTAAGAGGGAGTTGTTAGGCCAAAAGGCCGGCTAAAACAAATAAAATTATAGCCCCACTTGCATATAATTACAAGGAGAAGGGCATAATTGAAAGTGAAAGGGGAAGAGGGGAAAAAACAAACTATTCTTCAAAAAGAGGCACCACTCATGATCATTTCCATCTTCAATTGCCCTTCCCATCATTTCCTAGAATTGCTTCCATGTGATATGCATCAAGTCATGTGAGAGCTTAAACAAGATATTATCTAATCAACAAACTGGAAGCTCAATTCCCTTTCTATCTAGACACCAAATGGGGCATGTGCGCAGCACAATTGCTGCAGTAATTTAAAGTTACACAGCATATGGGTGTGATTCATGTCATGAAAAAACAGTGGGAAAACCCTGATTTTGGAAGCAAATTGAGCTCAAATGGAGGCAGGAGGCATCATAACGCATGGCAATGCATGGTGGTCCTGAGTCCTGGCACGTATAATTGTAGGGAGGAAATAGGGATTGGACTCTGTTGAAAGGGAGACGAAACATAAGATGTCCCTTTTATTGATTCAGATGGTCCAAAAAGCTTTGCCCCACAACGAAACTTTTTTGTAAGTAATGCGAGAGAGAGAGAAAGAGAGAGAGAGAGAGAGAGAGAGAGAGAGAGCAGGAGGGACAAAAGGGTCATGGTCTCCACTCAAGAAGAGGTCGAGAAAAAAAAATGAAGGGCGGAGCGAGGAAGGGAGTCGGAGGTAAAGGACCACGTAAATGGTCGGTTGATGTCAGCATCCTATCTTTTGTAAAGGAGAGGCTTTGATTGGCCAATGGTGAACCTACGATGTGTCTTCATCTATTCAGATACCATGTCGTCAGCTGGTCCAGGGTGAGACTTTGGAAGTGGCGCGTGTAAACTAAACCTCAATAAGCCAATGGCCATTTTCTACACACAAGTAATGGTAGGAGGCTGAAAGGTAAAGTTGGCTTCTCATCTAGCAAGACTGTGAACGCTAGGCCTCAGCTATGGATCCTCATCCCTGATATAGATGAGCGCTAAGAGCATGGTGGCCATGCTATAATGCAAGAATGCAGACAATTAATTGACTTGTAGGCGTACTGATTCTAAAGCTGAAAGCCAACATCAATGATAAGATGCACACCAGAATTCTGCCACTTCTACAGCGTTTTCCCGGTTACTATCAGTTCCAATGTGACACCGTTTTTTCTATGCAATCAATTATATGAAATCCACGCTTGGGTGGTCCATTTTCATTTCAAATGAGTTGATTGCGGGACGTTGAGAGTACGGAAATAGACCTGCTCGATTTTCATTTCAAGAAATATGCACCTGAGGAGGTGCTCAAATGTGTACATCCATTAAGATGCAAGCAAAACAAAGGCAAGTTCTTACAGCAAAAACTAAGGGAGGACCTTGAAATAAAGCAGGGACCGAAGCACCAGCAACTTCGTTATCATGCTCTGAACCAGCTGGCCTGAGGACATATTTGCACCCTGAGATAACATAATCCTCCCAGCATTGTGTTTAAGAACAGTACAGTTGTGAGGTAAGTGCGTGGTCCTGTGAGGACCATGCAGCTGCTCCACACATTGCCTGCGTACACTATCATTGTGGCTGACAACAGCTCAAGAGACACTAAGACAACTAATTAAACTGGGCCAAAAGATATCTCAACAGTGCCATGACATACAAAATAACTACGCGGCATAAACTAGAGCTTGAGAGAACAAGGAAATGGGAATTTGAATAAATATCGAAAACAGAAGAATCTGGATTTCAAAGTTTATTTGATAAACTGATAGTCAAGTCCCAAAGGATCCAGCCTTCCAAACACACCACAGAAAGTTCAAAGAGTGGCCGTATCGCAGAAACAATTTAACAATAACATGCATATAACAATCAATATGTTCTAATTTACTCATTAATTCTTCTGCACTACTCTGTTTTAGAGAATAAAAGTAAAAGGAATTCAAAAGTTCTGTTGAGCAGTCTACTTTATTAGGAGCACCAATAAAATCTACTCCGAACCTCCAAATGCAACTCAGATTAAAGTAAGTTGGGTACATCTAGAATTCGTGAGAGTAATTGGCTTGGACTAGTTATTCATTCTTTAACCAAATTTGGGTCATCATGAAGGGTTCTACACACCAATGTGTGCACATGTCACCCAAGACCTACCTCCCAGTGCAATCCCTAGTTGAAAAATCTTGAAGGCTAATTTTGTAACTGTGATCAGGATGATTGGTATTGAGACCAACTGAGGTTGGAACAATAGGCCTGCCACCGGCCATATTGCCACTTGTGCTGCCCTGGAAGAAAGGTTGAGACCCAAACTCTTATTTAGCTAAAATTTGGAAGGGTCAAACTGAATCAAGCTGAAACACAAACAAGATTAAAGTTCAGCATCAAAACACATAACCTGTAGGAAATGTATAAGTTAGAACAAGAAATAACCACATGGCATATCCCCAGTGTACTGGTTGTCTCCAAGATAGATGGGGACTCAAGACACAGTTCATCACTAGGCAGATAACTGTGGGTTATTTCCCTCTTCTTAGAGTACTAGAAAAACTTGCCATGGTCGATGTGTTAGGGCAGTGGCCAGTCAAAGTGAGAACATATGATATGGATAAATAGGAAATATGCTTTTCTCCAGGAAATCCAGAGGTCAGAAGTTATAACAGAACGGAACTAAACAGTTTAGTTGTGTGCTTTGGAGCAGGGCAGTGAGGGTGGGAATTTTGCCATAAGACTTACTACTCATATCCCATTATTATTGGCCCTTTAGCGAAAAAACTAAAAATTTAAGAAAACACCAATTGTAAAAACACAAAATTTAAGAAAACACCAATTGCTCATTAATTATCTGTTATTAACTGGAATCTAAAAGGTAGCATATTTAGGCTGAGCTTTTCAATTTGTTGCCTTTAAATAAAACAGAAAGGAAAAGAAGCTGGTACAGCTGCGTGCCTGGAGAAGATCAAGAGGTTTTTTTGGGAAGAGATAATTTGTACGCTATTTTCAAGAGCCAGAGTTGGAAAATATCTTTTCTGGAAGTTTTAGTCTACGTGCATCCATTCAATACTTCTATCTTTTTATTGAAATAGAAAGTAAAACATGACATGATTATCTTAACAAAACCAATCCAATGGTTAATAGCCAAAAGAATATTAATAATTTTGTAACTTTCTACACAACCTTCAACTTACAAGAATGTTAATGGAAAATATTACCTCTACCTCAATAGCATATATACGGACAACCCTCATAAAAATGAAACATGACCCGAACTAGCAACCACACTAAGCTTAAACCCTCAAACCGTGATCTGGGAGGGGTAGTGAACAGAGTATCCGTATCCATACCACTTACCACTTTGTAGGTAACATTGACCCACCCATTGTAGCTCACAAATAAAGCAAATCAACTTTAGTTTCAGAAAGCATGATAGTCATATCCTAGCAAACTCCAATACACCTCTTCTTTCAATGTTTTAACTGCAATCCATACCCTCAATAGTTTTGGACAGATTTGTCACATTATTATCTTTGCATCATTTACGAACATGGCAATGACACTGCCAAGCATACATTGGAGCGCCCCACCAAAAGTTTGCCAAGAGTTGATGCACCCCATGAAACCACACAAAGGTACCCCTAACTCTTTACCACTAATTCACAGGACTACATAATCTCATAATTATCTACTCATTTTCAAGGATCAAAATTCATACACATATTTTCCCACTCATTTCCAATCCCTAATGCAGGTGTGGAACTCGCTACCAGTTATTTGTTTATAACAAGCAATCATATTCTGCACACTCCCAAACAAAGTTCAGGGAAGAACAATATACGAGTTCAACTATTCAACTAGCTGCAAGCAATACTCAAATAAACTTGTGAAAGGCAGAAACATGCATTGATGATGGGCAGCATTTAGTAACATTCTTTCTAACGCAAGAAAATTTCTATCAGGACAGAAATAAAAGTTCATTAATCATTTTCCCAGATCATGAATTCATGGATTTTTTTTCCTATATCAAACATGCAAATTAGACTCGATGGGAACAATGATTAACATGGTTATCATGGCCCAATTAGGGGCAACTATTACACCTTCATGTTGTTGCTAACCTACATGTTTGTTTTTCTCCGACACACCTCAACCACTCAGGTATCCTTTCCTACCAACTCTAGAACGAAAAGGTCCTACTGGAGCATCACCACTGTTGCAACTTAAAAACTCATTTCATCTTTTTCCTCCACATTGCTCATTAAAAAACATACTAGCGCAACTCTCCTGGCATCTCTTCTTCATACGTCTTCAACATTACTACTAGGTTTTGAAGACAAACACTCATAGGATAACATCACCAACGTACCCTAACTCTATTTCCTCTGCAAAAAGCAATAAAAAAAATTTAAAAGAGAAACCACAGACTACCACATCTACAATTCCACGAGCATCATTAAAAAAAAAAAGAACAAAATATCTAATCAAGGTTGCTAGAACATACATTGCCGCATTGCGAAATCACTAAATTCTAATTACTACTTGACTAAGCAAATTAACCTCGATTTTCTTAACACTGACCTTGCTTTAAAATCACGCATCACTGTCATCATCATCATCAGCAGAAGCAGCAATATAAACTCCAGGATGCACAACTTTTCTTCGCGTCCTCGATGGTAAAATGTTATCCAAATCAACTTCAGCCAATGGATCATCCTCCTCTGCCTCCTCACTATCATCGCCACCCTCTAATTCACTCCCGTCGTCGTCGTCGTCTTCGTCTCCTTCTTCAATCAATATCCCTTTTCCTTTCCTGTCCACCACCGCTTCCTCCCTGTTCTCTTCTTCATCCTCATAATCACCATCTTCTTCCTCACCATCTTCGTCTTCGTCTTCATCTTCATCTTCATCTTCTCCTTCTTGTACGGTGTCGTTTTGGTTATCGATTGAAGGTTCTAGAGTTTGCGAGTTCTCAGTGAGTTTCTCTCGGATGACTGGTGAATTGTTGGCGAATGAATCGATTTTTTGCGATTTGTTGGAGTGATTACCATCTTCATCTTCTCCTTCTTGTACGTTGTCGTTTTGGCTATCGATTGAAGGTTCTAGAGTTCGCGAGTTCTCAGTGAGTTTCTCCTGGATGATTGGTGAATTGTTGGAGAGTGAGTCGATTTTTTGCGATTTGTTGTAGTGATTATCTTGTTCTTGATCGTTTTCAGGAATTGGGTCGTCATCGAGTTTGCGTTTTGTGGGTAATGTGGGTTCGTTTTGGGTTTCGGTTTCTGCCATTGTTTGGGGTTTATTGAAGAAAATTAGGGTTTACGGTAAGGAGAGTTTGTGGGGTAGTAAGTAGTGAATAAAGAAAAGGAGGGCTTCATTATTAGTTTCTTCTATTGACAAGTTTTTATTTACGACACCCGAGGTTTATTCTTCTTTTCAATTACACACCTCATATATCTGGTTTCTACTTGGGCCATACTATTTGAAACTTAAAACAATAAATTCTATAATTCTTTTAATTATGTTTATAATTTATTTATTTCACTGTTATTAAACCAACATGTAATAAAAACTAAGGCATTCTAGATTTAAAAAGAATAGACATAGTAATACTCGGTCTTTTCAAAATAAAATTCAAATTGATTTTTAAAAAATTAAAAAAAACAATATTATTTTATTTAAAAAAAATATTAAAATAACTTCATTTTAATTCAATCCAACTAAAATATCATTAGCATGGTTTTTCGATGAAGTATGGTAAGATTATGAGAGGTTCGCTCGTTTACATCTTTAAGCAATAAAGTTGTTCGTTTTAATATTTTCAACCCACTTTATATATGGATTTTCTATCATAAGACTCAAATTTTGTGCCGTGAATTATAAAACAAAATCATCATTAATCATTTCTTCTTTTTTATTGGAAGCCCAAGAACGCCTAGCTAGAGGGGGATGTGAATATATCGATCCATGAAATGCCTAGGTAGACATGGAGGCCATGAGAACCACCAGCTTTAAAAGTGAATTGTGATCTATATATATATATATATATATTCATGACTCAGATCATTAGAAGAGGGTATCCTCATATACAAGTTGAGAGCTGGTTCTGACAAGATCAGGCCCGAGTCAACCAGGATAACAGGGTTTTTTCTTCAATATTTTCTTCGACCCAGACCACTGCAGGACGGGGATCGACCAGCGTTTTTACAGCTACGCAATCAAGAAGAGCATAAAAATTTGCATAACCATATAGAAGAACGAAGTAGCAAACGTAGAATGACTTCAAAATGAAATAGCCATCCACGAGAAACTTCTATCTTAAGGCCTGCTAAGTGCTAACACAAACTATACAGTGGGAGTGACAGAGCTTAAATGTGTATAAGCTCAATGCACCAATAACAAGTATAATCGCAATGAGCATCCCAAAAATAAGACTAATGTTGTTATAAAGTGCTATCAAATCCTTCCCAGTCCCAGGATCTCTGGGTGAATCTGAGGTTCGAAAAAATCAAGAATCTAATCACTCCACATAAAACTGAACTTCTACCTTTTAAACAAGTATATTTTATAGCAGTGAGATCTCTATTGATTATGCTAAACCGTAAAGCAACTAGTTCATAATAGATGGCCTAAAGCTGCGAGTTGGACAACGGAAGCAGGTTGCTGTTCCGCCCAGAAGTTAAACTAAGACCTAACAATGATATCATCTCAAGAGCCAATGCATGAATGACATTTCCGAAACTCAAAATGTTCAGTACCAAAGAGGTTAGATAAATCTAAACAGCTGACATATATAACATTTCATATACACTACATGCTTGGAAAAAAAATCTGCCGAAAAATCAAATCCTTCAGTTCAAAACGAGAATATCTACATTTTTCAGAAAAGCAATATTCAACTTGACTTTAACATGCTTAAAGGAACCCTGGCAAATGCACTTATACAAATTTAAATTACTTAAAGCAACTTTCTAACATAACCTTTGCATTTGGTGAAGCTCTAGGGTAGGACAAGAATGCTTGGGTCAGTTCAAGTAATTCCATTAATTCCTGTGCCTCAACAGACATCCAAGTGCGATTTACATCATCTCTCTGTGCATGTATAATCATCTTCTCCAGTACCTTGGCATTCTTGAGCAGAAACTGCACCCATTGATCAACTACAAGTTTCAAACTTGAACAACTTGTGTCAAATCCAAAAATCTCCACACTCTTGAGATGCAGCACTAAACATTTGAAAATCCTCTGATTATATAAACTCCAGTATTCCTCTCCATCAAAACTATAATATTTATAAAAAGACCTGTCAAGCTCAAACTGAAGATGAACATTGTATTAGACAACTTAATTTTTAATTGGCATGCAGTAGTGTTGTGATGATTCTAGCATAAATAATTTCAACTGATCTATGTACTACTTTGGAATTTTTTAACTTAAAATGTTAGTTGTAGCAAAGACTTGGTGACACAGTGAGAGGACAGTGCAGATTCATTATACCAAGACCAAAATAACATGATAAACAAAAGAAAATGGAGATCGAAAGGAAACCTATCAAAGTTCCAAACCAAAGCTAGATCGACAAGAAGAGAGATAAACTAGTGAGATTGTGATAGAAAAACACCTCAAAATTGTTGGAGGGCATCAAGTTGATAGTTAATTTCTGCAGATTAGGCGAACTTTGTAGCAAGCTTGCAATCCCAGGAAGGTCCCATTTGTTGATCTTCTTGTTCAGTGTTAGATACTTGCATGCTGAAGTTGGAGAAGACAGACCCTTCACCTCTGATATAGATAGAACCTTGAGAGGTAAGAAAAAAAAGAAAAAGAAAGGGACTCAGAAAGTATCATGGTGGTTAAATAAGATGTCATGGGGATATTCTATCTTAAATAGGTCATTGACAAATACTATTATCCAATAATGAATAATAATGGGCGATCAGTAAGTCAACACTTGGTGAAAAGGGGGCTTCAAAACATTTATAATGTTGTCACCAAAAGCAGATGAGGGGAACTCAAGAACAAGCAAGAAAATACCCTTTATAAAGTTTTTTACATAAATAGATGCAATCAATTAAATTGATACATCCAACAGAAAGTATAACGATTGCACAGAAGTTTGAATAACAAACTTCATGAGTTGCATGAATAAACAGTATGTATTTCTTTTATTCACAAAAAAACCCTTAACAATAGATGCTGTTACAGAAGTACTCCATAAAAAAAAATTCAAGTCTTGACTTGCTTGAAACAGAATTCTTGAAGCTGTAGCCATTTTACCATTTATTATAGAATTTAAAATCTCTTTGATTATGTCAAGGTTAATGCTTAATGTGCTCATCCATCACTATGAATGAACTAATTAAAGAATTAGAGCAATCATCATGCTAAGGGCATTTTATGCAAATTAACACCATTCCATGAAGAGCAAGAGAGAGCGAGGGAGAGCAACTAAAACCCCCAAAAGTCCTAACTTGTTTTGATGGTTTCATTTAAAATCATAGATTTCTCCACTATATCAGAAGCAAGGCCATTCAAATTTCAAAATACAGCAAATGTAAACAGATGCTAAATCATGAAAGAGCGAACAGACAAATAGAGCAGCTAACGTAAAACAAAGAAACACCTCGCTAGTTTTATCTGACAAAATGCATAAGCAACATATTGCGTCAGAAACTTACCTGAAGACACCAAGTTCCAATTGTAAGTTTCTCAACATGCTGTAATTTTTCAAGTAGGTCATGCAACACGCTGCGATGTGCACTATACCAATTGCTTCTGCAACCATGGCTACAACTTTTCATCCGATAACCAATACTAGCTTCTACCAAAGATGAAACATCTAGCAGCATATAATTCGCTCTATGCATATACCCTGCTAAAGTTAAGGATAGAAGATTAGGACCTTTAATCGTGATCACAAAATCACCAAATTTATCCTCAGGACCCCAGGAACCATCCACCACTAGATCTTTTAAACTTGAACTGAAATTAGTATTAATCTGATCAAAGCCACAGCACTGATTCAATTTCAAGTACTCAAGTAAGGAGCAGCCTAAAAAAATGTTTTTAATCATCTCATTGGATAACCAGCTATATGAGATGGATAAAACCTTCAATGACATCCAAGAAACTTGCTTCAGCTTATTAGGAGATAAAGCACAGAATCTTAGACTCAGTTTCTCTGCAGGGATATTGCTGTACAAAAAATTAGGCAAGTAATAATAGTCAGGATCATCAGCAATTTCTCTATGAAACTCCAAACAAAGCTCCTCCACCTTGAGACGTACAGCAAAGTCCACCCACGAGTCAACTTGAGCCTTGAAACATTCAGTGAACTCAAACTCCACAAGGAACTTCTTCACCTTTGGGGAGCAGTAGTGCATCAGAGCTTTGTCAACGAAGACAGCAAAATTTTCAGCTTCTTGAGAGCAAGAACATTCACGGCGAAATATGAGATTTGGCACTAAAGTCCAAATAGAGTCCCACCGCTTTGATAATATGCATGTTTTGATCGCATCATCAGCAGGCAAGAAAGAGAGGATGTGTTGGATGATGGGATCAGGTAGATTGCTAATGCGGTCTACTTTTTGGCACTCCTTGTTTTGACATGACCTTGGCCTTTTCAGAGGATTGTTTTTTAGATTCCGTGTCCTGTAAAAAGTCGTAGAATCCCAGAGTGTGGCATTCACTGAGCTCTCACTAGGCTGCCTCATGATTATAATCCTGGTTCGAGAACAAGTTATGCTTCTAAGTACTTAACCTCTTCCTGTCTGAAAGAACAAATTTAGATAACATAATCATTGGCATAATTGCCAGGAATAATATAGAAAACAAAGTTTTCAAATCATGCCACTTTATTTTTTTATTTTTTATTTATAAAGAAACATGGAAAATAGAATCACATCAACCCTCGACCGATTCAATAAGAAAATTGGACCCTTTCCACTTTCACGTTTCACCTCAAGATTCAAGAACAGTCAAAAGGGTTTGCTTGGATTTAACATAAATCCCAGTATGTTATTCAAGTGCAAATTCTATTATTATCTCCTAAATTCCCCAAAATCTAAAAGAAAGAAAAAAAGCAAAATTTTCTCGAAGTTTAAAATTCCTATGCCCCAGCAGTTTCTCAACAACCAAACAGACCAGGCAGAAAAAAAAAAAGATCAAACCTAACCATCAAACACAAGCAGCAGCACAAAAGAAACGACTAAGTGTTTGAATAACAGTAAAAAAATGGTGGAGTTATAACAAGTACGTTGCAGACCTGACGTTTTTTTGGCCCGCTTACGATGGCCCTGGCTCGTTGATCGTTGAAGAAGAACGTTTCATATTTGCAGGGTTGTCGTTTTATTGATGTTTTTGGGAGATTAGAAAAAAGAGAGATCAGTTTGACAGACTGAAAATTTGCACGAGAAAGAAAAGAAACCGAAGTGAAGTGAAGTAGTGGGATGGAATACGAATTTATTTTCATGGTATAAACACAGCACACATGGTAGTCTTGATTTAAAAGTTACATAAAAAGTATCAAAATTAGAATTAGGATCAGGATTAGGATTGGAGTAGCTATTTGATCAGCTCTACATCGCGGCTTCAATATTTATCTTAATATATATATATATATCTCCAGAACATTATTTATAAAAAAAAATTAAAAAAAATCATTGACAATAAATAAAGATAAAAATAGAAAAATTAATAGACAGATTAAGATATCTGATATTGTAACACGGGCCTTTAACCCGATTATATTAAATGAATTTGTTATTAAAATTAAATTTTTATTTAATCAAACAATAATATAAATAAATATACATGAAATTGATGGAATAAAATAAAAAAATATTATATAAGATTAAACATTTATATAAAACATAAAAAAAATGATATAAATGAATTAGAATAATAACATCAAAAATTAAATGCATATAAAATAACTAAAAAATAATTGTTATGTAAAAGAAGCTACATAAACAAAATAAAAAAGAAAATATGTAATAATTTAAACACAAAAAAAATAATTTTTTTTTAAAATTACATTTAAAAAACATCAATAAAAAAACAAATTTAGAAAAAAAAAAAAAACAGGGGCTACTAGGCCTAGCAAGTCAGGCTAAACTGTCTAGCCTACTTAGTAAGGGCACACGCGTTTGGCCTTTTATTTTTTTTTAATGGTAGATGGAGCAAATAAAATGTCATCCACCCCATTATTTTTGAAAAAAAAAATCAAGGCTAAAGGTTTTTTAACCCAAAAACCCAATTTTAAACCCATTTGTTTTTACCCAAAAAAAAACCTACGAAACACTATAAAATCTTATTAAATAAATCCATGACTTCAAAAAACCAACTCAAAACTCAAAATAAAAAAAAAAAATATTCTTAGATTTATA
>Ga0307515_10019313_pt1 | contig 12282 bp, 1 predicted proteins | sample 17_EM_MG_FD_194513 | JGI IMG/M metagenome (GOLD analysis project Ga0307515, IMG submission 194513) | Populus trichocarpa ectomycorrhiza microbial communities from riparian zone in the Pacific Northwest, United States - 17_EM | ecosystem: Host-associated > Plants > Roots > Unclassified | place...
TTCCAGGGAAGGAGGAAGGAAGCCGAAGGCTCTATAAATATAGGGAAATGCCAAGACAGTAGGCGACGTCCAATCTACACCACGACACTATTACCACCATAACAGAGTCCACGCCTTCCCCCCGACCGCTACCATTCTACGTTTAAACCCCATATCTACGCAATACAAGCAGCTTCGCTAACTCGTCCAAATACAGGAAATACGTAGATAATGTTTTAAAGGAGGAGCTAGGCCCTCTTTATATGGGGATTCCTAGCTTATATAAAGCATTCTTTAGGGAAATAGAAGGTCTTAAAGAGGCAAGCGCCACCATTTTTAAAAAAATGCAAAAAAGGGGACAATCTACTATACGCCGATAAGGGCGGCTGGCGTAACTAGCCTAAAAGCATAGAGCAAGATAATGTCCTAAAGTAGTTTAATAACCTAATTAAATTATTTTTAGGCTTTATAGAGGAGTATAGGTCCGCCCTAAAAACATAATAAAAGCTCATTATATATACTAAGCAGCCCTTATAAGGGTCTACAGCGAAGCGAAAGCTAAATATTAGTTTTATAGATAATCTAATGGCCAGCGAAAGCTCTTAATACTATTAGTTATATATACTTGTGCTAAAAGAGCTAAAGAGTAATTTAAACACCGATATAGCCTTATAGGCATGGTTTGCTTTAGGGAAATACGTAAGGGAAGTCTTCGCCACTTAGGATAATTATCGCTTTATTCTAGGTTTTACCCTTTATAGATCTATTATATGGCTATAGGAGTATAACTAGGTAGGAGGCATCGCATTATTACTATTCAATATTAATAAAGACGGACTATAATTTACCTCGGCAATATTAGGGTTTCTTTTAATAAATAAAGAGCAGCTCGGGTTTAACCCTACTATTTTAACATCGGACGGCAAACAATATATTAAGGTCGTACGCAACAATTAGACTAAATATCTTATCCTTAATAAACTTATAAAGCGGGCACCTTACATTACCAGTCGGGCGACAACTTACTAGAAAGCGCACCGTAAAGGTAACACCTCTAAGATATCTCTTATTATTAAAGACTCGTAGCAGTACCTAGAGCGTAAGGAAAAAGGTAAACTGCTATATAAGGCAGCGGAGAAAGGAGTAATTAATATAGCTAGGTACTATTACCATGGGACTATTTATATAGGTAGACAAGATAATAACATCTTTAATATCTATAAGGGGTTAGATATTACTAAAGCAATAAACTACAAGCCTAAAAGCCCAATGGTGCCTTTAAGCGTAGCTAAAGTGTAAGGCAGTGTAAGAAAAGGCCGAAGCACTAGCAAAAAGAGGTCGACCAGCTATACTAACGCCCCGTTACCGCCCAACAAGCGCCTATATTTAAGCTCTTCGATTAAGCGCCCTATTATATAAAATTAGGTACATTAATATATTATTACCTATAACTATAAAAAGGCTCTTTACAAGGCAAGCTCTCCGGCTATAATACTTACTACACTAAAGGGTAGTATTAAAGGATATAAGTCTTTATATACGCAGGCTGGCATCCTCTAACATGACATTTTAATAGGCAACCTCTTAATAAATGAGGAAGACGACAATCCCTCCTAGAAGTCATTTTTAATCAATCTTAATCTCGCGATTAAAGAGAAGTAAGAAGGACCTTTAAGAGTATAGGGCAAGACCGGTATAAGAGCGTTTATAGCTATAGGAGTGCTTCTAGGCGAGAAATACTCCTTTAAGTATAATTTGGAGTCGTTCTTCTAAGTGCTTTTTTAGATGCGTATTTATTATAAGGGTCTAAATAAGGAGCGTAAGCCTATTCTAAGGTTTAAGAAGTAGAATTATATAGATACTAAAGAGCTAGCTAAGTTAAAAAAAAGGAAAGGTAGCTTATAAAGGTGATTTTATTAAAATAGTGGAGGAGTACTTTACGCCGTACTATTAGTTATTAGTCCCCTAGGTTAATAGGCTCCGGAAAGTAGTATTTCTAAATAGTAGGAGGTAGGAAAAGGATAATCTAGAGCTATATTCTAGGATAAAGAAGATACTCTAGTAAGCACAGAAGGATCTAAAGGTATTAGTAGAGTAGATAGAATAATATTTTATTATCCTATATAGTATAACTAAAGATTCGGACAGCTAAGGCTAGGTAGCAGCCTTGGTCGAACGCATATAAAATAGCGTAGGGTGAGTCGCCGGGCTAAATAAACCTAGGAAAGCGGATAACCCAATCCCCCGCCAGATTATCAGGTCCCTATACCCTACTATCTTATATAGGCTTTATATTTCCATAAAACATATAATCTACTCCCTAGCCTATTAGAAGCCACCCTATGCCGCCTAAATAGAGGCCGTAGGAGAATTAATCCCTTTCTTTAACCAATCCCTTCCTCTAACCAATCCCCTACTTAAACAAGTACCCTACTTAAACAAATCCCCTACGGGAGCCAATGCCTACGTGTTTTGCCGCCCTATAGGAACTAATCCCCTACTCCTAATAATCCCCTACAGGATCTAATCCCCTACTTTAACAAATCCCCTATGGGATCTACTCCCCTACGGGATCCACTCCCCTACGGTAATAAATCCTCTACAGTAACAAATCCCCTGCGCTAACGAATCCCCTATGGGTGCTAATGCCTATATGTTTTACCGCCCTATAGGAACTAATCCCCTACAGCTTATATTCCTGTATGGCTTTTACTCCCCTACGGGAGCCCATAGCCACGTTTTCCTCTCCCGTATAGGAACTAATGCCCTACGGCTTCCGTTCTCCTATTCCTAAATCTACTAGCAATTCGCCTATACTGTTATTAATTTTATCTATATAGTATAAACAGCTAATAAATATAATAATCTACTATATTAAAATCCTATATTAAAATTTAATTACCTAGATTTTATATCCCATTTCCTATAATATCCTATACGGAATAATTTAATAAAAAATCTTATAGAAACTAGAATTTGTGTTCTATTTTAAAAATATATTTATAAAAGATAATATTTTATACGGGATTTCTACTAAAATTCTTATATCCAGCTTTTAAATACCTCTTTTAATATCCACCTATATGGGAAAAGTGGCTATAAAAATAATACTTTTATTATTTTCTATCCCGTACGAAACTTTATTTAAAACTGTTTAAAATTACTAGCTTTTCTTTTCTTATTTTCTACGCCATCCCGTATAGATAGTATATCTAAAAAAATAATAAAGTTTTAGTTTCTTTATCTTATTTTTAATAGAAACCTACTTATATAACTAACTCTGTCTAGTAATATTAGATTCTACATTTTAGGATTAAGGCTATATACCTATATTACGTTAAAGCTATATAACGCAAAGTTATTGGGATATATATGTATATATATTACTAGCCAATAAACAGTATAGTTAAGTAATATACTGCCTCTAACTATTAACAAGTATAAATAGGAAAAAAGAAGAAAAGAAAAAGATAGCTAAATTCTAAACGTATATCTGCCCACGCGCCTAAAAGGTATATATTCTGTAGACCCCCAATACCCTAGTAAATTTAAGAGAGCTAAGCGTAGGACTGTATATTGTTAAACTTACCTCCTCCTATAAAATTACGCTGAAATTCTACGTTTGTACTAATAGCGAATTCTAGATATAATAAGGATACTTACGTCTCTTTATAGCTAGCCAATGCTTAAGCCGTAAAAACAGCATTTTTAATCTAGATTAGAAAATTAATTAGCTTGGCTTTACTATAGGCGCAAAGACTTTTACCTCTTGGCTATTAAGATCCTTCCCTACTAGAATATCGAGGTCCTTTTCTATAAAATCTGCGGCTTCTTTTATTGTACTCGCCTTGTTAAGGAAACTCCTCTAAACTGCCTCTTAAGTGTTCTAATCTAATGGGCCGTACTAGAGCGCAAGGTGTATTTTACTTGTAATAGCTTTATTAATTATCTTTACCTAGTTAGTTATAAGAAATAAGATTCCTTTATAGTATTTAAGCTTACGCAAGAATACACAAACAAGGGCATTATAATAGATATCATTAGTAGCACGTTATTCTACGAACACGTCCGCCTTATTAAGGAGTAGAGTGGCTTTCTAGTGGGTTACTATCTTAAAGATAAGAGAAAGCTTCTCCTTAAGTATATCCGCGGTCGTGCCTAATTCTCTAGTAGAGATCTACTTAATTAGAAAGAACTGCAATTATAAGGGAATAGAGATATATAACGTAAAGTAGTCTTATAAGGTATTCTAACACTAGGCGGCCCGCTAATTTAGTTATCTTAATAAGGTAATAGTGTGACTATTATTTTATAATAGAGGCATAGTAACATATTATAGGAGGGTAACGAGTCCGCGTCCTTTACCCAATATAAAATCATCTAAAGTAGGGTAAGAGTTTTGAGATAAGTAGGTTTTACTAAGAGCTTAAATAACCTCCTTTTACTAAGCAGGAATCCTAAGGTTATTAAAGAAAGAAGGGTTCTATATAATGTTGCTAATATTAGTAACTGCGAACTCAACTATAATACGTTAGTAAATGCCGCTTATATATAAGTAAAGATAATATACGCTAGAGCTTATTACCTAAACTAAAACCTAGTACAGTTAGGCTGCTAATTAGGAAATCTTAATCCTTTATTTTAGTTAGATCTATATTTGTCCTCTTAATTTAGTCTTTCCTTTTAATCGAGCCCCCTATAAAATTAAAGATATTTAATAAGTTTAGTATTCCTGGCGACTTATTAAATTATAGTCTAGCGTAATTAGGGTTAATTTGCCGAAAATATACTATATTAACTATAATTCGGCTCTTAACAGAGACTTTAATCTTATTGCCGTCTTTATCCTTATAAAAGGCAGTCCCTTAGTACTGGCGGTAGTAGACGCCTCTTAAGTTATTAAAAATTCGACTATATCCAATTAGCTATACTCTAATCTCGCTTAATTTCCGGTGGTACTCTAAAGGAAATGCCTAAAGGAGGTCTATCCATTTCATTCTACGAAACTTCTTAATAGCAAGCCCAAGGGCGGCTTCCCTAAACACTTTCCCATTAAAATTAAAGTAGTGATAGTCTAGATGGAAGTACTTAGTTCCGCTTAATCTTGTTTTTTCCTTACTATAATTAAACTTAACGTATCTCGGTTTACTGGTACCGGGATAGGTAGTATAGACCTTTAAGTTCGGCTTAAAGAGAGCCCAGAGTAGATTATATGTAATTTTACGGTTTTTAAGAAGGGGTTTAAGGCGTTTAATTGTAGACGCGTAGGTAGTTTTAATAAAGCTAATTAAGAGGTCTAAATGTTTTAAATATACTTCGTTCTTAGAGTTAATGTTTATACTACTTTAATACAATTTTAGTTCCGGGAGAAAATTATATAGGAGGTTTTGTTTAACCTATACGCGGTATAAGCTAGTAAATTTTAATAGCGGAGATTTTCCGCACTAAAGGCTTGTCCTCTTTTAGGCAGATTTCGCGGATATCTTTAAGGACCTTCCTTAGAACGTCTTGTAACCCCTTAGACTTAATATTAATGTAAAATGTGGAGTCTTTAGTTTTCTTATCTATAATTTATCTTTAGTAATTAAAGACACTTATAAAGAGTGTTATGCCTATTAATTCGAATACGATTAACAAATACGTATTAGTCCAGTTTATTAACCTCTCCTATTAGGGCCACTGGCTTAGTAATCTTATACTAATAAGCTTTCTTATCCTAACTGTAAAGAAATAGTATTAGTAGGACTATATATGCACGACTGTAAAGATATATACTTTATTTACCGTCTTATACTCTAACCTAGAGGCTTATAATATCGCTTTAATTTTAGGGTCTTCTGGGGCTAGTAGCTTAATAGCTAGGCCTCCTAGGGTAGAGGTAGAGATAGACAATATATTTATTACTATAGCTACCTTTAGCAGCTCTAGGAATTGTAGAGTATGCTATATAATAAGGGGCTATTAAGCTAGTAATAGAGTAGGGCTGCCCGGAGGAGTGTTTAGGGTCTTTAATATAGTCTATATGTTGCCTAAAGGGTAAAGCTAATTTAAAGTATAAGATTAGAGAAGTAGCTAAAGGTTAATAGTACTAGTCTCTAAAGGAAAATTGGAGTAAGGAGCTAAGTGTAGATGGTATTGTTTCTTTAAAAGATCCGCCTTCTTTTATACCTAGCGATGCAGCTATGCCACGGATATTTACTATACCCCTCCAGCTTTACGGCCTTTCTTTATCAACCCTAGGAGACGCTAAATAGATATTAGTATTATTCTAATACGGTAAAAGGCTCTACTCGGTACAGCTATAGGAAGGGGGGCTGCTTATTAAGATATCGCTAACGGTTTAGATGCGAAATCCTAGTAGTAAGTATTAGAGTGAACGCTAGATAATACTAATGTCTTACGGCGTAGTAGAGACTAAGCCTAGTAATAGGCTTAAGGTATGCTCCTGCTATAGCTGTAGGAATAGAGAGGCCGTATATAGCGGGATCTTAGTTTTAGTCTTAGTTAATATATAGGAGCTAGATAGACGTCTTTAATTAATAAAAGGCGAGGGTAGTGTAGAAGAATTCCTTTGGTAGGCGCTTTAGGAAAGTATAGATCTTATAAAAGTGGCTATATAACCCTAGTTTATAAGTTTTAAAGTTGCTATTTAATAAATCAACCTTGTATATCCTAGGCTTAGCACTAAGTTAGCCTATACTCTTAAACTACGCAAACCCTCAAGATTATAAGCACCTTTTGGAATTTTTAACCCCTCGAAGTTTTAGGCTTACTATAATGTTGACAATATCCACTATTATATCTCGTTTAGAATCTCTTATCTAAAAAGCTAAGTTAATAATAGAAAGCATCTGCAGTATCTAAGCCTGCTAATCTAAGGAACAGTACTGTAGTCTTAAAGCTTTAAATAGTAGGCTTTAAGAGGCTGTAGCGAAAGTTATGGGGCGAATTAAACGCCTAGAGGAAGGACGTGCAGAACAAATTCGTAAGGAAGGGGGGAAATTCCTAACACAAGCTAAGGTAACTAGGGAAAGTATAATTAAAAACAAACAACTTAGGAGCATAACAGTATTTAGGAAAAATATTGCGTTGATATTCGAAGGCCTAAAAGACTCTGCCCTTAATCCTAGATAGATTATGTTAAGGAATAAGCAGACGCGCATAAGATGTAAGCTTATTTGGGAGTTAAATCCTAACGGGTTAATTTCTTAGGTAGCAGCCTTCGCACCTTTTATTTGGACAGTAGGCTGCATACAGAATTATATATTTAACTATCTTATTAAGGAGTTAGAGCCTAATAAAGTATAGGTGTGGCCTCCGAAGATAGGAGAGATATTATATATCTTTAGAGTTAAAGAATCATTTGCACAGTCTTAAGAATATCATATATTTCTTAAAGGTTAGGTGGATTTAAAGTGCACATTAGTAAGAAGTTAATTATTCGCCAGCTTTTGATAGTTAATTAGGCTTAGAAGCTATTCTAATGCGACTAAGGAAACGAAGACGCATTAAAGAAGACGCTTAACAAGCCGAACACTCAGCGCTAGGTATGTTAAGCCTTACCACTATATTATAGAAAAAGGCTAATTGTTAATATTTAAGCCTATAGGCCAGATATAGGCGTAATACTCGCAGAAAGGCGTAAGTAAGAAGTTTTTATTATGCGTAAGGCACTACTAAGAACATTTGCTATAGAAATTAAATATAGATATTTAGAAGCACTAATTAGTTAGATACTACTTTTAGGTAACCTTATATTTAATACTATCTAGAGCAGCTATTAATAGAAATAGGAATATAACCTAGGAGGAAGATTGACGATAGACTGTATAAATGCGTTGGCGCCTAAGGACCGGAGCTAAGATATATTTATTACTTTAATAGTTAGTTACGAGGAGGGGATGGAGCTGGTTAAGAAATTTAACTTAAGACGGGTGTGAATTTTATAGTAGCTCCTATTACGCGAACTTTATATCCAGCAGAAATAACCTTTTTCCTATTTTTAGAGTTGTCTTTATATTCCTAGTACGGTAGGGAGCTTATATCTTCTTTAAGATTATAAATCTAAATTAACTCGCCTCTCCCTATTATCTTTCTAGCGTAATCTACTCCCTTAAAGATTATACCGTCTATATATTCCTCCTCCCCCTTAAGTGCTTTAACTCCAGCCTAAATATAGCTATAAATTAGCTTTAAAGAGATATAAAGTGTTTTAAATAAACATATATACCTCCCGGTATATAATTAAAGATTTATAATAGTGTATTATATATTAAGGGTAGACTGACTAGATATTAGCAAAACTCTACTAAGCCAAATATATTCTTATAAGTTAAGAAAGGCGAGCTTTAAGTTTTAAAATTAAGAGAGGATCTTAAAAGTTAGGGCGAGGGGTGTAGATAAAGTAGGCGTACTAAGGAGTTAGCTAGGGGAAGGAAGGCTATAATTCGCGCAAAGACTTATTAACTTATTAGTAACCAAGGATAGCATAGCTTAGTTAATATTCACCTTAATAACTGCAAGAATATAACTTTTAGGTAGTTGCGAATAAAGCAGATAAAAAGCGCGAAAAGAGGTAGATTATAGGCTTAAATATAGAGCGACTTTGCTAAATTACGTCGTAAGCTATTAGTAAAGGAGAGTTAAAGGAAGGCTATAAGGGAATATAAATATATTGCTAAAGTTAATAAGTGCATGGCTGCTTAGCCGTTAGCGCCCGACGGGAAGTTTATATAAAAGAATTGCTAAGCGGCTACTTCTTTCGGGCTAGGCTATGGCCGGATTTGCCTTACCTAGCCCTACCTGGCCCTACTATTAAAAACTTTCTAGTATAAACCGTTACGTGTATAATAAGGCCATTAGCTAAGTAGTATATATCTAGTAACCTAATCCCTTAAATTATAGCTAATGTATAGCTAAAATGCGCGTTATAGCGGACGCCTTACCCGCTCTATAGCCTACTAACCTAAAGACTAGATTCTCGTGGCTTATTCTTATTTATAAGGTAAATTAACTACAGTCAGTTTATGCGCCTTTACGTCATATATATAAGTTAATTAATTAACGCCCGACTTTATATTATTTGGATTACCACTTAGTTTTAGACATATTACGTAATTTAAATTAGCTGGCCAAGTTATAAACGTAGTTTTAGCCTTATATTCTCTATTGTCTATAGCATTATAAGTGGTAATAAATAGCTCTTACTTACCGCCCTTAAAAAGTAATACTCTTATAGACCTTTTCATTCGGCCTTTATATAATAGGAAATGGGCTATAAATAGATTAAGCCAGAAATGGAATATATAATAAGGTATTTTACGTTAGAAGTTATATAGATTATATAGAAATTTTAAAGGCGTGTCTAGCAGTTATTAGTTTTCATTAGTTATAGTTGTTAAAGCGGATTTTATATTCTAAGCGTTTACAAGGAGGAAAGGTTCCGCAACGCCACAGCCCTAACAGCTACATAAAGTCAATAATGGCCTTATTAGTAGCGCGCGGGTAATAAGCTAAGTGTACTTATAGGAGAAGGGTTAACAGGACTATAAAGTGCACTTAAAGTGGCCTAATCTAACGCACTAGCTTATTATATAATTAATAAAATCTAACTATGCCCTCCTACCCTTGTTTAAAAACGCGCTATTAACGTATATTAACTAGCGGGGTTTTCTAGGCAGCCACTAATGCACTTAGTAATCGTATCTCCAGAATCTAGCGACTTATAGATACTTAATATATACCATATCCCAGCTAACCAACACAGGCGCTCTATATTATTAGCGTTAAGAGCTAGCTAGGGGCGTGTTATTATAGCCAATACTCTTAGGTATAAAATAGCTAACTTAGCTTATCTAACGTCCGTCCCCAAGTATAGAGACGCACCTTAACTTAAGCAAAATGTATACCTACGTTAATAACCCCTACTTATACTCTAAATATAAGCAGAACTATACCTTCCCTAGATAATTATACGATTACTACCAGGATAGTAGTATAGCGACCGGCCCTTATAACAATCCTATACCGGCCAAAGGGGTAAATAGATAAATAATTACCTTTAGCAGTTCCAAGAAGCATAGGAAATACCCGCTCTACGCTTATTATATAGCCCCATCCTCCTAATTTATTATTACCTTGCTAATTTATAGGTAAGGAATATAAGCAAGCTAAGAACTAAAACTGTAATAGTTATCTTAAGGAGGGGAGGAGTAAAGGGATAGGTTTTACTATAGAAGTTAATAGCTAAACGGCGTTAGTATATAACAGTTAAGGGAGATTAACAAGTAGTATACCTTTAAGAACATTATCTGCACTTATAAACCTGCCTTACTAGCACCCTATAATAATATCGCCTATTAGTTCTAGACTTTTCATCTTAAAAAACTTAGATTGTTTAAATAAATTGGTAATTTCTATCTCTTTAAGCCTAAGCTTAAAGTATAGAGGTTTGCCTATTTAGATTTTATATAGGGTAGAGCTAAGGGTAAATAGGTCTACCTAAGTTAATTTTAGGTTGGCTCTAGGATATTTATAGCTTATAGTTACTATAACGGATAGCTTAGAGCTATCTAATAAGAAGCCACTAAAGTTGAGGAGCTTCGCGTATAGGCTATCGTCTAAGGAAATATTACCGCACGTTAGATCCGTATAAATGACATTTATTAAATAAACAAAGGCAAGCGCACTAGTGACTTATTAAGCCTATTAAAGGCGTTGCTTAGTATAAATCTTATAGGTTTAGATATATTAGCGGAGCCTATTCTTACTTGTATATTCTAACTAAATGCCAGATTTAAAGGTACTATAAAACTTTAGCAAACCTTTATACCCGCTATATTGCTAAAACCGCTTATAAATCTATCTCTTAACTTTAATAGCGGGCTCTTTTTCTACTTAGTAAGGATATTTAATAACAATATTAGAGGAGGAGTCTAGGTATACTATACTTGTAAGTTTAGAGCTAAGGTAGTTCGTTAAATTAAACCCGGTTAGGAATCTAATAGCGGTTATCTTTTAGTTGCGCGGTAGAGGAGTAGGGGCGGTCCTAAGTTAATATAACTTGTACAGCTTATACGAGCAGCTATTCGTTGCTAAAGGGTATAATTCTTCTATAAAAGGGTTAAGAGAGGGATATTATTACTAAAACTGTGTTAGGGAATATAGTTATAGCGGCAAAGTGGCTTAAAGAAGGTAGTAAGGTACGTTAGTCCGTAATAGGGAGGCGCGATTATAGAATAGGGTAGATGGCAGTAAGCTTAAGGACAGGACGGACGTGGTTAAAAGACAATATAGTCTATTAAATGCTGCGAGCAGTTTATCGCAGCCAATACGGTCTATAAGTCGCGCCCTAAAAAGTCGTAGATTGAACGCGTTATTAAAGATGCTCGGAGGTAGCGGCGAAGGTAGCTCTAGGCTTCGGCTTCATGTCTATACGGTTAAAGGATAGGAGGCTTTACTAAGGCTCTATTAACGCTGCCTTAAAACTTAAAGTGGCATACTAAACAGCCTATAGCATTCTTTAAGCTTAATAGCGTTAGGCTAGGTATTCTTATTATTCTAAACCGTATAGGGCTTAGCCTTAAGGTTATAAGAAATACTAGCTATATATACCGCAAACTATAGGTTAACCTTGGCTTACTTATATATATTTAGTTATAGTATCGGCTTAGCCTAGGATCCCTAATAGGTCTAATTAGAAGTATTAATTAGGGTGGCAACCTTATATAAATTTACGCGTAACAGCAGATACCAGGCTAATAATAGCTTACTATATTGTTTTTAGGCTCTTTAGTTTAGGTAATACTCTCTCTATATATTTTAAGTATTTAGAGCTTATAAGTAGTCCTATAGTAAAGGAACACTATAATATAAAGTATATATAGAACTGTAGCAAATATTAATATATATAAAGAGATTAAGTTATTAAAAATTAAAGTACCCCTTATATATCCCGGCTTGGTATATATCTTACTTTATAGTAGGGGACGTTAGAACTATTTCTAAAGGAGTACTAAATAAATAAAGGCAACGTGTGTCCCCTCTTTAAGGTACTACGGTATTAGTATATAGAAAGGCTAGTGTTAGTAATTTAGGTTAATAGTCTTCTAAGCCTAGGCTTTTCTTTAGTATTTCTAGAGCGGAAGGAGAACTTTTATTAAGCAGAGCTGGTGTCTAATTAGTATTAAGGCTGTTATTTCCAATCTAAATACTTTTAATTGTTTTAACTCCCTATACTCCGTTCTAACTAGCTATATATAAAAAGAATAGGATAAGTATATTAAGAAGATTATAGGCTAGGTC
>Ga0307515_10019314_pt1 | contig 12281 bp, 14 predicted proteins | sample 17_EM_MG_FD_194513 | JGI IMG/M metagenome (GOLD analysis project Ga0307515, IMG submission 194513) | Populus trichocarpa ectomycorrhiza microbial communities from riparian zone in the Pacific Northwest, United States - 17_EM | ecosystem: Host-associated > Plants > Roots > Unclassified | place...
TCGGGTGATGAAGACGGGCAGGCCACATTAGTTCGGCATCGACGCCGTCTGCATCGACCTGCCGGACCTGGATGCGTGTCGGCCCCGGCGTCGTCTCCATCAGCGCCCTGAAGGCTGTTCGGCGTTGCTGCAGGCTGTTGGCGCCGGCAAAGTGACCCTTCCAGAGGTCGACGAGTTTTTCGACCTGCTGGCGCGAGGCCTGGCTTTGCGGCCCCAGCTCCTGCCCGAGTGCGCCGAATGCCAGCAGCGCCATCGCGGCAAACAGACATCCGAGCCGCTTTGGGGCTCTTCGAATACCAGCAGGCAAAATCCGATCGTTCATCAACCTCTCCCGATGATGCTGGCCATGGTGGGCCATACTGCATCATTGGCCAGTTCACCCGCGGGAGTCAAAAGGGTGACGGATGCGAATCCCAACCCTGCGGCAAAATTCGCATTCGCCTTACGCCTTTCATGGCCTAGATCTAGGTTCGACACGATCATGAAGAGGCAACGCATGTCCATCAAGACCATCTGCATCTACGGCGCCGGCGCACTCGGCGGCGCCATCGCCGCCAAGCTCGCAAGCCAGGCCGGAAACGATGTCTCCATCGTCGCCCGAGGGGCGCATCTTGACGCCATTCGCGGCAAGGGTCTCAGCCTGCACGAAGTCGACGCGGAAAGGCCGCTCAACGTCCGCGTGACCGCGACCGACGATCCCGGGACGTTGCCGCCGCAGGATCTCGTCATCACCGGTCTCAAAGGGCATCAGCTGGCGCCCGCCACCGAAGGCATTGCAAGCCTGCTGAAGGACGGCACCCGTGTCGTCATGATCCTGAACGGCATTCCATGGTGGTATTTCCATCGTGATACGAAGAGCCGGCATGCTGAGCTACAGTTCGACGAGCTCGATCCTGGCGGCAGGCTTTGGCGGCTGATCGGGCCGGAACGGGTCATCGGCTGCGTCGCCTATCAGGGTGCGGAGGTGGTCAATCCCGGTGAGATCCAGCTTTCCAACAACGGCCGTTTCGTGCTCGGTGAGCCTTCCGGCGAAATCTCGCCCGATCTTGAGGCGATCGCCGCGCTGCTGACCGGCGCCGGCCTCAATATCGTGGCGACGCCCGATATCCGCGACGAGATCTGGAACAAGCTGATGGGCAATGCCGCCTTCAACCCGATCAGCGCGCTGACCCGGGCGCAGATGTTCGACATCATGGACAACCCGGCGCTTTCGGCCATGGTCGGCAAGGTGATGAATGAGGTACGCGCCGTCGGCGAGGCATTGGGCGCGCGTTTCAACGTCACAGTCGAGCAACGCCTGGAACAATCGCGCCATGTCGGCGCCGTGCGCACATCGATGCTGCAGGACCTGCTCGGCGGCAAGGCGCTCGAAATTACGCCGCTGGTCGGCATGGTGGCAGCGCTCGGACGTTTGACCGCTGTGCCGACCCCTGTGTCGGAAACGATCCTAGCGCTGGTGACGCAGCTGGATCGAGAAAACCAGCCGCCACGCTCCTAAATTTCTCGCACCGGCCTTTATGGCATTCTTATATTTTCGTCCCTCGGCCCGAATGGATTTCCTATCGCAGGCGGCAGTAGACTTTCGTCATCACTGCAAAGGTCAAAATGCCATGCGAGATGTCATGTCCTCCGGTTTTCAGCCCCTTCGCCCGCACAGGATCACGCGCGGTAGCCGGCAGATGCGCGAGAAGCGCACCGCCCGGGCGCTGGTGGTCTTCGGCGTCGTGCTCGCCTGCGTCGAACTCTACGTCGTTCTCGGCGTGCTCTGAGGCCCGGTATGGAAACGGCGAGAATGCCGCGCCTTGCCGGCGCGATCACCGCCCTCGTCACGCCGTTCTGCCGTGGTAGGGTCGACAGATCGGCGCTTCGGGCGCTTGTGGAATGGCAGATCCTCAGCGGTGTCGATGGACTTGCCGTCTGCTCCGTCGTGGGAGAAGGCCCGACGCTTTCGCCTGAGGAGTGCACCGAGGTGATCGATCTCAGCGTCCGGTCCGCGGCCGGCCGTGTGCCTGTCATCGCTGCCACCGGCACCAATTCCACCAAAAGCACCATCGCGCTCACCCGGCAGGCGGAAGCGCTCGGCGCCGCCGCAGCACTCGTTACCGTGCCCTATTATTCCAAGCCCGGTCAGAAAGGCATCGTCCACCATTTCGAGCAGGTGGCCGAAGCAGGCGGGCTGCCTGTTATCGTCGACAACGCGCCGGCACAGACGGCGAGCGATCTTTCGACGGAAACGCTCGGCAGGCTGGCGGCTATCTCGGGGATTTTCGGCATCCGCGATGCCACGGGCGATATCGCCCGCTTTGCCGGCCTCTCGCCGTTCCTGCGCCAGCGCTTCCGGTTCTTTTCCGGGCATGATCCTTCCACGCTCGCCTTCACCGTCGCGGGTGGCCACGGCATGATCTCGCCGGGCGCCAATGTGCTGCCGCGGCTCTTCACATCGATGCAGCAGGCGGCCCGGGCCGGAAACCTTTCGGCGGCACTTTCGCTGCAGGATCAGCTGCTGCCACTGATTACGGCGCTTGGGCCGGAAGGCGATCCAGCCAGGATCAAACACGCGCTCCGGCTGATCCGCGAGCTGGACGCCGAGCTTCGCCTTCCGCTTGTCGCCGTCGAGCCGGAGATGCGGTTCGCAATCGGCAAGGCGCTCGCGCCCTTCCTCGACGAAAGCAGCGCCAGGTTGGCGCTATCCCTATGAGATTTTTATATTTTCGTCTCCAGCGTCAAATGGAAACCCTATCCTGCCGGGACTATCTTCTGAAGCGTGACACTGCCGCACCATCAGGCGGCGGTTGAGTAAGACTTCGAAAGGACAAACCGATGTCACGCCTGACTGAACCGAGTGCCGAAACCGACCCGCTGCAACGTAGCCGTATCAGAGCACTCACTGCTGATCCCAACCATCCGATGTTTTCCGGCCTTGCCGCCATCGCGCCCCGCCTTTTCACGGCGATGGCCTTTGCCGGACTGGTGCAGATGACCTTCAACTTCATCTCCCGCTGAAGCATCAGGACCCAAGGATCACCAAAATGGCAAACGCACAGCAACGCCGCATCCTTCCCGCCGCAACGCCCTCGCCTTCCGCCCGCTTCACTGTCGGACGCGACAGAAGCGGCCGCTGGATCGTCCATGACCGCGAGGGCCTCGTCGGCGGGCTCTTCATAAACGAGGCGGCCGCCCTCCATTTCGCCGCAGGGGAATGCAACTGCCCCTCGGCCGATGTCCACAGGGCGGCCGCGGGCATGGTGCTCGAATTCCCGCCCCTTGCGTGCGGCAACGCGAAAATCCACTAAATTCTGCCGTGCTCCCGCCTCCTCCACGCGGCGGGAGCATGAAGACGTGTGTTCAACGGCTGATTTCCAACCTTTCCTTAACTGGCATGTTGCTAAAATGCTGGCGCATAGACTTCAGACGCCACGAGACCGATGCCGAAACCGAATTTCCGCTTCACCCATTACGACCTCAAGGAACAACGCCCCGGAACGATCATCGAGGTGTCGCTGAATGCGGTGAACAATGTTCGCCTGATGACAGCGCCGAACTTCCAGCGATTTACCGAGGTTCTCGATTTCAAATATATCGGCGGCGTGGCGCGCAAATCACCAATCAGGCTTGCCGTCCCGGAAAGCGGTCACTGGCACGTCGTCGTCGACATGGAAGGCCATCACGGGCTTGCGGAATCCTCCGTCAAGGTGATTGCCGCACCTGTAAATCAGAAGACGCCGCGTGTTTCCTGAGGTTCAGCGCGGATTGCGCTCCTTGCGAAGCTTCGCCCACCATTCCAGCCGCTTGCGGATATCGCGCTCGAAGCCGCGCTCCGGCGGATCGTAAAAGATCTGGCGGCCCATCTTCTCCGGGAAATAGTCCTGGCCGGAAAAGGCATCCGGCTCGTCATGGTCGTAACGGTAGCCGTCACCATACCCCTCGCCCTTCATCAGCTTGGTCGGCGCGTTGAGGATGTGCTTTGGCGGCAGCAGCGAGCCGTTCTGCTTGGCGGCCTGGGTGGCGGCCTTGAAAGCGGTGTAGACGGCATTCGATTTCGGCGCGGTGGCGAGATAGACGCAGGCTTGTGCCAGCGCCAGTTCGCCTTCAGGCGAGCCGAGATAGTCATAGGCATCCTTGGCGGCATTGCAGATCACCAGCGCCTGCGGATCGGCAAGGCCGATATCCTCCACCGCCATACGCACCAGCCGCCGGCCGAGATAGAGCGGATCCTCGCCGGCATCGAACATGCGGGCGAGATAATAGAGTGCGGCATCAGGATCCGAGCCGCGCACGGATTTATGCAGCGCCGAAATCAGATTGTAATGGCCGTCCTGCGCCTTGTCATAAACAGGCGCGCGGCGCTGGACGATGCGCGTCAGGCCTTCGGTGTCGAAGCTCTCGCCTTCGCGCGCGGCGCGCCAGACCTCTTCGGCGAGCGTCAGCACTGCGCGGCCGTCGCCATCGGCCATGCGGATCAGGCTGGCACGGGCCTCGTCCGTCAGCGGCAGCGGCTTCTGCTCGATCGCCTCGGCGCGCTTCAGCAATTCCTCCAGGCTCTCCTCGTCATGCGACTTGAAGGTGAGGACACGGGCGCGCGACAAGAGAGCAGCGTTGAGCTCGAAGGATGGATTCTCGGTGGTGGCGCCGACGAGGATGACGGTGCCATCCTCCATGACAGGCAGGAAACTATCCTGCTGGGCGCGGTTGAACCGATGGATCTCGTCGACGAACAGCAGTGTCTGGCGCCCATCCATGCGCCGCATGCGGGCGCCCTCGAACACCTTCTTCAGATCGGCGACGCCGGAAAAGATCGCCGATATCTGCTCGAAAGCAAGGCCCGCCTCGCCGGAGAGCAGCCGCGCCACCGTGGTCTTGCCGGTGCCGGGCGGCCCCCAGAAGATCATCGAGCCGAGCGAACCGCTTTCGATCATCCTCTTCAGCACGCCGTCCTCGCCGGTCAGGTGCTCCTGACCGGTAACATCGGCAAGCGTCTTCGGCCGCAGCCGGTCGGCGAGCGGCCGCCTGGCAGCCACCTCCTCCGGAACGCGCGGCGCGAAGAGATCGTCGCTCATCGGAAAAACTGCCGGATGCGCTGGCCGTCACGCTCGATCTCGACCCGCCAGAGGCCTGGATCGCTGTCGGTAATCTCGGATAGTTCGCTTGTTGTCTTCACATCCGTGCCGTTGATCGAGACGATAATATCCTTCGGCTCGAAACCGAGACGGGCGGCAGGCGAATCCTCCTTCACCTCGGAGACGACGACGCCGGCCGTTTCCGGCGGCATGCGCAGCTCGTCGGCGACACGCGGCGACAGGTTCTCGACGACGGCGCCGGTAAAGGGCGTGTGTCCGCCGATCGTGCGCTGATCGCGCGGCGAGGTCTCCGGGGCGCGGGCAAGCACCAGCGGCAATTGCTCCTCGCGGCCGTTCTCGACGACGGTGAGCTTGACCGACTTGCCGAGACCAACCGTCGTCAGGCGATAGAGCAATGCATCCGGATGCTCGACGGAAATGCCATCAACGGCGGTGACGATCTCACCGGCCTTCAGACCGGCCATGGCGGCCGGCCCGCCTTCCGAAACCTTGACGACGAGCGCGCCGCGAGCCTTGTTGAGCCCGAGCGCTTCGGCCACTTCCGAGGTCACGGCATCGAAGCTCGCGCCGACATAGGGCCGCTCGAAGGATTTAACACCGGCATCGGCAGAAGTGAGGAAGACCTTGACCAGATTGGCGGGGATGGCAAAGCCGATGCCGTTCGAGCCGCCGCCGCGCGAGAAGATCGCCGTGTTGATGCCGATCAGCTCGCCCTGCATATTCATCAAGGCGCCGCCGGAATTGCCGGGATTGATCGAGGCGTCGGTCTGGATGAAGAAGCCGAACTCGTTCTTGACGACCTGGTTGCGGGCAAGTGCTGAGACGATACCGCTCGTCACCGTCTGGCCGACGCCGAAGGGATTGCCGATAGCCAGCACGAGATCGCCGACCTCGACCGCATCGGAATTGCCGATCGGCAGCGTCGGGAAGCTCTCCTTGGTGTCGATCTTCAGGACGGCAAGATCAACGCGATCGTCGCGCAGCACCACCTTGCAGGGGAATTCTCGGCCATCCGACAGCGCGATCTTGATGTCGTCGGCGCCCTCGACGACGTGATTGTTGGTCACGACAGTGCCGTTCGCCTCGACGATGACGCCGGAACCGAGCGAGGATTGCTTTTCTGAACGGTTCGGCATTTGCTGGCCGAAAAATTGCTCGAAGAAGGGATCGCCGGCAAAGGGCGACTGCCGCTGGACGATCTTCTCGGCATAGACATTGACGACGGCGCCTGATGTCTGTTTGACGAGCGGCGCGAAGGAGAGCTGCATCTGCATCTGGCTCTCGGGCACGGTCTTTGCCGTCTGCGCATGGGCGACAGCCGGTAGAACGAGCATCAGGGCGAAGAGCGAGACGGAGGCGCGCTTGAAAAGGCCTTGCATGGGTATCCCTTTTGAATCCTCTTGAGGAACGTTGTAGCGCCCGACGCTAGAAAGGAAAGAGGGCGGAAGCATGGAAGAATAAGGCAACGCGATGTCGCGAGACTTTGCTTGAAGCCTTTGCGAATTTGATTCAGGAAGATCGGCCATGCAACTGATATCAAAAGCCAAAATCTGGGCGAAGTCACTGAAGCGTGACATCGTGGCATTGTGGCTCGCCGCCCATGACACCCGCGTGCCATGGCATGCCAAGGCGGTGGCTGGCGCAGTTGCCGCCTACGCGCTTTCGCCCGTCGATCTGATCCCCGATTTCATTCCTGTGCTCGGTTATCTCGACGATCTCCTGATCGTGCCGCTCGGCATCATGCTGGCCATCCGGCTCGTGCCAGTGGAGGTGATGATCGAGCTTCGCGCTGAGGCGGCAAAGCTCATCGAGCGTCCCTCCAGTCGTCTCGGACTGATCTTCATCCTTGCCGTCTGGCTCATCTGCATCATCTTCCTGGCTCTGGCATTGCGCAAGCTCGCCTGAACCAGATGGCAACAGGAACATATGAACGATGGCGATAAGAACGACGACGGCGGCCCTTGGTTTGGCGATCCTGCTCCTTGCATCGGACCTGGCACAGGCGGCAAGTTTCGACTGCGATGCGAAAGAATTGAAGCCAGACGAAAAGGCGATCTGCGACAACCGCGCGCTCAACGATGCCGACGTGAAGATGGCGACCACCTTCGAGCTGCTCTCCGGCCTGCTGGCGATGGGCTCGCGCGGAACATTGCAGGACGAGCAAACGGCCTGGCTGAAGAAACGGCAGGAATGCGCGGCGGATGCGGCCTGTATCAAGACTGTCTATGACGAGCGGCTGAAGCAGCTCGGCGAGACTTATAAAAACATCAACCGGCCGCTTTGAAAGCGACCGGTCGGCAGAACAACCGACTGTTGGTCGGCTGATCGCAGGTTAAAGCCCAAGTCCGTCCACAGTTTTCTAGGTATTTTCAGACCGTTGGTCCGAAACAGCAAGCGGACACTGAGACTTAGGCTCCTGGAGATTTGCCGCCGTCATTGCGGCGGCCGCGAGGGTAAAGTCGCGTCTGTCGATATGCGGCATGAGCCCACCCTTCCTTCGATGTTCGATGTCTTCGGGAGGGAGCGGGATCACCCCGTTCAGGTGCCCTAAGAGGCGTTATTCGGCCGCGAAGCCGCGATAGGGTGCCAAGGGCACAATGGAGACCGCCTCTTGCATGCCCAAACCAAACAATGGCAGCCTGTCCAGCGCGGACTTTACGCCGTCTTCGGATTCGACTTCGAGCAGGAGGCATGCACCTCCCACATCGCCACGGTGCCAGATGTGGCGCACGATGCCGTCGCCATAAAGCTTGCGAACGGCGGCGGTTTCGGCTGCGAGTCTCTCGGGGGTATAATCGGATTCCGGGAATTTTTCGCTGCGACGGCGGGTTATCACGATGTACTGCATTTGATTGCTCCTGGTGTGCTGCCTCGAAGGCAAGTCTAGCTTCGAACGTAACCGGCTCTACGTCTGGGCGTGGAGCTTGGCCGCCCGCTCGGAGACATTGACGGGCGGCAGGGCGGCGGCGAACTCGTCTCTGGACGTCGGCGTCCCATCGATCATTTCGAAGACGTCCTTGGACCGACCCAGCGTGCCCATCAGGGACGGCGGTCCGGCGAACGGCTCTCCGCCGATGTGCCAGCCGTCGGTGTGAAGCTCCTCGATCAAGACCCAGGTCACCTGGCGAAACGCCTCGGAGCCCTCGAACTTGACCATGACGTCCGTCAGGGCCTTTGCCAGCGCATGTTTCTGGGTGCTGGTGAAGACGCCATCGACTAGTTTCACGTTTACGAAGGGCATGTTTTTCCTTTCGGGAATTTGGAGCGCAGCGGGACATTGCAGGAGCGGGATTGCACCTGCACGTTGACTACGCATGTCGGTTCTCAAGAGATAGAAGGCGAGAAACCTCAGGGCTCGAACGAGGTTGCAGTGGCCTGCTCGCGCCACGCCGCCATGTCGGATTGTACCTTCGCGATCTTTTCATCAATCCTGGCAAAGGCATCGGCGCCCAGCGGCAGCCGCAATGGCGGGGGTTCGGATTCCGCCGCCGCGATGATCACCTGCACAGCCTTCGCCGGATCGCCGGGCTGGCTTCCATCGCGGCTTCCGACATTCGCGCGTGTCAAGCCGGCGGTCGGCGCGTAGTCCTCGATCACGCGCTCGGCTTTGGACATGGATTGCGACGACAGGAATTCGGTGCGGAAGTAGCCGGGCTCGACGATCATCACGCGAATGCCGAAAGGCTTCACCTCCAGGGCAAGCGCTTCGGACATGCCTTCGACGGCAAATTTTGTCGCGTTGTAGATCCCAAACCCGGCCGAACCCGCCATGCCGCCAACCGATGAGAAGTTGATGATCAGGCCGGAACGCTGTTCTCTGAGGGAGGGTAGAACCGCCTGGATGACGTTCAGCGTTCCAAACACGTTCGTTGCGAACACATGTCGCGCTTCATCCGGTGAGACCTCCTCGACCGCTCCGACCATGCCGAAGCCGGCATTGTTGACAACGACATCGATTGGCCCAACGGTCTCGATGATATCAGGGACGGCTGCGTGCACATCCTCCGGGTTCGTCACGTCGAGTTTGAATACGGTCAGATTTGCGTGACGAAGATCGCTGAGGCCGTTGCGTGTCGTGCCAGCAACATGATGTCCATTCTTCAGAAGTTCTTCCGACAATTGCCTTCCGAAGCCCCGGGAAATTCCAGTTATCAACCAATTGGACATGCTTTAGCTCCTTGGCGTTGTTCATCTCGTGCAAAAAGACCTACGATTGTCCACGCTCACCGTCCAATTGACTATCACCGGCTCTGTGATTAGAAAAACTTATGAGCCCGATCGACGTCAAACACCTGCGCTATTTCGTCGGCGTCGCGGACGAATTGCATTTCGGACGCGCGGCAGCAAAGCTCGCGGTAACGCAGCCAGCGTTAAGCCAGCAGATCGCGGCGCTGGAAGCCATCCTGGGTGTGCAGCTGCTGATCCGTGATCGCAGAGGCGTCGTCCTGACGGCCGCAGGCGAAGTCTTTCAGGCGCAGGCGATCGAGATCCTGGCCCAGATGGAAACGATGGTGGAGGTCACGCGCCGCACCGCATTTCAAAACGAACAGCGGATCACAATCGCTATGGTCGAATATACCGATCTGCCATTCATCGTGCCGGCGTTGACGGAACTGCAGAAGCTCTATCCCAACGTCAAGATCAGTCGCAAGGAGATGGTATCAACGCAGCAGATCAAGGCCCTCATCACCCACCAGATCGACATTGGCATAGGCGTGCTGCTGGCGAATGAAGATCAGGCAGCGAAGGTTTCGGCCCGGTTTGCCCTTGACGGGCGATGGTTATTGGCCGTGCCGCGCATTCACCGGCTGGCTCAGGCCAAGGTTATTCATGTGACAGATCTCGTAGACGAAAACCTGATAATCTTTTCCCGCAACGTGAACGAGCCGCTCTACGACGCTGTTCTGGCGAGCTTTCAACGCGCCAAGGTTGAGCCAAACTTCGTTTACGAGACCACGCAAGCGCAGATCGGTCTGCGCATCGTCAAGGACAATGGCGGGCTGATGCTCGGCGCCGATTACGTGCTGAGAGAGAGGCGCGATGGCATGGTCTATGTTCCGATCGAGGGGCTCCCGAATTTGAACGTGCATATCTTTTGGCGGGAGCAAGAAAGCTCCGGTCTCGTTTTGGATTTCGTGGAGTTCCTGGCTGAGGCGGCGCTACGTGACTGACGGCACGGCACATCGCCTGTGATGTATTCAGGGCTCGCCGACAGCGAGGCGAGTTGATGGCCCGGCAAGTCCGGGCGGGGACGCCTCCCGTCGAGGGTCGAAAACTCGGACATCCGGCCTCCTGCCCCATCGCAATGAGTCTCTATCAGAAGGCCAATCGGCCGATGCAGAATTGCTCTTCATCAGCCGATCGTCGGTTGAAGCGACTTAACGCGCGTTCAGATCCCGCACGGCGCCACGATCAGCGCTTGTTGCGAAGGCGGCATAGGCCTTCAGCGCGGTCGTGACGTTGCGCTTGCGGACTTCGGCCGGGTGCCAGCCCTTGGCGTCCTGATCGGCACGGCGGACGGCGAGTTCGGCTTCGCTGACGCGCAGGCTGATCGTGCGGTTCGGGATATCGATATCGATCATGTCGCCCTCGCGCACCAGACCGATCGTGCCGCCATTTGCCGCTTCCGGCGAGGCGTGGCCGATCGAGAGGCCAGAGGTGCCGCCGGAGAAGCGGCCGTCGGTGATGAGCGCGCAGGCCTTGCCGAGCCCCTTGGATTTCAGATAGCTCGTCGGATAGAGCATTTCCTGCATGCCGGGGCCGCCCTTCGGGCCTTCGTAGCGGATGACGACGACATCGCCGGCCTTGACCTCATTTGCGAGAATGGCCTTGACCGAGGAGTCCTGGCTTTCGAAGACGCGGGCAGGACCGGAGAATTTCAGGATCGATTCATCGACGCCGGCCGTCTTGACGATGCAGCCGTCGACGGCAAGGTTGCCCTTGAGCACGGCAAGACCGCCATCCTTGGAGAAGGGATGCTCGACCGAGCGGATGACGCCGTTCTCGCGATCGGTGTCGAGATCGTCCCAGCGGGCTTCCTGGCTGAAAGCGACCTGGGTCGGAATGCCGCCGGGTGCTGCGCGATAGAAATTGCGGACGGTCTCGCTGTTGGTGCGGGTGATATCCCAGCGGTCGATCGCGTCGCCCAACGTCTCGGCATGGACGGTCGGGCAATCGCGGTTGAGCAGACCACCCTTGTCGAGTTCGCCGAGGATCGACATGATGCCGCCGGCGCGGTGGACGTCTTCCATATGCACGTCGCTCTTGGCGGGTGCGACCTTCGACAGGCACGGCACGCGGCGCGACAGCGCGTCGATATCGGCCATGGTGAAATCGATCTCGCCTTCATGAGCGGCGGCAAGGATATGCAGGACCGTGTTGGTCGAACCGCCCATGGCGATATCGAGCGTCATGGCATTCTCGAATGCCTGCTTGGAGGCGATGGTGCGCGGCAGCGCCTTGACGTCGTCCTGCTCGTAATAGCGGCGGGCGAGATCGACGATCAGATGGCCGGCTTCGACGAAAAGCCGCTTGCGGTCGAGATGGGTTGCGAGCGTCGAGCCGTTGCCGGGCAGTGACAGGCCAAGCGCTTCCGTCAGGCAGTTCATCGAATTGGCGGTGAACATGCCGGAGCAGGAGCCGCAGGTCGGACAGGCAGAGCGTTCGATGGTCTGAACGTCCTCGTCGCTGATCTTGTCATCGGCGGCTGCGACCATGGCATCGACGAGGTCGAGCGCATGCGTCTTGCCGTGCAGCACGACCTTGCCGGCTTCCATCGGGCCGCCCGAGACGAAGACGGTCGGGATATTCAGGCGCAGCGACGCCATCAGCATGCCGGGCGTGATCTTGTCGCAGTTGGAGATGCAGACCATGGCGTCGGCGCAGTGGGCATTGACCATGTATTCGACACTGTCGGCGATGAGTTCGCGCGAGGGCAGCGAATAGAGCATGCCGTCATGACCCATGGCGATGCCGTCATCGACGGCGATGGTGTTGAATTCCTTGGCGACACCGCCGGCCGCCTCGATCTCGCGGGCGACGAGCTGGCCGAGGTCCTTCAGGTGCACGTGGCCGGGCACGAACTGGGTGAAGGAATTCACCACCGCGATGATCGGCTTGCCGAAATCCGAATCCTTCATGCCCGTGGCGCGCCAAAGGCCGCGGGCGCCCGCCATGTTGCGGCCATGGGTCGTGGTTCTGGAA
>Ga0307515_10019315_pt1 | contig 12280 bp, 17 predicted proteins | sample 17_EM_MG_FD_194513 | JGI IMG/M metagenome (GOLD analysis project Ga0307515, IMG submission 194513) | Populus trichocarpa ectomycorrhiza microbial communities from riparian zone in the Pacific Northwest, United States - 17_EM | ecosystem: Host-associated > Plants > Roots > Unclassified | place...
GATACGTTTTGTTGCAGACGACCACGGGTTGGAATGTCACGAGATTGAAGGATGAGCTAAGTATTATTGAGAGCTCCTCAGGAAGGGAGCTTATTTATCCATTTGCGAGTTGCGCGGTCCTTCACCCGTGGGTCGATGGTTGCTGGATGGCACAATTGGACAAGTTCTTGTCGGTCAGTTCACCCATTCAACACACTGCTTAAATGGCCATTGACTACGAGTTAACAACAGGTCTTCAAGTGGATGTTCCCCGTGTACGGCGCCTTGCACTTTGTCCCCTCGCTCTTGTTTAAGTACCAGGCATGGTTCAGCCAGCCGAGGACGATGGCTATCCGTGCCATAGCGGGGACCGCGAGGAGTTCAAGTTTCCTTGGCGCATTCGTCACGATTTATGTTGGTTCGTGCCTTATCCAGTCACTCCCACGGATCCTAAACGTTAACTCACGCTGTGAATAGCTATTCTATGCACTCGCCGAAATATCTACGACCTCCTCCGTGACTCTGCTAGTCTTCCTGTTCTGCGGCTACTTCCATTGCTATCATCCCGAACCCTCGGACGTCTTCTCTACTGGATCGCTGGATTCTGCTCAGGCCTATCGCTCTTCGTCGAGGCGGAGCGGAGACACGGCGAATTAGCAATGTATGTCATGCCCAAGGCCCTTGAGAGCATCTGGGTTGCCGCACATGGCAAGGCAAATCCCAGTGTAAAAAAACGAATGATAGGCGAGGCAGCATTTATAGCTGTGGCTATGGGGATGGTGATGGTGAGTCCTCTACTGGCCGGTGTTTTGCGGTAGGGGTCAAGATGCTCATGGTCCTAATTTGCAGAGCACGTACCAAAATGATCCACAGCATTTATCCGGTATGGTGCGACGCATTTTATATCAGTTCGTAGGACCTAACTAGACTGTCTGTGGATGATATATTCTTGTTGAGAATGAGCGCCAAGGAACAACGCATAACGAGATAGGCTGTTATCCTCCTTGACGAAGCACCAAAGAAGCCTCTACCACACAAGAATCTGCTACCTAGCTACTTGACAAGATAATCCTTCAGAGAAGTAGAGCTGCCACAAACCAGGATGCTCAGGTTCTTGTTGTTTTCCGATGTAAGACCGGTCCGTTTCCTCACACAAGTTCACACATGACAGTATGCACTAGGACCAACATCTATGTAATATTCGATCTGATCTCGTCCTAAGTTTACAACGGATTACCAGTTGCCTTTTCATTCCTCGTGGGTTTTATTTCCTTCGCAAAGAGCCTTGCATGTAATAACATACTTTGATTGGAAATCTCCTCCCGTATGTATTTCAATGGTCTCTATGGACGTCTCTCAGAAATACCTTGTGATTCGCGCTGTTGTTAGTTCTTGTCTCCTGCCTCAATCAGCATGGCCCGTGAACGGCCCTCGAAACCCCGAAAGGTCATTATCACGGTCAGTAGTACAGCAGAGGGAATCAATTCTCCCCCTCTAATGACCTGCCGAATCCTGCCATCGTGCGGTAGAATGATGATGGTCCGCCGAGCGCCGAATCGCCATACCTCTTCGGCCTGTACATGGAATTAACACGAAAGCTCGGTATAGTCCCTAGACCACTGTTATATGATCCCGAGTCTGAGCCGGCTCTTCAGGTTGGGATGTGCAAGTCGTCATCCCCAGCAGCCAGAAAAGCTGGATCGGTTCGTCATCAACACCTTCAGTATGGCATTTGACATCTATTCAACAACTGGCAACCCCAATATAGGCAAGGCATTCCATATTCGAGATACCATCAAGGGTCGGTACTTCTACCCGCGAGAACCGGGTATGTCTAGCACCAATTTACGCACGGAGGATAAATCCGACACTCTACGTCCACCCCTTGTCTCTCTCTCTAGAGATGCCGTCCGGTTGCTCCGCTCCATGCTCCGCTGGCCACTGACAATTACTACGTTGACTTCAGACGGTCAAGGGGAAATATCAAACAAGTCAAGGCCTCTAAAGCCTGGTGAGGTGGGAGAATGGATCCTCCTAGACGGCGTAAGTCCCACTCCAAGGGTTTCTCACCCTTCCCTTGACTAAACCTCTGTAGACGCCAGCGACATGTGCCAACATTTCACTGCACAATCTTTTCCCTGGTGAAGTAGACCTCGTCATTTCTGGTCCTAACTATGGTCGGAAGTACGTTAGTCTGTGACAGGATTCCATGATTCTGACGAATGTCCTCCAGCACCTCTGGTATAACCTCGCCTCTTACTTGCCTTAAAAGCATCTCATCAGCGTCTTTCAGCTGCTTTCGCGCTTTCATCTGGGACTATGGGAGCCGCGCTAAGCACCGCACTTTCCAAAGTAGAACATCTCTCGAATAGGGCCACTGAATTTCTTACTAAAACCTCCAGGTGCGCGCGATTGCCCTTTCATATGGAAACTTCCAATACCCGACACCTCCTGAATTCCTCGAACCAGCAAACACACTGTCTGCTCGAATTATCGACTCATTATGGAATGATTGGGGCCGTGATGAAGACTCCGCGCCTTTGAAAGCGTTCACTATTGAGCATTTACAAGAGGATGCTGAGAAGGAAATGGCGTTGAAGCAAACAAGAGGGCTACGAGAGGGGGAGGTCGACCTTTACTCGATCAATGTGCCAATGGTTCCAGCTTTGGTGAAACCAGAGGGCGTTCGAATCGTCTGGACGCGATTGTTCCGGAATGTCTATGGTCGCCTTTTCGATAATCAACCCTCTCTAAAGTCGCACGCGCAAGTACCCCATCCAGCGATAGAGACCAAAGCGGACGACCCCTCCGAAGTTAAACCTAGCGCTGAGGATGAAGAGGATCACAGGCTCATCTTCAGATTCGATCCGGACTTCAAAGGTCTCGTGCATCCTGAACCCAGTACTTTACCGATTGGCACTGACGCGTGGGCAATACACCACGATCTTGTGAGTGTCACGCCTCTCCGGGCTTCGTTTGCGGAGCCCGGAGCAGGAAGCATGGGATTCGGGAGCGAGTGGCAGGAAAGCCCGCTTGGTGGACCGTGGGCTGGAGAAGGCAGGTATTGGGACATCTGAGTGTTTGTAGCATGGCGTGGGGTGGCAGGGAGGGACCGATCAGCGAGCCCCCCTACGTCATTGGGTCGAGATATAGGATCTTACTGCATGCTATTTGGATCTAAACTATCAAACCTCTTCATCACATGTCGTTTCCATGCGTCACGCCTCGCTCGTGGTCTTTCGCAATCACTATGGCCGAAGTATATATTGCTGATGACATAGTAATAGAATGAAAGTGGGTTAGACTGACTACGGAAGAAGTGCTCGTGTGCTCGGACGGATTTCTGAATGATCGCTGGACCCATAATCGAGTTCATTATTCTACAACTTGGAGTCGGGGCTCTGGACGTCACTGGGCCACTATCGGCCGCATGCGAATAATCTTGCACACAGAAAATGCTATGATTATTATATACCAACGCTTTCCAGCGACCCTTCGCGTTTTGCCCAGACGGTGATAAAAATATTAGAAAGAAAAACAACTTTATACTCTTTTAACTACTATTAAGGAGTAAGACCATTACAGTGGAAGTGAAAGGGCGGTACGCGACAGGAGGAGAGGAATAAAAGGTTGAGTATTTAAATACTTTGGCTTTTTTCAACAGACGCCCGTTTACCATCACTTCCCTTTTAGTGACTAAAACTACCTCGTATTTGGCCTATTGAGTACGAGGTGGGACACGAATCGAGGATGCAGCTACCCTAAATGTGTCCCTTCTGTTAGCCCCTAGCTCATATAAACAAACAGAACGGGGGTTTTAATGGGAGTTTCTTCCTGCAAAACACGGAAAGTCGCATGAGCGACAACTAGTCAAGGCCTACGGGGACAGCTAGAGGGGAGAGTCGGTCAATGACTTAAAGGAATGTGGGAGATATTGGTCTGTGCCGAACTGTGCGTGTTTCCCGTTTTTCCAGCCTTTTCACATGGAGACTCGATTTGTATATTTACGAACTCCGCTAACGACCTTCAGACTCAACTGTTTCCCCCAAACACTGAGCCTAACGTTCCTCTAGGCTATCAACAACAAGGAAAATCACAAGTTCCACAAGGCATCAATGCCAGGTTTTGAATAGCCACCCAGGTCTGGGATATTGTGGGGCACACAAAGAAGGCCCTACGTAAACGTAGACAACCAAAGGCGCATCTTTCAGAAGGCCAAAGTATCAGAGAAAGCGCAAGTCCGCGAGTTATGCAAATGCCTCTGACAATGTCAAGTATGGCGACTTCATCAGGGACGAGGTCGACAGTTGTCGCCTCACGTCCGGAGGGTCGACATCATCAATGCTCCACACGGTCCATGTAGACAGCCCTCTGCATCTTACTTCCGCCACCTTGGTTTCTTACCGTCTTTTACAAGGCTCTCCGACCTGGTTTCCTTCCAATTATATCCTTCTCGTGTTGGTCGTTTGGTCGCCCCGCCGTTGACGTAAGTGTCCTGCGGTACGGCTATGTTATCGAGTGTCCTTGGTATCTTGTTATTCGCTACTGGTTTGGTATCGGCCAAACGGCGGACGTTTCACTTCACCATAACGAAGTGCAACGTCTCTCCTGATGGTACGGTCTTTCAATCCTTTGGTGGTAACCTCTGAGTTTCTTCTAGGGTTTGCACGACAAGTCTTCCTAATCAACGGGATCACCCCGGGTATGCAATGCCCCCCTAGGGAGAGAGACAGAAATTGAACTTTCGATAGGTCCCGATATCACTGTAAACCTTTATGGTGATATGGAGGCCAACGTGAAGAATGATAGCCCTGACGGCATCACCGTTCATGTACGACTTGCACCCTCCATGTCGTGAGCCGTATGCCTTACACCTTTCAGTTCCACTGCATCAAGCAGAAAAGATACCATATTCAGTGATGGAGTGACCGGTGTCACTCAAGAGTACGATTGAATATTCCAGCTTGAAAGAAACGACTAATACCACCTTAGGTTAATTCACCCCGGACAAACCTTCCACTACGGGTAGAAGGGTACTGATACCGGTGCCTACTGGTATCATGACCACATACGTTCTCGCCATTCGGATGGCGTCCGTGGCGCCAGTTACGTCCGTTCATCCACTCGGGATCTGAACTACTACAAGACCATTTATCCAAATGTCCTCGATATGGCTGCTCTCGAATTTGCGCACCGATCTCCCAATTGGATCAAAGATTAACGCATTGCAACACTTCGATTCGGAGACGGAATTGAACGTCGTCAGCGCGACCGGTATTGAGGCCATCTGCGTTAGTTCTATGCCAGTCAACGGTATCGGGCAGCAGATTTGCTTGCCTTCTTCGGCATATGAACCCTTCGCTATTCCCGGATTGCTCCCAAACTTCACAGAAAAAGGATGCGCTCCTCCAGATAACCCTGTCACCCCGTTCCCTGGTTCGAGGTCTGATTGGGTACTGTTACTTCGATCTCTTCTGGCCGCACTCCCCATGAAACATCGCTCCCTAGCATGAAAGTTGACCCATGCTTCCGGTTTGCCGCAAATAGTATCGTGAACATGGGTGGAATGTAGTATGCGAAAGGTGCGTATACAACTTACCTAAATTTCTATGCAGCCCCTCACAGCGAGTACAGCGAGTATCGATAATCATACGATTTGGATAAATGCTGCCGATGGTTAACTGGTCGTTCCTCAAGAGGTCGACGCCGGCAATATTCTGCTTGGTGAGCGCTTCCAGGCATTCGTGAAGTCCGTTTTTCTTCGGCATCCAATCGAAAACCTGCTGATTATTCACGTTTGGTAGGTTGGACTAGACTCCCAGCGAATACGTAATCACGATTTCCGCCCATGTCTTTCATCAAAAAATCCCCGGCTACAACCGGTCAGTCGCCCGCTTTGAGCACGGTTGTCCCACGCGCTCACCTCGACAACTCGTTCATTCATACAAGCGACGCCGTAGTCCTCATAACATTATTCGACGTCTTCTAGATCTCGTACCTCGTCAAATCAGTGCTCGATAGGATTCCCCCCAAAGAATGTCCAATCCAATGGTGTTTCCTCCTTCGACGCCAGGCACTAAGATGGGATAAGGATCAGAGATGGTCAACGGTGGTGGTGAGCTCAAATTTTCTAGCTTGGTACCATACCCCGATTCTGTACGACCCCCCGACGACGGCAGACAAGTTTACCGTGATGGAACTCGGCCGTCCGAGTGCCGCCGTTAGCATATTGAAGAAGGACCTATTCTCCCCATTCTTAGAGATGCAAGAACCGCTTCTGTTCAATGTATCTCTGGCCGCCACCTTGTCACCCAACATCGTTCCGTACTATCCCGTTGATACGGTTGTCGACCTAATCTTCATTGTCAACGGACTGTCACCTCCACATTCAATCAACAAGCACGGAAATAAGACGTTCGTTATTGGGTGTGGCAGCGGCCCTTGGACCTGGAACTCGGTCGCTGAGTCCCAAGCAGCCAATCCCGGCAGTTTCAATCTGAACAACCCACCTTTGTGAGACGGATTCTTGAATTATCCTGCACTCGGAACCCCAAATCGGCTTGTGATTCGCTTCAAGTCGGGGCAGGCTATTCGGTCACCATACACTGTACGTTGCGATCGATGCGCCACTGCCTTGATTCGAGGTCTGACTATGTGTTACCTTAGGCCACGTTCAATTGCATTCCTCGACTGGAGTGGTTGCCGTCCTCATGGAAGGTGCAGATACGTTCCCGCCGGTTCCGGCCGGGCTGATAGTTTAAGGGTCTTTTGATGTCCATTGTGCCTACCACTCCCGTTTCTCTCTTCTTCTTTCGTCCCGTGGCGACAACCGCGGGAGTGGAATCGCGGCTCATTAAAAATAATACTTCTCTCTCTCTGCCATTTCTTTGGTGCAACTGGCTACCTTTGAAACTCTTGTATCTCCCGATCCGAGATTGATAACTTCCGGAAGTACAGGAAGCCAATCTTTAATTTCAGAAGGATCAGGGATACTCAGCTCAACCTTGCTTTTTGCAATATAAATTGTATTTCTGCGCTTCATAAGGTACTCATTATAAGTGTGGCGACGATGTAACAGGGGCTTTCAGCCAAAGTCCGAAAATTTTCAAAGTCCGCGATTGCGCCATCGCTGTGATGGGTGAGGCAAGCGCGGGAGCTTCAATTCGCTACTGTCAGCTCCACAACTTGTTCTCCGACCACAATCTCGCTCTCCGGTCTTGTCGCTGGAGGGTGCTGCCGCAAGCAAGGAAAATACTGGGGAACAAGCTCTTGTGGCCCAAGGAACGCTCAGCAACGGTCCACATAGTTTTACTCTCTACCTACTATGCCCTCCATGGAATTGGGGTTTTCCTCCTCGTCGTAGGGAACGGCGGCGGCAGACAGTATCGGCCAAAGATGCCAAAGATGGAAATCGATCTCACACTACCTCTCAATGCCCCAGTGCTGCAAGACGTCAAGTACCTCATGATCCAGTAGGAAACCCCTTTTGCGCCCTCTGGGCGGCATCACGAGGCGCAATGAGCGCGTGAACCATCTGCCTCGTGTGGATGGCCCTTATACTTCGTTTTTAATTGCCTTGGGATGTCTCTCCGGATACTCCGATGGGCTCAGGCCACCCTATTCAAGAACTCCGCAGCCCGGGCGCACGCTGAACCCAACGACGCCACCATAGGTCCACCAGCCCACTTGGAGCACGCTGCACGACGAATTGGGAACCGGGAACGAAGCTGCGAGGGTGCGAATCCCACAGAGATGCTGATTGTGGAGAGGTACGGGACTGGGTGGTTGACAGGAACGGCGGATAATTCAGAAGTATTTATCCGCACACACGATGGTAGCAAGTTCGAATCAAGCAGCTCCTTTCAAGATCCTCCCCCGCTTCTTGAACGCATACGATACCGTCGGGTCGCCCCGGATGAATTCTCGCTGGCACAGTCTAAACATCCTTTGCCCGCTGAACTGACCGTGTCTCTAGCCCCAGTGCGGATCTCAGGTCCCTGGGCCTCATGACGTGCACCCCCTGCTTCAGTCGAGTACCGACCCACATACACAATCGTGGAGCTTCTCCGGGTCACTCGTTTTCAAACGTAATTCTTCCACATCCCCATATATCCCTATCCCCGTGGTCATGGAGCAGAGACCAGTGCGGGGTACACGGAAGCAGGAAGAGTCACTCTCTGGTACCGACTCGCGGCGACTTTAGTCCACGTCACTGCCTTCGGCTCCCCTCTATAAAGGGGTTACTATCCTACCCCTGGATTATAACCCACATCCTCATTTCCTCCCCTCATCGCGCAATGCCCTCCAAGCCGGTCCTCTCGTTCCCTCGCCTCCCTGACAGACTCGACCGCAGTCTTATCCGATCTCACCCCTCGCAAGACTCCTCTGAGTTTTCCCAACAAGCCTTCAAACTTGCGCTCCGCGAGTTTGAAGAACAAAACCCTGATTATGTCGCCGATGCTGAGCTCAGCGCCCTGCGCCCCATTGAGTTTAGTCGGCTAAAATCCTCAGGAATAGTCTATGTGGACTATATGGGAGGTAGCTTGTACCCAGAGTCCCTCGTTTCCCGTCACCTCGACCTCCTGAAAACCGGAGTGTTTGGGAATACTCATTCAGACTCTCCAACGTACGCCACATTTTGTTGAATATTAGACTCACCCTGACACTGCTATGCCGATCGCCCAGGTCAATGCTCTCCGACTCCCACATCAAGGCTGCCCGCGCCGCAGTGCTTGACCTTTTTGACGCGCCTTCGCATGAATACGTCTGCGTCTTTACAAACAACGCGACTGGAGCGCTCAAGCTCGTGGGTGAAGCATACCCTTTCTCCAATCGATCGTCCTATGTTCTGCCAGCCGATTGTCATAACAGTGTCAATGGCATTCGGCGATTCGCGCATTCGGCCGGTGCAGAGGTGCTGTATTTGGACGCTTTGTGCCACGGCGGGTTTGATGAGGCGAAGATGAGGGTTCGTGATCAATTCCAGGGCCCTTTCCCATCGGGCTGATTCGCTCCACAGGAAATCCTTGTTGCACGACGGCCTTCGGACTCGTCGGTTCACTCACTTCTCGCTATCACCGGACAATCCAATGTTACAGGCCACAGACCCAACCTTTCCACAGTTATTCCATTCGCCAGGCTCCAGGGTTTCGATACCCTCCTCGATGCGGCTGCTTTGGCTCCTTCCTCACGCATTTCATTACGCGAGTTGAATTGCGGTGTCGATGCTATGGCAGTTAGCTTTTACAAAATGTTCGGATATCCCACGGGGGTTGGAGCTTTAATCGCCAGAAAGTCGTTCCTCGCTAAGCTGCGCAAGCCTTACTTTGGTGGAGGTACTGTTGAAGTTGTCCAATGTCCTGGGACAATTGAACACGAGAGTTCCGTGCAGTACGAGCGATTTGAGGTTCGTAGCCTCCTTATGACCATCGGCGAAGTAGCTGACCGTGTCAACAGGACGGCACCCTGAACTACACGACACTGCCAGCCATTGCCAACGGCGTACAATTCCTTCAAAAGTATCTTCCTTCTTTGCCGGCTCGACTAGGCACTCTCCACCGTTACCTCCATGAGTCGCTCTCATCCGTACGATGGTCCAACGGAGCACCTCTCGTGAAAATATACTCAGCGGAACCAGTGAAGCGCCTACGTGCAAAACCCTCCTACAGGCCCTTGACGCCCCCTTCGACTCCCGAACGCGAGACCAACCCCCCCTTTGTTGACCCAGTCTACTCGAAGCAGTCAAACTCGCAAGGGTCAACGCACACCCTCGACTCGTATGGCTATGTCATAGCCTGTGTATTCCTCTCTCCTACGGGCAAACCCCTCCCGTTATCGTTCGTTTCCCATCGTGCCGCAACCTCAAACATATCGCTCCGTACAGGTTGCGTGTGCAATCCTGGTGGTGCAGCAGCCCTTCTCGGTATGCAAGCGCAGATGGAGTGCATCGATGAACTCATCGCGCGTGAAGGATGGAAAGACGAAGTCGGAGTCGTGCGTTTGAGCTTGGGTATTGGCAGCGACTTTGAAGACGTCTGGAAGGTGGTGCAGTGGGCAAAAGGACTGACCGCTGAAAAGACCCTCAAGCGGGAGGTCATTCAGTGGAAGATAGCGTCCCGATCAAAGGATGCACACTCGAAGGAAAGGGAAATTGCCATGTATGCGCTTGCCCTCCTTATGTATTTCTATGGCGCATTAGTTGTTATCTTCTCTACCAGTATATAAAAGAATGAGGCGTGTTTGATTGAATTTCTTGATGTACCCAGTTGCTCTATATAATGCACTATTACGGACGATTGCCTGTGGTGAAGGACAGCTGATATGTGTGAACAGGTCCAGTCGATTTGGTGGTGGCCAAGCTAATTCAAAGATGCGGGGAGTTGGGTGTAGTAAACTAAAAACGAGGTTTAAGCAGTGTGCAAGGAGTGCTTACAATTTCATAATCTCGATGAAAGGTAAAATTCAGCTTCAACGAACAATCAATGAACAACCAGATTCAATTTGACAGGGGCTCGCCTGGAGTCCCCACGGGAGTCCCCACGGGAGGCGTGCCCAAAGAAATGAAACTAGTTCAGGTCGAGAAGAGGAAAGCATATTAGATAGGCATCAAACGGCGTCGTTCAGTGAGGACCGCTTCAACTTCTTGGTCTCCCTCATCATTCCCTTCATTCCCTTCACCAACCTCCATTACGTCAGGAGCCACCCAACCTTCCAAGTAGTCTTCAATGTCGCGCCGTATTCTTATTTGTCTCTCGACCATGGTGGCGAATAGCTCGTCCAATTCTGCCGGTTTGAACACACTCCGTAAGGTGTCAAAGGCGATCAGATAGAACGCTAGTAACGACGTTAGCCTGTGGTAAGGATCCTCGCTTCAGATCGGAGAAGAGGGAGAACCCACCTTTCACCCACGGGCAGAATACAAGTGACCTGTAAAGCACGGTTTTGGCGCGACCTAATTCACCGAGCCGGATTTCGAAGGCAATGTAGACCTTCCACAGAGCTGGACACGTTCGTAGCCTTACGACGAGTCAATGGTGATCCCTGAATCACTTCGTGGGTGGCAACACACACCTTTCTGACGACACCGCCTTCTCCAGCCTAGTACGTACTCTCTCAGGCTCCCATCTTCCGAACTCCCAACCTTCCGCCCATACTCCCCACATGACCCGACTCATACCCACTGCTTGTGAATCTTCATCCAGCAACGATCGTACCCGACCCCACACTCCTTGGCCCTTTTCGCTTTCCAGAAAAAGTGCGAGAAGAACCGTATTCTCGGGGTACGAATCGAGACTTTTTTGAACCCTGTCACGTAGTATGGCCGGTTGCGTGGTAGCTTTGAGAGTCACTGAGTAATGGTATAACATTACACAACAAGCCACCGTCATGGCTTCATGCGGAGGAGATGGCGGCGGCACATCGCCGACTAGGGCATCGAATAATGAAAGACAGTGTTCCACGGGGTCGACTGATGTCGTGAGGAGCTCCAGCAAACATCGAGTTCTGACCCATGCTCCCCATTCTAACGTTCCGACTTGCTGTAGGTCTAGTTGCGAATGAACAGCACGTTTGACTCGGAGTAAACCGACTCCTTCTACGCTACCCTCAATTCCGAGGGTGCCGGCGATGATTCGGACAGCCGAAGCGTAGTTGCCTCGGAGCCAGGCAAATTCGGCAGCGTCGTACAGAAGGGCGTCACGGCCGCTAGCCTGGAGTTGAAGTGACATCGTATAGATCTTTTGAGCTTCGTCGAATTTGCCTCGTAATCGCTCCAGACGCGCGTGAGAGCTCCATAGCTCGACGGAGGTCTTTTGAGTTTCGAGCAATTTCTTGGAGAGTTTGAGTGCACTTGGGGAGTGTGAGTGTCTGATAAACATGGATAACAAATGAGAGGGTTACCTCTTTGTGGATATTGAGGCCTCCCAAGCTACGGCCATCGAATCCCATTCCACCTTGGTCGCCTCATCAGCCATAGTTGTACGGAGTTGCTCAAATGACAATCTGATGGAGCACACAGAGGGTCCATAGGATTCTCCTTCCCATACACGTTGCTCGCAGGTCCTTCCTATGCCGTCCAACCACCCTCGGGTGCCATACCCCCAATGACGAACAGGGCCGAATCCAGAAGCCACTCGATGCTCCGAACCGATAGTAATTCCTGCAACTGACTCCCAAGTTATAGTCCTTGGGACGCCTGGGGGTGGGAAGAGCGAGGACGGATTTGATGGCCAACCAGCATTGGTACTGAGACTCCAGAGTTGTAAGTCGACAGGTGGTTTATAAGGTGTGGATGGTGACGAGG
>Ga0307515_10019316_pt1 | contig 12280 bp, 17 predicted proteins | sample 17_EM_MG_FD_194513 | JGI IMG/M metagenome (GOLD analysis project Ga0307515, IMG submission 194513) | Populus trichocarpa ectomycorrhiza microbial communities from riparian zone in the Pacific Northwest, United States - 17_EM | ecosystem: Host-associated > Plants > Roots > Unclassified | place...
CCTCGTCACCATCCACACCTTATAAACCACCTGTCGACTTACAACTCTGGAGTCTCAGTACCAATGCTGGTTGGCCATCAAATCCGTCCTCGCTCTTCCCACCCCCAGGCGTCCCAAGGACTATAACATGGGAGTCAGTTGCAGGGATTACTATTGGTTCGGAGCACCGAGTGGCTTCTGGGTTCGGCCCTGTTCGTCATTGGGGGTATGGCACCCGAGGATGGTTGGACGGTATAGGAGGGACCTGCGAGCAACGTGTATGGGAAGGAGAGTCCTATGGACACTCTGTGGGCTCTATCAGATTGTCATTTGAGCAACTCCGTACAACTATGGTTGATGAGGCGACCAAGGTGGAATGGGATTCGATGGCTGTAGCTTGGGAGGCCTCAATATCCACAAAGAGGTAACCCTCTCATTTGCTATCTATGTTTATCAGACACTCACACTCCACAAGTGCACTCAAACTCTCCAAAAAATTGCTCGAAACTCAAAAGACCTCCGTCGAGTTATGGAGCTCTCACGCACGTCTGGAACGATTACGAGGCAAATTCGACGAAGCTCAAAAGATCTATGCGATGTCACTTCAACTCCAGACTAGCGGTCGTGATGCCCTCCTGTACGACGCGGCCGAATTTGCCTGGCTCCGAGGCAACAACGCTTCGGCTGTCCGAATCATCGCCAACGCCCTTGGAATTGAGGGTAGCGTAGAAGGAGTCGGTTTACTCCGAGTCAAACGTGCTGTTCATTCGCAACTCGACCTACAGCAAGTCGGATCGTTAGAATGGGGAGCATGGGTCAGAACTCGATGTTTGCTGGAGCTCCTCACGACATCAGTAGACCCCGTTGAACACTGTCTTTCGTTGTTCGATGCCCTAGTCGGCGATGTGCCGCCACCATCCCCTCCGCATGAAGCCATGACGGTGGCTTGTTGTGTGATGTTATACCATTACTCAGTGACTCTCAAAGCTACCATGCAACCGGCCATACTACGCGACAGGGTTCAAAAAAGTCTCGAGTTGTACCCCGAGAATACGGTTCTTCTCGCACTTTTTCTGGAGAGCGAAAAGGGCCAAGGAATGTGGGGTCGGGTACGATCGTTGCTGGATGAAGATTCACAAGGAGTGGGTATGAGTCGGGTCATGTGGGGAATATGGGCGGAAGGTTGGGAGTTTGGAAGATGGGAGCCTGAGAGAGTGCGCACTAGGCTAGAAAAGGCCGTGTCGTCAGAAAGGTGTGTATTGCCACCCACGAAGTGATTCAGGACTGCCATTGACTCGTCGTAAGGCTACGAACGTGTCCAGCTCTGTGGAAGGTTTACATTGCCTTCGAAATCCGGCTCGGTAAATTGGATCGCGCCAAAACCGTGCTTTACCGGTCACTCGTATTCTGCCCGTGGGTGAAAGGTGGGTTCTCCCTCTTCTCCGATCCGAAGCGACGAAGATCCTTACCACAGGTTAACGCCTTTACCAGCGTTCTATCTGATCGCCTTTGACACCTTACGGAGTGTGTTCAAACCGGCAGAATTGGACGAGCTATTCGCCACCATGGTCGAGAGACAAATAAGAATACGGCGCGACATTGAATACTACTTGGAAGGTTGGGTGGCTCCTGACGTAATGGAGGTTGGTGAAGGGAATGAAGGGAATGATGAGGGAGACCAAGAAGTTGAAGCGGTCCTTACTGAACGACGCCGTTTGATGCCCATCTAATATGCTTTTCTCTTCTCGACCTGAACTAGTTTCATTTCTTTGGGCACACCTCCCGTGGGGACTTCAGGCGAGCCCCTGTTAAATTGAATTCTGGTTGTTCATTTAAGCTGAATTTTACCTTTCATCGAGACTATGAAATTGTAAGCACTCCTTACACAACTGCTTAAACCTCGTTTTTAGTTTACTACGCCCAACTACACTACTCCCTGCATCTTTGAAATAGCTCGGCCACCACCAAATCGACTGGACCAGCTGTCCTTCACCATAGGTAATTGTTCGTAATAGTTTATTATATAGAACAACTTGGTACATCAAGAAATTCAATCAAACCCGCCTCATTCATTTATATACTGGTAGAGAAGATAACAACTAATGCGCCATAGAAATACATTAGGAGGGCAAGCGCATACATGGCAATTTCCCTTTCCTTCGAGTGTGCATCCTTTGATCGGGACGCTATCTTCCACTGAATGACTTCCTGCTTGAGGGTCTTTTCAGCAGTCAGTCCTTTTGCCCACTGCGCCACCTTCCAGACGTCTTCAAAGTCGCTGCCAATACCTAAGCTCAAGCGCACGACTCCGACTTCGTCTTTCCATCCTTCACGCGCGATGAGTTCATCGATGCACTCCATCTGCGCTTGCATACCGAGAAGGGCTGCTGCACCACCAGGATTGCACACGCAACCTGTACGGAGCGATATGTTTGAGGTTGCGGCACGATGGGAAACGAACGATAACGGGAGGGGTTTGCCCGTTGGAGAGAGGAATACACAGGCTATGACATAGCCATACGAGTCGAGGGCGGGCGTTGACCCTTGCGAGTTTGACTGCTTTGAGTAGACTGGGTCAACAAAGGGGGGGTTGGTCTCGCGTTCGGGAGTCGAAGGGGGTGTCAACGGCCTGTAAGAGGGGGTTGCACGTAAGCGCTTCACTGGTTCCGCTGAGTATATTTTCACGAGAGGTGCTCCGTTGGACCATCGTACGGATGAGAGCGACTCATGGAGGTAACGGTGGAGAGTGCCTAGTCGAGCAGGCAAAGACGGAAGATACTTTTGAAGGAATTGTACGCCGTTAGCAATGGCTGGCAGTGTCGTGTAGTTCAGGGTGCCGTCCTGTTGACATGGTCAGCCACTTCGCCGATGGTCGTAAGGAGGCTACGAACCTCAAATCGCTCGTACTGCACGGAACTTTCGTGTTCAATTGTTCCAGGACATTGAACAACTTCAACAGTACCTCCACCAAAGTAAGGCTTGCGCAGCTTAGCGAGGAACGACTTCCTGGCGACTAAAGCTCCAACACCCGTGGGATATCCGAACATTTTGTAAAAGCTAACTGCCATAGCATCGACACCGCAATTCAACTCGCGTAATGAAATGCGTGAGGAAGAAGCCAAAGCAGCGGCATCGAGGAGGGTATCGAAACCCTGGAGCCTGGCGAATGGAATAACTGTGGAAAGGTTGGGTCTGTGGCCTGTAACATTGGATTGTCCGGTGATAGCGAGAAGTGAGTGAACCGACGAGTCCGAAGGCCGTCGTGCAACAAGAATTTCCTGTGGAACGAATCAGCCCGATGGGAAAGAGCCCTAGAATTGATCACGAACCCTCATCCTTGCCTCATCAAACCCGCCGTGACGCAAAGCGTCCAAATACAGCACCTCAGCACCGGCCGAATGCGCGAATCGCCGAATGCCATTGACACTGTTATGACAATCGGCTGGCAAGACATAGGACGATCGATTGGAGAAAGGGTATGCTTCACCCACGAGCTTGAGCGCTCCAGTCGCGTTGTTTGTAAAGACGCAGACGTATTCATGCGAAGGCGCGTCAAAAAGGTCGAGCACTGCGGCGCGGGCAGCCTTGATGTGGGAGTCGGAGAGCATTGACCTGGGCGATCGGCATAGCAGTGTCAGAGTGAGTCTAATCATCGACAAAATGTAGCGTACGTTGGAGAGTCTGAATGAGTATTCCCAAACACTCCGGTTTTCAGGAGCTCGAGGTGACGGGAAACGAGGGACTCTGGGTACAAACTACCTCCCATATAGTCCACGTAGACTATTCCTGAGGATTTTAGACGACTAAACTCGGTGGGGCGTAGAGCGCTGAGCTCAGCATCGGCGGCATAATCAGGGTTTTGTTCTTCAAACTCGCGGAGCGCAAGTTTGAGGGCTTGTTGGGAAAATTCAGAGGAGTCTTGCGAGGGGTGAGATCGGACAAGACTGCGGTCGAGTCTGTCAGGGAGGCGAGGGAACGAGAGGACCGGCTTGGAGGGCATTGCGCGATGAGGGGAGGAAATGAGGACGTGGGTTACAATCCAGGGGTAGGATAGTAACCTCTTTATAGAGCGGGAGCCGAAGGCAATGACGTGGACTAAAGTCGCCGCGAGTCGGTACCAGAGAGTGACTCTTCCTGCTTCCGTGTACCCCGCACTGGTCTCTGCTCCATGACCACGGGGATAGGGATATATGGGGATGTGGAAGAATTACGTTTGAAAACGAGTGACCCGGAGAAGCTCCACGATTGTGTATGTGGGTCGGTACTCGACTGAAGCAGGGGGTGCACGTCATGAGGCTCAGGGACCTGAGATCCACACTGGGGCTAGAGACACGGGCAGTTCAGCGGGCAAAGAATGTTTAGACTGTGCCAGCGAGAATTCATCCGGGGCGACCCGACGGTATCGTATGCGTTCAAGAAGCGGCGGAGGATCTTGAGAGGAGCTGCTTGATTCGAACTTGTTACCATCGTGTGTGCGGATAAATCCTTCTGAATTATCCGCCGTTCCTGTCAACCACCCGGTCCCGTACCTCTCCACAATCAGCATCTCTGTGGCATTCGCACCCTCGCAGCTTCGTTCCCGGTTCCCAATTAGTCGTGCAGCGTGCTCCAAGTGGGTTGGTGGACCTATGGTGGCGTCGTTGGACTCGGCGTGCGCCCGGGCTGCGGAGTTCTTGAATAGGGTGGCCTGAGCCCATCGGAGTATTCGGAGAGACACCCCAAGGCAATTAAAAACGAAGTATAAGGGCCATCCACACGAGGCAGATGGTTCACGCGCTCATCACGCCTCGTGATGCCGCCCAGAGGGCGCAAAAGGGGTTTCATACTGGATCATGAGGTACTTGACGTCTTGCAGCACTGGGGCATTGAGAGGTAGTGTGGGATCGATTTCCATCTTTGGCATCTTTGGCCGATACTGTCTGCCGCCGCCGTTCCCTACGACGAGGAGGAAAACCCCAATTCCATGGAGAGCATAGTAAGTAGAGAGTAAAACTATGTGGACCGTTGCTGAGCGTTCCTTGGGCCACAAGAGCTTGTTCCCCAGTATTTTCCTTGCTTGCGGCAGCACCCTCCAGCGACAACACCGGAGAGCGAGATTGTGGTCGGAGAACAAGTTGTGGGTAAATAGAGAGCTGACAGCAGCAAATTGAAGCTCCCGCGCTTGCCTCACCCATCACAGCGATGGCGCAATCGCGGACTTTGAAAATTTTCGGACTTTGGCTGAAAGCCCCTGTTACATCGTCGCCACACTTATAATGAGTACCTTATGAAGCGCAGAAATACAATTTACATTGCAAAGCAAGGTTGAGATGAGTATCCCTGGTCCTTCTGAAATTAAAGATTGGCTTCCTGTACTTCTGGAGGTTATCAATCTCGGATCGGAAGATACAAGAGTTTCAAAGGTAGCTAGTTGCACCAAAGAAATGGCACAGAGAGAGAGAGAGAAGTATTATTTTTAATGAGCCGCGATTCCACTCCCGCGGTTGTCGCCACGGAACGAAAGAAGAAGAGAGAGAGAAACCGGAGTGGTAGGCACAATGGACCTCAAAAGGCCCTTAAACTATCAGCCCGGCCGGAACCGGCGGGAACGTATCTGCACCTTCCATGAGGACGGCAACCATTCCAGTCGAGGAATGCAATTGAACGTGGCCTAAGGTAACGCATAGTCAGACCTCGAATCAAGGCAGTGGCCCATCGATCGCAACGTACAGCGTATAGTGACCGAGTAGCCTGCCCCGACTTGAAGCGAATCACAAGCCGATTTGGGGTTCCGAGTGCAGGATCATTCAAGAATCCGTCTCACAAAGGTGGGTTGTTCAGATTGAAACTGCCGGGATCGGCTGCTTGGGCCTCAGCGACCGAGTTCCGGCTCCAAGGGCCGCTGCCACACCCAATAATGAACGTCTTATTTCCGTGCTTGTTGATTGAATGTGGAGGTGACTGTCCGTTGACAATGAAGATCAGGTCGACAACCGTATCAACGGGATAGCACGGAACGATGTTGGGTGACAAGGTGGCGGCCAGAGATACATTGAACAGAAGCGGTTCTTGCATCTCTAAGAATGGGGAGAATGGGTCCTTCTTCAATACGTTAACGGCGGCACTCGGACGGCCGAGTTCCGTCACGATAAACTTGTCTGCCGTCGCCGGGGGGTCGTACAGAATCGGGGTATGGTACCAAGCTAGAAAATTTGAGCTCAACACCACCGTTGACCATCTCTGATCCTTATCCCATCTTAGTGCCTGGCGTCGAAGGAGGAAACACCATTGGATTGGACAGAGGAATCCCATCGCGCACTGATTTGACGAGGTACGAGATCTAGAAGACGTCGAATAAAGTTATGAGGACTACGGCGTCGCTTGTAAGTATGAATGAACAAGTTGTCGAGGTGAGCGCGTGGGACAACGGTGCTCAAAGTGAGCGACTGACCGATGTGGCCGGAAATTTTTTGATAAAAGACATGAGTGGAAATCCTGATTACGTATTCGCTGGGAGTCTGGTCCAACGTAATAATCAGCAGGTTTTCGATTGGATGCCGAAGAAAAACGGACTTCACGAATGCCTGGAAGCGCTCACCAAGCAGAATATTGCCGGCGTCGACCTCTTGAGGAACAACCAGTTAACCATCGGCAGCGTATATCCAAATCATATGATTATCGATGCTCACTGTACTGGCTGTCAGGGGCTGCATAGAAATTTAGGTCAGTTGTATACGCACCTTTCGCATACTACATCCCACCCATGTTCACGATGCTATTTGCGGCAAACCGGAAGCATGCGTCAACTTTCATGATATGGAGCGATGTTTCATGGGGAGTGCGGCCAGAAGAGATCGAAGTAACAGTACCCAATCAGACCTCGAACCAGGGAACGGGGTGACAGGGTTGTCTGGAGGAGCGCATCCTTTTTCTGTGAAGTTTGGGAGCAATCCGGGAATAGCGAAGGATTCATATGCCGAAGAAGGCAAGCAAATCTGCTGCCCGACACCGTTGACTGGCATAGAACTAACGCAGATGGCCTCAATACTGGTCGCGCTGGCGAGGTTCAATTCCGTCTCCGAATCGAAGTGTTGCAATGCGTTAATCTTTGATCCAATTGGGAGATCGGTGTGCAAATTCGAGAGCAGCCATATCGAGGACATTTGAATAAATGGTCTTGTAGTAGTTCAGATCCCGAGTGGACGAACGGACGTAACTGGCGCCACGGACGCCATCCGAATGGCGAGAACGTATGTGGGCATGATATCAGTAGGCACCGGTATCAGTACCCCTCTACCCGTAGTGGAAGTTTTGTCCGGGGTGAATTAACCTAAGGTGGTATTAGTCTTTTCTTTCAAGCTGGAATATTCAATCGTACTCTTGAGTGACACCGGTCACTCCATCACTGAATATGGTACCTTTTCTGCTTGATGCAGTGGAACTGAAAGGTGTAAGGCATACGGCTCACGACATGGATGGTGCAAGTCGTACATGAACGGTGATGACGCCAGGGCTGTCATTCTTCACGTTGGCCTCCACATCGCCATGAAGGTTTACAGTGAGATCGGGACCTATCGAAAGTTCAATTTTTGTCTATCTCCCTAGGAGGGCATTGCATACCTGGGGTGATCCCGTTGATTAGAAGGACTTGTCGTGCAAACCCTAGAAGAATCTCAGAGGTTACCAGCAAAGGATTGAAAGACCGTACCATCAGGAGAGACGTTGCACCTCGTTATGGTGAAGTGAAACGCCCGCCGTTTGGCCGATACCAAACCAGTAACGAATAACAAGATACCAAGGACACGCGATAACATAGCCGTACCGCAGGGCACTTACGTCAACGGCGGGGGGACCAAACGACCAACACGAGAAGGACACGGGAAGGAAACCAGGCCGGAGACCCTTGTAAAAGACAGTGAGAAACCAAGGTGGCAGAAGTAAGATGCAGAGGGCTGTCTACATGGACCGTGTGGAGCATTGATGATGTCGACCCTCCGGACGTGAGGCGAGGCGACAACTGTCGGCCTTGTCCCTGATGAAGTCGCCATACTTGAGATTGACAGAAGCATTTGCATAACTCGCGGACTTGATACCTTAGCCTTCAGAAGGGTTCACCTTTGGTTGTTGTCAACGTGGGGCCTTCTTTGTGTGCCCCACAATACCCCAGACCTGGAGTAGCTACTCAAAAACCTGGCATTAATATTAACCTTGTGGAAATTGTGATTTTCCTTGTCGTTGATAGCCTAGAGGAACGTTAGGCGCAGTGTTTGGGGGAAACAGCTGAGTTTGAAAGTCGTCAGCGGAGTTCGTAATATATACAAGTCAAATCTCCATGTGAAAAGGCTGGAAAAACGGGAAACACGCACAGTTCGGCATGCGGCGTAGACCAATATCTCCAACATTCCTCTAGGTCATTGACCGACTCTCGCCTGTGTCCCCGTAGACCTTGACTAGTTGTCGCTCATGCGACTTTCCGTGTTTTGCAGGAAGGAACTCCCATTAAAACGCCGTTCTGGTTGTTTATATGAGCTAGGGGCTGACAGAGGGGACCCATTTAGGGTGGCTGCATCCACGATTCGTGTCCCACATCGTACTCAATAAGTCAAATACGAGGTAGTTTCAGTCACTAAAAAGGTAAGTGATGGTAAACGAGCGTCTGTTGCAAAAAGCCAGAGTATCTGAATACTCAACTTTTATTCCTCTCCTCCTGTCGAGTACCGCCCCTTCACTTCCACTGTAGCGGTATTATTCCTTAATGGTAACTAAAGGCGTATAAATTTATTTTATTTCTAATATTTTTGTCACCGTCTGGGCAAAACGCACCAATTCAGAGGTCGAAGGGTCGCTGGAAAGCGTTGGTATATAACAATCATAGCATTTTCGGTGTGCAAGATTATTCGCATGCGGCCGATAGTGGCCCAGTGACGTCCAGAGCCCCGACTCCAAGTTGTAGAATAATGAACTCGATTATGGGTCCAGCGGTCATTCGAAAACCCGTCCGAGCACACGAGAACTTCTTCCGTAGTCAGTCTAACCCACTTGCGTTCTATTACCATGTCATCAGCAATATATACTTACTTCGGCCATAGTGATTGCGAAAGACCACGAGCGAGGCGTGACGCATGGAAACGACATGTGATGAAGAGGTTTGATAGTTTAGATCCAAATAGCATGTAGTAAGATCCTATATCTCGGCCCAATGGCGTAGGGGGGCTCGCTGATCGGTCCCTCCCTGCCACCCCACGCCATGCCACAAACACTCAGATGTCCCAATACCTGCCTTCTCCAGCCCACGGTCCACCAAGCGGGCTTTCTTGCCACTCGCTCCCGAATCCCATGCTTCCTGCTCCAGGCTCCGCAAACGAAGCCCGGAGAGGCGTGACACTCACAAGATCGTGGTGTATTGCCCACGCGTCAGTGCCAATCGGTAAAGTACTGGGTTCGGGATGCACGAGACCTTTGAAGTCCGGATCAAATCTGAAGATGAGCCTGTGATCCTCTTCATCCTCAGCGCTAGGTTTAACTTCGGAGGGGTCGTCCGCTTTGGTCTCTATTGCTGGATGGGGTGCTTGCGCTTGCGACTTTAGAGAGGGTTGATTATCGAAAAGGCGACCATAGACATTCCGGAACAATCGCGTCCAGACGATTCGAACGCCCTCTGGTTTCACCAAAGCTGGAACCATTGGCACATTGATCGAGTAAAGGTCGACCTCCCCCTCTCGTAGCCCTCGTGTTTGCTTCAACGCCATTTCCTTCTCAGCATCCTCTTGTAAATGCTCAATAGTGAACGCTTTCAAAGGCGCGGGGTCTTCATCACGGCCCCAATCATTCCATAATGAGTCGATAATTCGAGCAGACAGTGAGTTTGCTGGTTCGAGGAATTCAGGAGGTGTCGGGTATTGGAAGTTTCCATATGAAAGGGCAATCGCTGGCACCTGGAGGTTTTAGTAAGAACTTCAGTGGCCCTATTCGAGAGACGTGGTTCTACTTTGGAAAGTGCGGTGCTTAGCGCGGCTCCCATAGTCCCGGATGAAAGCGCAAAAGCAGCTGAAAGACGCTGATGAGATGCTTTTAAGGCAAGTAATAGGCGAGGTTATACCAGAGGTGCTGGAGGACATTCGTCAGAATCATGGAATCCTGTCACGGACTAACGTACTTCCGACCATAGTTAGGACCAGAGATGACGAGGTCTACTGCACCAGGGAAAAGATTGTGCAGTGAAATGTTGGCACATGTCGCTGGCGTCTATAGAGGTTTAGTCAAGGGAAGGGGTGAGAAATCCTTGGAGTGGGACTTACGCCGTCTAGGAGGATCCATTCTCCCACCTCACCAGGCTTCAGAGGCCTTGACTTGTTCGATATTTCCCCTTGACCGTCTGAAGTCAACGTAGTAATTGTCAGTGGCTCAACCGAAGTGAAAGCGGAGCATGGAGTGGAGCAACTGGACGGCATCTCTAGAGAGACAGGGGGTGGACGTAGAGTGTCGGATTTATCCTCCATGCGTAAATTGGTGCTAGACATACCCGGTTCGCGCGGATAGAAGTACCGACCCTTGATGGTATCTCGAATATGGAATGCCTTGCCTAGATTGGGGTTGCCAGTTGTTGAATGGATGTCAAGTGCCATAGGGAAGGTGTTGATGACGAACCGATCCAGCTTTTCTGGCTGCTGGGGATGACGACTTGCACATCCCAGCCTGAAGAGCCGGCTCAGACTCGGGACCATATAACAGTGGTCTAGGGACTATACCGAGCTTTCGTGTCAATTCCATGTAGAGGCCGAAGAGGTATGGCGATTCGGCGCACGGCGGACCGTCATCATTCTACCGCACGATGGCAGGATTCGGCAGGTCATTAGAGGCGGAGAATTGATTACCTCTGCTGTACTACTGACTGTGATAATGACCTTTCGGGGTTTTGAGGGCCGTTCACGGGCCATGCTGATTGAGGCAGGAGACAAGAACTAACAACGCGAATCACGGGGTATTCCTGAGAGATGTCCATAGAGACCATTGGAATACATACGGGAGGAGATTTCCAATCAAATTATGTTATTACACGCAAGGTTCTTTGCGAAGGAAATTCAGAAGAGTGACGAAACCATGAGGAATGAAAAGGCAACTGGTAATCCGTTGTTAACTTAGGACGAGATCAAATCGACCGAGTCTGAGCCAGCTCTTCTGGCTGGGATGTGCAAGTCGTCATCCCCAGCAGCCAGAAAAGCTGGATCGGTTCGTCATCAACACCTTCAGTATGCTCAACAAGGTATAAAGATCAAAGGGAGCAACCTGCTGAGAGGCAACATTGCACGGTCATATTCTTCGTCAAAGAGGTTCTCGTTATGCGTTGGCGTGGTGCCTCCCGGCGTAAATGCTTCTTGCCACTCATTCTCAACAAGGATATATCGTCCACAGACAGTCTAGTTAGGTCCTATGAACTGATACAAAATGCGCCGCACCATACCGGATAAATGCTGTGGATCATTTTGGTACGTGCTCTGCAAATTAGGACCATGAGCATCTTGACCCCCTATCACAACACTGGCCAGTAGAGGACTCACCATCACCATCCCCATAGCCACGGCTATAAATGCTGCCTCGCCTATCATTCGTTTTTTCACACTGGGATTTGCCTTGCCATGTGCAGCAACCCAGATGCTCTCAAGTGCCTTGGGCATGACATACATAGCTAATTCGCCGTGTCTCCGCTCCGCCTCGACGAAGAGCGATAGGCCTGAGCAGAATCCAGCGATCCAGTAGAGAAGGCGCCCGAGGCTTCGGGATGATATCAATGGAAGTAGCCGCAGAACAGGAAGACTGGCAGAGTCACGGAGGAGGTCGTAGATATTTCGGCGAGTGCATAGAATAGCTATTCACAGCGTGAGTTAACGTTTAGGATCCGTGGGAGTGACTGGATGAGGCACGAACCAACATAAATCGTGACGAATGCGCCCAGGAAGCTTGAACTCCTCGCGGTCCCCGTTATGGCACGGATAGCCATCGTCTTCGGCTGGCTGAACCATGCCTGGTACTTGAACAAGAGCGAGGGGACAAAGTGCAAGGCGCCGTACACGGGGAACATCCACTTGAAGACCTGTTGTTAACTCGTCGTCAATGGTCATTTAAGCAGTGTATTGAACGGGTGAACCGACCGAGAAGAACTTGTCCACTTGTGCCATCCAGCAACCATCGACCCATGGGTGAAGGACCGCGCAACTCGCAAATGGATAAATAAGCTCCCTTCCTGAGGAGCTCTCAATAATACTTAGCTCATCCTTCAATCTCGTGACATTCCAACCCGTGGTCGTCTGCAACAAAACGTATC
>Ga0307515_10019317_pt1 | contig 12280 bp, 2 predicted proteins | sample 17_EM_MG_FD_194513 | JGI IMG/M metagenome (GOLD analysis project Ga0307515, IMG submission 194513) | Populus trichocarpa ectomycorrhiza microbial communities from riparian zone in the Pacific Northwest, United States - 17_EM | ecosystem: Host-associated > Plants > Roots > Unclassified | place...
TTATTAACTAGCTCGTTAAATCATAGAAGATTGCGTAAGAATTATCTCCTTACTATTATTATTATAACCTTAGATAATAAGCCTTAATTTCTTAAATAGGGCGTTAGTAGCTTTGCCCTTAATCTCATTAACTATTCTTAACTTAAAGATACGAACTCCATTGAATTTAGTAGGGTCATACTTCTTAAATTTAAAGACTCCTCTTATAATAAGACCGTTAATCTCCTACTTGTTAGATGCTTAAAAAGGAGCTCCTAAAGTTATAATACGACCTTCCTTTCGGAGCTATTTTGCAAGCTTAAAGTTAGCCTTCTCTTTAGCTGTTATAAAGGCCATTAATAACTTAACTTTATTCTTAATGGCGGCAATAAATTATTCTTTAAAATTAATAAGATATTAGCGATTTTATAATCCCTTCGGGCGACCTCTACCGCGTTATAGTTATAGTATATCTACTACAATTATATTAGGATTGTAGTCGTCTTCTAAAGTATATTAATTATAGTTCTCCTCTAAAGCATCTTCTAGGGCATCCTACAAAGGCTCAAAATTATTATCTTTATAGTAAGGCTTAATAACAGTTAAATGGAATTAAGTAGGTCCGTAAGGCATCTAAATAATATAAGTTTAGCCATTAATTGCAATAAGTTAGTATAGGCCTAACTATCCTCCCTTTTTATACTATACGCGTACTTTAGACTAGAGTAGCAGATTAAGCATAGTTAAGGTGTTTAGGCCATTTCTCATTTCTAGTACATTATTAACCTGGCGTGTAGCGTAGAGATATCACACCTCCTTTATTGCCTTATAAATAGCCTCAGCTTATTATATAACGGAGGGAAATAGTAGAGAATCGTTAGTTATTTAAGGGTAGGCGCTAAAGACTAGCAATATAGGTATAAGTCTATCTGGGCTAGCGGAATTATTAACAGCTTTAACAGCCATTTACAAGATAAGTTCTTTACTAACGTCCTTTAGTTTTAAAGAGATAATCTTATATACGCGGCGTAATGGTATATAATATCGTTCCACTTTTTTAATACTATTATATGCCTTAACGGGGACTTCCTTAACCTTAATTGCCATTGCCTTTATCTATTATTAGAACTCTATAGATAAAAAGTTCTTTTCTATATTATAGACGATTTAATTAGGGGGTCCTAAATAGATATTAATTTAGTATAACTAAAGGGTATCCCATACGTTTCTAGCTAATATATCTTTTAAAAAACGCGCGGCTTAAAAAAAAGTTAAAAAGTCAATAACTTAGAGCACTAGCTTGCCGCTAAGATATATAACGTTAATAATAATATAGAAGTTAAAGTTATAGTTATCTTTAAGGGTAAACTTAAATCAGCTAGGGGACTTCTAGTTTATTTAGTAGTAATAGCAGTACTTTATAAGATACTTAATTACCTTAACCTTAACCTCATAGCCTACTTACTAAAGAACCCTAAGCAATTAATAAACGGATAGGTGGCCAAAACAACAGTATAGTTAGCGTAATTCTAACTTAGTTAAGTGGCTCTAAGCAACACTCTTTTCTAGTTAATAAAGGAGTAACTAGGGGTAACCCTACTTGCATATAACAGGCACCCAATTATCTCCCTAAATAAGTACATTCTTAAGGTTATTAAGCTTAATGCCTGATTAATTTATATCTCTAATGCAAAATAGAAATAGGGTGTTTATGGGAACAATATAAAAAGTAATATATCCTAAGGGGGTTTAGACCCTAATTATGCTAAAAGAGATCGCGGTACCCTTACTAAAACGTATTATATATTAGCCTGCCGTTAATTAGTTAATCTAAATAGAAGTATTAAGTTGTTAAAGAGCTTAAACTTAAGGTTCTCCTACTATAGATACTCCTGCGGCTCTAGTATCTGGTATAATACCATAAAAGACGTTCACCAAGTATCTATCGTTAAAGGAGAACGCGGAGCTCTCCTTTAGCTTATTAAAGATATCTAACTTTATAATAGAATGGAGCGTAGATTAGTTATTAAAAACAGTAACAGTTTATATGCCATCTATCTTACTATACTTAGTAAAGTATTAGTTGGGTAAGTAGTCCTCAATTTCTATATCTATAAGGAGCTATTCGGTCTTATTAACCTCACCCTTAAGATCTTCTACGCCTTTATATTAAACTAGAAAGCTTTAGAAGTAGGCTATAGTAACCTTATAATTTCTAATATTTCTTATACTCTAACGAAACTTATTATATACCTTCTTTCGCTTATTAAGGGAGTATCTAGTTAACTAGTAATTTAGCTTCTTACAAACATAGCACTTTTTTTAGTAATTACTTCAAAACAAACCTCTATAAGGACCTCCATAATTACCTTATAGTTAATATTAATTATACCCTCTTCCGTATTCCTTACTACGGCCACTATATATTTAATTAGTCTAGTTATAATTATATTAGTTAGGAGTACTTAGTTAGGTAGAGTTTTTAGTATAGAGCTGTTAAGATTCTTATATTTATATTGCAGTACCTATAGCGGAGCATAGCTTAGTATATACTCCTTTAAACGTATCTATAGGTTTATATAGCGCCAAGTTGCACTTAGGAACGCTATAGCATGCTAAAATAACCTAGTCCCTTAGGCTGTTTTCATTTTAGTAAGTTTTAGTAAGGCCATATTAGATTTTCTAGAGTTTATTAAAGAGTAGTTAAAGGCACTCTAAATAAGTCTTTATTAGGTTAGAAGCAATAGCTCTCTAGAATATAATCTCCCGCCATTCAGATATATAAAGTTAGCAATTCTTATCGGTCTTAAAGTAGGCTCTAGTAAGCTAAAGCATTACATTAAAGTTATAGTTTTTACCCGCAATATAGTCGTAATAGAATATTGCTGCCCGTCCCTTTAACATAATAGAGAAGGCATAGTAGTACTAGTAGTATTAAATTCTAACCTTATTGCAACAGTTATAAAAGACCTATAGTTTTGCTCCAAGTATATTATACAATTCTCCTCTAAACTTCTTCTCTTCGTCCAAATATACCTTTATTAGATTTGTAACTTCTTATAGTAGAGGGTCACCAGTTGGCTAAAGTAGAGAAGCTAAAGGCGGCGGAGGTAGAGAAAAAGTACCTCTTAGTAGGAGGGCACCTCTAGGTGGGAGAGCACCTCTAGGTAGGAGAGTAGCGTTCTAGGGGTTTCGTTCTAAATTAAAGTTGCCTTTTAAAGAATATAGGTTAGTTTTAGGTTTCCGTAGTTAATATATAATCTCAGCTTCCGTCTATACTGGTTCTTCTATACTAGTAATAACGGCCTAAATATTACTAGTAATTAGGTTACTATTCTTAGTAATATATACCCCATTTCTACGGAAGAAGTTTTAAAAATCTTAAACAATATTAACATTGCCAAGTGCCCAGGTGTTAGCGGTCCATCCTACAAAATCCTCCCTAAAATATTCCTACAGCTATATATCGGCGTAGTATCTACTTTAGTAAAACACAATACGGTGTAGAAGAAAGCTATTAACTTATTTTACGGTACAAGTTATTATATTAAAGGTAAATTTATCCTAATTTTTATTAATAAGTTTCGCGTATAAAGCTACCCCTAATAATAAGGAGTCTTCCCAGTTATTTAAAGTAGGCGTAGCCATGTTTTTAGAGGGAGGGAAGTGTTATTAGCGTAGGGATTATTATTTAGTACGCGTTCGTAATATATATTTGTTGTTTAGTACGCGTTTATTATTTAGTACGCGTTCGGATATATATTTGCGATTATAGGGCTTAAAACTAGTTCTAGCCTTAAATCGCGAAGACTTATAAAGCGTATTATTCTGCGTAATAGACGCAAGAATCTATAATCTTAGAAAGGCTTAGGACCAGTTCTAGCCTTTAGATCCTTAGATTCGTGGAAGAGTTCTATTTAAGGTTTAGGATTAGTTCTAACCTTAAAAGACAGCTTCCTCTAGCACGAGTAGCACTGGTACAGTGGCTTGTCTCTTCTTAGTGGAATACCTTGCTGTTCTATAGTATAATAGTGAAGTTAACTACTAATTAGTATTAGTTACATAAGGGGATATCATATAGCTACGGTTCGTAGATAGTATAATGGTTATTATTTCTTAATTCTTCTTTAGGGGGGGCGAGGAGCTTAAGGCTCATCGCTACACTAGTGCCGCGGCGACACGTGACGGCAACTTGCCGTATGTAACGGCAACTTGCCTATATTCCCAACATATATAGGAATTATATATTGCATTTTTATAAGATAGTTAATAACTACTATAACATTTATAAATCTATTACTATTAGGTAAGTTAACCATAAAGTTAATTAAGATATCTCGCTATCTTTATATTAGAATTAGTAACGGTTAAAGTACTCCTTACTTCTTTATATAAGAGGTCTTCCTATATATATATATTTTATATACTTAAACGTATTTTTATATATAGTTATATATTATAGGCCAGTAATATACTTATTAGATAATCTTATAAGTCTTTATATAGCTAGGGTGCCCTATTATAGGGGAATTATATACAAATTTAAGTATCTTAAATTATAATAGTTTGGAATTTAGGACTACTATCTTTTATTAATAGTATACTCAATTATTACGGATTTTATATTTAGCGAGTGTAATATCCTTATATTACCGTTTCCCTATTTAAATTACTTTTATTATATCTACTATTTAGGGGTTATTCTTATATTTATGCTCTATTAATTTATTAATTTCTAATTTATTTCTATTAAGCTCCGTATCTAAAAATATAGGGTATAGTCTCTTAAAGTGTTTAGGGGGCAGTGGAATTTATAATTAATTTATAATCTATTTATTAGAGGCGTTTATAAGTAAATCCTATAATTATTATATTAATAAGTTAGGCTTCTAATTAAGTTTGCTAGGTTAGTATATAATCTTAAAGTTAAATTATAAAAGGTATTCGGCCTAATAAATTTAGCGTTATATTAATTACTTTATAGTTATAAAGTACTATAGGTTTTTATAGCCCGTTAATACGCGTATTAGAAAGAAGAATCCTTTAAGTTTTAGACGCTATTGTTTAAAGCATTTAATAATTATAAGTAGTTCCTTATTATATATCTTATAGTTTAATTTAGTAGGGGTAAGTTTCTAAAAGAGAAAGGCTACTAGGCGTAGCTTGCCGTTCTTATTATATTGCCATAATACTCTTCTTAGTATATAATTAGACGAGTTTGTTTTAATAATATATTAAAGGTCCAGATTAAAGTAGGTAAGAATTAAAGTAGGTAAGAATTAAAGTAGGTAAGAATTAAAGTAGGTAAGAATTAAAGTAGGTAAGAATTAAAGTAGTTATAAAATAATATTTTAGGTCGTTAAAAGCTTATTTATATTTAGTAGTTTATTTAAATCTTATATTCTTCCTTATTAAGTTTACTAATAGCTAAATAATTTTTAAGAAGTGATTAATAAATCGATAATAGAAATTTACGAATTTTAGAAATTTTTAGAAATTTTATATACTACTAGGACTTTCCTAGTTTATAATTATAGCAATTTTTTTAAGGTCTATTTTAATTCCGTTATAGGATATAATTAGGCCTAAGTACGTAACTTTAGATACGTAGAACTTATATTTCTTAATATTGTATTATAAGCCCACGTCTTATAAACGTTTAAAGACTATTTAGATATACTTCTAATACTTAAAAAGTAAAGATAAATAAATAAAGATATTATTAATATACGCGGTAATAAATATATTAAGGAATTTATAAAGTATATTATTAATATATTACTAAAACGTACTAGGACCGTTCTTTATACTAAATAGTATTACTAAGTATTTAAAAAGTCACTATTAATTCGGAAAGCTATATACTTCTTATCTCCTTTATAAACACGGATTTAATTAAAGGCAGCGACTATATTAAGCTTTATAAAGTATTATACTTTTACTAAACAGTTAAGTATTTCTTAAAGCAGAGGAATTAGATATTAGTTTTAAATTATAATTGCATTTAGGGCTTAATAATTAATATAGAACCTTAAGCCTCCTTTAGGTTTCTTAATAAATAGTATAGGTAAGGTAAATAGTAATTAACTAGGGCAAACAAATCCTTTCTCTAGGTGCTCTTTAAGGTATTATCGCATTATAAGCAGCTCTTTTTATGATATACCGTATAATAGGCCAAACTTTAGCATTATATTAGGTTTAAATTCTATCTTAAAATTATACTTATCTTAATATAGGGGTAGTTAGTCTATAAATCGTTTCTTAAATATATTAATTAGATTATAATATTCTTTAGGTATAAGAGGTTAGGGGTTAATATATTACTTTAGTTTTAATACCTTCTTAATGTCTTCTAGTGTTATAGTAAAGATCTTATAGTTTTGTTTTCTTGCTAATAAATAAAAGGGTATAGCTTATATTATATAAATTTTAAGGGGTTTTTGTTGGTTACACAAGGTAATATTACGTAGCTACGGTTCGTAAATAGTATAATAGTTGTTTGTTTTAATATTCTTTTTCTTAGGAATAAGGGAGGGCGAGGAGCCTAGGGCTCCTCGCCACGCTAGTGCCGCGGCGGCACGTGACGATCGCTTGCCTTATTCCCAACACTAGCAACTTTTCTTTTGTGGTTGCTATCTATATATAAATACTGCTTAACTAGCGTAATAAATATAGACCCTCCTTACTTACTATTGCTATTGTAATATAAGTCTTACTGTTCTAAAATTTGCCTTTTAGTACGTGGCGCTTTCTTACTTAGGAGTTATAGGTGGATATTATGTTAGGGCCGCCAAGGCGCTAGTTGTAAGCGAGCTAATAGCGATTTTCCATCCTGGGGATGGAAAATCCTGATTAGCTGGTTGGAATTAGGGTCCGTAGGACGCCGTAGGTAGCGTACCCTAGTACCGTTATCTACCTTACTGAGCTCTATAAGAAGCTTCTGGCAATTTTTCTTTTATAGATGTGGCGCTGCAGAAAGGTAGTAAGGTGTTAGTTTAGCTGCAGGCAAAGCAGTAAAAGTTAAAGATTAGCTGTAGGCGGGAGTAGTAAAATATCGGTAAGCTGCGGGCAGGGTAGTAGCGGTTAAATTGGAATTAGCTGCAAGTATAGTAGTGGTCTGTCTGGGTAGTAGTATGGTACTAGCGGCGGTAGTAATAGTGGTTAAGTATAGAGCTTGTCTACTAGTTAGTTGGTTAATTGTAGGCGTATATATATAATTATTTAGTTAGTAGATCGCAGGCGTATAGGTATAATTATTTGGTTAGTAGATTACAGGCGTATAGACATAATCATTCGGTCAGTAAATCGTAGGCGTATAGGTATAATTATTTGGTTGGTAGATCGCAGGCGTATTGGCGCAATAGTTGTTAGATTTAGGTAGCAGTACGGTGCGAGCGTCGGGTGGTTCCATAATAAGTCCGTTTGTTTAACCTACTCCTTTATTATATCGTCCGTAGGGTACTTAATTGCGGCTAAAGTTTCGGTTGTGGTTTCGGCCTTAATCTTAATTGTAGTAGTAGCGATCCGTATAGAAGGTAGTATATACTCTTTAACTAGGGTGTTCCTTCTCCTATATAACGATTAAAGACTATAAAGGAATTCCCTGGCAAGCTATAAACAACTTATTGTCTATATAGATCTCTGCAATTATAGCCACCTTTTTACTATATTTAGGTCTTTGCCTAGGTCCTTGCTCCACACTATACACGGCTAGCTTAGGTGGTGTATGTATATATAGCTGCTGCGGTTACTACGGAGGTTCTTGCGGTGGTTCTTGCGGAGATTATTGCGGAGATTGCTGCGGAGGTTGCTGCAGAGGTTACTGCGGAGGTTCTTGCGGTGGTTCTTGCGGTGGTTATTATGGAGATTGCTGCGGAGGTTCTTGCAGAGGTTACTACGGAGGTTCTTGTAGTGGTTCTTACGGAGCTTGCTACTGGTGGGTTAGGATATTGTTTATAGATCTAGCTTATTATACTGGTTGTTTAGGTATAATAAGGGTTAGAGGAAACGTTTTAGTGCTTAAGTGGGACGGAGCTTAAGGCACGGGTTAGGATATAGTAGCTTAAGGAACTTAAGGTATTTAATAGCCTAAGGTTGTCTGTGGTGTTGCTTATTGCTATCCGTTATTAGGATTCCCTTAAGAGTTAGACTTCTTTATAGCGCGTATTTAGTGCTTAATTTTAATCTCTTATAGAGTCCATTTGTGCTCTTCTTCTGCGTTAAGGACTTACTTCTAAATATTGTCTCTAATAGCACCCCTATCTATAGGGATAAATACTCCTTTCTTCTAAAGGAAGTCTCAAAAATCCTAAACAATATTAATATTGCTAAGTGCCTAGGTGTTAGCGGTCCATCCTACGAAATCCTCCCTAAAATATTCCCATAGCTGTACGTTGGCGTAGTATCTACTTTAGTAGAATATAATACGGTATAGGAGAAAGCCGTTAACTTGTTTTACGGTATAAGTTATTATATTAATAGTAAATTCGTCCCAATCTTTATTAATGAGTTTCGCGTATATAGCTACCCCTGGTGGTAGGGAGTCTCTCTAGTTATTTAGAATAGCCATGTTTTCGGAGAAAGGGAAGTATTATTAGTATAGGGATTGTCGTTTAGTACGCGTTCGTCGTTTAGTACGCGTTTGGACGTGTATTTGCGATTATAGGGCTTAGGACCAGTTCTAGCCTTAAATCGCGAAGACTTATAAAGTATGTTATTCTGCGTAATAGACTTAAGAATCCATAATTTTAGAAAGGCTTAGGACTAGTTCTAGCCTTTAGATCCTTAGATTTGTGGAAGAGTTCTATTTAAGGTTTAGGACCAGTTCTGACCTTAAAAGACAGCTTTCTCTAGCACGAGTAGCATTGGTATAGTGGCTTATCTCTTCTTAGTGGAATACCTAGCCGTTCTATAGTATAATAGTGAAGTTAACTACTAATTAGTGTTGGTTATATAAGGTAATATTACGTAGCTACGGTTTGTAGATAGTATAATGGTTATTTGTTTTAATATTCTTCTTCTTAGGAATAAGGGAGGGCGAGGAGCCTAAGGCTCCTCGCCACGCTAGTGCCGCGGCGGCATGTGACGATCGCTTGCCTCATTCCCGACAGTTTTAATATATTATCTTCGCATTCTTTACCGTAATTAGTAGTTATAACTTTATTATATTAGTTTAAGGTTTATAATAAGGGCAATTTATATTATATTATATTTAAATAGTTATATGTATATTTATAGGGCAAGTAGTATTTTAAGTAATAACTTTAGCAGTAGGTTATACGGAATTTTAGTATTTCTTTAACCCAGCTAATTAAAGGGTTATATTATTTTAGCTATTTATATCTAAGTATTACCTTATAATATTTTAAGGGTGTTATAAATAGGGAAATGTATTTAAGGTATTTACCTAATTATATCTTTATAATAGTATAGTACGTTAGTTCGCCGTGTATTAAAGCCTTATAGGCCTTAGGGCTTATTAAGTTTCTTTAAATTTAAGCGTTAAGTTTTTGTGTAGTTTATATTAATAAAGCTTATACTAGTAGCTCCGCTATTTATAAGGATTTATACTTCCTTTTATTTTTTAAGTATTTAAATTTCGCCAAGTATATTAAGGGAGTTATATTATATATTAGCGCTAGAAGAGCCTAGATACTTATACTCTTCTACTTTTTATCCTAAGGCGCGACCTAGCCCTAGGATAATTCGTTTTCCGAATTAACTAAAGGTAAGATACTTTATAGTAACTAAGTGTAATTTATAAAATAAGTATAATTTAAGGACTAAGAGGAACTACGGCAGACCTTTTTAAAGGGGTAAGTTTGGCAATTCCTTTAAATATATCCCTTTTTATTATATCTAAAGCATTCTCCATTTATGGCTTATATTCTTTATTTATTAGTTCCTAAAGGTATATAGGATTAAGTAGCGTTAAGGTCTATAGGGTTATATATAGGGCTTTTAGGTTTTAGAGATAGGTCGCGCTTTAGGGTATATGCCGGTTTTATAGAGCTTTAGATGTAAGATATAGTTAGCTTTAAAAAACAAGTCTATTTATTATATTAAAGGTTCTTATTAATTTGTTAATATATTATAGTAAATTTAGGTAAGTTCTTTAGCAGTTCTCTACCTACTAACTATACTCTAATTTTATCTATAATAGCTTAATAGAGAGCAGTAACTCTAGCGGCTTTATTCTAATCTAGTTTACTAATAAGGCCTAAAAATTCTAAAAAGAAACTAGTAAAGTCTCGGTTCTATTATTATACATTTTTAAGTTTAGTAATAGCTATATATTTACGGCTGGCGTTATTATATATTTATTCTAGTAAAGAGATAAAGATTTTAAAGTTAATAAAGGTGCCGTTACGGAAGAATGGGTCTATAGTTTATATAGTATCTTTACTTAAATAAGACATTTTATAGCTAATTTTACTAGCTTTAGTAGGGTATTAGTTATAGTTTATTAAAAGTTTAAGGCGGAGCTTAGTTATAAAAGGTTGTAGGTTATTTTAATTTCTATTAAATATTAGAGGATTAGGAAGCTTTTTAAATTTTATAATAGGTATTAAATTTATTATAGACATGGGCTAAGCTACTATTGCTAGTTTGGGGTTCGTGTTTAACGGGTTAGGCTTAGGTATAGTTACTTTAATCTTATTTATAGAGGGTGTTAGTACTAGGGTCTCTAACGTAAGTACTTTAGCGTTATAGAGTTCTTTACGTATTACTTTAATTAATTGCTAATGCTAAGCTTCTAGTATAGCTTATTACTAGGCCAAGGCATCTATAAGAGACTGTTATATTATAGTCATTTATTTCCTAACTAGGGCTATAATAGTTAACGTGGCGGATTTAAGTTCGTTTGCCATTTTAAGGGTATTAGTATTAACGCAATATAATATAAGGGCGTAAAGAGACTTTAGGGAAGATTTAAAGGAATAATATAAATTCTATCTAAATCTAAGGGTATATAGCTCTCGCTAAGAACAAGACATTGCGTAAAGAAGAGAAGGGAATAACGAGAGAATTATGTAATTAAATAGTCAGGGGTCTTGGTGGTCGATGCTTGCGCACGTGCGCACGCGGTCTTCGGCGGTCTTCGGTAGAATTTAATAAAAGCGTTGGAATTTATCTGTCAAGCGTTTCACCGAGACATTCCTACTATAACTAGGCTAGTCCCGTTACACCGCTTTAGTAAGCGCCCGTTTTTAATCCTATATTATAAGAATATTAATATAAAAGAAGTGGCCTAACTATATATTTATTACGTCTACCAAATCTATAGACTACCAAATACTATTATATCCAATTATAGGCCATAATTTATATTAGCTTTCTAGAATAAGTTTACCTAAATTTTAGGTATTAAGCTAAAGATTTTTATAGCATACTACCCCTAAACAAATAGTTAGACGGAAATTGTAAATTAATACTTAGATTAAAGACTTCGGCCCTTTATTAACTACTTCTAAGATAACTAGGCTAAACTACTACCCCTAATAGACTATACCTAAGCAACCTTACCCTATAACTCTATAGGATTTGCCCCTATTTAACTAGAAATAGGTTACTTACCTTATATAGGCTTTAACTAGGAAAGACTAGAAGAACGCTAAACTGTATATAAAAACTATCTTACAAGAAAGCACAGCAGTATATTAAGCGCTTAAAAGAAGCCTAGATAGTAGCCTATATAAATTTAAAAAAGGCCTAGAAATTAATATAATAATAGGCGAATAAATATAGGTGAGAGCCTAACTTTACTGTAGGAGATATAGTCTAGGTTATAATAAAGAACTAGAAGATAGAACGACCTAGCTATAAGCGAGACTATTAGATAGTAGGACTATATAAGGTTCTTAAAAAGATAGGCAACTTATATAGAGTAAAGCTCCTAAATTTAATTAAAGTTTACTTTATTTTCTCTCCGGATAAACTATAAAAAGCTATAAATAACCTATTACCTAAATAAAAGAATAAACCTCCCCTGCTAATCTAAGTTAATAGCGACAATAAATAGGAAATTAAAGAAATACTAGCTTATAAGCTTGTAAGGGGAACGTTAAAATATCGTGTTAGTTAGAAAGGGTATAACCTAGACCTCACTTAGTACTCTATATAGAACTTTATAGGTAGTCCCTATAAACTTTAAAAGTTTTATAGTTGTTACCCTAATAAACCTAGACCCCTAAAGTACCTTAATAAGTAAATAGAGTGCTAGAATAGCGAAGATAATAAGCTGCCTATTAAGTATAAAGATAAGAATACCCTATAGATATAATACGGACGTATAAAGCCT
>Ga0307515_10019318_pt1 | contig 12280 bp, 10 predicted proteins | sample 17_EM_MG_FD_194513 | JGI IMG/M metagenome (GOLD analysis project Ga0307515, IMG submission 194513) | Populus trichocarpa ectomycorrhiza microbial communities from riparian zone in the Pacific Northwest, United States - 17_EM | ecosystem: Host-associated > Plants > Roots > Unclassified | place...
GTACATGCCGGTGGCGACGTCCTTGAGGGCGATCCGGTCCGCGGCCTCGCTGCTCGTCACGCCGGCGGCGCGCTCCCGGATCCCGTCCAGGGCGGTGACCTGGTACGGCAACTTGCCGCCGTACCAGTCGCTGTAGAGGGTGTCCGCCAGCGGCCCGACGACGGCGACCTTTTGCGCGGTGGCCAGCGGCAGCGCCTGCTTCGCGTTCTTGAGCAGGACCATCGCCTTGTCGGCGGTCTCCCGGGCCAACTGCCGATGCGCCGGGCTGTCGATGACGCTCGGGCTGATATCCGCGTACGGGCCGCCGTCCGGATCGAACTCGCCCAGCCGGAAGCGAATGCTGAGCGCATGCCCGGCCGCCGCGTCGACGTCGGCCTCGGTGAGCAGGCCCTGCGCGAGCGCCTGCTTGATCGCGGTCACGGTGGGCGTGCCGTTGCCGTCATCCACAGTGAAGCTGTCCAGGCCGGCCTTGATCACCGCCGCATTCGCCTCGGCCTGCGTCGCAAAGTACTGCTGCGAGCCGGTCAGGTTGTACGGGGCGTACGCATCGCTGACGTTGAACAGCGGCTTGTCTGTCCACGACCGCACCAGGCCGCCGAGGTCCGGGTCCACGGTGGCCGGCCGGCCGTTGATCAGGTTGTAGGAGGCCATCATGCCGGTCGCGGCGTCCGCCTCGATCGCGGGCTTGAAGGCCTGCCGGTCGTACTCGTTGAGCACCCGCTGCGGCACATTCGACGAGGTCACATCGCGCCGGGTCTCGTTGTTGTAGGCCAGGTAGTGCTTCAACGTCGGCGCGGTCTTCAAATGGTCGGGGTCAGCGCCCTGCAACCCCCGCCCGTACGCGGTGGAGATCGCGCCGGTCAGCAACGGATCCTCGGAGTAGCCCTCCTCGTTGCGCCCCCAGCGCGGATCACGCAGCAGATTCACCACCGGCGCCCACAGGTTCAGGCCCCAAACCCGCGGATTCAGCGCGTTGTAGCCGCGCGCCTCGTCGCCGACCACCGAGCCGACCCGGGTCAGCAGCGCCGGGTCCCAGGTGCTGGCAAGGCCAACCGCCTGCGGAAACGCCGTGCCGTTCGCGGTCACCACGGCGCCGCCGGCATCGATGTTGTTCGACCAGGCCACGCCGTGCAGCGCCTCGGTGCCGGCCTTGAACAGGTTGAGCCCGAGCCGCGGAATGGCCGGCTGATACTGGTGCAGCAGCGAGATTTTCTCGTCCAGGGTGAGCCGACCGACAAGGTCATCGATGCGGGCGTCCAGGGCGAGATGCGGATCCCGGAACGGGTAGGTGGGCTCGGCAAGTGCCGCACCGGGCACGGCCGGCAAACTGATCAACGCGAGCGCGACCACGGCGAGCGCGCGCCGGAGGTATCTGTTTCGCATGACGTTTCTCCTGGTCGGGTATCGGCGCCACAATGGCGCCCGCAGGCCGTCGAACGCAGCATTAATCGACCATCCGGACGAATTCCCCGGACAGTGTGGACACCGGCATATGGGCTGGCCAGCGGCCACGGTGGCCGCCGGCTAGCGAGAACGACACATCAGTCGAAGCGCTTCGACAGGCAATGATCTCTATCGCTGCGGAATGGGTGGATGGTTGCCAACCATAGATGCCCCGCGATGCGAAGGCAACGCCTGCCAGAAATCTGCCGGTAACAGTGCGCCGGGCCGCCGGGCCGGGCCCTGCGGATCAGCGGCTGCGCGGGGTTACCAGGCCGGATTCGTAGGCGAGGACCACGAGTTGGGCGCGATCTCGGGCCTGGAGCTTGACCATGGCCCGGTTGATGTGGGTCTTGGCGGTCAGTGGGCTGATCACCAGGCGCGCGGCGATCTGGTCGTTGGACAGGCCCTGCGCGACCAGGGCGACGGTCTCGCGTTCCCGGTTGGTCAGCCCCTTCAACTCCGCGGCGGCGCCGGCGGGGAACGGCTCGGTGACATACCGGGCGATCAGCTTGCGGGTGATCGACGGCGCGAGCAGGGCGTCGCCGCGAGCGGCGACCCGAACGGCGTGCAGGAAGTCTTCCGGCACGATGTCCTTGACGAGGAAGCCGGCGGCACCGGCGCGCAGCGCGTTGAAGACGTATTCGTCCAGGCCGTAGTTGGTCAGGATGACCACGTGCACCCCGGCCAGGTCCGGGTCCGCGGCGATCCGCCGGGTCGCCTCGATGCCGTCCATGACCGGCATCTGGATGTCGATGAGCGCGATGTCCGGCAGGTGCTCCCTGGCGAGAGCCAAGCCCTCCGCCCCGTTGGCGGCCTCGGCCACCACCTCGATGTCGTCCTCGATGTCGAGCAGCGCGCGGAAGCCGCTGCGCAGGAGCGGCTGGTCGTCGACCAGCAGGACCCGGATCATGACGACCGGCCCACCGGGAGCTCGGCTTGGACGGTGAAGCCGCCCTCGCCACGCGGTTCCGCGCGCAGGCAGCCGCCGAGGGCGGTGACCCGTTCGCGCATCCCGAGCAGCCCCACGCCGGGCACCGGGACGGTGTCCGGTGTGGCCTTGCCATCGTCATCGACCCGGATGGCGAGGGCGTCCGGACGGTAGTCGATCCGGACCGACGCCGTAGCGGCGGCGGCATGCCGGGCAATGTTGGTGAGCGACTCCTGAACGATCCGGTACGCGGTCCGGTCCACCGCGGCCGGCACGTCGTGACGTTGCCCCTCGATCGTCAACGTCGTGTCCAGGCCGGCCGCACGGGCCCGTTCCACCAGGTCCGGGAGATGGTCGAGCCCATGCGGCGGGCTCCTGCCGTCGTCGCGCAGCGCCTCCAGGGTCGCCCGCAGTTCCCGGGTCGCCTCACGACCGGCCTCCCGGATCGCCAGCAGGGACTCCGGCACCTGCTCACCACGCTTCTGGGCCAGGTGGACGGCGACCTCGGCCTGCACCTTGATGATCGAGATCTGGTGGGTGAGCGTGTCGTGCAACTCCCGCGCGATATGCAGCCGTTCCTCGTCGGCGCGGCGCCGCGCGGTCTCCTCCCGGGTGCGCTCGGCTTCGTCCGCCCGCCGCTCGGCCTGCCGCAACGCCTCGCCCGCGGCACCGGCGGCGATCAGCCAGGCCACCTCGAGGGCGCCGCGGGCCCGGGCGAACGCCTCGCCCAGGGGCCAGTCGTGCGGCGAGGCGAGGGCCGCGAGCGGGAGGACGGCCAGCATGGTCACGGACACCGCCACGGTGATGATGCGGTGCCCCGCGCGCACGGCGGCGTAAACCGCGAACAGGTACGCGACGGCAGCCACGTCGAAACCGACTGCCTGGTACCCCACCGCGAACAGCCCGGTGACGACCAGGACGGCGACCGGAGCCCGGCGGCGCGCGGCCAGCGCCAGGCCACCGGCCGCCAACAGCACGTAGCCGAGGAGGTCGAGATCCGTGCCAGGCTGCTGCCCGGACAGCCCGGCGACCAGCAGCGTCGCCGCCACGCCGACGGCGATCACCCAGTCCCAGACACCGGACCGTCCTGTGCTCATGCGCGCACCCTAGCCCGCTGCCGCGGTGAGCGAGTCCTGCTCGCGGATGAGCGAATGACTACCGCGCACGCAGTACTTTCGCGCAACTTGCTGCGTCTGCGGCAGCCGGGCACACCCCCGGCGGCAGCGCGAAGTGCATCCCCCTGCAGGACGACCGGCGGTGCGCCCGGCGACATGCTCAGGTGACATCCACGACGTACGAATACGGAGAGGGCCATGAGCTCATCAGGAACCTTAAAATCAGTCAAACTGGTGCTTGCCGGCGCCGCAGCCGCCCTGCTCGGGGGCTTCGGGCTGGCCGCACCGGCGGTCGCACACGTCTCCGCCCAGCCGGCTGCCGCCGCTGTCTACGGCATGAGCGCCGGGCGCCTCTGGGCAACCGTGGCCGGCGTGCTGGGACTGACCGGCGTGATCATCGGCTGGCTGGCCCTGGCCCGCCCCACCAGCCGGCTCGGCACCGGCAAGGGCCGGCTCGGAGCAACGACGGCCCTGACGGCGGCGCTGATCAGCATGGCACTCGGCGGGCTGGTCGTGGCCACCTCCGAAGGCGGCGTCGGCACCGGCAACGGACGAGGCGGAGGCTACGTGGCCCTGGTGGTGGGACTGATCGGGATAACCCTCGGCGGACTGGCCCTGACCCGCTCCCGCCGCACCGACTAGGCTCCCTTCGGCGCACCGAGAGGAAACTGCATGGGCACACCGTCGGCCGACGTCGAGCAGTACCTGCTCGACCTGCAGCACCCTCTCAAGGCGGGCGTACTGCAGCTCAGAGCCGCGATCCTGGCCTCCGACCTGGCCATCAGCGAGCACGTGAAGTGGAACGCGCCGAGCTTCTGCTACGGCGGACAGGACCGGGTCACGTTCCGCCTTCAACCTCGTGGAAAGCTGCAGCTGATTTTCCACCGAGGAGCGAAGGTCCGCGCGGACACCGCCGGCTTCGTCTTCGAGGATCCCTCCGGGTTGATGACGTGGCTGGCGCCCGATCGCGCCGTCATCGACTTCCCCGACCTCGACGCCGTCGCCACGCACCGGGCTCAGGTCATCGCGCTGGTCGACCGCTGGGTGCTGGCCTGACGCCGGCACAGAGGTCGTCGTGGTCGGCGAGCGACGTAACTCATAGGACACGGCGGGCCGGCGGGACTACGATTCCCGCAGTGTCACGTTCAGCGTGCTCCGGGGTCGGTGTAATTCCGAACCGGCGGTGACAGTCCGCGACCCGACCGCAGCCAGCGGCCGGTTGACCCGGTGAAATTCCGGGACCGACGGTGAAAGTCCGGATGGGAGGCAGCGCGCGGACGGTACTGCTTTCGCGTGCGCGGTCCTCCCCGGCGTGCACCTCTGTCCCCGGAGGTGCAGCCCAATGCACTGGCTCGATCAGTTGCTGACCGCGTTCTACGACGCCAAGTGGCAGGTCACCGAGACCCAGGCCATCTACTACCGCGAGATCGTCGGCAACGCCTTCGGGCTCGGCTCGGCGCTGTTCGGCCTGCGCCGCAACGCCTGGGCCTGGCCGGTGGGCATCGTCGGCAACGTCCTGCTGTTCACCGTGTTCCTGGGCCAGGCCCTCGGCAACGACCAGGGCACCCCGCTGTACGGCCAGGCGTCCCGGCAGGTCTTCTTCATCGTCACGAGCATCTACGGCTGGTGGCGCTGGCGGGAGAACAGGCACTCGGCGGGCGGCGCCGCGGTCGTACCGCAGTGGGCGACGAACCGGCAGCGGGCCCTGTTCATCCCGGCGGCCCTGGCCGCCGTCGTGCTGTGCTTCTATGTCTTCCGCGCGGTCGGCGCGGGCTTCCCGGTGCCCTGGTGGTACTACCTGGCGGACTCCTGGATCTTCGTCGGCTCGATCCTGGCGACCTACGCGATGGCCCGCGGCTGGGTCGACTTCTGGCTGTGCTGGATCGTGGTCGACCTGGTCGGGGTGCCGGAGTTGCTGCACTTCGGCTACTACCCGTCGGCGATCCTGTACGCGGTCTACGCCGGCTTCGTGATCTGGGGCTTCCTGGTGTGGCTGCGCATCTCCCGCACGGCGCAACCGCAGCGCGTGGACTCTCCGGCGCCGGTCCCCGTTTCGACTACCTAGGCACGGCCCCGCCTATCCGATCAACAGGCGTGCACGGACCGTCGCGGTTGAATGGGTATTCTGGGCGGCACAGGGGGCGTGAAGGAGCGGAATGTCGGAGCGTTCGGTTACGGCCGCCACGAGGGCCGTAGGAGACGTCCCCCAGGATCAGATTCGCCTGCTGACCAAGGTCGCCCGGATGTACCACGAGCGTGGCCTGCGGCAACCGCAGATCGCCGAGCAGTTGCACATCTCCCAGCCGCGGGTGTCGCGGCTGCTGCGCCGGGCCGTCGATCTCGGGATCGTCCGCACCACGGTGGTGAGCCCGCGCGGCGTCCACGCCGAGCTTGAAGAGCGGATCGAGCAGGCGTACGGCCTGGCCGAGGTGGTCATCGCCGACACCGACGAGCAGGCCGACGAGGTGCAGGTCCAGCGTGCGCTCGGTTCCGCCGCCGCCGTCTATCTCGAGACGACGCTGATGGGCAAGGAGCGGATCGGGGTGTCCTCCTGGAGTTCGGCGCTGCTCGCCACCGTGGAGGCCATGCATCCGCGGTCGACGCCCGTGGCCGACCAGGTGGTGCAGATGCTGGGCGGCCTGGGCAACCTCAACGCGCAGACGCAGGCGACCCGCATCACGGGCGGGCTGGCGCAACTGACCGGCGCCGCCGCGGTCTTCCTCCCGGCGCCCGGCGTGCTCGCGTCGGGCGACATGCGGGAGATGTTTCTGACCGATCCGAACGTCCGGCCGGTGCTGCAGGCCTGCGATCGCCTCACCATGGCGTTGGTCGGCATTGGCAGCGTCGAGCCGTCCCCGCTGCTGCGGGAGAGCGGCAACGCGTTCGCGGAGGCCGAACTGCCGGCGTTGTCGAGGGCGGGCGCCGTCGGCGATGTGTGTCTCAGATTCTTCGACGAGCACGGCACGCCCGTCGCGTCCGGGCTTGACCAGCGGGTTCTCGGCATTTCCGAGGAGGCGCTGCGGCAGGTACCGCGCCGGGTGGGCGTGGCCGGCGGCCCGCGCAAGTACACCGCCATCCGCGCGGCGCTGCGCGGCGGATGGGTCAACGTCCTCGTCACCGACCTGCAGATCGCCAACCGGCTGCTGGAGCCCGGCGCGGTCTGAGGCCCGCCGCACGGCGTCCGGATAACCCTGCGAAACAGGATTGACACACTTCGCGCGCCCACCTAGCGTATGTCTAATCGAGCCTGAATATATAACGCCACCGAAGGCGGCCGCACCAACCTGGGAGCCGAGGAATAATCATGCTCACCGCAGATCCCACGCAGGCCGAGCGCTATCGCGAACTCCGTGCACGGGTGGCCGGCAGCGGCATCGCCGAAAGGGCCGCGACGCTGCACCAGCTCGGCCGCGACGTCCGGCGGGAGGATCTGGCCATGATCCAGCGGGCCGGCCTCGGGCACATCGGCAGTGACTTCTCGGTGACCGACATCCTGGTCACCCTCTACGGCGCGGTGCTGTCCATCGATCCGACCAATCCGCAGGCCGCCGACCGCGACCGGCTCATCCTCAGCAAGGGCCACTCCGCCGGCGCGTTGTACGCCGTCCTGGCCCAGTGCGGGTTCTTCCCGAGGGCCGAGCTCGCCACGTTCGCGGCACCCCTGTCGGCGCTCAACGGCCACCCGAACCGGACCAAGGTCCCCGGGGTGGAGACCAACACCGGTCCGCTCGGCCATGGCTTCCCGGTCGGCGTCGGTGTAGCCCTGGCCGCGAAGCTACGAGGCTCGGGCAGCCGCACCTTCGTCGTGCTCGGCGACGGCGAGTTGCAGGAGGGCAGCAACTGGGAGGCCGCGATGACCGCGAGCCACTACAACCTGTGCGACCTCACCGCGGTGGTCGACCGCAACCGACTCCAGCAGGGAGCCCGCACGGAGGAGACCAAGCGGCTGGAGCCGCTCGCGGACAAGTGGACAAGCTTCGGCTGGGACGTACGGCAGGTGGACGGTCACGATCACGCCGCCCTGCTGACCGCCTTCGAACCGTCGAGGACCGGCCGGCCCGTGTGCGTCATCGCCAACACCACGAAGGGCAAGGGCGTGTCATTCATGGAAGATCGCGTCGAGTGGCACCACAAGGTGCCCAGCGCCGAGCAGGCCGCCGCGGCGTTCGAGGAACTGGCCCGATGACCGGCACCATCGTCGACCGGGTCACGACCCACGACTGCCGGCAGGCGTTCGCCGCGGAACTCACCGCGCTGGCCCGCGCCGACGAACGCATCGTCGCCGTGTGCAACGACTCCGTCGGATCGAGCAACCTGGTCCAGTTCCGCGAGGAGTTCCCGGACCGGCTCATCAACGTCGGCATCGCGGAGCAGGATCTCGTCGGCGTCGCCGCCGGCCTCGCCAACGGTGGCTTCATCCCCATCGTCAGCGCCGCCGCGCCGTTCCTGACCGGGCGGGCGCTGGAGCAGATCAAGGCCGACGTCGCGTACAGCAACACCCATGTCGTGCTCTGCGGGCAGAGCCCGGGCCTGGCGTACGGCGAGCTCGGCCCCACCCACCACTCCATCGAAGATCTCTCCTGGATGCGGGCCGTCGCCGACCTGCCGGTCATCGTGCCGGCCGATCCGGCCGAGACCCGATCGGCCCTGCGCTGGGCCGTCGGCACCGACGGGCCGAGCTACCTGCGCATCGGCCGGTACCCGGTACCCGCGGTCAACCCCGACGACATCACCTTCGAGCCGGGACGGTCCATCCAGTTGGCCGACGGGGACGACGTCACGGTGATCGCCGCCGGGACGCTGGTGTCCCGGGCGCTCGTCGCGGCGGCTCGGCTGCGTACGGAAGGCATCGGCCTGCGGGTCATCAACATGGCCTCCATCGAGCCGCTCGACACCCGGGCCGTCCTGCGCGCCGCGGAACAGACCCGGGGCGTCGTCACCGCTGAGGAAGCCACCGTCACCGGCGGGCTGGGCGCCGCGGTGGCCACGCTGCTCGCCCAGCGGCGGCCCGTACCCATGCGCATCCTCGGCGTGCCGCACGCGTTCGCACCGACCGGCAGCACGACGTTCCTGCTCGACCACTTCGGACTGACCGCCGACGGCATCGCGGCGGCCGCGCGTGAGCTGGCCGGCGATGGCCCGCGCTGAGTTGATCCTCGCCGTCGACCAGGGCACCAGCGGATCCAAGGCGATCCTGGTCGGCGGGGCGGGCGAGGTGGTGGCCCGCGGCTCGCACCCGATCGGGCGCACCCACCCCGCGCCGGGATGGGTCGAGCAGTCCGCCGACGAGGTGTGGACCAGCGTGGTCGCGGCCGTGGACACGTGCCTCGCCGGGCGGGATCCGTACGCGATAGCCGCGATCGGCCTCAGCAATCAGCGCGAGTCCCTGCTGCTCTGGGACCGAGCCACCGGCGAGGCCGTCTCCCCCGTGCTGAGCTGGCAGGACCAACGCACCGCGGCGCGGTGCGCGCAGCTCACCGCAGAGGGATACGCGGGGCTGGTCCGGGACCGCAGCGGTCTGCCCCTGGATCCGATGTTCTCCGCGGCCAAGGGGGAATGGCTGCTCGACCACGCCGACCCCGACCGCAAGCGGGCCCGCAACGGCGAACTCTGCCTCGGCACCATCGACTCGTGGCTGCTGAGCCGGCTCGGCGGCGAACACCTGATGGAGATGGGCAACGCCGCCCGGACCCAGCTGTTCAATATCCGCGCCCAGGGCTGGGACGCCGACCTGCTGGAGCTGTTCGGGATCCCGGAGCAGCTGCTGCCCCGGGTCGTGCCGTCGACCGGACCGTTTCCGGCCGCCGCGGGCCTGGCCCCGCTGCCCGACGGCGTGCCCATCACGGCCGTTCTCGCCGACTCGCACGCGGCGCTCTTCGCCCACGGCAGGGCCGGCACGGGTCACGTCAAAGCCACGTACGGGACCGGCTCGTCCGTGATGGGGCTCTGCGCGAGCGATGTCGACGTCGGCGCGGGGCTGTGCCTGACCGTCGCCTGGGCCACCGACTCCGTCTCCTACGCCGTCGAGGGCAACATCCGCTCCAGCGGCAGCACCCTGGGCTGGCTCGCCGACCTCGTCGGCCGCACGCCGGGAGAGCTCACCGCGCTCGCCGCCACCGCGAGCAGCGACGGCATCCACCTGGTCCCGGCCTTCACCGGCCTGGGCGCGCCCTGGTGGGACGCCGACGCCAAGGCGACGCTGACCGGGATGACCTTCGGCAGCACCGTGGCCCACCTCGCCCGCGCGGCCCTGGAGTCGGTCGCGTTCCAGGTGGAGGACGTGGTCGCCGCCGTCGACGCGGCGGCTGGCCGGGTCGACACGTTGCTCGCCGACGGCGGCGCGTCGGAGAACGCCGACCTGATGCAGTTGCAGGCCGACCTCAGCGGCCGCACGGTCCGGCGCTCCCTCGTGCCCGACCTGTCGGCGCTGGGCGCGGCACTCCTCGCCGGCCAAGCGATCGGACGCTGGACGACCGACGAACTGACCGCCATCGAACGGCCCGGCGAGGACTTCGGTCCCCGGACCACTCCCGACGACCGCCGCTCCCGCATCACGGCCTGGCACGCCGCCGTCGCCGCCAGCAGAACTCCCACAGGAGGTATCGACCATGCCCGCTGAGCCCCGCTATGGCGCCGGACTCTGGCACTTCGGTCAGTTCCGCGACCGCTACGCCACCGACGGGTACGGCCCACCGGTCACCACGCTGGAGGCGATCGACCGCGCCGGAGAGGTCGGCGACCTGTCCGTCGTGGACATCAACTATCCGTTCAACCCGGCCGACACCGACCTCGACGCGCTCGAGGAACGCCTGAGCGCCAACGGCCTGCGCGCGATCGCGCTCACCCCGGAGATCTACACCCGTACGTTCTGCCGCGGCGGCTTCACCAACCCCGACCCGGAAATCCGGCGCCAGGCCATCGAGTTGGTGAGCGACGCCGCCGACCTGTCGCGCCGACTCGGCTGCGACTACGTCAAGCTGTGGCCCGGCCAGGACGGCTGGGACTACCCCTTCCAGGCCGACTACCGCGAGATCTGGAAGATGTCCGTCGACGCCGTCCGCGAACTCGCCCAGCGCCACCCCGACCTGCGCTTCGCCATCGAATACAAGCCGCGCGAGCCCCGCAACCGGATGACGTTCTCGTCCGCGGCCCGCACCCTGCTGGCGATCGAGGAGATGGACGTGCCCAACGTCGGCATCCTGCTCGACTTCGGCCACTCGCTCTACGGCCTGGAGTCCCCGGCCGACGCCGCGGGCATGATCCTGGCCCGGGACAAGCTGTACGCCATCGACGTCAACGACAACCTCCGCGGCTGGGACGACGACATGGTGGTCGGCTCCGTCCACCTGGTCGAGACGTTCGAGTTCTTCCACACCCTGCAGCAGGCCGGCTGGACCGGCGTCTGGCAGCTCGACCAGTTCCCGTTCCGCGAGGACCACGTCGAGGCCGCCCGCGCCGGGATCGAGGTGCTGCGCACGATCTGGCGCGCCCTGCAGATCCTCGACGTGAAGTCCCTCGCCGAGGCGCAGGCCCGGCAGGATGCCCTGGCGGCGCAACGGATCGCGCGGACCGCGCTACTGAACGCCGAGCGTCAGGAGATGTTGTGACGGTCGGCCCCTGGCGGGAAGTGGAGATCGTCCTCACCGCCGACCGTCAGGTCACCGACCCGTACACCGGTGTCGAGGTCTGGGCGGACTTCACCCACGACGACGGGCTCACCCTGCGCCGGCCCGCGTTCTACGACGGCGGCCGGACCTGGCGCCTCCGCTTCGCCTCCCCGGTCGCCCACGGCCGGTGGCGCTGGCAGACCAACCCCGGCCCACCCGGGCTGGGCGACGTCTCCGGCACCGTGGACATTGAAGACACGCCCGCCAGCGGCGTCCTGCAGCGCCACGGATTCTGGCGCATGTCGCCGGGCCGGCGCAGCCTGGTGCACGCCGACGGCACACCCGCCCTGCTCGTCGCGGACACCGCGTGGGCGCTGCCCTGGCGCGCCACCGAGGAGCAGGCCCGGGTGTACGCCCGAGACCGCGCGGCCAAGGGCTTCAACGCGGCCCTGCTGATGTCGGTGCAGCCCGACATGCGTGCCGTAGGACCGCGCGACCGCACCGCCGACGAGGGCTTCGACGTCGGCTTCGAAGACCTCCCGACCGGCCACCTCAACGAGCTGAACCCGGCCTACTTCCAGTACCTCGACCGGCTCCTGGCCATCCTGATCGAGCACGGCATCGTGCCGGTGCTGCAGCCGGTCTTTCAGGGCTTCGGGTGGAAGGGCCTGGACGTCGCCGGCACGGTCGTCCCACCCGAGGAGTACGCCCGCTACTGCCGCTACCTCGTCGCCCGCTATGGCGCCCGCCCGGCGATCTACCTGGTCGGCGCGGACGGCGCCGGCACCGAACCGCAGATCGAGGCGGGCGGCCGCGAGGTCGAGGCCTGGGACTGTTACGGCCAACCCACCGGCATCCACTACCGGCCGCACGCACGCGCCAACGCCCACCAGGACGCGGACTGGCTTGACTTCCAGTGGTGCCAGACCGGACACGGCGGCGAGCACGCCCCGGAACGCGTCGCCGACATGTGGCGCAACACGCCGATCAAGGCGGTCGCCAACGGCGAGCCCAGCTACGAACAGACCCGACGGGCCGACCTCGCCGCCGGCTGGTGGCAGGGCCACGAGGCCTGGAGCAACCTGTGCGCCGGCTCCACCATGGGCGTGGTCTACGGCGCGGCGAACATCTGGCAGTGGGTCCAGCGCGACGGCGAGCCCGGACACGCCCCCTACTTCCTGGCCCCC
>Ga0307515_10019319_pt1 | contig 12279 bp, 10 predicted proteins | sample 17_EM_MG_FD_194513 | JGI IMG/M metagenome (GOLD analysis project Ga0307515, IMG submission 194513) | Populus trichocarpa ectomycorrhiza microbial communities from riparian zone in the Pacific Northwest, United States - 17_EM | ecosystem: Host-associated > Plants > Roots > Unclassified | place...
GATTGACGATTGGCAGGAGTAGGAGACTCCATTGTATTACGACACTAAGGGAGGAAGTCGCGATAGAGGCCTGAGGGCAGAGGTGGGCGCAAAGGTGGGCTCAAAAATTGATTAATGACTTGGAGCCAACCCTGGAGCCTCTTCTGGAGCCTTACCGAACAATCGACTCAATTACAGATCAAACGAAGCCATCAAATTAGACGCCACTAGTACCTTACTACAGTAAAGCCGCGCTTTAACGTTATCTTGGTACACCGTTCATCTACGGTATACCGGTCAATAGCCAGGAACAGTTGATTTTACTATGAGGCGTGTAAGGCTTTACGTTCAAATTTGATACGCCGTTACGTTTAAAGCTCTCTCATACAAGAACGGTATAGCGCGAGCTATTGTGGTGTTGGAAACCCTATTTTTGGAGCTGCGGAGCTGCGCCTAATGGGAGGTTAATTCCCCCGGAGGATTAGGAACAACTATTCTTTAACGGAATTACTTAATTTTTAATGGAGGTTAACTGTATACATCTACTTTATTAATCTATAGTTTAACCGACTGGTAAATGTATATCTATAGATTATTATAGGGGTGGTTTAAATTCCATCTCCACCGGGCGTAATTTAGCGCTATGCATTAACCTCTTACCCTTAAGCCTATAAACCAGCACTACTGCCATCAATATTCATCAATTTAATACCCCTCTTGCCCTACCTATACAATGGCGAAGTCTAAGGACCTTGAGCGCCTTCGCCGCCATGGTGTTTCAGAGCGTGAGAGGCAGCAGATCCGGGTATACTGCCGTAAGAACCCTGGAAAACCTTAGAGAGACGCTGCTCGCTTTTTTACCGATTAATTTTGACGCCCTATTCGACAGTCTATTATATTAGACTCCTTAAAGCCTAAATATAAGTATCTTGATTTACTCATCCTTTAACGCGGCCAGGAGGGTTTTAAGAGGCGTAGAGCTCCTAATAACCCTAAGCTTGAAGAAGCACTATTTAAATGGTAACAGCGGATGCAGGTTACTGATATACTCGTTACCGGCGACCTTATACGGGCTATAGCAATAAAGCTTTGGAATACAATGGCGTGTTATTAGGGTCAATAATAGCCTAGCTTCTTAAGTGGTTAGATTAATAACTTTAAGAAGAGGAATTAAATATTAAGACGGAAGCTATATAGTAAGGCTGGGTTAGTAGATATAGAAGGCGCCGAGGAGTGCATGTAGGAGCTTAGGGTTATTATAGATACGTACCTAAATTAAGACGTTTATAATATAGATGAGGCAGGGCTTTTCTATAAGGCCACGCCGGATATAGGACTTATAACTATAGGGTAATTAGGCACTAAAAAGTAGAAGGAGCGTATTATAACCGTCCACTGCAGCAACGTAGACGGTAGCCATATTATACCCCTATAGATTATTAGAAGAATAAAAAATCCTTAATATTTTAGGACGCAGCGTAGCAACCTAAGGGGCCTTAACTTTGCCTGGAGGTTTAATAAGAAGGCATAGATAACGGCGTTGATATTCCTTGATTATATTAAGTGGTTTAACGGCTTAATGGGCGGCAGGAAGGTCCTCCTACTTATTAATTCCGCTCCTGGCCATACTGGGGGTATGCTTACAATATTGGAGCACGCTAGCTTGCTTAACACTAGGGTTACATTCCTACCTAAAAACGTTACCTCTCTCTACCAGCCTCTAGATTAGGGTATAATTTGAACCTTTAAAGCCTATTACCGCCGCTACTAGCTATCCTATATGGTAGATTAGGTGGAGCAAGATAAGAACCCCCTTAAGATAATAAACGTACTTAGGGCCGTTTAATGGGCTATTGCAGTATGGTATGAAATTAGCCCTTAAACCGTAATAAATTGCTTTACATATTTAACAATCTTTGGACCCCATAAGGGCCCCCAGAGTGCGCCAAGCGGGTACAGCGAGCCTTAGCTTGAGGCCGAATTGGAGGCGTATTTACAGCGGCTTAGCCAGGCAGGGCAAATTAGTTAATTAATGGCTATTAGTGACTTCATCAATCTGGATAAGGAGGACGCTTTAACAGAGCCTAAGGCCTCCTTATTACAGGAAGTAATTAAGGCCTTAATTATAGCTTTATATAATGCGCCAGATGACGAAGAAAGCGATAATGAGGTTGAGCCACAAGTTATTAAGCTTAATGAGGCTTTAGATGCACTAGAGCGCCTTAAGCTCTATGAGGGGCAGCAAGAGGAGGGTAATGAGACTCTAATTACAGCTCTCATAAAGGCAGAGAGAGTAATTCGAGGCCGTCGAGTTGCGCGAGTAAAGCAGACGACTATCACGAGCTTCTTTAAGTAGTCATGGATAGAGAGAAGAGTTGATTTAGCCCCTTGCAGTAATTAATAAGTGAGCTCGCAATATAACGTTTCCATACGGCATAACGTTCAAACCCCCTACTCCCGAGCTGAACGGTATAGCGAGGTTTTACTGTAATTGACGCCAAAGGATGCACGGATCAAGACAATTCTGATCTGGAGGCAATTTGCAACCGAACATACTCTAAACTTTATCCCTCGGCCCGTTAATTTGCGTGCACCTATACAGATTCCATTAATTAATTACCTACTATAATGCAAAATTCGATTCTGTAGGAAGGATAAGTGCTATTAACCTCATATTGAGCGACTTAACTCCTAAAATTGGGCGTGTATATTAAATTACTATAAATTAAAAGCTTTATATTCCTCAGTACGGGCGTTAAATTCAATGCAATTGATTGGCTAGTTCTTATCGATAACTGTTGGACGCGTTGTTTTGAAACTGATATTCGCGCACGGACCACCTACTCGTGGGACGGTGACGGGTCAAGGGATATATTAAATATTACTACTTATAGTATAAAACAGGGCCTTAAATAATAAGCAGACTGCCAAAGGACTTATATAGCATAAGTAAACACCAAGGATTAACTATATTCTATATATTTACAGCCTCATTTGACGACAAGGACGGTGTTGCTCGCACGGGCCATAATCTTCCCTTGTCCTACGAGAGTTGGACCGTGCGCGAACACCGGAATCAAAAGTACGCTTATGGTCACGGAGCCTTGGTCCTATTGATTCTGTTAGCCAGCCCTTATCGATAACCGTAGGACGAATTCCACCGTTGCAAGGGATAAGATAGTACTAACTAACCGCGTAGAGATTACAATGAATATAATAAAAAAAAGGACATCACATCGGTACGGGAGATGGATTTCGGACTCTATTTTCATAGAGATGATGGTCCAAGCTTCGAGCTGGCGAGCTGGTTGCCCTTTTCAGTCAAGCGTCAGAATCCCCGCTCTAGCCTCATCTATGTCCGCTCGTATCCTTGTCTACGTCATCGGAAGTTTGGAAAAGAAGTAGGTATGTCAGCCAGAACCCAGATCGAGTTTGGGTTATACGGCCAGGGTCAAAGATCATTCAATTCCTCAAATTCGCTGAAGCAGTGGTTGTCTTGGTTGACGACTTCCTCGATACACCTAACCAAGCCGTATCAGCCATATTAGCCATACTAGCCACATCAGCCATATCACCGAGAATGGTATATTGTGGAAAGCCGAGCAAGGGCTGTGCCTCATGTCGTGCTAAAAAGACAAAGGTGCGTTGCAACGTGCAGCTATCCTTCTTAGGATTTCGCGGGCACCCAGGCATCCCGGTAAACTCCCTAATGAGCCATCTGACCTGTCCAGTGCGATCAATCTCTTCCATCTTGCTCCCAATGCATAAGGGTTGGCAGGATATGTCCTGGATATCGTAATGAGCAAACGCTCATGTTTAGAGATGAGACCAGGAAAGTCGTCCGAAAGGCCAAGGCCAAAGAAATGGAACGCAACGCATCTCCAGAAGAGGATGCCCTAACCAAACCATCGCAGCCCTGCTCCAACAAGAGTCCTAAGGTTTATTCTCCACAAGGAGATATAGAGCTTGTTATGCGTAATCCTTCTCCTCCAATTGAAGACTGCGCTATTTCATTCTTCTTCCACCACGACGCATCGGTGCCATGTTCCTTTTCGAGAGGGTTTCTTGACATCTTGCCGGCTATCTATCAGAAGGAACTAAATTCACACGGCCCATTATCTGAGATTATCACTGCCATTAGCTTAGCGGGTATCTCAAACCTCCAAGGGGCTCCAGATGTCATGATCGCAGCGAGAATGAAGCATACTGCGGCACTCCGTGTTGTGAATGCTGCCCTGCAGAATCCTGCAAGTGCAAAGGCAGATTCGACCTTGATGACAGTAATGCTGCTAGGACTATTCGAAGTACCCACCTTTTCCACCCTTACCGTGTTTACAACGCTAACGTGAGATAGAACATCACATGCTCCACCCCGCAGTCTCTGCAGGCATGGGCTAAGCATGTTAGTGGAGCGACAACGCTCGCCCAGATTCGTGGGCATAGTCAATTTCAGTATGATCTTGGCCGCCGCATGTTCGCTTATCTTCGAAATCAGATTGCAAGCTCCTCCGATTACTACCTTTATCATTGGCTACCTACTAATCATATGCCAGTTGATTGATTGCATCCAAAGACGCAAGGCTGTGCCGCAAGCCATATCGGATTGGTCTCAAACCGCTTATAACCTCCAGAATGAAGACGAGGCTATTGAACAACAATTATTCAATATCATGGCTCGACTTTGTAACGTCCGCCATCTCAGTCACACCCAGGCAGATGGGAGCCCCGAAACGGTGGCGTTAGCCTTTTCCATCGACGCGGACCTAGAGGCTTGGGCCGCAAGCCTTCCATCAATATATTTGTACAAAACCATAGCGGCACAGCAAGGTCCTCATGGTACATTTGGTTACGATCGCCATGTCTACGAAAACTTCTCCATAGCCGGCGCGTGGAACGCCTGGCGCTCCACACGTATTTTAACGACGGAGGCGGTCATCGCGTGGCTTATGCGTTATGGCGAGAGACAAACGTCCACCCCAGAATGCATCAGGTGTAAACTTCTCCAGAACAAGATGTCTAACGATATATGCGCTAGCGTTTCCTTTTTTTTTGAAGGCACTGATAATTTTCGGGATGCACCATATGCTCTGAAAGTTTCTGCAGGCGTGTCACTTCTCTGGCCATTGTACGTGGTGGCCATAGCACATCACCATACCGATGCACGAAATGTGTGGATAATAAAGCAGCTCGAGAAGATAGGGGGAGTTTTGGGAATTCGCCAGGCTATGGTACTCGCGAATTTGGTGAAGAGGAACCGGGAGATTACACTATGGGATCGTGAAATGTCTAATCGTCTGGACCTGGAAGATGAAAACGAGGATGAGTGGTAGATTGAGCTCACTCCTTCATCCAGGACAACTAGCTCTAATTATATTACTCCAATTGCATTAATTATAGTGATAGTTTTATGTCCAAAAAATTCTCCCGATGAATCATTAATCAACTCGCTCAAAACATTACCAAACCTTCAAGAAGTACTGACTCGCAGGCACTAGACAACGATCAGACTACCCTGGAGAGATCTTCTTTCTTTTAAGTCTAATTATCCATCTACCCCTCCCTGAATTTCGGCGTTGTAAGGCCAACAATCGTATACGCAATAACTACTAAAAATTCCTCCACTACCGCTATTAACACCCTGGCGGCAATATGTCCCCCAAAAATTGCGAGCGTTTGGTCATTCAAAAAAATGGACAGCACGCCGAACAATATTTGAGCCCCCAGTAACGGCAAGGCCGCTAACACAACCATAAAAATCCGCCGCTCTCCTGGAACAATGTGGTTGAGATCTCGTGCCGTCAGGATGGTGATGAGAAAAATGGCGGCATACACAACTACAAGAGGATTATGTCCGCTTTGAGCAGGGACTTCCCTAAGCGCTAGTCGGACAGTTCTGCGGATGCAAGATCTGTCCCACCAACGATGCAGAGGATGAGGGCGATGGTGCAGGGAAGATAGAGGAGTTGAATGACCTGACCTTGGCGGGAAGATGCGGGGCCGTTTTGGTAAGACGCTTGCTTAGTTGCGCGACGACGCTAAAGGTGATGAGGGGAATCTGGAAGCTGGAATCGGATGATACGTGTGTGGGAGTTTTATCAATTATCCGCTTCAATAACCCCAGGCTTGCAAGTAGTAGCGGTGATACCCCACTGATTGTGAAATGGCACCTCACTTGACATCGGTACTGTACGGGTTCCTCACAGCTGCAATTTCAAAGCCTGGGCCGATAATGCGGACGGTGGCTAGTATGGCGAGGAATATCCAGCCGAGCTGTTTGTGGAAACCGTGGCGGATGACAATTACTGTGCTAGCGAACAAGACGGGTACGTAGATGGCTAGTTGGGCAATGGGCAGGGATTCGTCTGAGGGGAGCATGCTGATTTTTGGTGGGAGGAGTGTTGATTGGTGAATTATTCGGAAAGTGCGAAACCCCTTTGCGATAGCTGGATTGAAAAGCTACCGGTGTCTCTATGTTAGATTAGAGCTGCAAAGATAATATGAACGCTGGGGGTGGGTCTGCGTGGAGGAATGAAAACATTATGGGCGTACTCACCGCCTTTATAAGAGAAATAAGATGACTGAATTCCTACAGAGATAGTTGAGTTTTAAAGTCATCGCAGACGACTCTTCCGCTGGGTTGAGAAATGCTTGCGAAAGTACTTGCAAATTCGTTGAACTGTATTGACCATGAAACCGCTGACGAAATAGAGAGACACCGCCTCAGAGCCGAAACGACAGATAGAGGATTCAACATCCTTGAACTGTGTAGCCTGTCCGATGTTCTCCAGGGTTGGTGATCATTATTGACGAGGTGGTTGCTGAATTTGGCATGCTTTTCGTTCGGTAACCGCTAGCGCACCTCTTGTGAGTCTATGAAAGCTAAAGCAGTGAGGTGAGAGGTCCACCACGTGGAATGTCAAGTGCAGTGAAGTGAGTTGTACAAGCCAAAGGTCTTGCAGTATATGCTCTTATATATTTCAGGGTGCTAAAACTAAGCTTCCTTAGAAGAAGATGGTTCTGCTTCAGCAGCAGAAGGTTGTTCTTCGTCCTGCTTCATCTCCGTCGGCGTCCAGGATTCAAACACCTGCGCGCCTCTTTCTAACGATCCTATTATCTCCCCGAGAACTAAGAAAACCGATAGACCAGTGTGATCGATAATAGCTGCATGGGGTTCAGCTTCCCGGGCGGAGCGAGTGGAAGCAAGGCTAGGATTGTTGCAACGAGAAGACGTGGAATTATTCGGACGATCTGCCATATCTCAAAAGTGACCCGGAGTTGAGACAAAGGAGGTGAGCCAGGTCGCGCCCTGTTATTACCAAAGTATCAGTGAGCTCTCAAGAAGGTGAGAGGAAAGACTGAATTATGCTCAACGCACCTTATATAATACAACAACCACAGCTACAGCAACTTTTGCGCGTAAAGATAAGCTTTCAGAAAACAGTGGCAACCAGACCAATAATCCCACAAAGGTGAAACTAGCAAATATCCCAGTTTGAGGTCGGTGATAATGGGATGCAAAGCTGTAAAGACTACATACCAGGATTTCAGTTAACCGAGCAGCAAGATAAGCACCGACGGTGGTGCGCATAGCGGATCTTCATCGACGAGTGCCACGTTGTTTCCGTAGATAACGAGAAGTGCCATGGTTCACAGAATTAGGACGCGCTGAGAGAGGTCGTCATTGCAGCGACTGTTCATTAACGGTTTAAGTATACTCCAAGTGTGCCTGTGAAGAGTTGGTACGCACTCTATCCAAGGGGTGGACTGGGGCTAATACCATGCTGGAGTGAAGATAAGAGTGTTTGACTAGTGAGTAGCCATAATTTCATTTTTACTGCATTGGTAGACAGGGTTTGAGACAGAACGAATGCATACGGGGCTTTACACCACTGGAACTCCTCAAAAATTTTATGCTGTGTAGCCGCGAGAACAGATGGGAGAGATTTTTTAGCTCTTCCGGCATACTCGATTCGTCAGCGAGGGACCACTTCGGCATCTCTCATACTCTACTCTTAACGAGCTTGGTATAGGGTCCAAGTAGTCTGCCTGAGACCACTCTTCTTCCCACCCCATCAAGCCTCTATGCATCAATTCCACTCGATAATTGTACTGAAAAATACGCACAATTGCAACATCTAAACCGATCAGTTGGGCCGCAAAATTCAAGAGACGAAACTTACAGAGCAAATCGAGGAAGAGCTCAAATCGTCTGGTCTGTCTTGCACGTTTTAGCTCTCCATTATAGAAGTACTGTAAGGCTTTGGGCTGCCGAATGAAGTAGCGGTTCGCTGGTGTGCCCCTGCAGTGCGTCACCTTGACTGTTACAGGTGGTCGTGGGTTTCTGGGGGGCGAAAGCCATAGAGCAAGTGCGACATCGAGGCGGCCGCTTTGGCTGCGAGGGCTGGTAGTGGCTAGCATATTATCTCAGTAGTTAAGCGACTCAGACGGCAACCGGGACAGTAAATTCCCTAGTACCTAAAAGAAAGCGGCGTTTTCTTAGACAGAGACTAGTGATACTTTAGAATTAGTGAGTGTGCCTGAAGCTCTGCCCTTGCCGTCTGAGTCGCTTACTGAGATAACTAGCTTAGAGGCTTCTCACGACAAAGCCGATTTGTTGCAAGGGTTTTATCTTGCAGATCCTTTGGTTTTGTAGATCCAAGAAGGCTTGAAGTGTGATCACATATACGCATCACATGTTGCCGTCCCGCGTTGCTTGGCCTCCGACGCGTCGCGCATGCGTGTCAACATGTATCCATTAGGACACTCCCTATCTCAGTTAATAGGCTATTGTTACCCATTTACGCTCACATATCTTCAATCTCTATGGTACTATTTACCCAATTTCTTGTATCTCAAGTCCCCGTTATTCAACATCTTGGCAACATTCCGAACCAATCGCTACGTATATCCTAGTTGGGATGTCAGAGGCGCCTCGACCAGCAGGGGGACGGAGTGATCAGGATAACTATTGTAAGGCATAGCTGGGTTGGCTATTCAATATACGTTCTTCTTATGGGTTCTGACGGCGGCTCCTCTAGATCTCTCACCCAATAATGCATACAACATCTCTCTCCAAGAGATTTCATATCGTGCAAATGCCCCCCCTGCTCATCCGATTGTCGATAATATAACTTCGGATGCTCACCATGAAAGTGGTAATAAGAGCTATCGTACTGCAGGCGGAAAAAGAACCCCTAAAAAGAGGAAGAGACACGACTCGCATGGAGATACTACGGACTTAGAAAAGGGATCTGCCAGAAAGGGGTACCGACCTTCATTAGATGATACACTGACTTCCCTTGGGTCTACAAAGGGTTTATCGAGCAGCTCAGGCATGCGTCTCAAACCTACGGAAGTCGTTAGTCTTTTGAGTTCTGACGAGGAAGAACCGGTGAGGAGATCGAAGACATCTTCAAAGGAGCACACAAAGATGAAAGCCATGCCAGTCGTAGGCTCTTACATACAAAACGTTATGGAAAGGACAGGAGCGACTCTGAGTGCATGGACTTCGTACGATGGACAACAGTCCCCGGTGCTTTCAAGCCGTGATCTTGGTCCACCGCCGATTCCCAGGAAAACACCTATCCCACCGCCCCCGATGCCCAGTCTAGGTCCATCGGCGAAATCGAAGGCCAAAAATCCTTCAGCACATGGCCGTCTTTCGTTGCAAGCAGAGCAAGGAACGACTGTCCCAAAGAAGTGGCGAAAGGATAAGAAGCCGATTGACATGCGGGCCATTGATATCCAGGTCATATCGAGCTCTTCTCCACCCTCAAGCCCTTTATCGCCACAATCGCAAGCAATGCCCACTCCAAGGAAGGCTCGGAAGTCTCAGAAACCCACTGCATCAGAAACACCTGATGCGCAGACCCAATCACCCGCAGAAAAGATACGTTCAAAATCGGCTGAAGAACCTCGCGCGTCCGACGTCGTACCACTTACTGAGCCTGTCCTCTGCCAAGAGCAAGCCGACTTAGTAGAGCTTATAGTCAGTGGTCGCAATGTCTTTTATACCGGTTCCGCTGGATGTGGAAAGTCTACAGTTCTGAAAGCTTTCAATAAACGCCTTTCAGAAATGGGAAAAAAGGTCGATGTAGTTGCTCCTACCGGCCGTGCCGCACTGGATATTAACGGGTCTACAACATGGACATATGCAGGCTGGACGCCTGATAGCCATAAGAAACCGTTGAAAGAACTAAAAGCAGCCGCTCATGGAAAGTTTGTTAGAAAGAGGCTGAGAGATACGGATGTGCTTGTTATTGATGAAATCAGTATGGTTGAGAACTTACATTTTGAACGGCTAAATTGGGTCATGAAGGAGGCGAGGAACGATCAGCACGCATTTGGCGGCGTCCAGCTTGTTGTTACTGGGGATTTTTGTCAACTACCTCCAGTAAAGCCTTTTCAGCATTGCATGGAATGCGGGAGAGAGCTCAAGCCCAACATTGCGCAGACCGTATACAAATGCGCTCAGCATGGAGAATTCTACGACATCGATAAATGGGCTTTTCGTAGCGCAGCTTGGAAGGAATGCGGGTTCATTCATGTCAATCTAACAAATATCCATCGGCAGAGTGACGCCGTCTTCATCAACATCCTTCAGAAATGTCGACTTGGAACACGTTTAACACCTGCAGATACTGACCTTCTCCTCAATCACCACTCTGAGACACGAAACTCAGTAAAGCTTTTCTCCACCCGTGAGGAAGTCCGACGGATCAACCAGGAGAATTTCAACAAGCTCCGCAGCCGTGCGCGAGAGTTTTTGTGTTTGGACGACTTCAAATGGAACGAGAATCATCGGCATTTGAAGTCGAAAAGCCTTCGCAGTACCGATGACTCACTTACTGCACTGCGTGATCACCGCTTCGAAACACGCATGCATCTCAAAAAGGGTATGCTTGTTGTTCTGCTCGTCAACCTGGACATCAGTGCAGGGTTGGTGAACGGCAGCCAAGGTGTGATCCAAGGTTTCGAGAATTATGATCCAAAAAAACTACCTAAAGCCACGGAAAACTCCCGCAAAGGCAAAGATAAAGATACCATTATCGCTGCACCAGTCCCAACGCTTGGTGGAGACCACGCCGCATTCAGAGAAGATCAAATTAAAGCATTCATAAATCGTGCAGAGCATAAAGAGTGGCCTATTGTTACCTTCAACAATGGAGTAACGCGTACGATATACGCCGACTGCACCGTGAACGAAGTCGGAGATGATAAACCCTACAGCTTGCTCTCGCGAACGCAGATACCTCTCACGGCAGCTTGGGCCATGAGCATTCATAAGAGTCAGGGCATGACTCTCAATAGAGTTGTGGTAGATTTGTCCAAGAGTTTCGAGGAGGGCCAAATGTATGTCGCTTTGAGCAGGGCGAAAAGTCTTGAGGGATTGAAGGTTGAAGGATTAGGAAGAGGACTGCTGGGTGGTAATGACCAGGTCAAGGAATTCTTATGGGAAAAATTTGAGATCAAATAAACGGATTATATGTGCTCGTGGCCCACCAAGCCCGCCCCAAGCGAATTCTTCTACGGTGCAATGAGTAGCCTGCTATGGACCTCTTCTATGCTCATGTCACACGTGATGTAACCATATTCAAATTCCGAGCATTGGTTGGACATGTGGAATAAATTGTATATACTTGAGGATTAGATATGAGTACCACTTCATATCCTATCAAATGATTATCTCTATCGCAAGGGCTAATCTAAGCAAGGTTGTAATAAGCGGGGGTTCTATCAGTCCAGGAATTCCGCCCAAACGAAGTTCTCCTAGATTCGGTTGAGATCTCGCTACGAGAAGAATGCCGTGACGATTTCTCTCAAACTTTTCTTCACTATGCCTTCTAAACTAGTCACTAATCATTCCTCGCTCCACCGAGTCTGTAATTGGTTGATACATCTCAGATTAGGTGTCGTCATCGTCGTAGACCTTTTCATTGATTGCTGTGCCCCTAAACCGTCGCCGAGCCAGTTCACGTCCCCGTCGATTTAGGACCCCGAGTATGCTGAGCCTAGCTTGAGTGTCATGCATGTTTGCCTTCCTCTAGGAATTGTCCCCTATGCGACTTGCTTAGGGCTAGTGAGCGGAATTAGATCAATCAGGTTTTCAATCTGTATTTATGGTTGATATTTTCGCCAACGAAGATATACAGTGATGTGCACGACCAGCTTCACCCCCCTTTGGCGAGCGCTCCAAAATTTTAAATTCGGTACGCGCATCCAATCTCGCCTGGTTGCCACCAACTGTACATAGTAATTGTAGCGAAGCCGTATGCTTGGCTGCAAGAACCTTCGCAATCC
>Ga0307515_10019320_pt1 | contig 12277 bp, 21 predicted proteins | sample 17_EM_MG_FD_194513 | JGI IMG/M metagenome (GOLD analysis project Ga0307515, IMG submission 194513) | Populus trichocarpa ectomycorrhiza microbial communities from riparian zone in the Pacific Northwest, United States - 17_EM | ecosystem: Host-associated > Plants > Roots > Unclassified | place...
CTTCCACCTCACAAACACCTCCACCTCCGCCGACCTCTACCGACCCGAAACTCAACAAGATTGTCGACGACATTTCCGAACTCACGTTGTTACAAGCCGCGGATTTGGTTTCACTGCTTAAAGTGAGGATATGTGGCTTACGTCGTGCTTTTGGTGGTTCTGAGTTTCTGTGCCGATCAGTCTCGACTTAATATTCAAGAAATCGCCATGCCGGCCGCCACCGCTGCACCGGCTGCTGCTACCTCCGCCGCCGCAGAGCCTGCTGAGGAGGTGCGTAAAATATTCCTTCGTGCCTGGTTACCGGAGGTCAAGTGACTTACGTGACTTCCCCCACCTAAGGAGAAACCAAAAGAAAAGACGATCTTCAACGTGAAGCTCGAATCTTTCGACGCCGGTTCCAAACCAAAGGTCATCAAGGAGGTCAAGGCTATGGTTCCAAACCTGACTTTGATCGAGGTACGGCCAACCACTACCACTCTTGTGCTTACCAGAGACCTTCTTAAACCATTCGTGTCGTTTAGGCGAAGAAGTTCGTTGAGTCGTTACCAAAGGTTCTCAAGGAGAACCTGCCCAAGGAAGATGCCGAGAAACTCAAGAAGGTCTTTGAGGGTCTCGGAGCCGTCGTCACCCTTGAGTGAGCCCGGACTGATGAATTGTTCAACTTACCTCCTACCCCTACGCTCCCTACACGACCCCCGTTGCCCTCCAAAACCTACCTACCACCCGCACAATTTAATGCACGTATAATGGGCTTGGAGCTCTTAGAAGTAATCCACAAAGTCACGCGGTAGAGATCTACTTTTTCCCCACTAGCAGGGGAAAGCAATGAACCCGAGCTTGATTTGAGAGGTAAACCGAACGAACGACCGATGAAAACAGGTGGTTATCTTATACAAAGGGGGGTTCGAAGAAAAACCATCGAGTTAAGTTCGCCTTTGTAGAGTATAAGTCAAGTAAAAACGAAATGGGTCAGAAGGACCATCAGACTATTGTGCATGAGGACTAACGCGAAATATGAAAAAAACAATGATAGGAAGCAGAGAGGGTTACGGCGGCGGTGGGAGAACTAATGAGAGGGAAGAAAGAGGGGGGAGGTTGAGGAAGGGTCTTGAAACTAATGTATACACGTGGGCACCGCCGCCACGGGGTCGATGTACCAAGAACGGGATCGTTGTGGTTAGGGGAGGGTGAGTAGGGAAAACGCTCAGTCCTCGAGATATCGGTACTCGAACCGGAAGTCACTCTTTTTCCTCTGACACCACGAACCTTCCCAGTCGAAATACACGTACACCCCTTGCTCATACTCTTCCGTGATCGCCTGAGGCTCAGAATGCCTCTGGAACCACGTGAGGTACTTCACGTGGAACCTCCATGATTGCCGCTTCAGTTCCTTGGCCGCAAGATACCTAATAGCGGTTCGAAACATCGTCAGATTTTAAATCGCGCCAGTTTTCCGGAGGGCGCTCACTGTTGATACGATCCAGGGTGGTAATAAAAGATGTAAAACAGTGTCTCGACGTCCAATTGCGAGAATATTCCCGCAGAACTGAGGATCGGCAGCGGCGTCTGAGTATAGTACGACGGCGTGGGGTAGGGATTCCTTGGCACGTAGTACTTGGGCTTATCTGTGTCCTCAGGTTGGGGTGCGCTCGAGTAGCCGCCCTCAAGCAACTTGTGCACTTGGTCCAGGTTCGACATGCGGTGCACGGCTTTCTGTTTAACTCCCTCAAAAGAGGTGACCAAGTCTGAAATTGAACCAGGGAGACTGGCAGCTCGCTGTGTCTGCGGTTGCACTGGGGCATTCTGGACAACGGAAGGTGGCCGCGCACTTCCGGGAGGGTTCTGTAACTGTACACCAGCGAGCTTATTCGGTGAAACTCTTCACCATCAAACGGCACCAACATACCTTAACACCAGGAGGGAATTGTACCTGGCTCTGGCTCGGCGGCATCGGAGCAGGTACGTTCGAGTTCGTGTTCGATACTTGTTGTACCTGTTGAGGGAGTGGAGAGTGGCCCTGCGGGGGACCCTGCGTCGTAGGTGCGGGCAGCTGTGTCGAGCCGTTAACTTGAGGCTGAACAGATGATGTTTGTGAATCAACAGTCGTAACACGCTAGAGGGACGTCAGTGATTGAGCCTCGACATCATCACCGGAGCCATTCGGCACGAAAGGGGACACTCACACTTGGTTTAGGTGAATGCGACACATCAGGTGGAGTTCCTATAGAGCCAGGTGTGAAGAGAAGGTGAAACGCGGCTGTGAAAACGAGGCGTGGGTGACTCACCAATCTTAGAGTGAACATGAGGCGATGATGTTGCAGGGTTTACTTGGCCCTCCGAAACCATGGGTGAGGGTGAGCCGTCCGCGGAATACAGAGATTCATCAAAGTTGGCAGCAGAGGCAGAAGACGGTATTGGACTTGTCACAGAGGGATGCGTCAGGCTCGGTGAAGAGGAAACGCGTGACAGCTGGTCTTGAGTAGACGCTGTTTTTACGCTCGCCGTTGTAGTGGTTGAGGGTGCTGGCGGTTGTGAAGGAGTGGTTGATACGACCGGCGAAGGATTTGTTGACGTTGTAGTGACCGTCGTCGTTGTAGTTGTTGGCTGTGAGGCAGGATTGCTGGCGTGTTGGGTTGCGCCTGCAGCGGCTGCCGAATACCGTATCGGTGTTAGTGTCGGCGGTCGCGGTTGTTGAGGGAGGCCGGCCTTGAGAATGCTCGACATCGGTTGTTGTGCAAAATTTGGAGGCGGGGGCGGTTTTGCTACAGGTATATTGAGGTCAGCAGGAGCTGTAAGCACCCTACAGAGTGGTCCTTACATTCTGAGGCTATTGAAGGCTCTGGGGCCACAATATACCGGTCATGTTGGGTCTGAGTCGAAAGAACGAGGTTAACTCACTTCTCTGTGTTGTGACAGGGGCTTTCTTCAACACGGGGCTGCCGTCTCGCTTGTTGGCTATTGAGTCTTCCTCAGATTTCCGATGCAGCGGCGTCCGAGGTGGTAGGTCAGCTGTAAAAAGAGGTGTGAGCTTTAGACGTACCCTCGGTCCAGCATAGACTCTACCTTCACTCGTGTCCTCCGAGTCCGATGATTCGGCTTCTTCTTGAGCAAGGCCGAATTTCTCCTCCTCCTCATTGAGGTTGAGTTCATCGTAGATACCCTCATACTCCTCAAAGTTCTCGTCCTGAAAACTCAAATGAGATCCCACACCGAACATGCAAATAGCGTGCGCACCGTATTTGATTCGACGAAATATGTCACGTCTTCTTGGAGGTCTCGTACCTTATCCACCGCTAATGAACCGTTGTCCAGCAGTCGCATGATGAGCTCGAGGCGGTTGACATGCCATTTCCGTCGTTCGTTTAGGTGTTCCAGTTCCTCTAACCGCTCGGCGGCAGCACCGCCTGACTTGCCTTTCTTCTTCCCTCCTCCTTGTAGTGTCTCAATTTCCGCTTCTGACTGCTCGATTTGTATCTGCAGCTCTTCCACTTGCGATTGTATCCACGCAGTCACCTCGATCTTTTCCTGGGCTTTCGGATCAAGTTTCGTGGCTGCTGTCAGGCCTTCCTTTGAGAACGCCTTGGTCTTCATCTCCTTCTCGCAAGCTTTGAACTTCTCCATTTGCTATTCGGTGATTTAGCAACATGAGCTCGATAGACGTGATGCTCCGCGTTGTACGCATACGCCCCTTCGGAAGCCGATCCGGCAATGCAGAGTCGAGCCTCCAAATGGGATGCAGGCGGAGGACGTCGGAGGTTACAAGACTGACCGTCTCAATCAATTTCCGGTTATCCAGCAGGGCAGTCTTGTCCTTAATGTCGTTGTTGGCTACCCAAGCCTTGATTTGGTCCCGTAACCGTTGGAGCTTCTTAATCTGGGTCTTGAGATCCGTCTCCAGCTTCTCCTTCTGTGTCTGGTTGGTCGAGTTCTGCATCTTGTCGTAGATGCCTTCGAATTGCTCGACACCTTCGGCGACCTTCTTCAATGTTCGGTCGATTTCCGCTGCGGGGGTGTCGTGCGCGGTCAGTGGCTGGGAGGTAGAGCAGAGACGCGATAGAGGGCGTACCCTGTAGCTTTCGGGCCGCCATGAGAGATAGATAAGGTGTTGTTGACCAGTAGAATACAGGGTGCCAGGCTAATCGTCGAGGAAAATACGAATGGGTCCCAAGGTGGTAACACCGCTATCCCGTTGTTTTTCTCTGTTTGTCCTCCTTCCCTCTAAAGTCAACAACTCTTCCGGCCGTCCGCCATCGCTCTGCGCGTTACCCACTGTCCGAACGCGACCTCAGACGACTGGCCACCAATGTCGGTCACGAAAATGCTCGGAAGGAACGAGGTCCTTCAGGCCTGGACCGCCAGCCCATACACCAAAAGCTTCCGTCATCTCCTCCCGTACAACCGTCATTGGGAACGGAGGATGACCTTCCGGGATCCCATTATCAAGTCCGCAAAACCAAAGGACCGTATCAAATACTGGAATATTGTCCCTGGTGATCAGGTTCGGATTCGCGGGGAGGAGAGCAAGACCATTTACGAGGTCATGAGCATTAACAAGCTCAGAAACCAAGTCCGGTTAAAGGTCCCTTCGTCCGTGAGTGGAAATTGTTGTATCACCATTTCTATCTTGTACTGATGCGGATTTTTCCTGAAGGGTGAAAAACACACAGCCAAGAAGGTGCAGTACGCCAATTTACAACTGCTCGTTGGACACCACGCCTTTCCACCAAAGGAAGGGACGTCTGAACCCGTTACTGCTCCGTAAGCGTCTCGGTTTCGTGCCAGTTTTGAAGACCTTGAGATTTTTTACCGCAGGGTCTTCGCCACGCGAATATCTACATCAAAACCCACGTGGAACCCTGTCTTCAAGAGGTGGGACTGGCAACGGTTCGCTGTGAACACTGTCCCTCGTCTCAGTACTCCGTCACTTCTCGACCGCATCGACATCCCCTGGCCGGTGCCCATTCCCAGGGAACGAGGTGATGGTAAGTCTGCATCCACAAATGCTGGAGATCTCAAGACTTACGCCTCGGATAGCTGGCCTCTATGACACGCCGGAGAATGTCGTTGCCGAGGTCACCTATGCCCCTCCCCCCTTGCCTGCTAATGCCAAGGTTCCCGCCAATTCGCAACCCTCTGAGCAGGCTTACATCGATTACCTGTCATCGCCTACATCTTCATCATTTGATCCAGCTGACCCGATGGAAGTCAACCTTGTGAAGGAAGTCTCCAACCCACATTCCCGGGCGAAGAAACAGAGGCGTTGGCAAGAGCGTCAACGCCGCGAAAAGGCTCTTCTCCAGGAATACACCAAAGCTGAATTGAAGGACATGCAGGGCAGGACGAGGCAGGAAGCGCGTGCTGAAGCCACCTTCAAGTGGAAACAGAGGATTGAGGCGGACAGAAAGGCCGAACTCAAGAGGAGATGGCAGCTCCGTGGTCAGGAGGCAAAATTGTTGCGTAAACGCGTCAGGGCCGCGAAGAAGGAGGCGAAGCGGAACCAGAAACTTGCGGATTTAGTGCTGGAACAGGGTTCGAACCAGGCCATCCCGGCATAGGCTGGGCCTTGATAACTGTAGATATATCGCTCATAATTCCCATCGTAATGCGACTGTTTAGACTAAGGGTATCGATAATGTCCACTCACTCGCCGAACCCTGAAATGGAAAGTGTCGATCAACAGCCCCAACTTTGAGTTTCAGCTGCCACCACAATCTATGACCACACTAGGACTTGGACATCGCAGGCCCTCGGCTGACGACACCTATTATCATGCTATCCCACAGTCGCCTCTGGCACCGAACCCCATCGCACTTGCCGAGTCTCTGGTGGTCGACCCTGAGAATGACGAGGACGTGATTGGGGAGAGAGTTATGGCGGTCGAAGTGACCCCGGCTATCCGTTTGGTCCATTTTGTCTTTGGGTGTGCAGTACTACTACCGTGGAATGGTACGTCGTCACAGAACAGGCGTTCCGCATTCACTGTGGCCAACTGGTTTTTCCAACAGCCATGATCACCGCAACACCCTACTTCCTTTCTCAACTAGAGGGATCATCACTACAACACGTTTTCCCGTCCTACATGTCCCTCATATTCACTGCATCTAATCTCGGGCTCCTTGCTCATGCAACCGCAACGGCGAAACAGGTATGATGCGGTGAATACGATCCTCTCGGTGACTGATTATCGAACACAGTCATCCCCTTCGCGGAGAGTGTTTCTGGGAGCTGCTGCGTTGGCGATTACGGGATTTCTGTTGACCATCAGCACGTTCATGCACCCGCCTGCGGCACTATTCTTCATCTTCGCCCAAGTGATGGGGATCGTGGGCGCCGGTGCGGGCTCGTATTACCAAACGGCCATCCTCGCGATAGGTGGGGCCGTTTGATCAGCATTGAGGCAGAGCTGGGGTCTAATCATATTTTAGCCTCTCTCTTTGGCGCGTCAGCCCTGCAAGCTGTTGTCTCCGGTCAGGCTGCCGTAGGTGTAGCCGTCAGTGCTATTCAATTACTGGGCGCGCTCGCATCTGTGAAATCCTCTGCTGCTGGAGCCACGATAATGGAGGAAAGGGGCGCAGAAACCCGCTCCGCTTTTCTGTTTTTCACTCTATCCACGGTTTTCTACGTCTTCAGTGCCGGGGCCTACGCATGGCTCATGAAGACACCGGAATATCGGGAGATAAAGGGCAGTCATGGGACACGAAGAGTCTCCATATCGATGTCTCAGAGCTTTACCGCTGATGATGAAGGGGCTGGTTTGGTTTCTGGACAATCTAGAGATGCGACGTCCAGTCCAGTCGCTCGGACCATCGCAATGATCAAGACCAACCTTCCCTTCAACTTCACCGTCGCTTGGGTATTTGCTGTCACTCTGGTGCGTGACAAAAACAGCGGAACCTAAAGTTGTCTGACACACGTTGCAGTCGGTGTTCCCCCCGATCACGGTGTCTGTGCTTCCGATGGACCCTACAACCAGCCGCCTTATCTTCAGCTCCCTTCACTTCTTTGTCTTCAATGTTGGGGACTTCTTTGGCCGGCTGCATTGCTCGTGGCCTCCGCTCATCATTTGGTCTGGCCGTCGTTTAGTCCTCTTGTCACTCCTTCGTACCCTATTCATTCCAGCATTCCTCCTCTGTAATGTTCAGTCCCCCCTCTCAACGGACGTGCACCACCCGGTTATCTCCTCTGATTGGATGTTCATGTTAATTCTCCTTGCCTTCGGCTGGTCGAATGGGTATGTCTCGTCACTTGGCATGATTGCCTCCGCGTCTGTCGAACATAATCCGAGACTAAAAGGCCGGAGGGAAGACGTCGATGTTGCTGCTACTGTCGCGAGTTTCTGCCTTGTCGCTGGGCTAGCCCTTGGTAGCCTGATTAGTTTCGCCGTGACTGGAGTCTTGTGTCAGTGTAATCCGTTCAACTAGGATCCCACCCTATATGACCCTTTTCTTGACCTCATCATTGATGACCCTGTAATTTAACACCGCGTCTCCACAGGTCTCCATGCGTAGACCTTTCCCGGAGTTCCTCGGAGGGATGACACAATTGAAATTTGACTCGACGAACGGAGGCAAGTCCTCCCAGGGGAGTAAACGAGGTTTGAGGCTTCATTGCGCGGTGAGCCGAGACAATCAAAGTCTGTATATCAACCTTGGTTCCACCTTATTACCTTCACCATAGAAACTCCCCCAACCGCCTTCATTTTACCCACAGTGGGCGGGTTTCAGACGGGGTCGCAATCTCGCGTGGTGCGCCGCAGTTCCCAGCGCAAGCTGACGTACGTGACAATTCACTAGTTTGACGTAATTGCCCCTGACACTGATCCGTGTCCATCGATCCCCTGCAGAAATGTACGGCCGCCTAATCATTTTTTGCCGAGAGATCCGCTTCAAGAACAAACCTCCTACTATAAAGGACAGACAGGTTTCCCATTCCCTGAAGATCCCAAACCACCCGCCACTAATGTCGTCTCCTGAGGGCCCAATGTCCCCAAAGCCTCTTCGGAGGTGCGCCACTTCCTTCTTATCGCGTGATCCATTTACTGAAAATAACCTTCCAGGGATGTACATGGCGCGAATATTATCAAACCTTTTCGTGTGGAGCTGAACCCAGATGCTCCTCCCACCGAGGCTGACGATTCGTCCATTGAGACGAAGGGACAAGAACCTCAACCGCTGACTCCAGCGTTCCCTGACGCCCGCATGGCACTCCTTTCTAGCAGGTTGTCAGACGATCCGGATCCCCTAAGTCCTACCCAATCTATTCGCACATCGACGAAACGTTTCGAACGACCCAATTACTTCCATGTTTTTGCACACGTGGTTTGTTGTTGCGCCGCCTATCCGATCATTTATGCGGGGACGGTCGCCGCGAACGACAAAACATTATTTTGGGCTAGGGTCATTGTCGGGGTGTGGTGCACGGGAATTGGAGTTGTGATTGGGTGGAGTTTGGTGGAATTTGCGACCAAGTACGCCGAAGCTGCCAGTACGTACATTTCCCACTTTTTCGCACTCCGCGGGTGCCCGACTCCGTGCTTATCGCTTTTCCCAAAGCATGGGCAACGGTGATCCATCTCAGTCACAGTGATAATGGCCCGGGAATCAAATTGAGGGAACTTGCGTATAACGCACATCAACCTGAGAGCGCGGTGAGCGGAGTTAGGTTGTTGTGGACTCGGCTCAGTAACAGGGGCACGGACCGACGTGCTAGGAGGGCTGTTGAGTGGGTTTTTCCGTCCCTCCATCCAGTGACCGGGTTCGCGTGCTAAAGCATTCATGTGATCGCAGCTCACGACCGTGGTCGTTATTCATCACCTTCTATGTAATCTTGATCCTCGCCGCCGCAACACTCCCCTTCATCCTTGGTCGTGTAATCAACATTTCCACCCGGCTGGAACATCAATTACGAACCTACACCGAGACAACGATCTGGGGCGACCTCTCTGAGTCCGACATTGCAGCGGCAGATGCACAACTTGACGCCTTTACCGCAAGTCTTCCTCTTTTTTCTTGGTGTCAATCTGGAGAATCTTACCTCGCAGAATACAGGATTATGTGCGCACTTGGACCTTAGCTGCGTTCACGGACCGATCTTCGTTGCCAACCGCCGCACGATTGAAGTACAACGGAGACAACGTGTATTTCGCAGAATTGGTACAGTCGCAGCTCAAGTCTGATGGGAAAGGTTTGGGGACATTCGTCCAGAATGGAACGGTTTCCGATGTGGACGAAACGACTACTCCGTCGATGGAGGGTCTGTCGGAAGGATCGCTGCTAAAGTACGTGGACCGCGAATAATGGGAAACCCGAGACTCATGCTCGGACTTATGCACTATAGAACACCACGTTGGGGAATCAGAATGCATTGCGAGAAGCTTCCGGAGCCTGAGAAGTATCTGTAAGTATTTTATTGGCCATGAAGCAAACACTACTGACCCACAGGTAGTGTTCCTCGCTCGAACGGCACGTTCACATATGTGATCGTCACGAGGGCCTTCCTGGAGAACCTATTTTCTTCGTTTTCGTTGCCTCTTCCCGATGTATTCAAGACCCCTAGAGTCACACTCCTGAGTCCCAATGACACGCTACCTTCCGGTGTCAGTGAGGAAGAGGTGGCCTACACTGGTGCGCTCATCCTGTGTGCTGTCATTTCTATGTACTGATCTTTCTCCAGCCGGGTTCTGGGACAACGGAGTGGCGCATTCGTTCCACAGTCTCACGCCCATCAAGGGTGAATCAGGGAACGGGTGGGTTGGAACAGAGACCGTCCTCGTTCGTTTGAACAACAGCTATGCGCCCAACGCGAATTTCCCCGTATGGAGCGCGGACCCAATCGAGGATGCGTCCGGATTCAGCAGCCGCATTGGCTACGATGCTGTGGTCTGTGTGGAAATGTATGAACCTTGGATCGTGCAGATCTACAACTCCAGCCTTGGAGTTCCAACAACCATGACCATCGTCGGCAAGTCTGCTACCACGGATTTCGAGACGGACGACGGGAAGAGGGGCTCACATCTCGACTCGTACACACGAAGCCTGAATTCCACAGGCAAAGATTCTGCTTACTACGTCAGGTATGCAAGTAGTTTTTTTTTTCATTCGAACGCTGACCTATTCTCTTTAGCCACGACAACGGCATCAATCAGATGCTGAAGGATAACGGCATGGATCGCTGGTATGTGCCTTCACCCACGACGGTCTCATTTACGGGCAACGTCGGACCGCAAGGCTACACAGAGTTATCACCTCAATTCTATGCCGACGTCCGAGGAAAGGCTGACGCCTCAAATGTCCTTCCTTTCCTTTCTGGTACACGCCCTGTCGTTGTGCGAGCGTACAGGGATGTAGTCCTTGCTTCTGCTTTCTTCAAACCACGAATTCTTTGTGGAGTGCTGGGTATCGCGCTGCTCCTGGGAGCTCTCGCGGGGCTCTTTGTTCCGGCTCTGCCATTCGACATCCCACGAAGAGGGTTTGGGCTGTTCAGCTGGGTGGCTGCTCTGCATGGTCAAGAGCTTGGAGGGGAGTTGGGGCAGGATAATGTCAATCGTCACATGGATCTTAACGATCTCGAGAAGTCTCTGGGAGAGAAGAGAGTGCACTTCATCATCTAAAAACCATTCCTTAAATTCCACATTCCTTTTTTTTTCGGCGGATCGGAGGACATATTGGCAACTCTCGTTCATATTTATTATCGGTACTTTCTCGTAAAGTAGTCCAACACGCTCATTTGTAGATTGATCTTGTGGAGCTCTGCGGCCTGACGGTCGGACCTCGTTACCCTGGATGTCAAAGTTCCGGTGCTTCTCTCCGTTTCTTATCCGTACCATGAAGGGGGTGTCGAAAGAAGCAGAGTTTTGGTCGTTTGGTACTCAGAAGCGACCTGCTTTACCGTGTAGTACGATTCACTCCTGGACAAACGTTAGTGGGTGCGCTCGGGAGTTTCGCATTGACACCTACATCACCAACCACCAGTGCTACAGCGCGTCTTTAGTTCAACTACGACGAGACCGCGGTTCCCAAGCGCGAGGACGAAGGTGCTTCGTTCATGGCTGCAGACTTCGTGTCGGCCGATTGCTATGGGTGGCTCCGGTCACCTGAGGGGAAGGAGATCCTCCATGTCGTTATCCGCCCTGGTACAACGCGACGGCTATTTTACGAGCAGCGATATACTTGCACAAGTCACCTTGGCGATAAATATCGCTACTCCCACGATGATCATTTCCTCCTTCGACAGTGCCCCAACTCAGCTCAAATGGGCTGATACCGCGATTTCTGCACGGAAGATGCCTCTGGATACCTCCAAACCTGGCTGGTCTAGTAGAGATTCTCTCATCAGTAAGGCTCCCTCGGCGAGTTCGGGGGATAGCCCTATGGACCTAAAGGAAGAAGCTGATGAAGAAGGTTCAGATGGCCCATGAGATCCTCGTAGGCGGGGCTCCTCAATCGCTTTACTTCCCTAAGGGTCACGAAGCTGCCGGATGCTTCAAGAGGATGAAGGTCATTCTCGAAGAGCAAGGGTTTGGCGACCAGATTCGTGATCTCCAGTGGGCGCGAGTGTCCCAAAAATTTTCGTTGCCCTCCCCATCTCGAGTCACCCTGTTTTTTTGTATACCTCGAGTCATCAGCAAACCGTCCAGCCCCACTTAGTGCTTGTCGAGTGTTCCAGGTGTGAGCGAACACTGAGTACTTACGTTGTTTGACCCTCCCTCGATTCCGGGAGAAGCAGTTTCGCGACGTGCCCCGGCATATGTCACAAGCATATAAGATCGAGAGCCGTGAGCGCTCCGCTTTCTTTGGCAGTAGCGTGTTATCCGTGGGTCCCTGTCTGCTGAGCATTCTGCGAGTATAGCATGGCCATAGAGGTGATGCGGCCCCGGATCAACGCATGGGGGTTGGGGATGCAGAAACCTACCAGCACCAGTAGCCGCAGCGTTGATTCCAACCTGGGTGACGTTCCGTCGAATGAGATCCAGTCGTACAGGTTGCAAACGTGCGGGGATTGAGGCCTGGGGGCGTTGTGAGAACCTTCGAGGTATTTTCCGTAGGAAATTTTCCACTGGGGCAAGACAAACATGTGTGCAGAGTTGTATTCACAATAATCAACCTTGCTGACACACCTGTTCTCCTTGCATGGGTCTCGAGGACGCCTCTCGGTCTACAGTGGCTATGTCTCATGCCTGGAGAAACCGGGTTCTCCCGAGACGGGATGGTGCTTCCGTTCCTCGAACCGCGGGGCTGAGCGAGGAAGATCAACAACTGTTCCCGAAGCGTTCGAGTTT
>Ga0307515_10019321_pt1 | contig 12277 bp, 19 predicted proteins | sample 17_EM_MG_FD_194513 | JGI IMG/M metagenome (GOLD analysis project Ga0307515, IMG submission 194513) | Populus trichocarpa ectomycorrhiza microbial communities from riparian zone in the Pacific Northwest, United States - 17_EM | ecosystem: Host-associated > Plants > Roots > Unclassified | place...
CGCGTGTCAATTCACTCAGGGGAGCCAATACAGACCTCGTAGAATCGAGAGCCCTTCGACGCCTCAGCAATGATGCGGTTAATTTCTGTTTGGTCCTTCGCCAGACCAGCCTTGCCTGTTGACGGTCCCGCCAACCTCTTGAGGAGACTTTCGGAGGTCTGGGAGGGCATCATCGTGATCGAGAGAGCATGAAATGTTGGGACTCCTCCAACTGTCGCGCGTCGATATGAGTCAGGTGGACAATAGCTTTGCTACACGTGACGAGGGTTGACGTTGAGCGGGTCTTCAGCTTGCCTTTTCCCACGATTGCTCATCCTATCAGTTCGACAGTACGCTTTGGCGGAAGGGGATTTGTGATTCACGACACATTCAAGGTAGTATCAAAACCTATTGATCGTACGGAGGAAGGCCCCATTCCTCCGGTCGGAACTCCTCGAGTGACTGGAGGGTTTGATCTGCAGTAGCGTCCGCACCCGCCCCAAGAGCGCGAAGTTCGGGGACTGCAACCCAAACAACTACAAGAAGGAGGAAAATGAGCGGACCGACCCGAGTCAGAAACCCTTTTCCTCACCATTCATTCCTGCTCGCTTTCCGGCGATAACCCCAGGTATCGCATCCTCGAAAACCAAGCCCTTCCTCCTCTCGAGTATCCATTCTTCTCCGAGACCCGGGGAGACGTCAGTCGATACATCTCCGATATTCCTTCCCAAGCATTCTTTCGCAGCGACCAGAAAGATATCCGGATGAGGCTTCCCTCGACCCTTCCTGATCCCCCTCTGTCCATTCGCCACCCGACCGGGAACGTCGGGATCTTCAGGCAGAGGGTCACCTGTTACAACGTTCTTGTCGAGATCAAAATGCTGGAAAACGGATTGCACTTGTACACCGCTTGTTTTCGGGAAGTAGTTTCGCTTTCGGGTCCCGCTAGCCACTGCCATGGGTATATTGTGCTTCTTCAAGTGATGCACCAATTTTTTAACACCAGGCAGGAGAGCTACGTCCGGCCACGCTTTGTCTTGGGCCTCATCTCTCCGCCTCAAGTAATCCTCTATGGTGAGCGAGATATCTGGGAAAAACGACAGCAGATGCGTAGCTGCCTCTCTTTCGGCTAGAAATCGGTTAGATAAAGTCGGCGTGGAAACACGGGCGAAGTTGGCCTAGCGAAAGAAGATTTGGATGGTGGTAACTCACGTTTCCCCATGAGTCCAGCTTTGATATCCCATGTCATCTCTTTGCCGTACTCGGCGAGGATATCATCTATAAACCGGAGATCAGGGCTGGAAGAAAGAGATCAAGCTTCAAGGGTCGTCTGACTGGTGACTTTGGTATACACGGTCTCCGAGTCAATCATCAGTCCTTGAGGCTAGGATCAGAACGGTGGTCTGACGAGTCACTGGGCCAAAATACCATCCATGTCAAAGATCACATATTCGACCTTTGAGCGAACAGAAGATTCTGAGGTCATGGTTCCTGGAGGGTAGGGCTAAAAGGGCCGGTGTGAGATGTAGCGATAATCAGAGACACGATTTAGTAACACTTCCGGCGATCAGATCATGACCACGCATTTGGAACGAACGAAATAACGCGCTGGTATAAGTAGTATACAACTCATGGGTAACTACGCTACAACAAATAAAAGCAAATTTATCACGAGATCCAACCAAAGGGGTAGGAAGATGAAAAGAGAAAGGATGGGTCTTCACTTGTCTAACCGAACAACGCGCAAAGGTAACTGGCTCCCTTCCCTGTACCTATCCCTGATGTAAGGACGCGTGAAGGCACTTGATTCGTAGAGTCGTATGAGAAATAGCTTGATGGAAAATGGAACAGGAAGACGACTCACACGCTCGCCTTGATGATATCGAGCCCAGTATCGTGGAAGGAGAAATTTGTGATGAGGATGTGGATGAAAATCTTGATTTCGATGATCGAGAATCGCACCCCAATACAGGACTGCGGGGGCATGGAATGAGATGTACAGCCAGAAAAGGAACGACCGATACCACTTACCCTGGGTCCGACGGAGAACGTCATGAGGTTCGAGTAGAGACCTGGCTGAGCCTTCACAGCATCTGGGAGGTTGTCCCAACGGTCTGGCCTGCACGGCAAAAACAACTTCAGTGAACCACTCGGAAGTAATGAAGAGGACCGTACTTGAACTCCCATGCATCCTGTCCCCAAACCAATTTATCTAGATTGAACGCTTCAATGGGAATGTGGACCATCGTCCCCTTTGCCACACAGATAGGCATCGTGACCGTCTCAACACTACCTCCTGGTTTTCGGATTTTGAAAGGTTGAGAAGTTGGGATTTCGTCGTCTTTCCCAGCCACCCTTATAGACGAGTGGACCGGTGGGACAAGGCGCAGCGCTTCTTTGATAACATTGTCGAGGTAGGGGAGCCCTGAAATGTTACCGTATAGCGAGTCGATCTCGTCTACTGAGAGGTCCCCGAGCGCTTCTGGGCAATGAACTGTAGAGAGTTCCTCCCGGAGTCGGTCTTGCACCTCAGGATTCTTCGCAAGCAGCCAGAGCGCCCAGGTGAGTGTGAGTGAAGAGGTGTCTGTCCCGGCGAACATGAGGGTGTTGACGTTGTTCAGGATGTCTTCGTCAGACATCCGCTGGTCTGGGGGTATGTCCGTACTTAGGTTTGATTTCACTGGTTCAAGCTCGTCAGCTGGGTCCGAGTCCGCTAGAAAATGAACTCACACATCTGAGCCAACAAGTCGCTGTCCTCGCAGGTCTTTCCGCGCCGAATGGCATCCATTACTTTTTTCTTCTTTTCTTGGACGAGGGTTCCGGCAACTTTCCAAATTACTTTGTGGGACTTCTTGACTGTCCTCGCAGCTAGATCCGGCTGAATTGATGCCGGTGAGGATAAAACGCACCGACAATTTAACGACGTTCACTCACGAAGAGAACGTCCGTGATTGGGAAGTAGATTCGAAGTAACTCCCGCACCGGATTTTGCTGCTGCGAAACGGCAAGCTCGAACATTTCCCTGTATGCGCAGAAGAGCTCGTTCGTTTCATCCTCGATCGAGTTGAACTCGTAGTCAAAACCTGAAGCGCCATTAGCCTCACATTGCCTATGCGAAGAAATACTATACGCGAACCAGCTGTACCGATCACATCGAATGTAGCCCGACTGACCCACAGACAAATGTCTAACACGGTTCCATCTCCATCGTTCTTTCCGACGATATCGCGCCATTTGTTTCTCAGCCTAAAACCTTTCTCAAACATGATCGGCTCAAAAGCTCTTAGGTTTTGAATCGAGAAAGCTGGCGTAATAACGCGTCTTTGTCGTTTGTGGACGATTCCCTCGGCGGAGAGCAAGCCACAACCAACCAGGTTCGAAATAAAACGTTGAGTCTGCCAGGGCTTTTCGTAGATGTTCGGGTTTCTCGCAACATGGTTGAGGGCGACGGGATCGAACGTGAGCAACCGTTGGTCCCACTGTATGGCCGGCTTCGATAAAGTTATACGATGTGAAGAGTGCAGATAACACTCACCGGACCGGCTCCTTGCACCTTGACGCTCCTTCCATAACGTTCGACTATAAGGTCGTGGATTCTGGGGGACTGCATAGGGCTGCGACCAAAGCTGTCAACGATGTGGGGCGGTGGAACAATGCACCACTTACTCCAAAACCAATTTCATGTGAGAAAAGAAGAGGTTATAGCGTGGGGGTCCACACAGCATCCATAGCGGATTCCGTCTCGGTACGACAGAAAAGTTGTAGAAGCAAAACGCGACTGTTGCCCCGCATACGGCGAGGAAAGTCGTGAAGATCTCCCAGAACATCAGCGTGTCCCCGGAGCCGAGAGTGAGGGTTTCGGACGAAGTTTACAGCTCGGTTGCATTGATAGTGATTGGCTTGAGTCGGGCTGTTCCCGACGCTTTCGAGGAACAATACGGTTGTTGTTATGCAAACAAAAAGGCGCTATTCGGACATTCTTTCTTTTGTTTCCGATGCGCGCCACGCTCGACGGGTCCTGGTGAGGACCCCTGTCGATGCCTCTCCTCAGGTCTGCACTACGTCGATGTTCGCTGTGAATGGCGGAACGGAGGTGGCAGGCTCGGCTCGTTAAGAATCGAGTACGCCTAATGCTGCATCATCCTACTTATCTAGAACAAAAACATTACCACAATCCGAAGCAGATGGAAGGACGAGAACGCATTCGGACGGAGCCCCAACCACCACGAGTGCTTGCGCCGTCATGACCCTGTCGGTCCGCTGATTTCTCCGGGATGAGAGTGATAGATGCAGCGCCTCTCAAGAGACCATTTGAGCATACCCGCACGCCAATGGGTTGAAGGAAGGACTCGTTAGGAGCTGTATCTCATGGGAAATGACTGATTCCGCTGCACATCTATCCGCCGAACGTTGGCCTGTGAGGTGTGAAATAGCAGCCGTGTGAAAACCGATCGATGTTCCCTCCCCTTCCCAGCCTCGCTGCCTCAGGCGTGTGGCTCTCGCCCTGACCACTTCCGACCTTTCTCCCCGAAACCGCCTAAAATGTCAGTCCCTCATTCTCTAGAGGCAGCCCACAACGCTCTTGTAGCCAGGTACAAGGAGAATGAGGCCACCATTCGATCACTGCGCAAGACATTGCATGAGGACATCGTTCCAAACGTGCTTGACGAGATGAACGAGGACAACGCCCGGTATAACATGCAGGATCTTGAGGACTGGGCAAACGATACAGGTGTGGAAACATGAATGAACGAGGGCATCATGATCATAACTCCCCGGATCCCACAGGATCTCTCTTTCGTACCCTCAAGGTTTGTTATTTTCAACCCAGCAATCAGAGTGTCTTAGACATGTTTGCATAGCGTCACAAATACACAACCTCTTTCGCTCTTCAAGCCCTCCGCAACACACTAGCATGGCGAATAACGACCCTCTCGCGATACATGTCCTCCATGAAATTCCCAGCAGATTTGGACGTCTTCAGGGTGCTCCCCCCCAGCTGCAGAGACCCTCTTGGCCGTCCTACTATTGTGCTCAACCTTGCTGCTTTCTTTGAGCTGGTCTCTAGATCCTTGGATGACACAAAGGATATAATCCTATGGTTGGACGACACTATGAGGTGGTACCTTCGCAAGATCAGCAAGGAGTCAGGTCGAAGAACGCCGGTCCTTCAGTTTGTGGCGATTGTGAATGTCCAGGGCGTTAATGTGTCTAGCATGGTTCGTTCCAGTCGACTTCCCAGTTTCAGGAAAGTTAACCTACGACAGGCCACGGATTTGGTGACATGGTATTATCAAGATGTCCAACCGCACTACCCTGGGATGATGGCTGCTGGTGAGGGTTCCCCGTCAGCGTCCGTGTGCATATATTCATCTATCTCCGTCCGTCAGTCTTCATCCAGGGCCATTCATGGGTGCATTCCCGGATGTGGAATATTCTCAAGTGAGTGATCCCTGGTCGACTGGTCAGCCGGCTAGAGATAACCCGCCTACAACCTTTGGATAGACGAGTCCTTCCAATCTCTGCACAGAACAAGGTGACCTTCTTCTCCCAGGAAGAACTTGTGGACTACTTCGGGGCTCACGCTCTCCCAGAAGGTTAGCCATTCGTTCTTGCTATAGATGCTCTTAGACACTCATGGATTTCCCAGATCTTGGAGGTTCACTGCCAGCATCGGGAACTTTGCAGGACCCCTTCTTCGAACAACTTCCGCCAAGGTTCCGTCCACGCTCGTTATCCTCCTCGGAACAATCCCTTCCCCAACTCCAGACTCCCGAGCCTGGTCCTTCGAATCTCCGCCCACAGGCGCGACCACAGATACGACTGGACACATCTGCACCAGCTGTTCATTCGCCGTTCAACCCATTCTTCGGGTATCCGGTCTCACCAACCTCCCTAAACCCACGGTATGGGCGCCGACGGAAGCGTGACTTACTTCGAACGCTGGCCTACCTTTGGTGGACGAAGTGGAAAGGGATTGCTATCTGGGTTGTCGTACTTATTTTGGCCTTCTCTCTCACGAGGTGGCGTCTTCGGATATGGCTGAATCGTCGGCGTCAAATGATGATCCAGCGGGCTCGGTAGGGGCACTGTTCGTTTTGTTCATCTCTCCCTGTGTCCGAGGCAGTTATCGCATATTATTCGTACACCAGCGGTCGAACCTGTTGCGTATGCTTTCAGGGTATTCCGTCGAATATAACGAGACCGATTAGTGTACGAATGGTGAGGCTACGGCGGCGGCGGCGGTGCCAGCTTCGAACGCGCTAGACTGTCCGACCATCAAAAGTCCAACTTCGCGAGGCATGAGAATCGTGAAAGGAGAGCCCATAATACTTGATGCTCACCAATCAACCCAAACAGGCCAAGGATACTTCCGAAAACCTCAACGACGAGAATCTTAACGAACAAGTTTGGGTCCGCGGCGTCAGCAAGGGCAGCGGTCGAGCCAGTGATTCCGACGCAAACACCACAGAGCAAGTTACATGCGCCGACGGTGAGGCCACCCCAAAAGACAGCAAAACCTAGCGGGGGGAGAAGTCAGGAAGGCGACCGTGACGGCGGCATGATTGAGACGCGCCTGTGAAGTAGTTATCGGGAGTGTACATTCCAGAATCCGGGACAGAGGTCAATTTGGCCGAGTAGACGATACCAATGATCTAGTGCGACATAGTGAGGGAATTGTGGGATCGGGAACACGCTGGCTGCGCACAACACCGTAAATTGCTACAACTTCGCAGAAAATGATACTGTGAGGGCGTAAGCAAACAGTATACCTTGGAACACACGTAGACTCACCTGATCAGGTTCTTGGTCCGTATCCGGGGTGCTCGTACACCACCACCGAGAATCGAAGAGCCAGTAACGAAGATTCCCCTTCACAGCAAGCGTCAGTTTCCGCTCGGACATCCCAGCAAAGAGTCCGCGTACCATCCTGCACCAAGAACACTGAGACCGATGCACAACCCAATTCCAGTCGAGGCCCACGCATAAGGACTCGTCTCTTCGAGAAACCGGCCAACGTTGAATGCTTCGCCCGAGTCTACACCACTGAATCTCAGTAAAAGCGGCCACGAAACTAAAACAGAGGGGCAAATTACCGGTGAAGAGGAGATATAGGGCGATTACAACGACGGTGAAGGTGGGTAAGCCGTAAGTGTAGTAAGATGCCAGCCCCATCGTTGCTTCTGGCTGTGGAAAGGGAGAGAGCGCGTGACACAACCGTGACGGGTGACATCCCTCTCATGTACCACCTCCTCAAAGGTTTTCACGAATATCTAACCAGGTGTGTAACAATTCGTCGTTCTATTTTGATGCGCGCTGAGGCTGGCTAGGAAAGAGGAATTCTCGGTCATTATTGTTGGCCTTGATGGAGCCGGAAAGACTGTACGAAACTTGAACACTAGCCTTGTCTCGCGTCTAACGTGAGCCGCAGACCTTGCTCGAGAAGATAAAGACATTGTACAACGATGTGCCAGGCCTGACACCAGACAAGATAGCTCCGACGGTTGGGCAGAACAGCGAGTAAACTACTTGTCATCCCTGACAATTACTGACACTTTGTTAGTGGGAAAGATTACCCTTCCATCGACGATCCTCAAGTTCTGGGATTTGGGTGGGCAGAAGGGAATCCGGACCATCTGGCCGAGATATTATGATGATTGCCATGCCGTGGTCTACGTGATCGATGCAGAGGATCGTGAACGTCTTGGGGAGGGTTGGGAAGTGTTCGGTACGCCAATCCTTCCTCGTCTAACCCTATCACAACTAACGGACCGGAAGGGTCATAAAGACAGCGTCCTGTCCAACCCGCAGATCTTAAACGTTCCATTACTTTTACTAGCAAACAAACAAGACAGCCCACAGAGCTTGTCGGTCGACGAGATTCGTCGGGATTACGAAGAATGGTTCCAGAACAAGATCGAGAATTCCAGGAGGACATACGAATACGATTCGTCATCCGATATGGACCACCGCAGAGAACGGATTGCAAGCTTGGACGTCATGGGCGTTTCCGCCCTAGAGGGGTGTGTTTCTGCCGTTTTTTCCCATTTCTTCATCGAGCTGACCCGTACCTACAGAACCGGGGTGCGAGCTGCAATCGATTGGATTTTTATTAGAGTACAAAATAGCAGGTCCTAGCACGAGAGCCTTATGTACCGTCGTGAGTTAGTGAATCGTATGAATGTATGGCCGTTCCTCTGTCGCCCCCTTCACCGAACTGGGTGATCAGCCGAGCGCGTCGGACAACTCCGGTCTGACTCCGATACCTTCCTTCCCTCATTCCACCGTGATGATTGGTCTCAAGGGCACTCTCAATGTAAGTCGCTGACTCAAAGTCGTACAGGTCAATGCTGACATGTGATGATCAGGTAATAGACAACTCTGGTGCCCTCCTGGTCGAATGTATCAACGTTCTCAAGCAAAAGGTCAACAACGGCTGGGGGGGCGTTGGTGACGAGATTGTCTGCGTCGTGAAACGCGCACGACCCGTATCTGCTGCTGCTCAGGCGTCAAGTACGGCCGTAAAAGTCCGTAAGGGAGACGTCCGTCGTGCCGTCATCGTCCGTACCAAAAAGGCTGTTCGAAGACCAGATGGTCGACTCATCCGATTTGATGACAACGCTGCAGTGTTGCTGAACAACAAGCGAGATATGCTCGGAACGAGAATAGGCGGTGTCGTTAGTGCAGACCTTAGAATGAAGGGATGGGGAAAGATTGTCAGCATTGCCCCAAAGGTTTGGCCCCTTTGAGATCCGCCCAGTACCGGAGCTGATCATAAGTTGCCATAGGTCATATAATTCTATACTACCTCCGATGCTGTTCCTCTGCACTTAGATCCCACCCCACCATACCATACTTTATTGGTGATAATAGACTGAAAGTGCTGCTCCATTGTGATTACATAAGCTTGCCTGACCTTGGTTCGCCACCTCCATCTTCCTGCCTCGATCCCCTTGAAGATATGGTCTGTATGCTGGTCATGCGAAACACAGATTTGCAGAGAGCTGAATCGCTATAACTACAGCAAGCTTCTCTTCACTTTTGCTCGGAATGCAACAACTTGCTGTACCCCAAGGCAGACCCGCAGAGGAGGATCATGGTCTACGCGTGCAGGATTTGCCCGTACGATGAGATCGCCGAGAACAAATGCGTGTATAGGAACGATTTGTTGACCGTGACGAAGTGCGTCCTACGGAGTTTCGTTCTCATGCCGCTTAGTGTATGTTTTTTCGCGTTCAGGGAACAGAAGGGTGTCACGACCGACCTCGGCACGGATCCTACCCTGGTGCGTCTTGTTCACATCCAAGACCGCGGACTACTTTAACCGATGTCGTCTTGTTGTTGTAGGCTCACTCAAACATGACCTGCCCAAATTGCGGGAACTCAGAGTACTTATCCGTCTCCTTGAACGGCATTGGAGATGATGACTCACCGTATTGAACCCGCAGTTGCGTTTTTTTCCAGGACCAGTCGAAACGGAAGCAGACGCGCATGACGCTGTTCTTCGTCTGCGTGAAGTGTAGCTATACATTCACGGATCCTGCGCTCGAAAACCAAGGCGATTCCTAATCCCTTCAAGACCTCTGTCGTTCATTATGTGGATGCAGTCTCCTCGGACCGGCAAGTATGGAAAGACTATTGACCTTATATCGTATGCTTGCGTCCGGGCCTCGTGTCACCTCGGGCCCAGATAATTTAGTGTCGCTTTGAAACTACGCTTTCTCTATGCTTTCATTGTAAAGGTGTTGCGGGTCACTGTGCGGTGCCGGTCCAGTCATTTTCTCTCTAGTAAAGAGGTCAAATGGATACATGAGTTTCTAATATGATGAGCAGACGTGGGAACTCAATCTCAGTGGCTGAACGTTTGCGAAGACTGAAACAGCTGAGACTAACCACCATGGCCTTTGTATGTCAACAATGCAAACAGCCGCTACAAGTGCGAGAACCTTAAACCGTCCCTGTTTCTGGTGCTAACCCATAGGCCACAGTTGGACGCGTCCCTAGTGGATCTAACGCCTTCGGCATGGGACATGATCGCAGGCTCGCTTCCTCCCCCACGTTCATCTGCTTCAACTCTACCGACAGATGCAGAACGGTTATCTAGGATTCCGTCCACTTCGGCTGCCAAGTCTGCCTGGGAGAGATCTTCGCATGCATCGTCATCCTCCCGACAATCCACTACCATCTCGCATGAAACCACCAAACATCCCCACCGGGAACAACTCCCGAGCGAATCCTTCGTCTTGCTTCAGGACAGCATCGTTCGACACACACCAACCTCTCATACGACCACTGGAAAAGTCTCCGCACCGACCAAGGCGGATGGACTACCAGCGGATGATTCATCGTACCACAAGCCTACTCCGATATCCCAACATATCAGATCTACCCAACGGCTAATGAACCTGATATCGAGCCGCACAGACCTGGATCATCCGTTATGTGCAGAGTGCACTCATTTGCTTCTGACCTCGCTTACGAGGCAGCTAGATGAGACGAAGAAAGAGAGAGATGGGTATATCGCGTTTGAGAAGGAAGTAAGGAAGGAGAAAGAGAGGGAGAAGGATGGGTTGACTCCGCAAGAGGCAGAGAAGAGGATTGCAAAGCTTGCGCAGGAAGAGAATACCGCGATTGCGCAGCTTAGGGAGGCGGAGAAGGAGCGTGAACAATTGGAAGCGGAGCTGAAGGCTCTAGAGCTGGAAGAGAAGGCTCTGGAAGAGGAAGAGGCAGAGTTCGTGACCCTCTTATCCTTTTCCACCTCTCCGACTCACCGTTGGGCAGGTTCTGGCGAGCGTACAACTCGCAACAACTTCGAGCCTCTGAACAGACGTCCCAACTCGCTGCTATCAAGGCAGCATACGCTGCCGACGCCGCTACTTTGGAAAAGCTGGAACGGACAAACGTATATAACGATGCCTTTTGCATTGGACACGACGGCGTTTTCGGAACAATCAACGGTCTGCGGCTGGGACGAGTACCCGGTATCCCTGTAAGTCGCATTGTCTGCACCCAGTATGGTCGCATGTTCAAACGGACTCTCAGGTCGAATGGGCGGAGATCAACGCTGCTTGGGGCCAGACGTTACTGCTCTTGTATACCATCGCCCGTAAACTGGAATTTTCTTTCGAAAAGTGAGCCATCCCTCTTACCCATCCCCAACGGCTCTGCTGACGTGAACACCCCAGTTGGGCACTCGTCCCAATGGGATCGTTTTCCCGTATCGAGAGAATCAATGGGGATAAAGCCAGCCTAGAACTACATGGTTCAGGTGACCTCCACCTCGGACGAATTCTCCACAACAGGCGATTTGACCACGCGATGGTCGCCTTTCTCGACTGCCTCCGTCAAACCATCGAATTCGTAAGAGCTCAGGATCCCACTGTAGAGTTTCCGCATCAGTTGCGTCCCATACCGATTAACGTGGTTTTTTTACTACTCTGACACTTCTGAAATCGTCGTTAGGATCGTCAAAGACAAGATTGGGGACGTTTCGGTCAAGGTTCAATTTAGTCAAGAAGAAGCATGGACGAGAGCACTGAGACACGTGCTGTTGGCTTTGAAGTTGCTCCTCAAGTGGACGACCAATGGGAATAACGGTTGAACAAACCTTGCATGTTTGAATCTGCCGGGTGTCCAGAAGCTGGCCATCAGCTTCGGCGGCATGAGGTTCTACCACCTCTGCTGTCGTCATTTCACACGAGATGTATGCATCTCCGTCCCTATCATGGGGCAGGAGAAACCATTACGCTGTATCTCTGGGGTGCTGGGGTGCGTTTTTACCCCGGCCACGAGTTTTGAAACAATGGTAATAGATTATTGGAACGTTCATGGATTACAATAGAGCAATGCACACACTGCAGGATTGAAGGTTTTGGCGGCTCCGAACGACTGCCCTTTTGAACAATCACGGGACAGTGATCGACAAGGCATGTGGCCAGAGGTGCCCGACTTTTCGGGTTGTCCTACAGGTAGGGGGGGCGGGGGCGGGGTCGATCGGTAGGGAACGTGGAACCCCAAGTCGTGATCGAGAAAATTTAGATCTGGCTCCTTGCTAAACTCATCCTCGCTTGCGTGGCTAGGCGACACAAACCAAGATCAGGCCACAGTTTGCTTTACTCCCATGTCTACAGCTTGTGCGCGAACGTGTTACTGGGTTACGAACAAAATCGTAATCGTAATGTACAAGAAGACAAGGCGGGCGCATGAATCGACTCCAACGATACCAGCCAAACCGGCTTGTAACCATACATACTGCAGTCACTTTTGGTACAAGTAAAGGCCACGACGTGGCCGTTCT
>Ga0307515_10019322_pt1 | contig 12277 bp, 3 predicted proteins | sample 17_EM_MG_FD_194513 | JGI IMG/M metagenome (GOLD analysis project Ga0307515, IMG submission 194513) | Populus trichocarpa ectomycorrhiza microbial communities from riparian zone in the Pacific Northwest, United States - 17_EM | ecosystem: Host-associated > Plants > Roots > Unclassified | place...
GACATGTATTTTTAATCTTAAGAAAATAAAAGATTATAATTTATTATAAACTATGGTGTAATATTCTTTTTTTTATTGACAATGAATACATGATATTCAATGACTAGACAAAGACTTATCATAATTTCAAATAAAGAGATATTTTGTACTAGCCCAATCAACTAATATTTCTTTCTACATAACATGCATTTTCTTAGTTGATAAAAAAAAAAGTTCTTAATTTTTTCTTTTGAAATCGGGGCTTAGGAGCCCAATAAAATTAAATTAAATGAGCAAATGTAGACCTAATAAGCTCATAGTACAATCTCAAAGTCGGACATGTTTGTAATTATGATAGCGGTGATGATTTAAAATATTTTTCGTTTAGAAATGCATTAAAATGAAGTTTTTTATTTTTTTAAAATTATTTTTGACATCAGCATATCATAACTATATAAAAACATAAAATAAAATTTCATTTTAAACAAAAAAAAATCAAAATTTTTTACACCCGAAGGATCACTAAGCATTGGATGGTCAAACCAACAATTTCTTGAATAACAAATTTAAGTACAACAACTGATTAATTTTTCTCTAAATTTTACAATTTCATCTTTCAAATTTTTTTCCATGTGATTTAATCTTTTTTTTTACTGTAATTCCTTTTGCTTTGGAATTTTTTTTTAATTTATATTTTTATTATAATTTGGGTTAACTCATTATGATTGTGACCATTACCTTGGTTGTTGATTACATGGGTTAACATGAGTCAATACAATGTGTCATTATCTTTTCTTTTTATTTCTAATTTGTTTTGATGATTTAATCTTTTAACAATTCATTGTTTTACATTTGAGCTAGCGTAAGGTACAAGTTAAAAAAAATGATGACATTAAATTTTTGACTAACTACATCACCTTTTAAATAGGTGATCCGTTAGATTGAATAAGTGACATCAATTTTTTTTTCATTCATTAATACATATAATGGTCAATTAACTTTATTTGATATACTAGTCAAGTTTTTAATTTACATTTTAAATATTTTATTACATGAAAAAAAAATATGGCTTTTTTATCTAACGGATCACCTTGTTTAAATGATGATGTAATTAGTAAAAAATTGAATTTTGATAGACCCGCAGCTAAAAGCGGCCTCGGGCATGATATATGCATATACCAATAATTTTTGTTGACTTTCAATTAATTCAATTCCATTTTAGTTTTTTTTCTTTTGAAGTGTTCTAGTTGTATAAGTTTGATTAATCAATTATTATGATTTTTTTTTACTTTATTCAAAAAAAGTGTTGTAGAAGGATGTTTCTTGGGAGAGGCCATGGCTTCGGTTTTGGTGGAAAAGACCTCATTTTCGAAGATGTCAAGCTAACACGTTCCATGGTGATAAAGAGCAGATGTAGAAGAAGAAGAAAAATGCAGGGGATAAGAGATTAAGGTTTTGTTTGGCTGGTGTCAAATAATTCACAAATTTCAAGATTTTTCTGCTAAGACGGATGTAACTAGATATTTATTTCTTGATATTCCTTTTCTCTTGTTTAATCATGCTCTTCATAGCTAAATTATTTGGTTAATAAAATTCTTGTCTTCCATAAAAAAATTAGTTATCTAATTTTTACTATTATCAATATTTTTTAATTTCAAATTCACAAAGAAATTTGAGTGATTACACTACTTTCTTTGATTATAATAAATTATTTTAAATCTATTTCGACTAATAGTCTAATAAGAACATTTAAACAAAGTTATGATTTAAAATTAAAAAATTAAAAATAAAAATAATAATTAAAAATTTTAAGTGCAAAATAATAGAAATGTAAAAGGTAAAATTAAAAGAAAAGACATCGAGGACGAAAAAGAAAAACAGAAACAATTAGGCACGTAAGTGATATTTCAAAATATTTCCAAGTATGTCTGTGATATAAATAGAAATATATAGGGACTAAGATGGTATTTAGCCAAAAGAAAGTAAGAAGCAAACGTTGTAAAATATAAAGCAATGCCAGCGACAGTGTTTCTTGCTCTCTCGTATTCCGGAGACAGAAAGGGTTTTAGACCTACAAAGAACCAGAGAGAAGCTCTCCTTCCTTCTTCAAGAGTCAATAATGGCAGACGAAGATTACAATGATGTTGACATGGGGTTTGATCCTATCTCTTCTTTCTCATAAAAAACGAGCCAGTGTTTATTTTTATCTGTTTAAAATGGTCAGAAAAATAGGGTTTTGTTAGCAGGGATCTGTTTTGCTTTTTTTTTTCCTGAACCAACTGAGTGTTATGATGAAATTTTGCTATATTTGAGTTGATTAGGAAGTTTTTGCATCTGGGTTTTGGGAATTTTTTATTTGATTTTTAATTGTATTTTGTTGTTAAATCTTGCTATTTAGTTGAATTTTCATGATTTTAGTTTGAGTTTATAGTGTGAATATGATGTTTGATGTAAAGTTTTCTGCTTTGTTGATATTGTAATCCCATGAAGTAATAATTTTGGTTTTATAAGGAGTTGCTTAGTGTTTAATTTGATGAAGGTGGTGTTGGTAGAAGTATAGATAGGTAGATGATGTCGGTAGTTTGGTTTGATTTTTGTTAAGATTTTGCTTTTAGATTAGGCACTAAGATCACACTGGTTATTTAGTTGCGGACAGCAGGATTTTGATAATTTTCTTATTGGTGATAAAATGTTTGATTTCTGCTTTTATGTCATGAAAAGATGTTATAGAATTTTGTGTTTTAGATTTTAGAAACCATTTGAATATTTATGACCGCTCAGGATACTGTGTTTTTTTATATGAGATTCATCCTGAATGTGCCATGCACCTGTTTCTGCATACCTTTGGGAATGTCCTTGCTTTGTAGAGTTATTTTTCCCCTTTCTGTCTGGTGCTCAAATAACAGGTGTATGGTTTTCTGAATTGTTGTTGCAGATATGAGGATGAGCCACCAGAGCCTGAGATTGAAGTAAGAACTTGATATTATGATTTGTTACCTGCAATGTAACTTAGAAATCTATCTTGTTCTTTATTTAAAATGTGGGTGCAATGATTGGACAGGAAGGGGTTGAAGAAGATGCAGATAACGATAACAATGAAGATGACAAAGGGGAACCAATTGAAACTGAAGACAAAGAGGAACAGGAACCAGTGGAGCGGCCTCGTAAAACATCAAAATTTATGACAAAATATGAGCGTGCTAGAATTTTGGGAACCCGTGCTCTTCAAATCAGGTTTATTCATTTTCCCCTTAACAAACATTGTCACTATAAAATTGGGTTGACCCCGTATAGTTTTTGTGATTGCTAATTTTTCTTTTGCTCTGCAGCATGAATGCTCCCGTGATGGTTGAGTTGGAGGGTGAGACTGACCCGCTCGAGGTAAGATTGTTTTACTGGGATCTATGTTGAATTACTAGATTATTGCTTTATAGAGATGAAACATACTGTAGTCAGTGGTGTGCTTCTTGCAATGTATGATATCGTTTGTGTGGACAACTGTATGTTCAGGTGCTTTACACTTGTATATATGTTCAATAATTTGATGTTTTGGTTTTTCCATTTGATTAGATTGCTATGAAGGAGCTTCGTGAGCGAAAAATACCTTTCACCATCCGTCGCTACTTGCCTGATGGAAGGTCAGATTGTTAGCTTAAATTATCCCTAGCAAATTAATTTTGCCCCTTACAATGGAAGGGGAATGTATAACATTTTTCTCCTTTAATTTTGTTTACTGTTCACTCTAGTTTGTTCTTGTTCTTTAATGCGCCCTGTGGAATTATCCAGTTATGAAGACTGGGGAGTTGATGAACTAATCGTGGAGGACTCGTGGAAGAGGCAAGTGGGAGGTGATTGAGAAACCAAGATTTGGTTGGTGAACCCTGTTGCAATTTGATCAAGTTGGAGATAGTTTAAAGCCTTGTATAATATGTAACCAAAAGTATTTGCTCTAATTGCTCGGAACATGACCTGTGAAACTAAACTGAATATGTGGTGTTATGACAGATTTTGAACTCTAGAAGTGCTTGTGATTCTTAGAAAGAAATGAATGTGGGTGCTTTGAATTTCAAATGTTGTATGCCAAAGTTCTGATGGAACGATTGGTTGGATGCATGTTCTGGGACATGAGAAGTATTTTATTCTCCTGCTGCCAGGCATAGAAAAGAAGTTTTCTTGAATTTATTTCAAGTAACTGCAAAGTTAATCATGAATCTATTGCCGACTATATAAATGAATTCCCAAGTGATTTCTCTTACGTAAAAGCTTCCCATTCTGAAGCATGATCATCTTCCTGCGGCCATTAGAGCTGTACTGCTGTTTTGGCTCTGAAAATTTTCAATCGGTGCGAGTGTTTCTTCTCTCTAAAAAAGTTTTCAAGTTCCAACTTCTCTTCTGTGAGGAAAGAAACTTAACATAAAACAAAATTATTGTTATCTTTTCCTTAAGGCAGCTGTGTATAGTTAAGGTGTCTTGCTATAGATTATGGCCACTTGACTGCCTCTGTATTATATTGGGAAAACCAAGTATCAAGTTGTTTGAGTGTAGCTATCATCTCGAAATATCTATTTCAAAGAACATCAATTATTTGATTGTCTGTAACACTTAGTTATTTTTTCCATCAATGGTTAAATATTAATCGAAAACTCGGTCCTGGATGTATAGCATATTGGCATTACTCTTTAAAAAAAGATAAAGAACCCAACCCATCATTATGTCGTCCTTCATCGCCTTCCCCAGATTCTTACAAAAACTGGTTATAAGAAACTCATTAAAGCTTTGCCGGATGAGGATAAAGTTAAGGCAGGAATCACATCTCACCTTCACATACATTTTTCTGTTTCTCATGTTCAAGTAAAGGAATTACCTTAAGATTCATCAACCATTGTGAGAAAGACTAGCTTTTTTGAAGTATGAGATGAAGAGGATGTTCTTTACTGATATAGAGTTGATGTAGTCTCTTCAGAGACTTCCAATAATCTTATTTCAAACAAAACCAGTAAGCTATTAAACAGATTGTATACATATAGCACAACACCACCCCAAATCGCCTAACACGCTTCATGGATCACAACACAGTACAGGAAACAATGACGCAAGATAACAGAAAACACAGGGAAATTAAAGGGTTGCTCCATCATCAACCACAAGAAGTTATGATCATTTCCTCAATTTCGGTATAAGCTTAAGAGGTTGCTCCTTCATCAATGTGATACCATACTTCTCAGCCATGTCTAGTTCATCAGGAAGCATGTTATTTGGTAGAGACCAGTCAAAGCCATGGATTAAATTGGCCAAAGCCAGCTGAACTTTCTTAACAGCCATTGGTAACCCGGCACAAATCCTCCTTCCACTTCCAAAAGGCAAAAACTCAAAATGGTTTCCTTTGTAATCCAGATCAGAATTCAGGAATCTTTCAGGTTTAAAACACAAAGGGTCTTCCCAACTGGCAGGGTCTCTTGCAATTGCCCATACATTCACAAGAACTTGGGTGTCCTTTGGTATGGTGCAGTCCAAAACTTGACAATCTTCTGTTGCTCGGTGAGGTATTAGTAATGGTGCTGGAGGGTGTAATCTCAAAGTTTCCTTGACACATAAATGCAAGTAAGGGAATTTTGCTAGGCTTGATTCTGTTATCAAGTCTTCAGGAGTTTCTCCAGCAAGTTCTTCGCGAAGTTGTTTCATTGCTTGTGGATTCCTCATCAGTTCTGCCATCGCCCATTCGATTGTTGAGCTAGAACTATCCGATACTGCAGCTAAGAGTTCCTGCTCCCATAAAATAATGCAAATGATATTACTAATATCTGAACAAAAGGAATGTATTATGAGTGCATAAGTTAGAGATCATATATACCACGAAGAATGAACTGATTTGCTCATCAGAAAATTCCCCATCAAGCAAAACATCAAGGAAATCTTTACGTTTACTGGAATTATCATCATCTCCTGTATCGTTGCGGCCTTCTCTGCGTTCTTTGATGATACTCCTCCATAATTCCTGAATTCTACTCCCGCACTCATTAGTCTTTCTACTCAGACCTTGAAGATCCAAGCTACCTAGTATAGGATACAAATCCGATATGTTTAGAGTTGTATGTAACTCCATCATTTCCCTTACAAGCCCACACACTCTTTGGCACTCTCCAGTTTGATCATAATCTATCAAGTCTTTTGATAAGTAAATGTTCGCCAATACATTAAATGTATAAACAAACACAATATCTCGTATTTTGACTCCCTCTCCTTCCTTCTTTTTCAAGAAATCTATCATTTCTTTGGCCTTGGTTTCTCTTGTACTTGACTGTCCATCAACGACTTTAGAAGAGAATAGCTCATTCCTCATCAGGGAACGAAAGAACCTCCATCGGTCGGTGCACTCAAACGTCCAAGCTATGGAGTCCTCATTCAGCTTAGGGTCCTTAGCAAAGGATGCGTGAGGCACACACCGGCCGGAGAGTTCTCGGTCATGGGTTTTGAGGATTTCGGAGGCTGCTTCCCGAGAAGACCCGACGACAACAAGTTGAGTCCCTAGTCGGAGGGACATGAGTGGACCATAAACCTGTGCTAATTTAGTCAAGGAAATATGGGGCTTGTTTCCTATTTGAAGTACATTTCCTATAATAGGCCATGATTTTGGCCCTGGAGGAATAGCCGGGACTTTGGAAGATTTGTGTTTTAGGACAATGGACAGCAACAATAATATTGCTAGAAGAAACAACATGGGAAAAGATGGATAGGAGTTTGCTAAAACACTTATTGAAACCATGGTTTCCGTGAATTAATGCAAAGAAGGTGTGTTACAACATTAACTATGTTGCTATTTATAATGGGGGAAGAGGCAATCAAGCTAGCTGCTGACTACGGACTGTTGTTGCCAATAATTAGAAAAAAGAAACATTAACAGTAGAAGACCTTGCCATTAACCTGAGGGGGTTATTCTCATTCAAAAAATGCCAAGCATACCTTGCCGGTTTAATTTTAATTTAAAATTGTAGAAGTTATGATGTGCAAATCTCAAAAGGCACAAAAAGAATTAATTTATATATCAATTACAGGTAATCTCCTGGACAGATGTAACTGATAACATTTGTGGAATGATCTTTGAAAATTTGATGGAATCAATCACGTGACTGATTTTTTTTTTTAAAAAAAACAACAATAATTGATAAAAAAAAATAAGAAAGAAAAAAGAACAGGAACGTCGAAGGCCTTCCATGTTTTTTGTTTTCCCTTTTTCTAACAAGTCCAATAGGCCTTCTTTTCTATCTCTCTCTTTTATTTTTGTTTTTGAATCATCTTTCTTTGCCCCCAATGAATGTCTTAATATTTGATGGATCAGTTTGTGGATTTTTTGGAATAAATTTAAGGGGCTTGAGATGCCATTGTCAAAGTCTCTCTCTGATCTCCAATGAATTTGATGGTCCTGCGTGCATTCGCCTGAATTAATATTTAAAACAAAATTGATGATATTTCACCCCAAGACTAGAATTTAGGCTGGATTGAAGCAATCCTACCTAAATTTATTGATAGTGAATGAAGATCTTCGAACCATCATACTAGAGTTGATAGACAAGCATGTGGTACAAAAGCCATGTGATTCATGTTTGAGGAGATTGAGACCCTCACACCCAATGGCCTATAATTATCAATTTAATTTCTTGAAACTTGTTGTTCAACACTATTTGTCCTTTTTTATTAATAAGTATTGACAGGAAAGTGATGGATCAACAAAACAAAAATCATCAATATTTCTTCTTATGTTAGATCCTTTTGAAATGTAATCTTTATCGGACCCATCAAAGATAGGGCGTAGTTGAAACATAGTCATGTGCTATGGTAGATTTCACCGACTACTCTAGGAAATATCAATGTACCACTCTCAAACACTCTCTCGACAAATGCACCAGCCTCAAGATTAAATTTTCATAATTTAGAGAACGATATTTCAAATATTCATGATTTAGAGAACGATATTTCAATGTATGTGGGCTCTCTTCTGTTTCTGTTTATTGTACATAAGAGAGTGTCCCCCACTTCTAGCTAGCTCCAATATCTATATTGACACCATTATTTGTTCATACTTCTTGTATTGAACCTAGCTAGCAAGCTACCTGATCAGCATTCATCACCTTCACGGAACCAAGAAGTTCCATGGAGTGTTACTGATAGTAAAACTGGAAAGAACATCACAGCAGGACAAACAGAAATTGGTGATAGAAAGAACTGACCTTCATTATCTATGATTCTATCTTCAATGAGCTTTGGGATGCTGAATCTCTGGACTAACATTGCAGCTGCAGCAGAACAAAACGCAGCTCGCTTGATCTCCTTCTTTTCTGCAAGTTCCGAGGCCCATCCAATAGTCTGATCAGCAAGGATGAAACTGATCTTATCACCCAGAGATTGATGTTACTGTTCTTCTCTTCTCCTCTGTGTTCTTGTTTTTCTGTTCCTTTCCATCTCCCTCAGATCAAACTCTTTCCCCGTCACCTCTGTTTCTCGGTTCTTATTCCCTCCTCTCTGTCTCTTGCATTTCCTTTCTTTTTTTCTCTGTTTTTCTTGTCTTCTATCTGACCTCTGTTTTCTATTCTTTTCTCCCTTCTCTCGTCTGGCTTTTTTTTCTTATCTGCTGCTCGTTCCTCTGTATTTATAGGCAGTCGGGGAGACGGTCACCATACCTTGTCCAAGTGCAGGGCATGGTGGCGCATGGGTTTCCTGGCTTTCTTTATCAAGGCGGCAGGGGCTTGTGTCAGGGTGAGAGAGAGAGAAAGTGAGCGGGAAAAAAAGATTTTGAAAAACATTCTTCTCTGCATCATATTATTAAATCCAACCCGGGGTTGACCCGGCCAAGGGACCGGGTCCCGGGTTTCATGGGTCAACTCGGGTCAACCCAGAAAAATTAAAAAAAAAATTAAAGTTTTAATATTTTATATGAAAAAATTCATGTAAATATAGGTTATACATATTGCAAACAATGAAGTTTAAAAGAATATTTTAAAAGTTTTTTATCCCACATTAAAAAGATATTATGTTAAGCTTTTAAGTTGAAGTATTTGAACCAAAAAAGTTTTTTATCCCACATTAAAAAAACATAACTTTTTTCTTGGAAACGTAGAGTATATATACTAATAAGTTTCAAATCCCACATTGAAAAAACATAACTTTTTTCATGGGAATATAGAATATATATACGAAAGGGCTTCAAATCCCACATTGAAAAAATACTATGTTATCCTTTTAAGTTGAAGTATTTAAACCAAAAGATTTTTTTATCCCACATTGAAAAAAACATGATTTTTTTCTTGGGAACATAGAGTATAATATACTAATGGGTTTCAAATCCCACATTGAAAAAACATAATTTTTTTCATGGGAACATAGAGTATATATACAAAAGAGCTTCAAATCCCACATTGAAAAGATACTATGTTATCCTTTTAAGTTGAAATATTTAAAGCAAAAGGTTTTTTATCCCACATTGAAAAAACATGATTTTTTTTCTTGAAAACATAGAGTATATATATAAAAAGACTGCAAATCTCATATTAAAAAGATACTATGTTATCATTTTTGTCATTTGTCACCCTTTTTATCCTACACACTTATGTTCCATATGATTAAGTGTGAAATTAGTGGACGACATGATTTTGCTTTAATATATGTTCCATATGTTATCCTTTTAAGTTGAAATATTTAAACCAAAAGGTTTTTTATCCCATATTGAAAAAACATGATTTTTTTTCTTGAAAACATAGAGTATATATATAAAAAGACTGCAAATTCCATATTAAAAAGATATTATGTTATCATTTTTGTCATTTGTCACCCTTTTTATCCTACACACTTATGTTCCATATGATTAAGTGTGAAATTAGTGGTCGACATGATTTTTCTTTAACTTTCAAGAGAGAGTTTCTCAATTTAGAAATGACCAACTTAAGCTAGCTTATTCTTTGTAATTATTTGATTTGTATATTTTAATTATTTGTTTACATCCCAACTGATAATTCCCATGGAAAGAATAAGGTACCGGCAGAGCATGAGGGACCATTAGACTAACTAGTCACCATCTTTAGGAAACAAAATTATTTCCTTGCCTATGCAAATACTAAGAACTAAGGGTATTGACTTAAATCTAGAAATAATCTTGTATCTAAGAACCTCAAATATGCAAATGACTCTACGAAGCCAATTAATCTTTGTTCCTATAAAAAAAGTTGTTTTTCCACAAACAAACAAAAGAAAAACTTATATTTATTCTTCAACTTGCTGCTGCAATTTACAGCTAACAAAAACATAATATAGTCTCCTCTAACTAACTCTAATGGATTCATTTTGAGTTGCAAGCTAATGAACCTAAACTAGTAATTAACTAACATAAGTCAAATAATAAAATAAACCCCTAAATAATGTATAATAGTCCAAAACAAATCTAAATTAAAAATAATTATTAATAAATAAATAAATAAATAGGATAATAAAAACAAATTCTTTATGCTAAAATTATTTCATGTAGCCTAAATCTCTAATTTCCACACATTCTTGGCAGATTTCAGTCTTGACTTCAAACACGTTGTTCTCTCTTATCTGGATGAGTTACTATACCTACTATATATGGTTGGAAATATTGAGATGTCTAGTTTCTAGCTCAACTTGAATCGTAGCACAATTACACTTGTAGCTCCAGATATGTCCTAAACAGTACATGAAGACCTAATTTGACAAGATTCGTCTAGTAACTTCGACCCTCTGAAATAATATGTTCCCAAACCTTATTTGAACTAAAAATTTACTACAATATATGTAAATCCTGAGAAAAATCAAGGCTGAATTAAATTAAAGGAAATAAATTAAACCAAAAAGATACGGGGGCAAAAAAAATACACTTAAAGAAAATGGGGCCTAAATGCAAATAATAATAATTATAGAGCATAAATACTCCTCTTCTCACAAAAAATCTGCAATTATTGTAAAGAAAAAAAAATGGAGTTTTTGTATCTATTTTTACAAATCAAGAAAGAAACACCAAAATTTCAAGAACTCATCCAAGATTAAACACTGGTGGGCAAAGAATTAACAAGAAAATTTGAACAAGAAGAGAAGAGAGGAGGGACGACTGTCATTAGAAAGAAAAGGAGGGAGTTGAAGATCGAAACCTTGATTCGTACCAGGTAAGGTGTTCTAAACATGGTCTTATGAGTCGTATCAAAGTCGATTATGAATTGATGTCTGGATGTTAAATTATAGATTTGAGTTCTTATATTTGAATTGAGAAAAAAAATATTAGTTACTAAATTAAATAACTTCATGTATTGTGTGTAAATGAAAAAGTTAACGAATCTGGACAATTTCATCTCTTGACTTTTAGAGGGATTTCATGTAGGAGGATGAAAGAATTAGAATAAGATTCCTTAATAGAAATTATAGTTTTGAATATTGTCTAACTAAGAAAATTGATCTTTCTAAATTTAGAGTTATAGAACTTCAGTTATAAATCACCAACTGAGACTGCGTTATGACAGACACCAAAAATCCCATGTATCATCGTCATGGCATTGGTTTATATTTTACATCGTTCGTTTCTTACTTTCTTTTGGCTAAATACCATCTTAGTCATTATATATTTATAGTTATATCAGAGACATAACTACAAGGTTATCTTAAAAGGCACGAATAATTATTATAAAAAGGTGTAACAAAAATAAAAAGAAGAGAATAATAGTAACACTGTTTTATTTATTTAAGGAAATGCCTACTGGTAGTGATGAGTGAATCCATGAAAATTCTCACAACTTTATCAGAAATTTGAACCCTCATGGCGCATCTTTTCTTTAGGAGAAAACAAAAGAGGAGACCAGTACATTATTCTCTAAAAAGTTATCAAATCGTAATTTACCATAAAAAAATCACTAAGATTAGATTAAATCAGGTAAATAAATTGCTGAAAAAAAAAATATGAAACCTTAAGAAAAACATTGTAGTGAAGGCAAAAGGGGAACAAACCTGGATGCCATTAGGAGAATTAGCAGCTGTAAGGACACGGAGCTGAGGCAAGGTCGCGGGCAGAGGTTGGGGAATGATAATCCGGACAGAGGCGAGCCTTGGCACAGTTTTCAAGATAGAGAATTTGAAAGCATTGTTATCAAAATTGCTGTGTAAAAAAGGTCTGAATTTGGATACACTTGTAAAATATTCTTCACAATCGAGGGTCCAGTCAGTTCAAACCTCCTGGCCCCACCAACTAAACACACGGCCATTCTCGAACGATCCAGCTCATCTTTCCACTGAGTCGAGTCACTCG
>Ga0307515_10019323_pt1 | contig 12276 bp, 4 predicted proteins | sample 17_EM_MG_FD_194513 | JGI IMG/M metagenome (GOLD analysis project Ga0307515, IMG submission 194513) | Populus trichocarpa ectomycorrhiza microbial communities from riparian zone in the Pacific Northwest, United States - 17_EM | ecosystem: Host-associated > Plants > Roots > Unclassified | place...
GGGGGGGGTCCGGTAACGTAGAAGAAATCATCGCACAAAGTTTCGAGGTACTTTAGAAAAAAACGACAGCCGTGTTATCTGCACCGCACGCCAAAAAACACGGTACAAGATTACAAATCATGTTTTTAAAAAAATTAATTTTTTTATTTAAAATTAATATATTTTTAATGTTTTTGAATTGTTTTGAAAAGTTAATATCAAAAATAATTTTAAAAAAATTAAAAAATTTATCTTAATATATTTATAAGTGAAAAATATTTTTAACTGCAACTACTATCACAATCTCAAACAGAGCCTGGGCTGAGGAACCATAGAAACCAATGGAAACTTTTCCTCTCATGCCGCCTTCTTAGTTCTGACAAACTCACACTCGACTGCTTATAATTACTCGTGAGAACTACTGTGTGAATAATAATTTTTTAAAATTTTAATTGAAATCTGTTTTTAAATCTACAAGTTCGATAAAAATGTATATTTTTATATATAAAACATATCTGAAAGAAAAAAATTCATAAAATTATAGTTTTTATGTGAAATTATCGATCGATCATGCAATTATATCCAACCAGTTGACCGATTGACAGTTATCGCACTTCTTAAACACAACATTCATTAAATATTGTTATTCTGAAATGCGATAATTATCTTATCACACTTAGAAATAACAGTATTTAGTGAATATTGCGTTTTAGAAGCACAACAAAATAAAAACATATTATTTCATTAAATTTTTTTTAATAATGTTATTCTGCCTCAACTTTTAATTTAGCGCTCTAAATTTTTTAAAAAAATCCAAAGACTTTTCCTAATGGGCCATTTGGTTAACTTTGATGTTTCAACTTTCAACTCATTGGTCTTTTTTTGAGCATGGGATAGAATTTCAATTCCAAATATGGTATGGATCTTGGCCAATTGGACTGCCTCAACGGGTCCAATAAAAACACAAAAGCCCAGTCAAATACGTGTAAACTCCGTCTGTCCTTCACAAGTCAATGAAGTTATGTTTTGTCTCGTTCGAGATATTATTGATGGATTCTATATAGAAAATAAAAATAAAAAAAATAGTTAAAATTACATTATAAAACTAGTAGTATAAATTAGAGGAGCAGAATCACAAACAAAGGCTAAAAAAATAAACATTATTTTAATATATTTTTAAATAAAAAATATTTTAAAAAATTACTATTATGTACTTCCAAACAAGCTCTGAATTGATAAAAAAGTTTAACCCAATATAACATCTCAAATATGAGACAAAACCAAGCATGAAGTATCTTCAGGACACAGCAGCACACCGCACAAACAAAATACCTATCCACAGTCCTAAGTATAATTTTTTTCTCACAAATGCAATTTTATCTTGTGCACTTACATAAACAAGCATCTCGATGTCCTTTGACCTATGAGAAATTGCGATTTGCTTTCATTGGTCACACGTTACACTGCTCCGAGTGTGTTGAAATGAGTCCACGCTTCCTGTGTGCATGCAAGGAGTGGATAACTATGTTAGACGAATTTAGAACGGCAATGGTTTCTTTAAGAGGCCGTCGGTAAATTCTTTTGACTTCAAGAATTTAAACTTAATTAGATACTACCTGCAAAATATCGAAAACTTTTTCTGCTATGTCTTTTTCATGCGAGGTAGCACCTTTCTGCTGTAGTTTATCAGGGTGTAGACAGAGCAAGGCCTTTTGATATGTTCTTTTCACTGCATTTCCTTCAACTATATCAACAAGAGGCACAGGCTTCCATCCACTTCCAGACCAAAGAACCTGTGAGTGCAGCCAATATCAGTTCTAAGTATGTCCTTCCAGAGAGCTACTCTAACAATTGTACGGTAAACTAAATTAGTCAAAGCAGAATGATGAGACTTGGAACTTGATGAAATGCAGTTTACTAGGTTTGGTCAGGAATCACCGGAACACCAGAGAAAATAGGAAATGCAGTAAGTCTGATGCTATGGTAATTAAAGTTCAGATCAAAGAATATGCAGTCTAGAAAAGAATTGCGTATAAGGCAAGCTCACATATTGTAAAGTTGACAACAGGGAGCGAATGTTGCCTTCCTTTCCTTTCGACCACTTCCGTATTTTATCATCAATGATCTGCAATGCATAACTTTTGATTATTAATTCCTAGTAGAGTTGAAAGAAAGAAATAATGGAGTCTCTTTGTTTATATTCTTCCTCACTTGGATCTCCTCATGGTTATCGCTGGTTTGCGGCCCCCTTTCCTCATCCTGGGGCAATTCTGTGATCTGCGCACAAGGAAAAGTATACTAGCTCGTTTAGTCATTCCAAGAAGAAGAAGAAGCAGCATAGCGGCATGGTTCAATTTAGAGTTGAGCCTTAATATTATTTTCAATACGCAGACACAACAGACTGAAATGAGAACAAAAGATGCAGGCTTCTTCTTTTTTTTTTCTTTTTTGTTTTTGCAGCGCTGAATTTCAAAAAGAGAACACCAACACGTAGCAAATGGACAATAATTGCAAAAAGAAGTAGAAATGACTAATGTTTATATAGACGAATCTCATACCAGGAGGAAGGACAAATCTGTATCTCCAATGGTTGATTCTGAGACATCAGGAACGTCTGCTGCCAACAACATTTTAATGCATCACATATCACATTTTTAACAACTATCAACACCGGTTCCAAAACCTTTTTGTAAAATGAAGTAGTAAGTTCAGTAAAAGAAGCTCTTGCTAATGAAATTGCATAGCAACTGGAATATTTGAATCATGACTCAGATGAACATGAAATATACCTAGCTGCTTCACCATTTTCAATCTAATTGATATTAAGAAGCACATAAAAATCATTTGTCCAGGTCGATGGGATCCAAAATCTTCAGTTTTACATGAAGCAATTGAAAGAACCTATCGCATCACGCATCTCATAATTATATATCCAAGCCGCACTAGTCATCTGGTTGAAGATTACTATAAAAATACCTGTAGTTGGCACTGATCTATCCTTACGTCCAGAAGAAACGCGTGTGGACTTGAGATTGCTCGCCGTTGTATCAGGATCCACCTTAAAATTACCAAAAAAAAAGTTGAAAATTTTAGATACACTAGGAGATGGACATAACTCTCATCCAGAAAACTATCGAATTGTATCTGTTGTTGCTAAAATCTGACAAAATAAATGCAAAATCATTTTCAGCAGAGTACCAGGATTGAAGCATTTGGCATGTTTTTCTCGTACACATTATTCGAGTGCATTTTCTCATTTGTGGTATCCTCGGTCCTGAATTTGCTCTTTTCCTTTCGTCTAGAATCTTGATGTTGTGAGTCATTAAGATCAAAATTGGGTTTTTCTGGAACTCCCTGGTTGAAAATTTTAACAAATTCCTTGACCTTTCCCCTAACCCTGTTCTTCCCAAAGCTGTCCCTTGATTTTGTAGGTGGAAATTGAAAGTTAGCTTTATCCACTCCTACACTATTCGCTGTCTCGTCTTCATCCTTTAAATTTTCACTAACATCAAGAACCGCAGATGATTTTTTGGTGCTTTTTACCTTGCTTTCTTTCAAACCAGTTTTAATAGTCATCTCATCATTACCTGCCAGATAAAATAAATGTGTTATTAGAGATATCACATGAGGAGCATGCTTGGATCTAGAACATGGCTTACCTTGTTCATAATCATTCTCAGATAACTGGGAACTTAGTGGTTTTAACTTAGTCTTGTAAGCCTCTTGTGTAACTACAGAAATTTCTTCCTTTGTTTTTCCAGACGAGCCCGTTTCAGGAGCAGAGTGATGTTTTGTTTCTATTGAAGCCCCTAAGGCAGAATTTATAGGACCATCTTCAAAAATCACTTGGAGATTGCTTGGAGTATCCAACTCAGATATAGGGAAACTTGTGTCCTCAAGAATTTGACACGCTTCTACTTCACCCTGAATGCTTGTGTCGAAGAGGAAGTGATCATCTTGTTTGTCAAGCTCCATTCGACCACTGAATGAGGGAATGTCAATATCATGTGGAGTTGCTGAACGTAATTCTCTTGCTATGCCCTCGCATGTTGTCCATCCATTAGTACTTGAACATCTCTGAAGTTTACACTTCTCATTCAGCCTTGATTTGTTAGCTCCTCTAAGAGGCATCGCAAAAGGTAATCCTTTGGTTGCCCACTTGTAAATAGAAAAATGAAATTGGTTTCTGTTTGTCGGAATTTCAGAACCATCTGAATCCCTTTTCAAATTTCTGCTTTTGTCTGTTTCTTCAGGTTTGGTCACGTTTGATGACTCCTCACTGCAAAGAGATGGCTCCTTAGATAAAGCGCTCTGCCAAAAGACATCATTAGTCAACTCGTCTCTAACGAGGTTCGTTAGGCTTGCAGATCTAGACAAAGGAGAATATGTATAATTGCTGATGCCATTTGAAGCCCCGTCTTTATTTTTGTGATGGTCACGGGCACTAGAAATAAATGTTGGCAAGTCTGTCCCTTTAATCAGTTTGGCAGGGAGGCTGCAAAATTATCAGTACAATATTTGAGCTCTTGGGATGCATTTGTTCAAAAGACACCAAAACCCAAGCAGATAATAGTGCAGGTAAGAACTGCTAGATAAATAATGAATAACCACTACCATACACCACATTAATACCGAAAAACATTGAAACAACCTTAGAACAGACATATGGGTATAAAAGAACTCCCAATCGGTGATTTATGTCAACTGATGAAAAAAATAAAAATCATAAGATCTAAATCGTACAGGAATAGAGCAAATAGCATCTCGGAATGAAGCCAAAACCTGAATTGTGCAGGCAGTGATGGACTCCAGGGATCAGCTCTATGTGGCAGCAATTCAGCAGGGCTTAAGACTCTTGAACCTCGAGTCGAAGAAAGTGAATCACGGTCATGCTTCCTTGGAGAAGAACTCAAAGATTCGCTGTCTCTAAAAATATCACCAAAGAAACCGTCGTTTGGATATCGCCTTCTATTGACATTTTCATCTCCAAACACTGGCTTGTCATTTAGACCAGACAAACTGTGGCGAGACAACTTGGTATCAACATCACCACTTGTCGATGCAAATGAATCTGTCGTTTCAGAAAAACTATACCGCACCTCCTGAAGTGACGATCGCCTCGGCGGGCCACCGAAAACATCGGTAAAATCAATATCTGAGTTTCCATACTGGCTCTCTGGAGAAGAACCTGGATGGTTTATAAAAGGTCTTTGGAAATTATAACCTAACAGAACACTCTCTCTCTGAGAAAACCTCTCCATTTCAACCAATAACCAATACGGAGTACCCACAAAACCAGGTTAATTCAACTGGACAAGACAAACTTGAACAAAAACAAAAGTGGCGGGAAACTCCTATCAAGCTTTGTGATCATGGAGCTGCAGGTCCTGATGGGGTTCTTGTTGTTGAATCAAGAACTTGCAGAGATTTCTCTTCTGAGAATCATGATATTGAGGTGTGGAGGATGAGATACATACAAACAATAACGTGGAAGATGTTGGCAAGAATACAAGGTGGGGTTAGTGGTATTTGAAGCCACTAGTGAATATCAGTGTTCTTGCGTGCGTGGATATCGGATAAGGAGGCGGAGGAGATTCCAAGCGACAGCAGAAGTAGAGGACTATCTTTGTCGTCAACTAAATTTTTAGAAATTAATTCTTGGCAACCGTTAAATTCAGATTTTGTGTGATCCCAAGTTGTTTTGGGTTCGTTTTCTACAATGTCCATTAGGATGACAGCCTGTTATTGCTTGCCATAGATTGAAAGAAGACATGAACTTCTTGTGGCTCCCTTCTTCCGTCCATGTAAATTAAAAGAAAAATCAAATTAAAATTGGTTAGAACATGACCCAAAAGGCACTTATAGCACGAAATGTAAAGGTTGTTTTTCTCCCGTTGGCCCTTCTGATTCTCTGGCTCATATTTTGGAGTCTTTTGCACTAGAATTTGGTCTTGGTTGCAGCAGATGTGATTAAAACTGACCAAGAAATGCAGTGTACGCCCAGGTCTTTATACCTTGAATGATTGTACTAGATTATGATTGGTCACCATAGAGATAATACTTTTACATGGGAATCCCATTAATGAATGTAGGTGAGCAGCCGCCAGTTAACTAATGCTCTGTTTGTTAACTGGTTTAACATGTTTTTTTTTTTAAAAAAAAAATACACTAAATTTATATTTTTTAAATGTTTTTTAATTTTTTTATATAATACTATTAAAAAATATTATTTTATTATATTTTTAATTAAAAAATATTTTTTCAAGAATATTCTCGTATTACCCGACTTATACTTGTTTGAAAATGTGGTTGCGGTTGCTTTTCAAAATACTTTTCACTTAGAAATATATTAAAATAATATTTTTATATTTTTTAAAAATTATTTTTAATATCAGCGTATAAAAATGATTTAAAATTACTAAAAAATATTAATTTAATAAAACAATATTTTTTAAAATTTTTTTTAAAAACATTTTTAAAATATAAAAACAATTCCTATGCCATGGAACGCCAAGAGAACAATCTAATCCTCCTGAAATTATTACAATGACCTGATTCAGCTTCAGTCACATTAGAAAACCTTTTTAGAAACTAGTAACAATACTGGCTTGTTTGTTTCTGTATTTTAAAAATGTTTTTAAAAAAAATTAAATTTTTTTTTAATTTTTTTATTAACTTCAAATTAATATGTTTTTATTGTTTTTAAATCATTTTGATGTGCTGATGTCAAAAATAATTTTTAAAAAATAAAAAAAATATTATTAGCATGCATTTTAGCACGAAAAGTTAGTTGAAAAGCAACCGCAACCACACTGCCAAACAAACTCACTGCACTTTGATACGGTTAGGATGAAAAACATATTATTGCATAAAAAAAATATGTGAACGACTATTATTATTTTTTTGTTTTATTTGATAAAATATTTAAATAGGGATAAAGAATTTGATTATTATATCATATATCAATTGCCATATGAGCATAAAAAAAAACCAAAACTCGAACGAATTTTTTAACTTGAGTTAATTTTTTAAATTCACAACACGTAAAATCCTAAACTTAAATTAAATCAAAAAGTTCAATTCTCAACTAATTTCATGTTAAATAACGAAATAAAAAAAATCAATCTAAAAAAAAATAATCAAAAGAATAAGGACTAAATTTGACATAAAAATAAAATAAAATTAAATATTGAGAGATAAAATTGAAAAATAAATTCATTAAGAAAATGATTCAAAACAAAACAAATATCAATAAAAAAACAGGCACCAAATCTGACATGAAAAAATTGTTGGAGAATAAAATTAAAAAAAAATCAATTAAGAAAAGAATTCAAAAGAAAACAAATAGCAATCAAAAGAACGGTGATTAAATTTAACATAAAAAATTAGAAAGTAAAATTACAAAAAAAATCAATTTTACAAATCATTTTAAATAAAACAAATGGTAATCAAAATAATATAAACTAAATATGAAAGAAAAACAAGTTGAGGGGTTGATTTAAAAATTTAGAGTTAGAGCACGAAAATGAAGGATGAGAGAGGAAAGAAGGGGAAAAAAATCTTTAGCATCAAATCAGAGGATTATACACCACACACGCTGCCCAAGAATAGAAAGGCAGCCAACACAATTAAAACATCGCTCAAAAAACTATCATTTGACCACTGGACCACCTCGCATACGGCACCTAAAAGGCGCGAATTTAACCTACACGACAATCATTTTTATAATAATTTTTATATTTATTTAATTACAAAACTTTCCTGTTCAATTTTATAATAAAAAAAATAATGAAAAGACAAAAAATTTGTTATCGCTAACTAAAGTTTTTTATTTATTTTAAAAGCAATCTAGACTGTGCTTTAAAAAATAAAAAGCCTAGACAACTCTTAAATTCTATTTTTTTTTTCAAGAGTAAGATAAATGAAAATAAAATGTAAAAGGAACCCTTTATCCCCAACAGAGAGGCGAAATGTTTTTGGTGAAAATGACAATTATTATTTTACTATACAATCCACAATCGACAATGCAAATAGCCTGTAATTGACACTGTAATTAATATTGGATCTACTGCACCACGTGACGAGATAGTCATGGTCCGTATGAACCTAAGTTCAGTGTAATAATTTTTTGCTTTTCTCAAAGGGATGCAAGAAGCATGAGGATCCATGGTTTCACGATCCTTGCTAGTCCAGTGACATCCTAACAACCCACCGGAGTCATGGATCCCGACTCCACCAAGACGCAACAAAATGTCGCTCTATAAGAAAGAATCAAATATCCCAGAAACTATCAAAGAATTTGCTTGCAAGTCGCAGAAAATTCAGTACGCAGCAAAATCCTTTATCGTGAAACATGACAAACCTGATCATTGGGCACGAGTGGATGGGTGCTCCGACGAAACTTAATTTAATGCTACAGGAACAATACACTAAAGTTTCAAGGAAAACCGAAAGAAGAATATTTCCCATTAATTGCAGGTAAAACAAAAACCAAAATATCAAAGAAAAGGTCTCTCACATTTCTCTTCAAATGTAATCAAATCAACCTCTACCTGTATCATGTGAATACTTAGCAAGTTAAATGGTCTGTGGGAGAAAAACTAAACCTCTCACAGTCCTCGCTGTAGTTGTAGAAGTATCCCTACCAATCAGAACCATCAGGGAAAGGATCCAATGCATCTTTCTTCCCATTAACATAGAACTCCACAACTGCTTGCATTCTTCTAAGTTTATCTGGGTGGTAGTTTACATGAACAATTACTGGCTTCAACTTTTTCAACGCGGGGTCTTTCCTTACTGTCTTGAAAAGGACCTTACTGTTCATAAACAAAAATATATCCATTGTTCTTTTTGCAGCATGGAGCCCGTCATACCCAGGATGTGAAGGGTAGAAAAGCTCCTCATTGAAAACTGCTTGGTCCCATGAGTTTGGCTCTCTAGACAAACGACCAGCAACACGATCCAAAAGCTCAATGGAAGGAAGTGTAGGCCTTATATAAAAGAATCCAGAATTGTAAACCCATATCCTCATTGTATGAGCATAACGAGCCCAACCCATGGCAGGTTCATCAAAGACATCATTAAATCCATAAGCTGTCATATTATCGTGGCCATCAGACATAGATTCAACATCTGAATCACGATAAAGATGATCAAATGGGTTCTGCAAGTATATTATATCAATATCTGACAGAAGAACACTGTAACCCAGCTGCAAAAATTCCCTCAAAATATGGAACTTCAATCCAGAAACAGCATGATTACCACCTGTTCTTGCAACCGAATCAATACCGCTATCCGGATCCCTCTTATACACTGGAACATCATTTGACTTGCAGAAATCTACAATATGGTCATCTAATGCTACAACAAGGTAATTGCGTATACCAGCTTTCTTGATGTTAGTGAACCAGACTTCTAACATGGCTTTCACATTTGAATTTGCAAGTGCAACAATGAGCTCCTTATGTACAGCAACTTCCGCCAAGAGTTTTGCCAGTCTAGCATTCACAGACTCATCAGGAACAACAGTTGGGTTAGTTCTCAAACCCTTGACGGTACCAAAAGGACCAGCTTTCTGCTGTTTACCCAGTAACAAAACCTGCTTCTGAGCATGATCTTGTCCTTGTTCCGCCAGCTGCAGCTTTTCATTTAGCTCCCTAACTTGCTTCTTCAACTCAGCATTCTTCTCTGATATCGACACAATATCAGCTTTCAGCATTTTAATTCGCTCTGGTGATTCACATGAAGATGAGCCAGTCTAACAAACAAACAATAGGAGGTAATCACAACATGATAAGTGCCTATAAATCATGGTATTCAACAAGAGAGACAAATGAAGCAACCATTGAATGATAATACCCAGTATCCGACACAAAATTGACTTTGAAATTCATGCTAATGCATCCGTGAAAGGTAGATCCGTGTTCAAATCAGTAACTAAAATGATAAACCTTACCTTTCACTCTCACCAAGTCAGGGAATGCCGCAAGAAAGGGGAAGATACTAAACAAAGACTAAGACATCAAAGAGGGGAACTAGTGAAATGGTGCCTCTTTCACAACTAAATTAATGGCACAGAGCTGGCTTCTCTTTAAAAGCATTTTTAATGATCTAGAAGATTTTCAATTCTGTATCCTTTCAATTTCACCGAATTATCCCATTCCTTAATGAAATCATGTCTTCAATCAATTTACTGAAACATGGAACAATCTGAATTCATCTATGAAAGCAACTGACGCCAAAAACAACACACATGCATGCAAAGTCAATGGAAAGAAATAAAGTCAACTCTCTTGAGTACATAAAAAAGTTCAAAATTCAAGAACAACCGGAACCAACCCAGGTAAAAAGAATATAAAAAACACCAAAATTAAGTTTACGACTACATTAACGACCACGAAGCACTGAAATATATATACGGACAAAAAGAGATTTGGAGGTTTAAGGCAAAAGGATTTGAACCTGGAGATTAGAATTAGCAATCCGACGATGTGGGTTAGCCAGATCGGAGCTGAAGAACCCATGAGGATATAACACAGAAAAGACGAAGCCAAGAAGAACACCAACCACAACGGCTAAGGCGATTCGAGATCCGCTAAGTGATTGCCCTTTATCTCTTCGAGGAACAGCCATGCCCTGGTTGAGTTACATACAGTCTACAGACAAAACAGTGTCAGAGAAATAAGCGGCGAAGACTTTTGAGTTTTTTATTAGCAAAACTAAACAGACAAGAAAAAATTGCTAAGGAAGTATTTATTTATTTATTTAAGGTACTGGAATCGAGTTGATTCTTTTGTCTCTTTCAAATTAACAGGCTGAGGCAAGCGAAGACTTGATCGTGCAGCAAAGTGATTGCGTTCTGAGAGAGAGAGAGAGAGAGAGAGAGGAGAGAGGATCAAGTGTGGATGATTTGAATGATATTAAAACAGATATGAAGTCTTGGCCTTCTGATTGTAACTTAACATAATGATCACTCGGCTCTAAGATAGTAACATTGTGGGCTCCCAAGGTGCTCTCAGAGACTAAGGGTGTTTGAAATTGTGAAGAAAAAATGTTTTTTAAAATATATTTTTTAAAACTTTTAATTAAAAAATACTTTTAAAAAATACATAAAAACATAATATATCAAATACCCTATAAATAAATTAAAGCATTTTTTAGATCGTGTTAGAAATTGCTTTTTTTAAAAAAAATTATTTAAAAATATATCAAAATAATTTTTTTTATTTTTTTTATTGTATTAAAATAATCTAAAAAAATAAAACATAAAAACAATTAAAAAACATGTTTCTTCTTCACAAACAAACACTGTTTTGGCAGTTATGGAATCCCAGTCTCAAGGACCATTCCAAAAGGGTGGCCCTGTCTATACATACATACATACATATATAACACACAATTTCTACCTTTCCAATTACAGAACTTTATCCACTATGTTTTTTAATTAAAAATATATTAAAATAATATTTATTTTTATTTTTAATATTAACATATTAAATTTATTAAAAAAATGAAAAATAATTTAAAATATAGTGAGCGTGTAGTTATCAAGCTGCCTTAAATGAAATAGGGTCATTGGGTAGTTATTATAAGCAACTTTAAACTTTTTTATTTTAAAAAAAATGCAAGGCAGAATAAACAAATCAATAATAATGATTTCTCTGTAATTAAATTGAGTTTGCAATATTTTCAAAATTTATTTTTCAGGAAATTTGTAATCTTATAGGGTGATAACTTGTAAGCATATAACTTATAAATTTATAATTAATGGGCTTATAATCTAGTAAGCTTATAGTTATCATTACCGAGAGAGGTCACACGTAAAGTCAGTGTCTCCCAAAAGTTCAGTTCATCTTCACCTGCTCCGTGTTCAAGGCATCGTCAGTGATCATCCTGTGAATAGTCCATTTTTCGCCTCTGAGCTCTGTAAGCCCGTCTCCCACGAGCTGTTTTGACAAAATTAAGGTCTCTATCAAGCCTGTCGAATGACTCACTAGTACTCCTTGAACCTCCGTAATCGTACCCTGGTCTAAAATTCCCAACCTGGCCAGTACAAGTATGTCTTGCATGCTTTCATGACCATGTGCTATGGGTAGGAACTACTGTAGGAAGAATGATGTGGTCATGTAGCTTTGCTGACCTCGCTTCCAATTTCCCATGGAGAATCTCTGACGAGTTTCCGATCATATATAATCCGCTCTCACCATTCTCATGTTATAGGAGTTTAAATTCCCATCTTCTTACATGAGATGAGAACAACATGATCGACCACGACAAAACTAATCGGCTCTTGAC
>Ga0307515_10019324_pt1 | contig 12276 bp, 2 predicted proteins | sample 17_EM_MG_FD_194513 | JGI IMG/M metagenome (GOLD analysis project Ga0307515, IMG submission 194513) | Populus trichocarpa ectomycorrhiza microbial communities from riparian zone in the Pacific Northwest, United States - 17_EM | ecosystem: Host-associated > Plants > Roots > Unclassified | place...
CCCCCGGCGGGGGTCCTTCGCCTCTCCTTCGTTCCTCGCTTCCTCTGTTTCCACTTTCTCTAGGACATTCAGAGCTTCTGTCTCTTGTGTCTGCATCCTGGTTACTACTCATTTTGTGTGGAGCTTTCTATTCCCGTGTCTTGTGTTCCTAGTAGCGCTTCTATATCTGAATCTGTTATTGTCTCCGGTTCCTCCCCTGTTCTTGCTAGTTGGCTGTGTGCCCTTTTAGCCTTTTTATATATATAGTATAGAATTAATAAGACATTTTACTAGAATTGCATTCCTATTAATTAATTTATACTAGGAATACTATTTTTAGGGTTCTTAAGCCCTTTTTAAAAGCCTTTTAAGGCCTTTTTAAGCACCTAATTAAGGTCCTTAATTGATACTATATATAAGAATAAATCCTAAATATGTACTTTTTAAAAAGCTACTATGCCTTATTTTTAGGAGTAGGATTAGTATCTATTGGCCCTTTAAGTAACGGCTAATAGGAATAAGATCCCTTTATAGGAGTATATATAGGCATAAAATAGGGGTAGGACGATAAATTATAGCTAAAGTAGAGATTCTTAAATACTTAATACTAATAAAGCTTCTAAAGCATAAGCTTATAGTTAATAAAGATATAGTTAAGCCTAGAATAAATAGAGATATTAGCTAGCTAGTATAGTCTAGAACTACTAAGACTCTACTATAGTAACTGTTAGTTACCTATTTGCTGGGTATTTAAAGGGTAACCTACCTAATACTATATTATATTATGCTTTTTTAAAACTTAACGCGTATACGCGAACTTCTTTCTATAGTAGATAGCGACTCTTTTTTATTACCCTTATTCCTTACCCTATCTTTAGTATACTAGCCTTACTTTTATATTAGGCGTTACTAGCTAGCCTACTAGGAATTATAGGTAGTATAAATAGCTATAGTATAGTTTTAAATTTAGCTAAGTTATTTAGCATTTATACTAGAATAAGAGAAAGTCTAGACGATATAGTAGTTAAGGATATTAAAGAAACGTCGCTATTTAGGCCTAGGTTATTAAAGCTTAAAGTTAGTAATAGAAATTTATTAAGAATAGAAAAGCTTACTTTAATATAATTACCGCTTTTAATACGTATACATTAATTATAAGGACTAAAGGTATTAAACCTTATATAATATATCTTATTATAAGTCTTTAGAATTCTCTTATTAGACTTTTAGTCTTTTAAGGACGCATAGGCAAAATTATTTAGATAAAACTAGCACTGGTTGTAGGTTAGCGGGGGTTAAGGTTCTATAGATAACGGTAGAGCTAGGATATATTAGGGAATTGGCTTAGAAAAGCAGTTAGTAAGAAAATAAAGAGGTATATTAAAATAATAATAGAAAAAAAGAAAATCTTAATAATATATTAAAGATATGTCTAAGATTAGATAAAGGTTAATAATAAGAAGTAAGGTATTAAGGAAAAGGATTAAACTTAATAAGTAAGGTGTCTCTACACTTTGCCTTCTAATACCTTTTTAGTAAATAGCTGCAACCTTGCTAATATAACTCTGTTATAATATCGCAATTTAAAAGGAAGGAAATACGCGTATAAGCTATATAGCTATTACTTTTTTATAAAAACTAATTACGCGGCTAGGGGAAGGCAATTAAAACATTAATTAAAGATATATATGGGTTAAATTTATTAGGACGCTAAGGCCCTAAGGGTATATAGTAACGTAATAATAGTAGCGGAATGCAATAGGTATTTGGTTCTTAATAAAGTAGAACTATAGAACTAAATTCTACTGTTCTTAAGTGCGGGGCGGCTACGTTTTATAGGCGCCTCGCCTACGCTTCGCCTGCGCTAAGCTAGGTACGGCAAGTACGTCTCTATAGCCTAACAATTGCCCCCCCCCTTTCTTAAGCGGCTGTTTTAGCCGACGCTATTATACAATAGGAGTGCTATTATTGTCCTTTACTAAATAAAAAGTGTGTAATAAAATTTAACTAAATTAGATAATAGGATAATAGGATAATAAGATAATAGAACGCTAGGGCCCTATAGAGACCTATAAAGGTAGGAGTTCCCACCTAAGTAGAATACTAGATTTCCCTTCCCATTTTAATTTAATTTATTTAGCCTATAACTTGCCTTTTTTATAACTTCTAATTAACTATAAATCGTAAGCGTAACGCTGCCGGTTTGCCTACTGGCGAGCCTTCCGTAAGTATTCTTTATACTAGCTTATAGCCATCGCTAACCCTACTAAACGCCGTCTAAACTTCTATATTATTTGCAAGGTGCTTCCCTAGCCTTACTTAAGCCTATTTACCTCCACTACGCTAAGTGCGTAGCTACTACTAGGCGAGCTACCTGTAGTAAGTAGGCTAATTATAATTACGATTACTGTCAATAACTAAATAAGTCGTGCTAAGTAGTAAGTCTATATACGTTAGTTTAGGTTCTAATAGCTAATAAGACTAGGTCCCTAAGGCCTTCTATAGCCGCCTAAATAAGCTACTCGCCCTTATTAATAGGGCTAAGTGCTATTAGGTTACTAGCGGGGATACAGCTAATCTTAATGCTCGCGTGACTGCTGCCTATAAATCCTTTATAAAGGATATTAAGGCCTTTATGCGTACTGGCGCCAAGTATAGTCCCTACTAGCGCCTAAAGGGCGAAGACTTTCCCCTACTTTAAGTATAGGAATTATAGGCCATCCGTTATACCCTTAAAGGAATTCTTAATATAATGCGCGCTTTAATATATATTATAGCGCAGGTATTTTACCGGTGTAGCGTATACTAATAGTACTTATAGGCTAATATGCCTTCTATTATAAGGGATAAGAAGAAGAATAAGGGTAAGGATAATAAGGAGGAGGAAAAGGAGGAGGATAAGAAGGGAAAGGAGGAGGAGAAAGAGGAAGAAAAGGAGGAAAGGGAGAAGTTAGTGGAGCTGTAGATTATCTGTATTTCTATTAGCATACTACTATCGCTCTACCGTTATTTTATTGTTGCCCTACTAGCGGGGCGTAATTCTAATTATAATTTAATTATTTTAGTTCTTCCGCCTACTTTCTCTTCCGTTTACCCCTTAGGGTGAAGTAACTATTATATGTCTTCTTTATGTCCTTATTAATGTCCTTTACTAGAACCTATTAATTATATTCTTCTAGCTAACCCTTTTACTTAACTAGGTACTATAGGGTTTAGTTATATCCCTTTTTTCTATATATTTCTTCTACCTTATATTAGTCCTTTTGGTCCTCTTAGTTATCTAGCTTAATAAGCCCTAGTAATAGGTCTCTAGTAGGCTAATATAGAATAAAGGGTAGATATAGTAAGATATAGGTAAATAGAGCCAGTATACTTAATTTCCAACTAGTTTAGCTATACTAAAAGGTCTAATAAAGCATGCTATAAGCTTTTTATTTAGCCTTTTCTATTTAAGGTTCTTAGTTAATAGTAGAACTAGATCCCCTATATAGTATATCTATAGTTAGTAATAACAATTATAGTATTTCGCTTACGCTTTAGCAGCGCTCTCCTAGCATTTTACTAGCGCCTCGCGTTTAAGGGATATTCTTTTAATCTTCTTGAAGGCGGCTAGAATAGAACTACTATTATCCGCCTTAACTTTATATTCTAGACGTAGGTAAAACTTATAGTAGGTATAGAACGGGCTTACACCTATTATATGCAAATTTAGCATTATTATATGCAAATTTAGCTAGTAATAAGAGGCCTACTTAGTTACTTTACTTTTTATTATAGAATATATAAAGGTAATATTCTAGGGTTTAATTTTAGTATTTAGTTTACCTGTCCGTTTACGGGTAAAAGGCCGTACTTAGCCTACGTTTTATCTTTATAGTAAAGTATAGCTCTAACTAGAACTTATTAGTAAAGATACTACTATAATTAGATATAATCCCTCTAGGGATTCTAAAACGGCGTACTACTTTATTAAAAAAGAGATCTGTAAGTTTGGTTATAGTAATAGTTTTTACTATTAATAGATATAAGGCTACCTTAGTATAGCGGTCAACTACTATATATATATTGCGTTATACACCCTATTACCTCATCTACTAGGCGGTAGGCCTATAATAAAGTCTATTATAATCTCCTGCCACAGCTTATCTAGGTAAAGTAGCACTTAAAGCTCGCTATAAGGGCGATATTAAGGCGTATATATACCTTAGTATATATTATAGGTAGAGATATAGTTTATAACGTCCGTATTTATACTAGGCTACTAGTACTTACGTAAGAGTAAATTTAGAGTTTTTTTCTTACCAAAGTGGCTAGCTAGGGCATTTTTATAGTAGATCTATAGGAGTTCTATATAAACTACTAGGTCTAGGGATATATATAACCTCCCGCGGTAATAAAGTAGTTTAGTAAAATTAAACTACTATGCTAGCTTTAAGCAGGCGCGTTAACAGCGTCTCGCTATATCTACGCTATTACTGCGCTTTTATAGTATAAAGTTATCTTTAGTCTAAAGTCCTTTAATAAGCTTAATAACTATTTCCGTACTAGACTTATAAGCACTCTCTTAAGTACTTACTTCTTTAACTTAGATCCTTATTATATGCTACTTAACTATATATATATAGGCTGCCTAGTTAAACCGTAATACTATATTACCTAAACGTACTGCTATTAGGTTACTAGCTTATAGCTATAAAAATAATACCTTTATAGAAGGCTCGTTTTCTTATATACCTAATAGGACTTTTACTTTAGGTTAGTAGCCCTATATTCCTAAAGTCCTTTAGAGTAGTAGTAGTATAGTGTTTTCTTCTAGCGGACCCCCTACGCCTAGGGGTTGCCTTAACAGCGTATCTATAGGGTTCGTTTTTCCCGCCTTATGCTTAATTATAAAGTTATAGGTAGCTAACGCTATAGCCTATCTAGCTTGCTGTCTATTAAAGGCTTTTACTTTTATAAAATTCTTTAGATTATTATAATCTATAAGCACTTCTAGGCGGCTTAATAGCCCCTTAATATAGTATCCCTAATGCTTAAAGGCCTCTATAATAGCTAGTAGCTCTTAATTATAGGTTTTATAATTACGCTTTACTAGTAAAAACTTTCTAAACTAGAAGGCTATTAGATACTAAAGGCCGTCTTTAAATAGCTATAATATAATAGCTGCTAGGCCTTATATTAAGGCATTAGTCTCTAATTAGGTTAGTAAGCCTGGCGTATAATATTATAGGAGCGGCGTAATTATAAAGGCGTTATAGAGCTAGTATATTACCTTCTTCGCCTCTTCTAGCTAACTAAAAGGCCTAGCTTTACAGCCGTTCTTTACTCCTTTAAGGAGATTAGTAATAGGCTTTATAATAGCAGAGTACTTATAAATAAACCGGTAATAGAAGTTAGTAAAACCTAAAAAGACCTAGACATCCCTATAGGATTAAGGGCTCTCCTACTTAGTAATAGCTTCTACCTGGCTAGAATCCATTGCTATGCCTTTAGGACTAATAATATATCCTAGGAATTTAACCTCTTATACGCCAAACTTATACTTCTTAAGGTTTATATATAGTTAATATTACCGTAACCTATATAGCACTTCTAGTATATAGTACCAGTATTTCTCTAGATTTTTAAAGAAAATTAAAATATTATTAAGGTAGACTATATAGAAGACGTCTGCTAGTCCTAATAAGGCTCGATTAATATAGCCCTAAAAGGTCGCTAGTCTATTAGTTAGCCTGAAAAATAAAACTAAATACTTAAAGTGGCCATAACGCGTACGGAACGCTATCTTTTACTTATTACCCCAATAAATATAAAGGTAGTAATACGTATTTATTAGGTCTAACTTAGTAAAGATTTTAAAACCTACTAAGCGGTCTAAAGTCTTACTAATTAATAGTAGTGCGAGACGATTTTTAATTATTACCTTATTAAGGCCTTTATAGTCTATATAGAGCTATAACTTCCTATCCTTTTTAGGTATAAATAGGATAGGTATCCCTATAGGACTAGTACTTAGTTAGATCTAGCCTTTAGCTAATACGTCGTCTAAGTACTCCCTTAATACCTTTAGCTCCTTAACTAAGAGGTTATAAAGCGGTCTATATAGGACCTCCTATTCCTCTTTTAGGTTAATAGTATAGTCGCCTTAGTAGTATTAGGGTAGCTTTCCTACTTTCTTATATAAGAAGATATTACTAACTTCTTTTAACTATAGAAGGACTAGTAAGCTACTATCGTCTTATTTACTAGGTATTAATCTAGGGCGAAGACCCTAAATTCTATCTAGAGAGACTCTATAAAACCCTTAAGGGTTTATAGTAATAGGGACGAGCTATCTAGCTTTTATTGCTAAGCCTTTACCTTATAGTTAATAAGAAGTTGGGCCTTCTTTAACCCTAGTATACCTAGGGTAACAATAGGGGATATGTTAGCTATTCTATAGTAGATAAGGGTTATTTTCCTAATCCTACCCTAACTGTTCTTTATTCTTAATAGTACCTTATAGGCTTTATAGCAATATACCTAAGTTTTATTTAACTAGGAGTAGGTAGGTAATTCTATATATAGTGTTTTAAAGTTACACTTTATAGCGAATTGCTGGTTAATTATATTTACTTTAGCACCGAGATTAAGCATTACTAAGGCTTCCTTCCAGGTCTATTTAGATAGGATTTTACCTAAAATAGTAATAGCTTCCCTATAATCTAGTAGTAGCTTACACCTTAAGGGTATAAGGGACTCTAAGGGCACCTACCCTTTCCTAGCGTAGAGATAGCGTTTACGCTATTTAGAGGCGGCTGCTGTTACTATTACTGCTTTAGGCACTGTCGCTACTAATATTCTAGCTTACCACAATTTTTACAGTTCCCCTTAGGTTAGGTTAAACCCCTAGTAGTATTACTTTACCTTACCGTTACGTTACTGGCGGTGGTTTTAGAGTCTGCTTTTACTAAGTTACCTAATAGGGTAGTCTTTATATTTAAGTTCGCGGCGTGCCTATTACCTCTAGCCTATAGGGCGCTCGCGCTCTTTTAGTTTTCCTTTAATAGGGCAGCTAGGGAAACTAGCTAATTTCAAGTTTATAAAAATTCCTAATAGTTAGTAACAGTATGCTATAGCTCTAGCCGTAGTTTCGCGAATAGATGTATTATTAGATGCTTTGCATTATAAGAAGGGTTATTTTATACTTCTAAGGAGGTCAGGTAAGCAGCAAACTTATTTATAGGTTAATTAGTTCGCTATATTGCCCTTATATAGGTTAGGACTATATAGAGTTTTTAATTAATAGGGCTTTTAATTTAGTTAAGTAGGAATTCTATTAAGTCTTTCTAGGTAAACTATATATCTAAATAGTTATCTTTATATTATAGCTAAAGGGTTCTATTAGTCCCCTTTATATATTATATAGTAAACGCAACTTTAATATCTTTATTCGCGAAGGCGTTAGGCTCTAGGTAGAACGCTAGCTTTAAGCTATTACGGAAGTCTTAGTACTCTTATATAGTCTTACTATAATATAAAGCAATCTTCTTTATTTTAACGGCCCGTTTTAATAGAGCGCCTATTATATTGGTAGCCTTTTATTTAAGGTTTATGTTCATTAAGCTACTATCTAAGTACTTTAATAGAATGCTCGGCGGTAGTAGATCTGGGTTAAAAGCGGGAGTTAATATTGCCTTACCGCGTTAACGCCGTCTTAGTATTTCCACCTCCTCCCTAAGTAACTATAGTTTTCCCTACTTTAGGAGTTATAGCTTCTTATTCTCTAGCTGTTGTATTTCTTCCTATATAGTATCCTCGCCTATAGCTTCTAGTTCTGTTTGGAATATAGGTCCGCCTATATCTTCCTAGGGCTAATTCCCAGACTTAGTACTACGCACTACGCTAGCGTTACGCCTATATCGCGCTATTAGGTTAATAAACTGTAAGATAGTTAATAAATACAGGCTGTCTTTTTAATAGAGGGCTGTCGCTACGTAGTTGCAGCATTAGTAGACCGCTATATTGCTAGGCCGCTATCCCTAAAAAGGGAAGAGAATTTAGAATTATTAGGACGTTAAGGCCCTAAGGGTATATAGTAACGTAATAATAGTAGCTGAATGCAATAGGTACCTAGTTCTTAATAAAGTAGAACTATAGAACTAAATTCTACTGTTCTTAAGTGTGGGGCGGCTACGTTTTATAGGCGTATTGCTTACACTTCGCCTACGCTAAGCTGGGTACGGTAAGTGCGTCTCTATAGCCTAACAAAATTATACCTAAAACAATACTACGGTATTAAAGAATAATATTATAATTGTTTTTAATAATTGTATAATGGCTATAGGTGCTATTATAAAGTGTCCCTTTTATTTACTAGGTAGTAGAGCTACGCTAAATATATAGTATAGGACTATTAGATTTAAAAGCATATACACTAAATCTTAGGAGATAAGTCTCCTTAATTAACTAATTAATACCTTAACTATATTTAATAGCCTAAGGGTAAATATAGGAATAATATATTGGTGACGCAAAGGATTATAAGAAACGATTATAGATTATATCTTAATAGTTAAAGACGATGGTAAACTAAGGCCCTATATATTAAGCCGTATAATAAGTAGTTCTATAGAACTATATTAGAAATACTAAATTGCCTATAATACTTATAATTAACTATAGATTAGTATAAAGGCTTAGATATAAAGTTGTATAAAAATCTATCCCATGCGCCGTTACAAAAGGTACTCCTTTTCCTAAGCCAACCAGAGGCTCTAAATTCAATTAAGTCTTAGCAAAATAAAGTTATAAATTTAATTAATTAATTATAACTCAATATTATAGTAATAAAGCTTAAGTTTAATATATAATTCGACTCTAGGTTAAACAAGGTCTACATTATTAGAAGAACGTTTACAGCCCATTATAGTAGTTTAATCACGATAAGAAGCTATAGAGAGACGTGTGTTAATGTTTTGGTGTTCGCGCACGGGCCGCGATAAAAGGAGCACCTTGACGGCGCATGGGATAGGTTAGCCTAGGTAGTTACTAATAGGCTTCTAATAGGTTCTCTAGCAATCCTTATATCTTTTCTCTAGTTATATTTTTTCCTTACTAAGGTTTTTTAGGAGTTTAAAGCAGGGGTTAGATAGATGATATATAGTGGCATACTAATATTTCTCCAAATCCCTTCTGGGACAAGCCCTTATAATCTCCTTTTACTATAAGGTAATAGCGATTAGGGGCTAACTATAAGAAGGGGGGAGCAATATAAGGGATATTATTGTAGCTATTTTAGGTTGCCCTTAGGACAACCTCTAGACGCCCTTTAGATGGTCGCCGGTTACGTACTAGAGGTATATACCCGTAGCATATAGTCTTTATAATTCTAAAGGCCTTACTTTTTTAAGAATTCGTCTCTCTTACTAATTTATTCTATTCTATAATTATGCCCTTATAGCCCCCTATTTATAAAACCCCTTATATTAGTAGAAACCTAAGAGTATAAGTTATTAAAAAGTAACTAAATAAAAAGAATTTAGGAAATATAACTTAAGGATCTAGAAATAGACTAGTATAAATAAAGAATAAACATATATGTCTTAAAGGGAATTGTAGAGGAATTTATTAAGGACTTCTATAAGGGAATAATATAAGTATATAATAGGGCCTAAGAGCTATTATAAAGACTCTAAGAGGAGTATATTATTAATGGAATCTAAGGCTAGGCGAGAAAAGTTATAAGGGAATATTTAGATTGCTAAAGAAATAAGCCGACGAGGTATAAGCTATATAGGAAGCTACAGCCTATTAAAGTACTAGAACATCTATAGGAAACTATATTATAGGACTTTATTATAAAGTTACTAAAGTTAAAAGATCCTATTACTAAATAGGAGTATAATATAATCCTAGTAATAGTAAATAAGTTAACTAAATAGGGCTGCTTTATAATATGTATAGAGGAAATCTTAGTAGAAGATATCGCTAGAATTTATATTAAAGAAGTATTTATAAGATATAGGGTACTAAACAAAATCATATTAGATAGAGATTTATAATTTAAAGCAGTATTTTAGAAGGTATTTTTAGTGGAATAAGGGGTTTGTGTAGCAATATTAATAGTATATTATCCGCAGACGGACGGTTAGAAGGAAAGATTAAATTAGACACTAGAATAGTATCTAAGGCACTATATTAATTACATATAGAATAATTAGGTATTATTACTACGAGTTATATAGTTTATATATAACGCGACGCTATAGGAAGGTATAGAGATATTATGGGAGGGTACGACCACTCTTAGATAGGAAAGTCACAGTGCTGTCTGTCGGTCGGTCGGTCGGTTAGTCGGTCAGTCGTCAGTCGTAATTAATTAGTAGGAAAGCAGTCAGTAAGAAGAAAGGAAAGAATGTATTCCCGGTAGGTTATAATCAAGAAAAGGAGAGAAGCCGAAGGCTTAATATATACAGGAAAATGCTAAGGCACTAGGCGTGAGCTATTTTACCCTACTATATACCTCCCCTACTAAGAACGTTGTCCCCTTACGTTCTATATAGAAGAATAGCTAAATAAAAGCATAGCGAAAGCAGAATAGAAAAAGGAAAGTATATCCCTAAAAGAACGCAGATAACCTTATCCTTAGCCCTCCTATAGAACTGTTTTACGGCGTCCTTTTATTTTCTATAGCTAAGATCTAACCTAGTAACTAGGACAGTAGTAAACTAAAAATAATAATGGTAGCAGTAATAGTAGTAACGGTAGTAATAGTAATAGTGGTATAAACAGTAATAAAAGTAGATAGTTAGCGCGGTAAAATAAGATAGAATAGTCGGCGGTAGAGTACTTAGTAGAAGAACTCGGTAATAGTTAGTAAGCAGTAGGACATTTGGCGGCAGAACTTTTAGTAGTAAAAATCTTGGTAGCGGCAGACGGTTAATAGTAGTCGGTTAGTAGCAGTTGGTAAATACAGCAGTAGCAGTAGTAGTAGTAGCAGTAGCAGTAGTAACAGAATGGTTAATAGCAGTGGCCGGTAGTAGTTGGTCAGAGGTGGCTAGTCGGAACGGTAGCGGCGGGGCGATCAAAACGGTAGGGTATGGTGGTCGGGAGAGCAGTAGTAGAATAGGTTGGCTGGAATAGCTAGACGATATAAAAGATCTAGTAGATCTAGTAGTAAAATAGATTTAGTAATGGTATAGACCTAGAACAGTAGAGATAGAGCAGTTGATTAAAATAGTAGAGGCCTTGGCTTGATTTAATTATTTAGTTAGTTATTTAATATTAAGACTCTATATCTGGCTGTGTATTAGTAGCTCTGTATTACATATTCTGCATTTATATCTACGTGCGTGCCTATATGCCTGCTTTGACTACTAGCCGAAAACTGTCTAATTGGTTGGCGATGGCGTGCTGCAACTAGTTGTTTGGTTATTTAATTGTTACGGGACGGGGGCAGTGGCTATAAAGCGTATATATTTAAGGAGTCTATAAGACGTTGCGCGATTGATCGTAAGGGTCGAGGGCGTAAGGAGGTGATATACCTACGCGAGAGCACGGGGCTCTCCTATAGAGGCCCCTGCGGTAGGGTTCCGTGACATTGATTAAGGTAGAAAGTTGGCCCAGTTAAAGGTTTTAATTGTCCTAATTTAAATACAGAGACGGCGTTTAACTAATTAAGATTTGACAAGGCCCTGGCTTAACTTAAGGTGCCTTTTACTGCATATATAACTAAGGCTTTATATTTATAAACAATTAATTAAAGCTTCTGTGTAGATGTACGACCGGTTAAGGCTCCGCATCTACTATTTAATTAAGGCTTCGCATATATATAGGCGTCTAGTTAAGCTGCCGTACTATTGTTTAATTAAGGCTCTATACCTATATACTCTATATCCGTAGACTCCGTGTAAGACTTTATGTAAAGCTCCGTATCTATATCTACAGGAAATACCATTCTAGTTAACTAATCCGTGGGTATTAAGACGGGCGGTAATTAATTAATATGGGGGCGGGTAGTTAAGGGAAGAGGCTCCAAAACGTTAATTAACTGTGTTTCCGAACTTTTTTTAGCTATATACTGGTTTCCTAATTAGGTCTAGTGCCTATGTGCCTACGTGCCTACGTAGGGTGGTTTTGGATAATGCGAATAAGTGAGCATAAAATATCCTTTATCCAATAGAATATGTATAAATATCGCAATCGATAAGGATAAAAGTGCCCTGTGCGGAGCTTCCCCACCCCAACCAGGCAGAATTTGGTAGATATTGCGGATATTATAGATATTATGGATATTGCAGATATTGCGGATATTGC
>Ga0307515_10019325_pt1 | contig 12275 bp, 11 predicted proteins | sample 17_EM_MG_FD_194513 | JGI IMG/M metagenome (GOLD analysis project Ga0307515, IMG submission 194513) | Populus trichocarpa ectomycorrhiza microbial communities from riparian zone in the Pacific Northwest, United States - 17_EM | ecosystem: Host-associated > Plants > Roots > Unclassified | place...
TTATGTTCTGACTGGTTGCAGCCATCCATTTATGCGATATTGGCAGCCTTTACTGGCAAAAGCAACAGCCAAATGCTCCCTGCAGCATCCTGAAAATGAGCATCAATGGAGCGTCAACGGTTTTAGGACTTGAATATTGCGTAATCGAGGTATCGCGCGGATTTTCGCGTGCATAACTGTATTATTGACTGCCTTTCTAGGCAAAAATACCATGGATTGAAGGTGAAACACAGATACCAAATTAATCGATATTGCAAACTGCTCAACAAGCAAAAGCTCATTAATGGTTGCTGAATACTTCATTTTGATAAGATACTATTAACACACTGCAAATACAAGAGCCTTATATGAATCTATAGATGGACCCGCTGTGCAACCCGCTGACAACCCGCCCAATTCAGACGGGTTGGGAGTTTACCATGGAACCGTACCCGAGTGGGCAGTTCGGGTTTATTGACGACCCGGACCGCCAATTTGGCAACGGTTCGGTTTGGACCCGGACCCGGACCCGAAGTGATGGTCCAGAACCGTTGCTAACACTACCCAAGTAGTATAGACACTGTTAAGGGAAAACCACTAACACAAGCCCGGGCGCATTTTGCACATTTGGCCTTGAGACCATGTTCTGTCAGCAAAGTAAGCACTTCTCGGACATGTACGACGTGTTCCGCCAGGGTACAGCTGTGAGTCATATTATCATCAAGGTATACGACAATAAATTTGCGTTGCATTGGTTCTAAAATGCGATTCATCATCCGCATGAACTGGATGGGTGCGTTCACCAGGCGAAACGGCAGGACTCGCCACTCGTATAAACCAAATTTTGTAGTTCAAGGCCGTCTTTTGCCTGTCGGCTGTGGCAATGCGAATTTGATGGTAACCAGCCGCCAAGTCCAATTTTGTGAACCAGCAGGAGCCGTGCATGGTGTTGAGTAAATCCTCGATGTGTGGGAGAGGATAACAATCCTTGACAGTAATGGCATTTACTGCACGATATTCTATGCACATTTGCAGCTCCCCCTCAGGCTTTGGCACAAACAATACCGGTGGGCCGAAATTGCTTTGAGAGGGCTGAATCCAACCGCAGTGAATCGCCTTGTCTATCTTCCTCCGAAGCTCTCCTTCTTGCAGCAGGGAGATGCAGTATGGTGAGCGGAATGATATTTTACCATTTGGGTCCGTTTTAATTTCGAAATCGGCCTGCCTTCCATTCTGCGAATTTGCAAATGCTGGCTTGCCAAAGTGGCCCTGGAATTCTGTCAACATCTCCTGAAACTCACCTGGCGGTTCGTCTGTCTGAAGTGTACTGCCATCGCCCCGGTGGTGTACTTTGATCAAGAAGGCCCGTTTCAACAAGCAGGCAGACACGTTTTTAAGTTCCACCTTCCATATAATGTGTATGCCGATAAATTTCGCCTGCTCTACTGTTGCTTCGTCGACGTCCAAGGGGCATAGGCCAGGCAAGTAATGTACTCGGCCATCCTCTCTTTCCTCACAGAGGTTATCGGCAATCCACATTTCATTGCTGTCGTGGTCGATTTGATATCGTCGGTTGATATCACACATCCATCTTTTGCCAAGCACAATATCAAAGCCCTTGACGTCGTAGATCGTAAATTCGGCCTCATAGACATGTGATGCACTGAGTCGTAGTTTCAATTTGACTCCTTGGCGTTTCTCGATGCCATCCTCTGCCTTGATATTGGCCGTCTCCACAATTATCCATCCGGCCTCCTTTGCCTGCAGGGCAGCCCCTTGGCGTTTTAGTTCCTCAATAAACTTCCACCCCACATAGTTCTCTGATGCACCATCGTCCTTCACTACCCTTGCCTTTTTGCTGCTCCACCATCCTCCTTTCGTTTGGTATCTTATTTTCCCATTGAACCTTAGCAGGTCGACCACTGAGTCATCTAGTTTACTAACTTTCAAGTGGTGGTAACGGGTGACAAACTTGAATTGACAATCTGGCACCAATTTGCCACCCTTTTTGTTTGACGATACCGTACATGATGGTGTTTTTATGGGAGGTACAGCCGCAGCTACTGACCTCCTTTACCTTTTCCCACTTCAGAGTCCAAGTTTGAGAGACTGTCCAACTCGCTCTCCGCCTCACCGTCTGTCTCCTGCTATGCCTCCTTTTCTTCTGCAAGCCGCCCACTCTCCTTTCTACCGGTTAGTGCACCTCCCCGTTTCCAAATTGGCGGTCTGGGTCGTCAATACACCCGAACCGTCAGTTCGGGTACGGTTCGATGGACATCTCACATCCCGTCTGAATTGGGCAGGTTGTCAGCCGGTTGTCCAGCGGGTCCATCTGCAGATTCATATAATGCTCTTGTTTTTGCTGTATACTAATAGTATTTTATCAAAATCGCATTTTCAACATCCAACAATGACCTTTTGTATGTTTTGCACATTGCAATATTGATTATTTTAGAATCAGTATTTTCCATGTCTGTTTTGTGTTTTTACGTTACAAGGCTGCCAATAGTTCTGTTATGAGCTCTAATATCTGCGCAATACCCATATTACCCTATATGCAATACCGAAAATTGATGAGGCTCGGGTGACGCTCTTTCCATGATAGGGTAACAAAGAAATTATTGTACTATTGTGGCCGAAAAGGCGGTCATTACTTGGCATATGAATCTGTACCACCACGTGACATATAGATCAACCAAGATGCAAGACCAAAAATCGTTGACGCTCCGTTGATCCTCATTTTCAGAATGGGGCAGTGACCGTGTTGCTTCCATTGTTGCCTACAAAGGCTGGCAATACAATGGTTATGTGTATTCGCGACCAAATTGAATCGTAATTACCATACTTACATGACCAAAATTTGTTGACGCTCCATTGACACTCATTTTCAGAATGGAGCTGTGACCATGTCGCTTTCTTTTTTGTCTATAGAGGCTGCCAATATGTTGATTATGTGTATTTGCGACCAAATTGAATTGTAATTACCTTACCTACATGACCAAAATTCGTTGACGCTCCGTTGACGCTCATTTTCAGAATGGGGCAGTGACCATGTCACTTACTTTTTTGCATATAAAGGCTGGCAATACGGTGGTTATGTGAATCAGCGACCAGAGTGATTTGTAAGTACCTTACATACATGACCAAGAATCGGTGATGCTCCATTGACGCTCATTCTCAGAATGGGGCAGTGACCGTGTCGCTTTCGTTTTTGCCTATAAAGGCTGCCAATACGTTGGTTATATGTATTCAAGACCAAATTCAATCGTAATTACATTACTTACATGACCAAACTTCGTTGATTCTCCGTTGACGCTCATTTTCAGAATGGGGTAATGACCATGTCGCTTACTTTGTTGCCTATAAAGGCTGGCAATACGATGGTTATGTGAATCAGCGACCAGATGGATTTGTAATTCCGTTATGTACATGACTGAAAATCGGTGATGCTCCGTTGACGCTGATTTCCAGAATGGGGCAGTGACCAAGTTGCTATCTGTTTTGCCTATAAAGACTGCCAACATGTTTGTTTTGTATGGCAGTGACCAATTGAATATTCAATTATCTTACTTACAAGACCAAATATCATTGACGCTCCGTTGACGCTCATTTTAATGAAATGTCTAGTCAAAATCTGCTGCCATTGATAATTGTACCGATGATTATTTAAACTTATTTGATGCTTTTTGGGCTGATTATGACTGGATCCTGTGGCCTTAGTAATATTCTGGCATGGGTTGCTCTCATTGTATTAAAAGGTATGTATCATGTTGAATAACTCATTTCGCCTGCTATACTTCTGTTTATCAACTACCATATAGACAAAACGGCTCAATATTCTCCGATCATAAATCTCTAAGGAAAATTCTCGGTCAAGCGACATAAAGAACCTGCTGAAAACATATTGTCCCATTCGGTCCTACATTATTCTGTTTCCCCTAATCCTCCTTGTTTCGGTAGCATTGACCGTCACCAACCCCTTTTCAGTCTTTTTCTTTGACCTCCCTGTTGGCCGAATCAATCCGGGCACATTATGAGCGGCACACACATCCTGCTGCTCAGGGCATTCCGAATCCTCGACCCAATTGTCTTGCTCTACATCTGATTTATTGTCTGCTTCACAGTCGTCTTCACTCTCATTTGGATTATCCAAGTCACCATTCCAGTTGAGCCAATTTTCAGTATCAGAAATGCTTTCGGGTGCACTGTTGTCATCACTTTCAACAGCATGAAGGTTGATTCTCCGTATTCGGCAAATATTCAATACTTGAGTTCGTCCACCAGCGAGTTCCTTTGCAGACAATGCTGGTGGCAACGGTGATCTTTCCGACAATTTGAATGCAGCCGCACCATCATTTTGAAAGAGTGACCAGGATGGTTTGACACTTTCTTCCGTATCTGAAATGTATCCTACGGCTGTCATCTGTTTGTTTGGGGCATGTGATTCCTTCTGTGTAGCACGTAGGTTTTGGCTGCCCTGCCACATCTCCAAAAAGTCGTGGACCTTGGCCGTTCTGTGCAATTTCCTTTCCTCTGCCTCTCTCTTCAATTCCAAGTCGTTATCGGTTTCCGATCTATCCAATACCGGGTCATCGCCAGCCAATATCCCATTATTCGCCTGAGCATACTGCCTTACTACAACCATTTCCCGAAGAGTCTCGCCTGTGGTTGTTGACTGTCTCCAGCCGATAACGTCTCGTCCAAGAGAGGAAATGGCCTCCACCCCGACACTATGCGGTATGATTGAGAATATGTCGCGTGCCACATTGGAGAGATTGGCGTACTTTGAGTGCATTTCCTCTTGCTGTCGCCACTATTCCGCGATATCTGGGATCCAAAATGTACTGCTAATCTCCATTGGGTCGGAGTGGTAATCATAGAGATTCGGATTAACTTGCCCCCAGTTCTTTGGTGATTCAGGCGGCGAATTCAAATAGAGCCTGGCGGCAGTCAGTAAGCGTGCTGCGCGATCGCTCTGTCCGGGTGTCATTTCGGGCAAATGTTTAGGCGTTAAGTTTGCTTCATCACCACTGGCTGAATCATATGGATCAAAAGATGATTGACCAGATTGAGAAGGCATTGCAGAATGGATGAAGTCATTGCTCTGTAGTTTTTAATGTTTAGTGACCGACAATCATCAGTGTTTGGCACAGTATTCGTTCTCCACATACTTCGAAAATGCCTCTTGGTATTGGGTAGTATAAGAAGTCTTGTCCACAGGATTGATATCCATTCCTTTTTCCCATTTCCTAAACGATTGTAACTTGCGAAAAGGATCCAGAATATGTGCTGAAATAAGAAGCATACCCGTCGTTGGAGTGACTTCAGCATAGTATTTGTACAGCTTTTGGCGCGCAAACTTCACAGCGAAGTATAAATCTTGCTTCCACTGAGTTTTCCTCTCAGCAAAAGCTCGCAAAACGCCATCCATATGATCCAACATGTCATTATAGATGGTGAAAACATGATGCAGTGTGATCGTATGTCTTTTCGACATCCACACAGTCCAGTATCGGAATGGCATTAACACTTCGATGACGCACTTGAGGATTGTCCATTCATCCTCTGTTGTGTAGAGTGACCGGTGATCGCTGTATTTTGAATGCGTCAGCCACTCGCTGGTGAATTCTCGTAATCGATAAGCTCACTCTGTCACGGCGCAAGAAGGTACGGAGATACTTGGGAATATTAGAAGGAATTGTGTTACGGAAAGGCGGAGACGTTGGAAGATGCGGAGGAAGCGGTGAGATGGTGGTGGTATAATTTAGTAAGATAAAGAAGTGGTCTGAGGTGTTGCGACGTGATGTGAGGTGGCGTGGTTGTTACGATAAGGAATAACGGAGTGGTGTTTAAGATAATGAGATGAGATTCGGATGGTACATCGGGGCATGAGGAATGGTTCGAGGGTGGCAGACGAATTGTATATAAAGAGAGTGTTGATGGTGTTGGAGGATTTCCTTTTCTTCTCTCTTTACTTGTTCTCTTGTATAGCAGAGCAAGTTACGACTTTGAAACAACTTCGACTTTTGTCTTGTCTTGTCTTGCTCTCAGTATTACATTATTGTTACCAATATCACCTACGCCTGACCCCGCCCGTTACACTAGAACGAGTCTTACAACATCGTACCTGATATTGAATGTGCCTACATCCCTCGACAGGGTGTAAGTATTGTTCCGAACCTTGTTCCGTTTCTTGTTGGGTTTACCTAGCATCAAATTATCCTTGGATACATGTTTGCGACGATTGCGTCGACAAGTTACTACGACTTACCGGATTTGACATCCGTCAGTACCCACATCGATCACCATATTCGAATGCACAAGTACGACAGTAAGTGCACTTCTCGAACGAATTGGTTTGATCTTGCTGGAATCCCTTGCCTTGTTTTTGAACCCGAACCTTTGAACGCTTTTGAAAGTATCACAGAGATACTCGCAGCATCCTTCGAGGAAGAACCCCTCGAAGCTTATTTTTGGGAACAGTCAACTGTCCTCTCCCCGTGGAATACTTATTGGACAGACGCAGCTAGGGAAGGCGGCGGACTCGACATTAACGATCCTGTGTTTGGACCGCATTGGACTCGGTATACAGGAGCACACTCCTGGTTTCCTTGCGACCCCGAACAACCGTGCAATTGCGAAGGCCATAACTGTGCCGGAACACATTCGACAATCGGACACGCAGCAGCAGCAGCAACAACAGCAAAATCCCTTGGGATCCCGCTGATTGTTATTGTAACCCCAACTCCGACTCCCTCCGAGATTGACGCATATAATTGGCACTGGTAGATGTGCTTAATTCGTTGCAAAGTCAAATTCAACGGAAGCCCGAGCGGCACTGGTGTCGACCGAGGATCAGGGCACCATCATGGCACTCATCGACATAGACAAAGACAACATCGGGTACGAACAACTGACGGAGGCGTTCGCACAGACACAGGAAGTATTGATGCGGGTGGCGCAATACTCCCAACCAATTCGAGAGGTGCAGATGGTCTGCGAGCACCCGCAACGAATAATCGACCTACAGTGGCAGATCACAGACCTGCAAGCGAGACAGTTCCTACCCCCGCAATGCGACCATACCGAGCTGGAACAGCAAATGCAGACTTTGAGGAACGAACGGGACGAAGCCTTGAAGAGACCACCGGCCCCTGGAACCAACGAGGATCTGCAACAGGAACTGGACGACATGACCCGAGACGCACGGCAATCTGGAGAGGAAGTCCGCGGTTTGAGGACGCAGTTAGCCAATGCGTTGATGTTAGCAGCCAGGGCAGCCCCGGCTGCTCCCCATGCCTCAGAAGAAGGAGGCCAGAAATTTCCCGACTCCCCGGACTTTTCAGGGTCAGATCGAACTCAGTTGAGGGGCTGGATCGCCCAACTTCGGATGGTCATACAACACAAGCCCGCCAGCTTTCCCGACGAGCAGTCGAAGATGCGGTACGCATTCAACCGCCTGAGGGGAGTCGCCTTAGGCCAAATCTTACCACACGTTCGGGAAGACGGAACGATAGGGTTGGAAGACCTACCAGCTTTTATACAACTCCTGGAAGCTGCTTTTGGGGATCCGGACCGGATAGCCACCGCCGAACGAAAGATGAGGGAGATAAAACACAAGAACCGTGAGTTCTCTCAGTATTATGCTGAGTTTCAAGTTATTGCTGCCGACCTGGACTGGAATCCCTCGGCTCTTCGAAACGCATTGAGGATAGGGTTGTCTGAAGAAATGAAAGACTCCTTTACCTATAGCGATATGCCTGAAGAACTTCCCGCGTTTGTGACGGTTTGTCAGAAGCGGGATAACCAGATACGACAACGGCGTGCAGAAAAAGCGGCACAAAACAGAGGAAGCAGGATAGGTTTCGCTTCCTCCAAGCCCTCTCCGGCTCAGAGAACCCCGGAAATGGCCCCCGCTGGAACGGTCGCCGGATATACGGGACCAGCGCCAATGGATCTCAGCGCAGGTAAGAGAAGGATTTCGGCAGAGGAAAGAGCGAAGAGGTTTGCGGATGGGAGGTGTTTATACTGTGGTGGGTTTAACCACAGGGCAGCGGAATGCGCGGCAAGAAAGAAGGCTCAGACGTTCAAGGCGGCTGGAGCAGAAGTTAAGGAAGTAGGAACCAAGGATGGTTCCGAGGAATCGGGAAAAGATTAAGTCAACCCAAGCAGGATGGCGCTTTGGTTGACGGAAAAAGTTTTGTTTTAAATGTTGTGAGGTGCTTTGGAATTTCGCGATTATCAGTTAGCAAGGTTGAGGTATTGGAAGGATCAATGGAAGGCAAACATTTAGTTATGACCTGTTCATTGACCGTGAATAACCGAGAGATACCTACGCATGCGCTGATTGATTGCGGAGCTACTGGCATTGCATTTATGGACCAAGATTTTGCTCGCCATCATCAGATACCACTTCAAAAGCTGAAGGAAAAGAAACAAGTCGAGGTCATCGACGGAAGACCTATTGAATCCGGAGATATTACACATATTGCTAAAGTTGGAATGAAGGTACAGGAACATAAAGAACAGTTACCCATGTTCATTACGAAATTAGGACATTATCCAATTGTCCTCGGGATCCCCTGGCTACGGCTACATGATGTAGCTGTGCATTTTGCATCTAATACGGTTACGTTTGGCTCACAATATTGCATTACGCACTGCCATGATACATCAGTAACAGTACAAGGAGTTACAGAAGAACCGCCAGAACCAGTATATCAAGTAAAAGATGTAATTGAACCAAAAATTCGACCCTTAAGACAATTTCGAGGGGATATTGTTATGCTTAAAGGAACTTCGTTTTTCAGGACTGTCAAGAGAGGAAAACTTACGTTACTCAAAGCCTCCCTATATGACATCAATAAAGCCATCGAGGCAAAGGATTCAAAAGAACGCCCCCTTGAAGAAGTTATTCCCGAACAGTATCATGAGTTTCTCCCGGTGTTCAGCAAGGTGCTGGCAGATCGGTTACCACCACATCGACCTGGAATTGATCATGAAGTTCGCTTGAAGGATGGAGAAACGCCAACGTGGGGACCATTGTGTTCAATGTCCAGGGCTGAGTTGATCGTCTTGAAAGAATGGCTGGAGGAAAACATGTCAAAGGGGTTTATTCGACAATCATCTTCGCCGTTTGCAGCTCCAGTGCTATTGGCAAAAAATCCTGGAGGAGGGCTACGATTCTGTATCGACTATCGGGATATCAATAGTAAGACAATGAAGAATACATATCCCCTTCCGTTGATAAAAGAAACGTTGAATCTTTTAGGAAAAGCCCGGATATATACGAAGTTAGATGTTCGAGGAGCATACAATTTACTTCGGGTTAAGGAGGGAGATGAGCATAAGTTAGCGTTCCGGACGAGATATGGATTGTACGAACCTACGGTAATGCAATTCGGTACAACAAATGCACCAGCAGACTTTCAAGGATACATCAATAATGCCATTAGAGAAGCCCTGGATGATTTCGCCTCAGCATATCTGGATGATGTTTTAATCTATAGTAATTCCGAGGAAGAGCATGTCGGCCATGTTAAATGGATTATGCAACGGTTGCTGGAGGCAGGGCTGTACCTTAAACCAGAGAAATGTGAATTCCATAAGGAGACAGTAAGGTATTTGGGATTGATTATATCAACAAAAGGGATTTCAATGGACGAGGATAAAATTGAGACCGTATGGAATTGGAGTAAGGAAAAGAAGACAGAAAATGGACGGTTAAATAATCTTTTTGAAGTGCAACAATTCCTGGGGTGTTGCAATTATTATCGACGGTTTATTTCTAAGTATTCTGAAAAAGCAGAACCGCTAACCAGGCTTACAAAGAAAGATGAGCCATTTGTATGGGGATCAGAACAACAGCTCGTTTTCGAGCTGATGGTAAAGGCGTTTACTACAGCACCAGCACTTCGACATTTCGATCATGAGAGGGAAGTGATTATCGAAACGGATGCGTCCGATTATGTATCCGCAGGAGTATTGTCTCAACGGGATGACGAAGGGATATTGCACCCAGTGGCTTATTTTTCGAAGAAACATTCACCAGCAGAGTGCAATTATGATATATACAATAAAGAGCTAATGGCAATTATTAAAGCACTCGAAGAATGGAGACCTGAGTGTGAGGGTGCTCGGTACCCCTTACAGTTAATAACTGACCATAAAAATCTTGAATATTTTATGACAAAGAAGCTTCTAAATAGGAGGCAAGCACGGTGGTCCGAGTTTTTAACGTCGTTTGATTATCAGATTATCTACCGTCCAGGGAAATCGAATGGGAAAGCAGATGCGTTAACAAGGAGGCCGGGAGACCTCCCTGAGGGGGGGGATGAAAGACTAAAAATTATGGAACAGGTTGTTTTAAAACCATATAATCTCCCGGAACAATTAAGGATATCAGCCAGTGATATGCCCGAACAAAACGTTCCTTCGATAAACGACCATTTTACTCAAGCATATATGGATGATCCGCTACCTAAGAAGATATTGGAGGCTATCAGACAGGGAGGTAGTTTGAGGGATATTACAGTGGCAGAGTGTATAGAAAAGGAGGGACAGATATGGTACAGAGGAAAACGGTATGTTCCTGAAGGAAATCAATTACGATTGCGATTAATGCAGGAGCATCATGATACTGCGTTAGCTGGACATCCAGGACGAGCAAAAACTTTCGATCTTTTGCATAGACAGTATTATTGGAAGGAAATGCGAAAACAGGTGGACCAGTACGTACGGAATTGTCATAATTGCCAACGATCTAGGACCACAAGGCATGCAACGTTCGGAGTACTTCGACCCTTATCTGTACTTGAGAAACCATGGGAAGATATTTCAATGGATTTTGTGGTTGGGCTTCCAGAATGCGAAGGGTTTGATGCAGTTTGGGTGGTAGTGGACAGACTTTCGAAAATGCGTCATTTTGTTCCTTGTCACACAACAATAGATGCTGTAGGATTAGCTAAGTTATTTCTTCGAGAGGTCGTACGCCTTCATGGGTTGCCAAAGTCTATTGTCTCGGACCGAGGACCTCAGTTCGCTTCGACTTTCTGGGGACAGATATGCAGCCATTTCGGAATTGATCGACGATTGTCTACAGCATTTCATCCACAGACAGACGGACAGACTGAACGGATGAATGCAGGAATGGAACAATACCTCCGTATATTCGTTAATCACCGACAGGATGATTGGGTGCAGTGGTTACCCCTTGCTGAGTTTGCTGCAAATAATGGATTATCCGAGTCAACTAAGTGTACCCCCTTTTTTGCAGTTCAAGGTGTGGATCCATGAATGTCCTTCGTCGGAGAACCGACTCAGGAAAGGGATCAACGACGATGGGAGGCAGATCAGGTCCAGGCGGCGATGGAACAGATTCATGAGCATTTGAGGGTGGAGATGAGGTGGAGTCAAGCAGTACACGAAGAAGGTGCAAATAGAGGACGTATTCCGGGACCTAATATTCAGGTCGGATCTAAGGTGTGGTTGGATGCACGACAAGTACCAACTACTCGCCCTACTCGTACGCTGGATTGGAAACGCCTGGGACCTTTTCGGGTACAAAAGCAAGTATCCCCGTATGCTTATGAGCTGGATTTACCGGCGTCAACTCGGATCCATCGAGTACAACCTGTTTCACTTTTAGACCCCGTTGTTGAGGATCCATTGGAAGGACAAGTAGTACTGCCTCCACCTCCTGTTGAGGTTGATGGCGAGGAGGAGTATCAAGTATCGAGCGTTGAGGATAGCCGAGTATATCGGAGTCAGTTACAGTATCTCATCCGATCGACGGGTAATGATTCCCTTACTTGGGAACCAGCGAAGTTCATTGATGGGTTACAGGCTGTGGACAAATTCCATAGACGGTATCCAGGGAAACCCGGACCATTGGAGAAAGTTCTCGGAGGACCTCGAACCTAAGGGGGGGATACTGTCACGCCGCAAGAAGGTACGGAGATACTTGGGAATATTAGAAGGAATTGTGTTACGGAAAGGCGGAGACGTTGGAAGACGCGGAGGAAGCGGTGAGATGGTGGCGGTATAATTTAGTAAGATAAAGAAGTGGTCTGAGGTGTTGCGACGTGAGGTGAGGTGGCGTGGTTGTTACGATAAGGAATAACGGAGTGGTGTGTAAGATCATGAGATGAGATTTGGATGGTACATCGGGGCATGAGGAATGGTTCGAGGGTGGCAGACGAATTGTATATAAAGAGAGTGTTGATGGTGTTGGAGGATTTCCTTTTCTTCTCTCTTTACTCGTTCTCTTGTATAGCAAAGCAAGTTACGACTTTGAA
>Ga0307515_10019326_pt1 | contig 12275 bp, 4 predicted proteins | sample 17_EM_MG_FD_194513 | JGI IMG/M metagenome (GOLD analysis project Ga0307515, IMG submission 194513) | Populus trichocarpa ectomycorrhiza microbial communities from riparian zone in the Pacific Northwest, United States - 17_EM | ecosystem: Host-associated > Plants > Roots > Unclassified | place...
GTAAGGCAATCCCCTATAAATAGCCTTATAAATATACCCATTCTTAATTAATGCCTTTAAGCCCGTACCTACTAATTAGATTAATTTTTAATCCTCTTCTCTATAAGCGTGTAAATAATAAATAGATATATCTATATAGCTAAGCGAGTATTATAGCAGCACCCCTATATCTTAGCAACACTAACATTATTAATATTTATAAAATTAAGCCTTACTTACTTGCTTTCCCTCCCACCTATACCTTTTTCTTTAGTTGCATATTTTAGGCTTTATAAATAGATACTATAGCGATATACTTGCGCACGGGTCTATAGGCATTACGTTTAGTTAAGGTAGGGCAATCTCCTATAAATGGCCTTATGAATATACCCATTCTCAATTAATGCCTTTAAGCCCGTACCTACCAATTAGATTAATTCTTAATCCTCTTCTCCGCAAGCGTGTAAATAATAGACACTAGGACTATTAGCGTCGCCTTTTATGCGCTTAGTAGCTAATATAAAAGGCTTTAGGATCTTAATAAGCTACTCTACCTACTGCCAATCTTCGTTAGTAAGCGCGTCCTAAGATAGATTGTAGCTATTATTGGCGGGCTTCCTCTAAGCTAGTAGATATTTATTAATCGCTTTGTAAAGAAGTAATGCACAGCGGAGTATAAAGTAGGTAGAATTCCACCAAACGCCTCCGTCCTTGATGAGCAGAAGCTCTGCTTGATTAAAAAGATCGTCCTTAATGTAGGCCTCAGTCTGGTTCTTAGCAAAGTCCTTATAGCGTTTTGTTAATCGCATGATATATTTAATGATATTGTGAAGCTTGCCTACGAAGCCTCTCTGCCGCATAAGATTAAATTTGACGTAGTCGCTTACGCTAATTATTAAGCGTTCGAGCTTGCTTACGCCTTTACCGTATATCAAAGCCTTAACGATGAGGTTAATAATATGGCCAACGCACCAAAGCCGCTCCTTTTTGGCCACTGAGAGGCTTTATAAGAGGTAGTCGTAGAGCTTATTATTATTACTGGCGTTATCGGTCATTAAGGAGCCAAGCTTATAATTAAATTGATACTTTTAAATTACCGACACTAGGGCCGTTGCTACATTCTTAGTAGAGTGTAATCCTCGTAGTCGCGGAAGGCCCAAAAGCACTAATTAAAGCCTTCCACCTTTATTAATGAAATGAGCCACTATACTAAGCAGTGACATTCCGTTTATAGATGTCTAGATATCGCAGGTAAGATTAATTTTACTAAGTGCGGTAAGGAGGAGGTCTTTAATATTAACGCGTTGCTATTTAAATGCGGTCTTAATCCAATCGCTTAGTAATATAGGCGCCTTTATAAGACAGTCTTGGATCTAAGGACGGTCAAATATCAGCAGAGCGCGCGTAGAAGGACTTGTAGCTTAACAAAAGGTAATATCTTGTAGAATTGTCCAATCAATATAGGCTTAAACGTAGCCAGCTGCCCAGAACGGCTGGCGTTTATAACTGTTAGCGGAAGCAGAAGCTAAAGCTTCTGCGGCTGGTAGTTGTATTCTACCACTGTGACTTTTAGGGTTAATAGTAAGGTCATGCTTTAATTTCAAATGGCCGTTAATATAATCGTTGCCGTTAATTATAAGTAAAGCACCTGGTCTTCGAGCTAGATGGCAGAGCTTATACAGCCAGAGCCTTTTTTTACCCAAAGGGCCGTCCCAAAAAAGGTCTGCCCTATACTTCCATATTAGTAATATAGGAGCTTTACTTAATAGCAACCGCTTATTAGTAACTCGGTATCCATATTTGCCAGTAAGCTTACCATATATTATTAGGTAGAGATTACCCCAATTAATAAGAAAAATACAGCCGTAGTTCTGGTTAGCTGGAGGAGGCTCTCGCGATACAGAATTATCTTAATCGCCCGATTCGGTATCATCGTTAATTGGAAGAGGGGAGAAAGCAGTTAATCTACGAACTCTACGCGGTGCTGGAGTTAAGTAACGCGTAGATTGTGGATTTAATAAAGAAGTAGAAGAAGAAGCAGAGGAAGAAGCAGAGAAAGAAGTAGAGGAAGAAGCTCTACTGCCTAGTTAACGCGTAAAATATAATATACGTTATATTTTATATAGGTGGTATAGGGGAACGGGCTCACGGCGCGCAGTGGAGATATTGGGGAAAATGCTTTATTTACTATGGCTAAGTGAGAGATTCCCATGGGTATCTCATTGCTTGGCGTATAATCTTAGTCAAAGATTTGAATATCCTTAACTTCTACTAAAAGCTTTAACTTACCACTAAATCTTACCACCAAGGCAGCGAGCTGTCAGCTAGCTGCAGTCTTATAGCTGACTAACTATTACAACTCTATAAGCTCGCTAACTGCTTACGTTATCAGCCTCTTGGCAGCGACACTGGCAGCGACGCTAACTCTTAGACACACTGTCTGCTATATTCTGCTATATTCTACCTATTACCTTCTACTATATTCTGTAAATATGGCAGAATATACTAGGTAACGCGCCTCTAGCACCGTTACCTAGCCAGTATAGGCACACTCCGCTAGAAATTTAAGTTTAATTAAAGTTATTTAGTTTTTAAAGTATTATAGTAAAGTTTAACCGTATCTAATGTCTATTAACCTAACTGCGCCGTTTATAACTCTGCAAAGCCATAATTATGCGTATACTATGCTGCACCCCTATAGAAAGAGTGGTTGGAGTAGCCGTTAGGTAGAATACTACTAGCGGCTAAGCGGGTTAATAGAATCTTACGCACTACTAGCGCCGAAAAAAGCTCTATTATTAACGCTAAATAATAGATCTAATAGAGGCCGGGGGTTATAGTTAAATAACCATATTATTACGGCTATGGGGCATAGACAATCTCCCAGTATAGCGGCAATCTGGATATTAACGCCACTATAGGTTTTATCTATCTTACTCCGTTTTAAGTAGAAGACTATTAAATAGCTATTAGGGGCAATCCTAACGTCGCTATAAAGGGCCTTTGTAGTACTAAAGTCCTTAGCTTTCCTATTTAGGTACGTAATTTCTCCTATATATAGGAAACCTACAAACGCCATCGTAAATGCCGCATCTATATTTGCATCCGCCTTATAGGGCCTAAGCGTAATAATCTTATCTAGGATGTCCTTTATAATTAGTAATTTAGTTTTCTTAGTAAATAGGAATAGTAACATCGCCCCTACTAGGGCCCTCTTAATAGTATAGTCTTTAAAGGCAGCGATTAAGTGACCTAGATCTATATAATAAGATCAGATTGTAAAGATATAATTAGAGAGGGTTTCTAGCTTAACCCTACCTATTAGGGGGGCGGCTATACTAAACGCTTATTAAGCAATCTATTCCCCTAAATCTATCTTCTTAGCCAGATACGGTAATAAACCATTTAGGGCTAAGAAGGCCTCCCAGCTCTTAATAGCGGAGGAGTAGCCCTTCCTTATATTAGCTGCTAAGCCATACTATATAAGTAGCGAAAAGTAGTAAAACCTACTAATCTCGCTCTAAAAGGTTAGGGGAGGTTAATTAAACGACTTTGGGTTAACTATAAGAGTTAGTAGCCACCTAAAGAAAGGTATTATTTTTCTAGCAAGGAGCCGTTATTTATTTGCCACTTAGGGTATATTAATAATAATTTCTTACGGTTAAATCGTAAGAGAATATTAGTAAGCCTATTTGGCGCTAAAGACCTATATAGTTATTATTTATCCAGCAAAAAGCCGTTATTTATTTACTACTTAGGGTATATTAATAATAATTTCTTGCGGTTAAATCGCGAGAGAATATTAGCAAGCCTATTTGGCGCTAAAGACCTATATAGTTGTTATTTATCCGGCAAAAAGCCGTTATTTATTTACCACTTAGGGCACATTAATAATAGTTTCTCGCGGTTAAATCGCGAGAGAGCATTAGTAAGCCTATTGTTGGCGCTAAAGACCTATATAGTTGTTATAGTAATATTATTTATTATTAAGGATATAAGTATCTCTTAAAGTAATCGGTTTCTAAAACCTTTTATAATATTATTCTAAATACCGCTATAGGCAACTATATTGTCTATATAAATATAAAAAGACCTATACTGCCAGACTAATAACTACCTTTTAAATGCCTCTGTAATAGCATATATTTTTTTTAAGTTAATATAGTTATCTACCTAATCTAGTAGGGGGTAATAGCTAAAGGCCTAGGCCTGGGGCAGGGAAGCTACGTAATTAGGCTAGTAGCTATTCTCTCTACTAAAGTAGAAGCCTCCGTAGCCTTTAAGCGATAAGGCGTTAGTAAATAAATAAAACTATAGCCTCTCCTTATTATTAAAGAATAGTACACCGTTACTTAATATAAGAACCTTAAGCTAGAGGTTAAGGTCTTCCTTAAGCTCTAAGGGGAGGCGCCGGCGCGTATATCTTAATAGCCTAATAGGCCATTTTAATATAAAGTCCTATAAGGAGCGAGAGTACGAGCGCCTAAGGCGGATAGCTTTTGCGCACCATACTAGGCGGCCCGCTAGTTATTAGGCTTGCTATAATAATAGCTAGCCCTTTTAAAGAGCTTTAATTACCTAATTAATAGCTTTTTATTGCTTAACTAGTAAGAGTTTAATCTCTATTGCTATAGTATTAATAGTATAACCTAGTACTTCAGCCTCCGTACCTTTAATATTTTTAGTATTATTTTAGGGTACCCCTAGCTAGTCGGTAACCGAGAGGTATACCTCCCTTAGTAATAGCAGCATAGTTAGACACTTAACTATAAATATAAAATTATTAAGGTAGTGCTTAATAGCAGAGTTGATCTATTGTGCTAGGATTTAGTAAAGACCTTTAGTAAATAGGTTAAAGAGAAATGGGGCTATTTATAAGCCAAATGGCAGACAGTATTTAATGTATATAACTCCCTTCTAGATAAAGCTAAGTAGGTAACGCGACCGCACTAAGACGGGCATAATCCAAAAGGCATCTCTAATATCTCGTTTAACTAGGTAGCAGCCCCTACTAGCTATAATTATATATACTAGTATAGTCTCTACCTAGGTATAGTGTAGTATTACCTAGGCTAGGTTAATAGAGTCATTAACTAAGGATCCCTTAGGTAAGGAGAGGTCGTAAATATAACGGAAGCCGCCATCTACCTTAGGCACTAGGCCTAGGGGTGAGGTAACTATAAAGTCGGTGGCCTGTATACGGCCTAGGGCTAGGTTAATAACAATCTTTTTAGAGATAAGGTCTTTGTTATCGCATAAGGAGAGGTAGTTTTTGCAAATACTAAATAATATAGGTAATAAGGTACCTATCTCTACCCTATAGGTAAAAATGCCTTATAAAATTACTAGGAGATTTCTAGGGTATTTATAAAGGAGCGTACTCTAAGCGAGAGACCTTAGGGGTAATAGTAAGTCGGCTAGAAAAGTTGTTTATAAGTAGGTTTCGAAAAAAGGTACTAAATTAGGCCTATCTTAAAGCCTTAGCGCCTATAGCAGGTCTATCTAAATAGTTAAACCTAGGAAAATATCTTTATCTACTATTAAATCCTAGGTCTAACTACTTACGGCGGTAAGCTACCTAGGGCACGACTTTAATAGGTGGTCTTTATTGTATTTAGAGTATATATAGCGGTAACAACATAGATTATCTCTATAAGCCTACTGGTTGTTCTAGCTGTAATAGGGCTTATTAGAGGTAGGGGAAGGGAAGGTATTCTTTTGCGATCTCTTTAATGCCATACCACGGACTTTAAGCCCCTAACTCTATGCCTTTATATTAGCCGCCCGGCAGTATAGGGCCTTAAACTAGGTAGGCATGTCCTAGTTACTAGGCTTAAGCTAATTATAATCTATAACGTACCTATAATAGTTAAGTGTAAGGTCTAGAATAGAGGTCTAGTTATAGGTTATAGAGTAGTCGCGGATCTTATTTATCTAGAGCAACATCCTTATATAAAGGTTAGTTAGGCATATATAGAGAGTGCTTATAATTACTATATAGTTTATAAACCTAGTAAACTAGACCTCCTTATTCTCGTAGACCTTGCGGCTAGTAGTAGGTCTCTTTAAAATAAGTTTTCCGTTTTTAATAGTAGCCATATTAGAGAGGTCTAGGCGGCTAGAGTGTACCTATAAACGTGCTAGATTCTCTAGGCGGAAGGATCCTTTCTATATATTATAGAGGTCTCTTCTAGCTAGGCCAGAAAGGTTAAGCTTAAGCGTACCTAAGCCTTCCGGTAGGTTATAGGACTTACCTAGTTTATCCGCCTTAGCGGTAGAGGGGTGCTCTAGTGGAGTAGGCTGCTTTAGAGCGGCTAGCCTTACCTAGTAAAACTCCTCTTTTTATTCCATTTTTCGGATCTGTGCCTATTCCTCCTATTCTGTCTTTTAGATCTATACCTATTCCTTTTACTCTCTTTTTCGGATCTCTAGGTTATAGAGTTATTAGGCCCTCTCGTCTTATTTCCTAGCTCTTTCTTCTTCTAAAGATAAAACTATGGTGTGTTTGGTAGATGGGATAATTATAAATAAGGAGGTAGATGATAGGGCGGTAGAGCGAGGAGTTTTTGAGCGGGTGCTATTGGCTGGAAAGTCGGTTATAGGCCTTAATAAATTATGTAGGCCACTTAGAACACTAATCGTAAGCAATCTATAATGAAAAGAACGACCTATTGAGTGCAGTTGCAAGCGATAATGCTGTTGACCGTGTTGAACATCTGGTTGAATACCTAAGTTGTAGGGTTTTCGGCCAAGCAATATATAGACACATGATATTTAAGTTCTTTAAGAATCCTTTTTATAGTAAACTACTAGTTTTTCTAGTATTTTTATATATTAAGCTTAAGCTTCTGCTTAGCTTGGGGCCGTATAGTGCTTAGTAATAACTTATAGAATTTAGTAGAGTTTTTGGATCCTTAGTGGATGTCGGTAAAATTCTTATATTAGTAAAATTTGGTAGAATTCTTATACTAGTAGAATCTAGTAGATTTCTTAGGCATAGAGTAGATAGTTATAGAAATTTTAGACTAGTGGATCCTAGTGGATTTTTTAGATTTTAGTTTTAGGTTTAAGTAGCTAATAATAAGGCACTTTTGCTTATAACGGGAGGCGGTAAATAGAAGCTTAAGATTGTTCTAATTAATGGTTATCTTATATAACTTTATCTAGGGTTATTTAAGGATTACTAGGTAACTTAAGGTAATAACAAAGAGCTTAATTAGTTTTTTGTAGTTTAGGTATTAGAGTCTTAGGGTTACCATATAGGTAATACGGCCTAAGATGGTGCGTTTACCATTAAATCTAAATACGTTAATATACTGGTTAAGGGGGGTTTAGGGTAAAACTATTATCTTATATAAAGATCTTATTAATAAATCCTATACCACTAGCTCCTATATTAATTAAAACTTAAGCGTTAGTTTATTAACTATTCTGCTAAAGGCGGTAGTTAATAGTTATACTACGGTCCTAAGAGTTAGAGTTTATAATATTAAATGCGTTTAATAAGATCCTATAGTAGGGCCGTCCTAGAGAGCGACTTAGCTCTAAAACCTTCCTTTTAGAGGTAATTAAGGCGGAGTTCTTATAGAACGTCGGTTAGAGCTTTATCCTTATAAGTAGTACTTACTAGATATAGGGCTTAAGCTAAATAAAGATTAGGGGTAGTAACTAGAAGATTAATGCGGTAAACGGCTGTTAGTATTAGCTGTTTATAAATTATATTTAGGTATAAGGACGGAGCAGTAGTTAGAGAAGTAGGAGCTACTTCTATATTTAAAGTAGAGACCTAGCTTAATGCGTTATTCTTGTTTAAAGGACCCTAGTAGGGCGTATCCTAGGGTCCCAGTGTTAATATCTATAGCGTTAGGGTGCTTAGCTTAAGATAATAACTTAGTAAATATTTACGGGGTTACCGTATTATATTAGGGGGCGGGCTTTGGCGTTAGGCGTAGTATATTATTATACCGTTTATTAATAACGTTTATATAGGCATTAAAGGCTCCTAGTAGGTCTACGCCTATTAGGGAGCTTTTTAGTTTAGGGCTTAGAGATTTAATAAGGCTATTAACTAGTATAGAATTGTTCCAGCTAGTTTCCTTTACGTAACGGTTAAATTTGGAGAAGTATACTAGGAAACTTTTTATTTCTTAAGCTATATAATTTATCTTCCCTTAGGTAGTAGCTTAGCGGTTCAAGTTACTATATATAGCTTTAAGAAGTATGACTAGGCTTTATACCGAGTTTAGTTAAAGAAGTTTAATAAGGTTAACTACCTCTCCTTTTAGTTAACTTAGGGCGTAACAGAGTTAGTTAGCTTTAGTTAGTAGCGGTTAGCGTTACTAGTTAGCTTATTTTTAAGCTAGCTTAGGAATAATTAGAGCTCTTATTATTTACTAGTAAATACTAGAGGGTTAGGTAACCGTTCAGATCATTACGGTATAGTAGTTAGCTTAAGGTAAGTAACTACTATGGGTTTAGGACTCGCGTTTTATATATTTATCTCTAGAAATAGTGTTTGGTCTAGGGGTTTTAGTATAGGCATCTTAAGGGTACGGACTTCTTCCTAAAGGGCTTCTATTATTTTTTAATACCGTACTTCTTACTCGGCTTATTATTAAGTTAAGGTAACTTATTATTATTTAAGGGCCTTTATAAAGAACTTCTATATGCTTACTATTTGTTTTTAGAGGATAGATATAATATCGGCGGCCGTTACGGGGGTTTTAGGTGCGTTTTCTATTTTAGGCAATAGTATAAGTAGTTAACGCAACGTAGTATTACGGAGTAAGTATAAGCGGCGATAATATATAGCAAAGTAGACATTATTAAGCTATATATATAAACTATATAAGAAGTTAAGACGTTACGTAAGGAGAGAAGGTAGAAAAACGGGAAGAAAGGGTATATATTGTTAACTTAGTTGCTTAGTTAATATATACATGGAGCAGAATAGGGTTCAGGTCGTAGTCCTAGCAGAACTTAGCAGAATATAGCAGATTGCCGTCAGATTGCCGCAAATTGCCATCTCGTGGTCAGTCTCTAGTTGCTAAGTCGGTGGAAACAGGTAGACGTGTATAAAGTATTACGGGGGTGTCCCGTGACAATAGTATAGATTTTATAATACGGCTATAGCCCAGTCCTAATATTAATTTTATTAAAGTTAAAAAACGCGTTGTTAGAAGCGTAAGCATATATTATATTATATTAAATAGTCTATTAATATAGATATCTACTACTTAAAGCTATTGCAACACCTAGTAGGTGCTGTAGTTGGGTCCTTTCTTGAAAATATCCTCCCTTGGCCTAGAGTGCCTCTGCTACTACTAGGGGGTAAGCTTTGGGCAGAGCCTCATGTAGAGCCTTAGTAGAGCTTCGTGTAAAGCCACGTATAGAGCTTCGTGCAGAGCTTCGTGCAGAACCACGTGCAGAGCTTCGTGCAGGGCTTCGTGCGGAGCTTCGTGCAGAGCTTCGTGCAGAGCCACGTGCAGGCGTGCAGACGTATAGATGTGCAGACGTGCAGACGTGCAAACGTGCAGACGTTCGTGCGGGCGATCAATTGCAGAGATGTTTGTAGAGACGATTGTATGGGCAATCGATCAATTGATTGTATGGGCGTTCGTACGGGCGTTCATACGGGCGATTATAGAGCCTTCCTAGTATATTAGTGCTGCGTGTTAGTAGAGCTTTAGAGCTCTATATCCCTTGACACGGCAATTTGGGTCCTTAGGCTATCGATAAGAATCGACCAATCGGAAAAGCTGGGTTAATATAAGCAAACTTGGCAAAGGACCCTGCCGTGTCAAGATAGGGCTTTGAGTAGAGCTTTGAGGAGTTTTAAGCAGAGCTTCGAGCAGAGCTTCGAGCAGAACTTTTACGGAGCTTCGTGCGGAGCTTCGTGCAGAGCTTTTGCAGAGCTTTGGTAGAGCTCCGTACAGAGCTCTATACAGGTCTCCCCCTGAGCTTCGTTCCGCAGAGCTCTTGCAAAGCTCTACGGCTCTACGTAGACACAGAGCTTGCAACTCTATTAGAGCCTACACTATAACCTATAAAGGGCTACAAAGTAAATAAATTAAATAGGTATATACTAGATGGAATACCTACTGGTTGCGAAGAGGGCTAGCAACGTGGGCGTAAGCGTTTAGTATTAGTGTTTACTGCGCGGGTTAGCGGTGCAGAGGTACAAATCTCGCCAAAGGGCCTCAGACTAAGAAAACGATTATCGTCCTAAATCAGCTTAGCGGACGGTGCGGATATTCCTATATCCGCAATCGATTTCTTAGTCTAAGCTTCTGAGGTAACGTGCTTTATCACTTATCCGCCAAAATCAGTCACCCGCCAGCCCCAAAACCACCAAAAATTAGAAAAACTGCACCTTGATATCTTAACAACGGCTTAATAATAAATTCTAAAATTTTATAATTAGCCTTTTATGCCTACGTTAAGACACTTAATAAAATTCTAGCGTAATAAGCCTGGCCGTTATTAAGATATTAGGTTTTAGCCCCCAATTTTAAGCTAAATTGCGATATCTCTAGAGCTATTTAATAGATTACTTTTTAAGGTTTAAAATAGGTATAAAAGGCTAATTATAAAATTTCGGAATTTATTATTAAGCCGTTGTTATAATATTAAGGTGCAGTTTTTCCAATTTTTAGTGGGGCTGGCGGATGACTACAAAATTTATCTCGTTCCCAGACCTTCTTGCCAAGGCTTACCTTGCCAAGACGCTAACCGCTTTTGGCAAGACCTTCGTTAGAAGGTCTAGTACACGGTTTAGATTTTTATTAGTCCCGCGCGGGGTAATTAGGCCTATATACACCTACTTTAAGCCAAATTATTTTAACTTTTATAGCTCCCTAAGCTATTCCTAATAGCTAGAATTACCAAATTAAACCTAGCGAAGAAGACTACGTTGCCCGATTTGCCCGATTTTAATTCGTTGTTTTATTGTCGCGCCCGACGCCCCCAAGTTATAGCAGCCGCACCTCTTCTACGACCACCGCCGCCCTCTTCCTACCGTAGCCAGAGTACCTAAACCGACGAGCCAGCTTTAAATAATACTTAAGGACTACTAGTAGGTATATATTTGCCTTGCAGAAGGGGGTAAGCTTTACGTAGAGCTTTGGTAGAGCCTCGTGCGGAGCTTCGTACAGAGCTTCGTGTAAAGCTTCGTGCAGAGCTTCGTGCAGAGCTTTGTATAGAGCCTTAAGTAGAGCCTCGAGCAGAGCCTTAAGCAGAGCCTTAAGCAGAGCTTCGTGTAGAGCCTTGAGTAGAGCTTTAAGCAGAGCTTCGAGCAGAGCTTCAAGCAGAGCTTTAAGTAGAGCTTCGAGTAGAGCTTCGAGCAGAGCTTCGAGCAGAGCCTTAAGTAGAGCTTCGTACAGAGCCTCGAGCAGAGCTTTAAGCATAGCTTTAAGCAGAGCTTTAAGTAGAGCCTTATATAGAGCTTTATATAGAGCCTTATATAGAACTTTATATAGAGCTTTATATAAATATATAGGCGTATAAATATATATTTTTATACTAGTAATTAATTATAGAGTTTATAGAAATAATTATATAGGAAATTACATAGATATCTATTTATTTATTTATAGTAAGGCTAATAATACTATACGCTCTTAGATCTAGGGCCAAGGACTAGATAATAAGGTATTAATAAAAAGCTCCCTAGCACTACTGGCTAAGCTATAAAACTAGTAGTAGTTCTATTACTAGACTTATATATTAATATAACTACTATATAGAGAATAGTTATAGTATAAAGCTATTTAGTAGAAAAAATATATACTAAATACTAAAACTTATATAAAGAACGAGATATATATAAGGAGCGAGGGCCCCTTAAAGGGGCAATATACCTAAGTATATTAGCTAGGAAGCCTCTACCTATAGGTAGTAAAGAGAGAAAAGAAAATATAAAAATTATTAGCTTACTAAATAAAGACCTAGCGCCGTACTAATAGAGTATTACTATAGTAATAGAGGATAAAAGGCTATTAGTATAGATAGAGATCTACTATACTTATTATAGGATAGGTAAACCTTAAATAAAAGCGATAATAGAAGGAGGTAGTAAAAATATAAAATATAGCTATATAGAATACCCTATAATTAATACTAATACTCTCTATATATAAGGGACTAATAAAGGTAGAATCTATAGCCGTCTTCCTACTTTAGATAAAGGTCTTAAGCCTAAATATATAGCTAGTAAGTATTTATATTCTAAATACTATACCTTAATATACTTATAGATAGCCTATTTAGTTAGTATACTATATACCACTTTTATATAG
>Ga0307515_10019327_pt1 | contig 12275 bp, 10 predicted proteins | sample 17_EM_MG_FD_194513 | JGI IMG/M metagenome (GOLD analysis project Ga0307515, IMG submission 194513) | Populus trichocarpa ectomycorrhiza microbial communities from riparian zone in the Pacific Northwest, United States - 17_EM | ecosystem: Host-associated > Plants > Roots > Unclassified | place...
GCTGGCAAGCAGCGCGCCCAGCCCAATGTGGTTCTTTCTTCTTCTCGTCCCCGTCGGCCTAAACATGGGAATGCTGGAGCTTGTGCTCAACGTCGAGGCCGACCGCGTCGAGAACCTTGTCGGCCGGCGCATTATGAACAGGTGCCATGCCTACTGGAGTTTCGGATTCTTCGCAGCCGGTTTGATCAGCGCCGGTTTCGCCCAGACCGGAATGTCCCCGACGTTGCAGCTCAGCCTAATGGTTCCTGTGATCTGTGCGATCACCGCCCTTCTGCTTTCAACGATCCAGGCGGCGCCAGCGCGAATCGAAGAACCGGAACAGCAATCCGTGCCACTCTTTGCGTTTCCGACACTGGCGATCTTGACGCTCGTCACCGTCAGCGCTTCAGCGATGGTGCTGGAAGGAGCCGGGGCAGACTGGTCGGCGATCTACATGCGCAAGGAATTCGAGGTGTCGCCATTCCTCTCGGGCTTCGCAGCTGCGGTCGGCGCCGGAAGCCAGGCGTTCTTTCGCTTTTTTGCGGATCATTTCGTGGAGCGACACTCGCCGGTGAAGGTAGCACGCGTCATGTTGTTCATCCTCATGACGGGCGTGCTTGCCGTCTTCGTTGCGCCGGGCGCTCCGTTTGCGCTGACGGGCTTCTTCCTGATCGGCATCGGCACCAGCGTCCTGTTTCCCTTGGCCATCTCCGCCGCCGCGCGGCGTACCGACCGCTCTGCCGCCGTCAATGTTGCATCCCTCGCCCAGATCACTTTCGTGCTGTTTCTTCTGGCTCCGCCGTTGCTTGGCTTTGTCGCCGAACATATCGGCATTCGCTGGGCTTTCGGCGCATGCCTACCTCTGGTCGCCATCAGCCTGCTTGCGACCAGTGCCCTTGGCATACCCGACGCAAAGCGATAGCGCTGCTGGCGAATAAAAGGCCGGTACAGAAAGCGCCATTGGCCACGAATTTTCACCTATGCTTCAGCCACCCGGATTGAGCTACAATGCGGCTTGCGGAAACGGTATATAGGCAGGATGCAAAATGGGCCGGCATAACCGGCCCATCCACAATCAATGCTGCTCGACCGGCGCCGGCGCCGCAGCCGGCGAACCCTGCTGTGCAAACCGGTCGGCGACCAGCATCGACAGCATCATTTCCACGAGACCATTGGTGGCACCCTTCTCGCCGCCGCCACCGCCGACCTGGATCTGCGGCACGAGCGGCAGCCTGCCATTCTCGATCGCCTCGGCAAACCGCATGAGGACCTGCGAGTGGAGCTGATAGTCAGGCCCGCCGAAGGCCGCGACCTTTTTCTCGGTGGCCTCGGCTTCCGCCAGACCGACGGCGCGCACCTTCTGGGCATCAGCAAAACCGGTCGCCTTGATGCGTTCGGCATCGGCAAGCGCGATGGCCTTGATCCGGTCGGCCTCGCCCAGACCGCCGAGGCGCACCTTCTCGGCCTCTGCCTTGGCAGTGACCTGAATGGTTTCTGCCTGCTGGCGGGTGCGGGCGAGTTGCGCCTTACCCTCGTTCTCGCTGATCTCGATGGTGAGTGCCGATGTCGTGATCTTGGCCTGCTGTTCGGCGAGCGCCTGCTTCTCGCGCAATGTGCGCTCCTGGATCGCAGCCGCCTCCTGCAGTTTATAGGTCTCGACCTTTTCAACGGCGATCTGGCGCTCGCGCAGCTGGATCAGGATCTGCTCTATGCTGTTCTGGCCATTGTTGGCGCGCGGCGTACCGATCAGCACTTCCTGCAGTTCGAGACTGTAGGAACCAAATTTTTCGCGCATTTCCTCGCCCGACTTGCGCTGGATATCGCTACGCTCCTGTAAAAGCTGAATCAGCGTCTTGGTCTGGGCGATATTCTTGAAATAGGCCGAGACCATCGGATCGAGCGTCTGTTCGACCAGCCGTTTGATATCCCCGAAACGCTGCACGACGAGCGGCGCCTTCATATAGTCGATATGCACGACGACCGAGAGCGGCAGAACGGGTTCGAACGCATCCTTGGTGATCAGCGACACTTCGGAAAGATTCTCGTCCAGCCTGTGCTCGCCGAACTGTTCCTTGGTCCATTTGAGTACGAAGTTGGTGGTCGGCACGATGACGATATTGCCGGCAAAGGTATTGAACGCATATTTGCCCGGCAGAAGCGGCGTCGACCAGACGCCGCGTGCGCCCGTCTCGACCAGTTCGCCATGGCGATAGGACTGGCCGGAAATATCCGCGCCTCGCCGGCCGGTATAGGAGACGACGACACCCACTGTGCCAACGTCGATGATCGTCTTTTCGACCAGTTCGATGGTTGCGAAGATGCAGTTGAGGAAGTAACTGCCGTCGGCAAGCACCTGCAACTGCCGGCCGCGATAACCGCCGGCATTGAGAAACTTCTCCGGATCCTGGAAATTATTGTGGAAATTCGGATCCCTCGGGTCGTTGGCAACCGTCGGCGCGATGATCTCGCCATCCGGCAGCGCCGGACCGTCGTGGATGGTGACGATGCCGATCATGTCCTCGGCGTTATGGATGACGACCGGCTCGAAGCCATTGCGCTCCGTGATCAGGCTGGACATGTCGGCAAACAGTCTTTGTTCCGACGAGCTCAGGTTGACGGCATAGGTGGATTGCGCGGTCAGTACGATGAACTGCGCGAGATTGATGGCGTAGGTGCCTTCGCGCAGGATCTTGCGCTGCGGACCCTTCTGGCCGCCCTTCATGAGAAAGCCGCGCACATCCTGGAAGTCGTCGGCTTCGATATTCGAGGCGAGCGTCTGGGTCGGCGGCAACGGCCTGCCGTCACGGGCAAAGACATAACCGATCTGGCTCTGTGGAATGGTCACGAGATTGGCGCGATGCATCGAATACTGGAACGGCATGAAGAAATGCAGGCCGCCGCGCACGACTTCCGGCTGGAAGCCGGCCTCACCATTGAGCGCAATGAAGCCATTCTCGACGGAGCCGCGAAAACTCCACAGCTTTTCGAGGATGCCGAGCCTGTCGTTGGGGATGTAGCGGATCACGCCGCTCCACCGAAACAGGATTGCCAGCACGATGATCGGGACGGCGATTTCGATCGCCTTCCATTCCATCGGGCCGAGATATTGTTGGGTTTCCATCTTTTAGCTCCTATGGGCGCACGGGTTCGTCCATCCGACGACCGCCCGGTTGGTATTGGTTGATAAGACGGGGAGATTGCGCGCCTATGCGCTCGACGCACTAATAAAGGCGTGTCGAACGCTCGGGCTGCTCATTGTCTGGGAAAATGACCGCGCGTCCTGAGTCCCCACTGAGGGACGGCGTGGTCGTGAGTGGTCTTACATCGGTGTTGCCTTGATAGACATTGCGGCAGAGGACGTAGGGATTGCGCCCATAGGTTTAAAGATGTTCGATGCAGAAATCAGATAAGTACTTCCAACGATTTCGCTATTTCGAGCATTCAATTCTACTGAATTAGTCCGTTTCAGGTTGATTGTTTCGGCAGGCGTCTCTTTTGCGAAACGTCCGTAGTCTTGAACGACGAATGCCGCGTCACTGCGCGCCCAGCCTTGCAAAAACACGCGCTACGCCCCTTTTATAGAAGGTGTTCGGCGGCAGACGAAAGCGCTGGCAACGGCCGCAAATGCCGGTGATGATGTGATTCTGGAAATGGATGCTGATTTGCTCTGAAAAATGCACTGGGAGGAGGGCCCAATGACCACGATCCATCAGAGGCTGTATCGCGAACGGCTGCGATCGGCAAAGGAGGCCGTCGTTCTGATCCCGTCGGGCGCAAAGGTCGCGATGCCACTGGCTGCCGGTCAGCCACCCGCTATCCTTGCCGCGTTTGCTGAACGGGCTCGCGCGGGAGCCGTCGAGAATGTGCGGCTCCATTATCTTCTTTGCACCGGCGTCGCCGGCACCAGCGTGTTCGATTTCGAGCTGCGCGACGTGATCGTCCCGATGAGTTACTTTCATGGAGGCGTGGAGCGCGCGCTCGACAAGAGGCGATCGGCCGAAGCCTTGCCCGCCGTCGACCTGGTACCGTGTCATTTCAGCCAGGTGCCGCGCTCGTTGGTCGAGCATGTCGGCGTAGACACCTTGATTGCAACCGTCGCGCCGATGGACGCGGATGGCAATTTCAGCCTTGGCGCCAGTACCGACTATGCGCTCACGGTCTCGCGAAAGCCCGGAATCCGGCTGATCCTCGAGGTCAACAGCAACATGCCTTATGTGCAGGGCGATTGCATGATCCCCATTTCAAGCGTGACAGCGCTGGTTGAAAACGACGTCAGCCTGCCTCTGCTGCCCGCCGCTGCGCGCAACGAGGTGGATGATGCCATCGGGGCGATCATCGCGGGCCTGGTGGAAGATGGCGATTGCCTGCAAATGGGTATCGGCGCCTTGCCTGATGCGGTGTGCTCTGGGCTTTCCGGGCATCGCCACCTTGGTATCCATACGGAAATGATGACGCCGGGTCTCGCCAGGCTGGTCAAGGCGGGCGTGGTCGACAATAGCCGCAAGCAGACGCATGCCGGGCGGTCTATCTTCACCTTTGCACTGGGAGATCAAGCGCTTTACGACTTCCTGAACAACAACCCTGATGTTGAGGCGTATCCCGTCGATTATGTGAACAATCCCTTCGTCATCGCTCGGAATGATCGGGTGGTGTCGGTCAATGCGACGCTGCAGATCGATTTGAACGGCGCCTGCAATTCGGAGTTCATGAACGGAAGGCAATTCAGTGCGTCCGGCGGCCAGGTTGATTTCGTGCGCGGCGCTTATGCCTCGCGAGGAGGACGATCGATCATCGCCTGTCATTCCACCGCGGCGAAAGGCACGCTCTCACGCATCGTTCCGGCGTTGACGGGACCGGTGACGACATCGCGCAACGACACGCATATCGTTGTTACGGAGTATGGATGGGCGAACCTGAAGGGCAAGTCCGTGGCCGAGCGGGCAAGGGCGCTGATCGGGCTGGCCCACCCCGATTTTCGCGGGGAGCTGGACCGGGCAGCCCACGGGGCGGGGCTTTATGCTAATACTTGATACTGCGTTGCATTCATTGACTTTGAACACCGCGCGTTGAGATGTCGTCGGTTCATATCTCTTCAAGGCGGCCAAGCTTTCTTTGTCCATACCGAAGACATAGGTAACAAATCGTACCTAAGACATGGGTGACAACCTCGTGCCGAGCGGGTTGTCGATGGTTTGCAAAGTCTTCTGCCCCAGGTCGATATATCCCAGATCATAGTGCATGAAGCTGACGAGCCAAATACCGTCATCGACTTCCTTGATTCCCAGTTTCTGTCCGGCCAGCACGGTCGAGATATTGATCTTCTTGCGGTAGATGCAGATGCGGTCGCAATTGGTCACCAGTGGCGATGTCAGGTTAACATATGATCAGTGTCGGGCTGATATCCTGGAAGCAGGATCCGATCACCCGTGAACTATAAACGTGATCGCTTCCCGCCGGCACGAATCGCCCGTGCGGTCTGGTTGTATTTCCGGTTTCCGCTCAGCCTGCGTCTGGTCGAGGAATGCTGCTGGAGCGGGGGATCGTTGTTTCTTACGAGACCATCCGGTGTTGGGCAAAGAAGTTCGGACCGGTCTATGCTCGTCGTCGGCGCAGAAAGCAGCCAAATTCAAGCGACATTTGGCATCTGGTACACGTTCGTAGCGACAGGTTTCAGCCGCTGCGACCCGCGATACCGCGATTATGCTTTAGGTGTGGCAGTCGCAATTGCCGTCTCTTTTTCCTTCATGTAATCGCCTGCAGTGATCGGCTGATGCTTTGGGACAATTCCATCCTCAACGCATGTCGGAATGCATTCGATCGTGGCGTCGTGGTTTGGGTGAAGGAAGAATGCAATGGATTGACGCGGACGCGGAGGTGTTGCCGCTACGGCTGGATTGACCACGCGATGCATATTGGAAAGCCAACGGTCGTTTGTCCAACGCTGCATCATATCGCCGATGTTGATGATAAACCCACCGGATACATAAGGTACATCCACCCAATCACCGGCATGCGTTTTTACCTGAAGCCCACCGGGCGCGTCCGTCGGCGCAAGGATCGTGAGGCTTCCGTAGTCGGTATGGGCTCCCGCACGTAGCTGCCCGGGCAGAGGTGGAGTGGGCTGGGCCGGATAGTAGATAGAGCTGACAATCGAGAAATGGTGGTCGATTTTATCCTCAAACCAGTTCTCATCCAGCTTCAGCGCAACCGCAAAAATCCGCATCAACAAGGCGCCGAGCTTCTCGACCTCGCGATAATATTCTGTGCCGACCTCGCGAAACGACGCCGGGTTCGACGGCCAGACATTCTCATTGTGGAAGCGTCGAGCGGTTTCGTTGTTGAACTGGGGAGCCGACAGGTCAGTCTGCCCAATCATGAAATACTCGCGTAGATCAGGCGGCGCCTTCTCTCCCTCCTTGGCGGCAAGTCCTGATTGACCCAGCCTATGGTAACCCTGCTGTATGCCTGACTTTGCCTCGACCGCACGTTTGTTGTCGGTCTCACCCTCGAAGAATTCCTTCGATGTTGCAAACCAGCGATCGAGCAGGTTGAGGTCAAAGCCATGGCCGGTAATGACCAGAAAACCGATCTCGCGGTTGGTCCTGTCGACCAATTCAGCCAAAGCCCGCCGTTCTTCCGCCGTCCCGTACAGGAAGGGTGCGATGTCAACTATCGGTACATTTTCTAGAATCGCGGTCCGGCTCACGTGCAGCTCCTTCGTTGAATATTGCATGAGATTGTGCACGATCTTGTGCATAATGCAATAGCATGTATTATCGGGTTATCAGGTGACAGGAGAGACGCGATGGAACGATACCGGGGGATGAAGCGCGAACAGCTGGACGTGGCTTACAACAATCGAGCGGTAGTGCCGGATTGGCAGGGATACCTGGATAGGTGGCGCGTCAGAGGCGAGAAAACCTATGAGACGGCGACCGCGCGAGACCTTGCCTATGGCCCTGGTCAGCGGCAGCGTGTCGATCTTTTTTTGACTGACGACCCTGCCGCCCCGACATGCCTTTTCCTCCATGGAGGCTATTGGCAGTGGAATGACAAAGAGGGGCAAGCCATTGTCGCCGATGGAATGCTTCCCAATGGCATAAACGCTGCTATCGGGGAGTACACACTCGCTCCCGATGCGACGATGACCGACATTTGCCGTGAAGCGGTTGATCAGGTGCTCTTTCTCTCAAAAGAGCTGTCCGGAAGAGGCCGCAATCCAAGCAACATCTACCTTTCCGGAATCTCGACTGGCGCTCATTTGATGGCCTGCGCCTTGGGCCTGGAATGCGTGCGGGGAGCGCTTCTGATCAGCGGAATATACGATCTTGAGCCGATACGAATTTCGTCGCTGAACGGCCCGATAAACATGGACTGGAAGGAGGCCAGGTTGAACTCACCTCTTCATGCCGTTCCCGATCGTGTGCCGCCCGTCACCATCGCTCATGGAGCATTGGAGCGTCCGGAAATCCAACGCCAAAGTGCCGATTATTACCAGGCCCTTCGGTTTCTGGATCACGACGCAGTGCTCGTTCCTGTCCCCGAGACCGATCATTTTTCCGTGCTCGAAACCCTCTCCGATCCAAATGGTGTCTTGGCTAGCGAACTGGTTCGCCTTGTCGAACGGACGCGGCTCACCTAAAATCGATCCCACAGGAGCGGACATGAAAACACCAGCTGAACGCACGAAGAAATCCACGCAGAAAGATCAGGCAAACTCGATTGCGCTCCGGCCTGCCGGCTTGAACGACGTCGAAATCGTCGTCTTTACAAAGCTGCTCGAAGCAGTCGCAGAACGACGCCTGGTCCCTGGCTTGCGGTTGGTGGAAGATGAGCTTGCAGAGGTTTTCAAGGTCAGCCGGGAGCGAATTCGCCGTATTCTGCTCGTTCTTTCGCAGCACGGGATCGTGCGGCTCGAACCCAACAAGGGAGCTTATGTCGCGCGGCCCAATGCAATCGAGCGGCGCGATGGGTTCGAGGCAAGGCAATTGATCGAACGGCATCTGCTCGAGAGATTATGCGCTTTGAACCCTGCGCGGCGGAAGATGATCGTGAGCGAATTGCGCAAGCACATCGAGGCGGAGCACGATGCAATCGCCAATAATCAGCGTGCTCTGCAAATCAGGCTGTCGGGCGAATTCCATCTGAAGATCGCAAACTGCGTCGGCAACGCGGAACTGCTGAGGATGCTGCAAGATCTTCTCGTTCGGACATCGCTATCGCTTGCGGCGCATGCGCATCATCAGGATCTCAGCTGTTCGATGAATGAACACACCGTGCTTCTGGATGCCGTGGAGGTTGGCGACAAGGACAGGGCGCTCGAGCTGCTTTCTGCTCACCTGTCTCATATCGCCGACGACATGGCTGAAAATATCGCGATGGGCAGCGATTTGCATCGAGCCCTCACCGAATGAATCGCTTCATTCAATGCCGGAAGACCAGGCGAATGTCGACTTCGCGGATTGGCGCCGGGCGCATGTCCAGGGCATGCTCGATGACATGCAGGCACCTGTCCATCGCTTTCGCGGCGGCAAGGCTTTCTCCGGCTTCGATGAGGGCGAGCAGGCGATGGTATTCGACGGCTGCGGAGCTGAACGTCATGCTCGTCGCATAGAGGCCAAGGATCAACGACGTCTGGAGGACAAGCCGCTCCAGCGCCTCGGCCAGGGGCCGATTGTGAGCAAGTGCGGCCAATGATCTGTGGAATGAACTGATACCTTCGATGGTGCGCTGTCGCTGTCCATGCATCCATTCGCGTTCCCACGACTCCAGCTCTTTTTTTAGGGAATTGAGTTGTGTGGTCAGGATGGTGCGCGTGACGATCTCAGTGGTTGCTCTCTCAACGACGCGCCGGGCAACGAATACGGCCTTGGTGTCCTGAAGAGTGGGGCTTGAAATGAACGCGCCCCGATTGCGCTTCAATTCCACAAGCCCCTCAAAGGAGAGGCGATGCAATGCCGAGCGGACCTTGGCGCGATTGGCGCCCAGTGTTTCTGCCAGGAGTTCCTCGGAGAGTTTGGCAGTCGGCGGAAGGCGACCTTGCAATATCGCTAATTTTACGCGCTCACAGATTACCGTTTCGACGTCTTGTTCGGCCATTTCGGCAGCACCCTTCAATAGCCGGCTTCAACCAGCTTTAAGTTTACGCACCCGCATTATCAATATGCCTATTTTCTATGCAAAAATTGTCAACAATCTTTTCGATATTGTCGAAGATACCGCGTGATTTCGGCATAAATTTCACTATCCAATTGATTTTGCTTTGTTATATTGATCTGGCACGGCGATTGCTTTTCTTTCTATGTAGCCAGACGAGCGAGGTACTGCAATGCGAATGACTTCAATCCCTCTTATCGATATTGCTCCTTTCTTGGAAGGTTCGGCGGAAGGCCAGGCAAAAGTAGCGGCTGAAATCAAAAAAGCCTGCGAAGACATCGGCTTTTTTCTGATTAAGGGACACGGCGTCGAGCAGCCGACCATTGACGAGACATATGATGCGGCAGCGGCCTTCTTCCGTTTGCCGGTCGAGGAAAAGCTGAAGATCAGGCAGCCGGAAGGCAACATTCCGCGCGGCTATACCCCATTCAAGGGCGAGACGCTTTCGGCCAGCCTCGGGAAGGCGGCTCCGGCCGATCTCAAGGAAATGATCGACATGGGCCCGGTCGATGTTCCGGAGGGAGAATATTTCCACGGCAAAGACGCAGGCTTCTATTTTCATGAAAACCTGTGGCCGGAAAAGCCGGAAGGTTTCAAGGATTCCATGGAGCGCTACTACCGCCGAATGAATCGCCTGGCGAACGACCTGATGGCGATGTTCGCTCATGCTCTGAACCTGCCGGAAGACTTCTTCTTCGACAAGCTGGATAAGAACATCAGCGCGGTCCGTGTGATCTGCTATCCCGAGCAGAGCGAGGCTCCCGAGCCCGGCCAGCTTCGCAGCGGCGCCCACACCGACTACGGCACGCTGACGATCCTTATGTCCGACAAGTCGGCCGGAGGCCTGCAAGCTCAGCATCGTGACGGCTACTGGGTGGACGTCACGATTGAGCCCGGCACCTACGTCATCAACATCGGCGACATCATGCAAATCTGGACCAACGACCAGTGGGTTTCCACGATGCACCGCGTCGTCAATCCACCGGCGGAAGTCGCAAGCGCGGCCAGACGCCATTCGGTCGTATTCTTCCATCAGCCAAATTACGACGCCCTCATCGAAACACTGCCTTCCTGCTATGGTGACGACAATCCCCGCCGTTACGAGCCGGTGACCTACAAGGAACATTGGAACCACAAGTGGAACGCCTCCAGAGGTAAGTAACCTGAAGGAGCTTCACAGATGGCCGAAACCATTTCCATTGTTCTTTGCGGAGACACGTTGCCAGCCAGGCGGTTGCGCGACGTGCCGGAATCCGCCCGCGATATTTTCCGCCATGTATCGGAGAGCGACCTTTCCCTGGGCAACTTCGAGATACCTTTGACGCAGCGCGGATCGCCTGTTCACAAGCTTCTCAATATCCGGGCGGAGCCGGAAATCGCGCAGGATGTCCCGGATTTGGGGTTGGACGTCGTCACGATCGCCAATAACCACACCGTCGATTACGGCTGGGATGGCCTCGCGGACACAAAGCAGTTCCTGGAAGACGCCGGCATCAAGGTCGTTGGTGCCGGCAAGGTGCTGGAAGAGGCAGGTCGCGCCTCGTTCCATACCGTAGGGTCGCTGAGAGTTGGAATTTTAGCGTTTTCCTGCCTGACCCCTGCAGGTATGGGGGCAGCTCCCACTCGGGCAGGCATTTCACCGCTTCACGTCGAGACGGGCTATGAGATCGACCCGTGGTATCAGATGGAGGAGCCTGGTGATCCTTCCGTCGTAAAAATTCGCACCAAAATCCGTGCCCAGGACATGGCCTGGGCAGTCGAACTGACGTCCGAGGTGCGACGTCTGTGTGACGTCCTGATCGTAACCGTTCATTGGGGCTACGGGTCGGGTGACCAGCTTGCCGAGTATCAGCATCCGCTTGCGGTCAAGTTCATTGATGCCGGCGCCGACATTATTCACGGGCATCACCCGCATGCGATCCACGCGATCGGCTTTCATAAAGACAGACCCATCATCTACAGCGCCGGGACCTATGTCGGCCAACAGGTGTTTCTCGAGGCGTCGCCACAGGTACATCAGATGTGGGCTGCCATGTCCCCCGACGGCTTTGTCACCTCCATCGAATACGAAGGCAACGTCCGGAAGTCCATTCGCATCATACCCACGACACTCGATGCGGACCGTTTGCCACGGCGCGCAAACCCACAAGAATTCGATGCGATCCTAAAGCGTTTGCAGCACCTGTCGGAACGTCATGGCGCCCAGTTCGCCATCGACGGCGCAGAAATAATCGTGAGCGCCTCGCCATGACGCACGACCTTGAAATTTCGTTGGACAAAACGGGCAATAAGCCACCCGACGTAATGAACCTAGCCATCAATCCAGAGGAAAGAACCAATGACAAAGAGCTCAGAAATCACACGCCGGAAATTCTCCAAGCGCGTTGCAACGGCGTTTGCAGCAGCTGCCCTCACCGTTTCGACGTTCGGCATGGCCTCCCAGGCGCTGGCCGCGAACAAGAAGATCGCCGTTAGCTTTCCAAACGCCTCTGTCATCGGCGCGGTCATCACCTCGCTCGATGCAGCCAAAGTGAAAGGCAAGGAAATGGGCTTCGACGTTATCGTCGACGATCCGGGCACCGATTTGAACAAGCAGATCAACACGATCAAGACATGGATCGAGCAAAAAGTAGAAGTCATCGTCGTCAACGCTCTGCAGCCCGATGCATTCGAATCCGTTGCCAAGCAAGCGCGCGAGGCGGGTATCGTCTGGATCACCTACGGCCAGAAAATTCAAAACCAGGACGCAACGGTTGGCTATGCGCAATATCCGGACGGCAGGACCCTCGGCGAATACGCCGGCACCTGGGTGACGGACAAGCAGGGCGGCAAGGCCAAGGTCATCATTCTTGGATACCAGAAGGGTGTCTGGGGACAGCAGCGTGGAAGCGGCATCAAGGAAGGCCTTCTCGCAAAGGCTCCGAATGTGGAGATCGTCGCTGAACAGGATGCGATCAGCCCCACTGAAGGCTTGAACGTCACGCGCTCCCTTCTTCAGGCTCATCCCGATGCGAATGTCATCCTGGGCGTCGAAGACCCTGCGACAGAGGGTGCCTACAAGGCCTGGATCGCTTCCGGCAAGGACCCCAAGGACCCGAACGCTTTCATCGGCGGTATGGATGGAACTGTACCGGCGTTGA
>Ga0307515_10019328_pt1 | contig 12275 bp, 9 predicted proteins | sample 17_EM_MG_FD_194513 | JGI IMG/M metagenome (GOLD analysis project Ga0307515, IMG submission 194513) | Populus trichocarpa ectomycorrhiza microbial communities from riparian zone in the Pacific Northwest, United States - 17_EM | ecosystem: Host-associated > Plants > Roots > Unclassified | place...
GACACCGCCGTCCCCGGGGTATAGAGGGCACCCAACCCCAGCCGTGTCTCACGCGTGCGGAACATGGAAAACCCGTCAGGGTCCGGCACGGACGAGGGCTTGCCCGATGCCAACACCGGTAAGCCAACCGTAAGGGAGGCCCAACTCCCTGGCGGGAGCAGGATGCCCAAGAAGCGAACGCCGGTGGCCGAAAGGCAACAGGAAACCGGAACGTCGTGGCCGCCCCTCCAGGTGGCCGTTCTGGATAACTGGCCGGATACCAGGCCGTGTGCCTGGCTGTGAAAGCAGGCTGACGTGTGGCAGGTGAGCCTTTGAAGACGAACAGCTCGATCCACCGGAGCCGAAGGACAAGTTAGACGCGATGACAGCTTTTGCCTTCGATACTGCGATGGCGGCTCTCGGAGTGAACGGACCTGAGGACGCAGTCCACGAGTGGGACGTCATCAACTGGCGGCCGCATGAGGACAACGTACGGCGGCTACGGCAGCGGATCTTCAAGGCGGTTCAAGACGGGGACCTGGTCAAGGCCAGGAACCTGCAGAAGTTGCTGCTTCGCAGTTGGAGCAACACGCTGGTCAGCGTGCGGCAGGCGACGCAGCGCAACACCGGCCGCAAGACGGCGGGCATCGACGGGGAGGTCGCGTTGACCTCTCCGGCCAGGATGGAGCTGGCGGTGCGGGTGCACTCCCAGCTCGATGACTGGCAGCCCCGCGCGGTCAAGCGGGTGTATATACCGAAGGCGGGCAACCGTGCGAAGCTGCGTCCATTAGGGATTCCGGTGATCGCGGACCGCTGTCACCAGGGCAGGGTCCGTAACGCGTTGGAGCCCGAGTGGGAAGCCCGGTTCGAACCCAAGAGCTACGGGTTTCGGCCGGGTCGCAGCTGCCAGGACGCGGCTCAGGCGATCTACATGACCTGCAAAGGCTCTCGGGCCAAGCGGTTGTGGGCGCTGGACGCGGATCTGGCTGCGGCATTCGACAAAATCGATCATGATCGGCTGATAGAGGCGCTCGGGTTGTTCCCCGCCAGGGACATGATCCGGGACTGGCTCAAGGCCGGCGTATTTGAGGCGGGCAAAGGGTTCGCGCCGACCGAGGAGGGGACTCCCCAGGGCGGTGTGATCAGTCCGCTACTTTTGAATGTCGCGTTGCATGGGCTGGAAGAGGCGGCAGGCGTCCGCTACTTCACCTCCGGCTCACAAGCCGGGGAAACAAGAGCGGGGTCTCCCGTGGTCATCCGCTACGCCGACGATCTGATCGCGCTCTGCCACAGCCAGGAACAGGCGCAGCAGGTCCAGGCAAGGTTGGCCGAGTGGCTGGCGCCCCGGGGTCTGGTCTTCAACCAGGACAAGACAAGCATCGTGCACCTCGCCGATGAGGGGTTCGATTTCCTGGGGTTCAACGTCCGCCGCTACCGCGGCAAGCTACTCATCAAACCCAGCAAGGCCGCCATCGGGCGGATACGTAGAAGGCTGGCCAACGAGATGCGCGGCCGGCGCGGCTCGAACGCGCCAGCGGTCCTCGCCACGATCGTTCCGATCACGCGAGGATGGGCCGCCTACTACCGGGGCGTGGTGTCCAAAGAGGTGTTCACCGCCTTGGACGACTACATGTGGAAACTCACCTACAAGTGGGCGAACCACAGCCACGAGAACAAGCCGAAATCCTGGATCATCAACCGGTACTACGGCCGGTTCAACCCCGCCAGGCAAGACCGGTGGGTGTTCGGGCACCGCGACAGCGGAGCCTATCTCCCCAAGTTCGCCTGGACACAAATCGTCAGGCACTACATGGTGCCAGGGACGGCGTCACCCGACGATCCGGCCCTGGCCCAATACTGGGCCGACCGGCGCCGCAGGAACAAGCCCCCGCTGGACCGCAGCACTCTGCGCCTACTACAGACGCAGGGCGGCAACTGTCCACTATGCGGAGACAACCTTCTGCACACCGATCGTGAGCCGGACAGCCCACGCGAGTGGGAGCAATGGCTCACCGGCACCCGCAAAGCGATCACCAGGCACAACCTGATCGCACGCGGGCAACCGGGCACGCCCGACGACGTTCGCCTCGTGCACGTCTCCTGCGAACGCCGACACAACGGCGCCGACAGGAACCCGGCATCTTCGCACGTCTGAATCGCCCCTCGGGGCTTGCTTGAGCCGTATGCCGCGACGAGTGGCCCGTACGGTTCTGAGGGGGCGGCGGCGCAGCAATGCGCCGCCGCTACCCGGCAGAGCGCCGAAACGGTATTGGATGTCCTGCGTGAGCGCGGCAGACGCGGTCTGCCGTGCACGGAATTGTTTCGACAACTGTTCAACCCGAACCTGTACCTGATGGCCTACGGGCGTCTGTACTCCAACCACGGAGCGATGACTCCCGGGGTCGACGGGGAAACCGTGGACGGCATGTCCTTGGGTAAGATCGGTCGTGTCATCGACGCGTTGCGTCACGAACGCTACCGGTTCCTGCCCGCCCGGCGGGTCTACATCCCCAAGAAGAAGGGGACGAAGAAACGACCGTTGGGGTTGCCGTCATGGACGGACAAACTCGTCGGGGAAGTGGTACGCCTGCTGTTGGAGGCATACTACGAGCCGCGTTTCTCTGCCCGTTCGCACGGTTTCCGTCCTGGCATGGGCTGCCACACGGCATTGACCGAGGTGGCAAACCACTGGTCCGGGACGACCTGGTTCATCGAGGGTGACATCGCCGACTGCTTCGGGAGCCTCGATCACGATGTCATGCTCTCGACGCTCGCCGGCAGCATCCACGACAACCGGTTCCTCAGGCTGGTGCGCAACATGCTGCAAGCCGGGTACCTGGAAGACTGGGAGTTCAACGCCACGCTCAGCGGATGCCCGCAAGGCGGGGTGGCATCTCCCGTATTGTCCAACATCTATCTGGATCGGCTGGACAGTTTCGTCGAGACGGTACTCATCCCCGAGTACACGCGAGGGAAAGGCAGGAGCGAGAACCCTGCCTACAAACAGGTATCGGACAAGATCGTGCGGGCTCGTCGCCGCTACGACCTTGGCGAGGTCCGTCAGTTGCGTCAACGGCTACGGACCCTGCCGCGTGGTAACACGCGTGACCCAGGTTTTCGGCGGCTGCAATATATTCGCTATGCCGACGACCACCTGCTCGGATTCATCGGACCACAAGCCGAAGCAGAGGAGATCAAAGCCCGGCTGGCGCAGTTCCTGCGAGACGACCTCAAGCTGGAACTGTCACCAGAAAAGACGCTCATCACCCATGGGCGGACCGGCGCGGCGAGATTCCTCGGCTATGAGATCAGCGTCGGGCACGACGATCAGAAGACCACCAACGGTCGACGGTCGGTCAACGGGAAGGTCGCCCTGCGCGTCCCCCGCGACGTGATCACATCGAAAAGCGCCCCATATATGAAGTTCGGTAAACCCGAACGGCGTCCGGATCTGCTGAATTTGACCGACACTCTGATCATCAGCAGATACGGTGCCCAATGGCGCGGCTACCTCCAGTATTACCTGCTCGCGCAAGATGTGTGGAGACTCAACCGACTGCAATGGGTCATGCTGACCTCCATGCTGAAAACACTGGCCGCAAAACACCGCTCGACAGTGACGAAGACGGCCCGCGAATACCAGGCCACCATCGTCACGCCGCACGGGCCTAGGGTGTGTTTCCAGGCCAGTACCGAACGCGCCGGAAGGTCCCCACTGGTGGCACGGTTCGGTGGTATCCCCCTCAAACGGCAGAAGAAAGCGGTCCTTGTTGACCGTGAACCCGCCCTGGCATTCGGCCGGCGCAAGGGCAGCGAACTACTCGCTCGTCTACGCAACGGCCGATGCGAATTATGTGAGCGGCGATCCGAGGCGCAGGTGCACCAAGTATCCAAGCTCTCTGATCTCGCAACGCCAGGACGGCCGCAGCCGATGTGGGCACAACTGATGGCCAGGATGAGGCGCAAGACGTTGATGGTCTGCCCATCCTGCCACGACAGCATCCACGATCGGCAACCTGTCAAAACGCTCACGTAGTAGTCACTGGAGAGCCCTGCTGCCGGGAAACTGGCACGGCGGGTTCGGGCCGGGGGCTGCTGGAAAAGGACCCATCAGGGCACCTCGCCAGCGGCCCACCGGTACTGCGTCTCGTGCGGCAGGGGCCATGCATAGTCATGCATGCGGCGCCGACTGAGCGTGGCGACCGTCGTGAGCCCGGCGAGCGGTCAAGATGCGATGGCTGATGTGTCGGATAACGGCCGTTATCACGCGCTAGCATTCGGCATGGAGTTGCTCGGCCGCGAGTCCGAGTTGGCCGCGTGCCTTGCCGGTTTGGGAAGCGCTCAGGCGCCGGCTGGGGCGGTGATCGTCGGTGATCCCGGAATCGGCAAGACCACACTGTTCCGGGCGGTAGTCAACGCCAGAGCCCAGCTGAAGTGCCGTGTCCTGGCGACCACGGGGCTCAGTGGCGAGGCCGATGTTGCGCTGGCCAATCTGACGGATCTACTCGATCCTGCGGCCAGGGAGGTGCTGGCCCAGCTTCCGGAGGTACAGGCCAACGCGGTACGGGCGGCGCTGGGGTTGGCGTCGGCCACGGGCCGGGTCAATGGCGAGGTGATTGCCCGCGCCACGGTGAACGTCCTGCGCGCGCTGGCCGGCGGCGGGTTGCTGATCGCGATCGACGACGAGCAGTGGCTCGACCCGGACACCCGGCGGCTACTGATCACCGCGGTCACGTGGCTGACCGACGCGCCGATCAGGTGGCTGGTGTCGGTCCGTGCGAGTCACGCAGACGCAGGTCTCGCACCCGTCCTGGCGCACGAGCTGACGCCGAGGCTGGCTCGGGTCGACCTAGCCGCGATGGACCGCTACGCGCTCGATCAGTTGATTCGCGACCGGCTCCCGGCCCGGTGGTCGCCGCGGTTGAGCCGCCATATCTGCGACGTATCCGGCGGCAATCCCTACACGGCGCTGGAACTTGCCCGGGAAACCCTGGCCTCGGCCGGGCCCGACGCGGCCGCGGTCAAGGTGCCGGGCTCCCTGAGCGGCTCGCTGAACGCCAGGTTGCTGCGGCTGGGTCCCTCGGTCCTGGCCGTTGCGCAGGCCGCCGCGGCTGCGGCGGTCCCGACCCGGCGGTTGTTGCGCTTGGTTGTGGGCGGGAACGTCGATGCGGCGGTGGACGCCGCCCTGGAGGCGGAGGTTTTCGACGCCGCTCCGCCGGACCCGGTCCTGCGGTTCACTCATCCGCTGCTGCGCGAGGTGGCCGCGGCCTCGTTGACCTGGCCGCAGCGCCGGGAGTTGCACCGGGCGTTGGCGCGCGCGGTGCAGGATCCGGACGAGGCGGCCGGGCATCTGGCCGCCGGCGCTGACGAGCCCGACGAGGGTCTTGCCACGATCGTCCAGGACGCCGCCGAACGGGTGGCGGATCGCGGGGCTCCGGTGCGCGCCATCGCCCTCGCCGAAGCCGCCCTCGCGTTGACGCCCGACCCGGCCGGGCCGTCGGTGTGGCGCCGTCGGCTGATGCTGTTGAACTATTTGGAAAGAGCGAGCGAGAACGAGCGAGCTCGCGCCCTGACCGAGAAATGGGCGGCTGCGAACCCTCCGGACGAGGCACGGGGCAGCCTGACGTTTTTCCGCAGCCTGTTCGAGCCCGACCCGCAGGCCGGCCTGGAGAGGATAGCGCAAACCGTCGAGCAGCTCGACCATGATCCGGCTCTGGCGGCCCATGCCGGCGCCGTGCTCGCCGAGGGGCTGGCCACCAACCATTGGCGGTTCGCAGAAGCCCAGGTCCACGCCCGCCGGGCGGTGGCCAACGCCCGGCGGGCCGGTGCCTCTGAAGTCCTTCGCTGGGCGCTCGCGATCGAGGCAGACCTCGCCGACCGGACCGGGGATCCGGGCGCCGAGGCGATGCTGCGCGCGGCGATCGCGGTGCCCGGCCGGGACGACATGTGGGTTCCGTACTGTTCACCGGAAATCCGCTTGGCGTACTGGCACCTGCGCCGCGGCGACCACGGCCCGGCACGGCAGCTGATGCATTTCGTGATTGAAGCCAGCGAGCGCAACGGCCTGGAATACAGCGCCGCCTTCGTACATCCCTATTTGCTGTTTCTCGAATGGGCTGCTGGACGGTGGGACGAAGCCGAACGGTGCGCCGAACTCTACGGCCGTTACGCCCGGACCTTCCAGCAGGAAGACAGCTACTCCACCCTGGTCGCCAACTACATCCCAGCCAGTCGCGGACGGACCGACCCGGCACGTGCGGCACTCCGCGATGCTCTACCCGGGTGCCATGCGGGGCTGGATGCCATCATCCGCAGCGCCCTGGCACGACTGGAACTGTCCGTCGACGACCCCACGGCCGCAGTCGCCTGGCTGGACCCCATCGTCGCGTCGCTGCCCGACCGCACCTTCGTCGCACCCGGCCTGATCACCGCACCGGCGGATCTCATCGAGGCCTACGCCCGGGTCGGCCGCACCGATGACGCCGCGCGCCTGCTGGACTGGCTGCAGGGCGCCGCCGAGCGGTGGAACAACCCATGGGCCCGCATCACCAGCGGCCGTGCCGCGGCCGTCCTGCACCTGGCCCGCGGTGACCCCGGCGCTGCCACCGCCGTACTCGAACCCGCCGTTACCGCGGCCCGCGAACGCCAGCTGCCGCTGGAACTCGGTCGGTGCCTACTTGTGCTCGGCACCGCCCAACGCCGCACCCGCCACCGGCGCACCGCCGCGCACACACTCGACGAAGCGATCCAGGTGATCGACGACCTCGGCGCGCAGCGGTGGGCCGAACTGGCCCGCGCCGAGCGCGCCCGTCTCACACACACCGCCGACGGCCTCCTCACCCCCGCCGAGCAACGGGTCGCCGAACTGGTCGCACAGGGGCGCACCAACGCCGAGATCGCCGCCACCCTGCTGATCACGGTCAAGACCGTCGAGGGCACCCTGACCCGCATCTACCGCAAGCTCGGTGTACGCAGCCGCGTAGACCTGGCCCGCCGCGCAACGACCTGAAATCCCGGGCAGACCGAACTTCCCGATACCAAGAACGCGCGGCTTGTACGGCACGAGCCCTGCGCAGTACCTCCGGCGCGCCCGTCTGCTCAGCGTTCACAGCTTGCTGGGCCAGGCAGCGGGTCTCGTCGAATCTCCATCCCTCAATGAAGCGGTGCACGAACAGGCACCGACGTAGGCCCTCTTGACCTTGACGGGCACCTGTTCTACGGCTTCGGCCATGATCTCTATACCTGCGGCCCAGTTCGCGTCAAAAGCCCACGGAAGAACGTGAAGTGTCCATATACCTCGGCCTGCGGGTCCAGTGCGGTCCATCTCTCGATGAGAGTGCGTCCCCGCTCCACCTCGTCGGATCTCTCCAGAAGGTCCAGCATCATGATCCGGCGGCGCCATGCGGGTAGTCCGTCCGGTTCGGGCGTCAGCGCGAGCGCGGCTTCGGCCCGCCTCGTCGCCTGCGATACGGCACCCCGGCGGGCCAGCCGCCCAGCCGCAGCTTTGGCGGTCGCCGCGACGTCTTCGTCTGGCTCTGCCGTGCCGGCCGACAAATGTCCTGCGGCCTCGTCAGGATCGGACATGGCGTTCGCCCATGCCCGTGAAGACTCCGGTGCTGCGCGAGGTTGAACGGCCCCTGCGCACAGCGAATGCCGTGTCGCCGCTCGCCGAGGCAATCGCCGCGCTGCTGCTCGGCGGGCGTGCTGCTCCCGAGCCGTATCTGCGTTGGCTGCGCTGGGCCAAGCAGCAGGCGGGAACGCTGAGTCTGCCGACGACCTGGCCCCTGCTGTTTAACGACCGGTCGTTCTGGCCCGAGTTCCGGCTGCCGGCTCCTGCTGGTCTCGAGACGACAATCGACCAGGACCTCGCAGGGCTATAGCGGACCACGGCCAGGAAGGTCCGCGTCGGCCTCGCGGACCTTCGGCGACGCTCCGCCGCCGGCAGCGGCATACCGGCCTTCACGACGGCGGCTGCCTCCGAGATATTTCGTGGCCGGTGGTACGGCGGCCTTGTTCGCGGCGTCCGGGTTCGTGCGGCGACCGCTATTGCCGGTCGAATCCGGTGGCTGCCGCCCGGGCCAGGTGCACGCGGTTGCGGATTCCGAGCTTGCGATAGATCCGGGTGAGGTTGGACTCGACGGTCTTCTCCTTGATAAGCATGGCGGCGGCGATCTCGGCGTTGCTGTGTCCCGATGCGACAAACTCGGCGATCCGGCGCTCTGTCGCGGTGAGGACGTCCTGGGCGGTGTGGTCGAGCCGTGCGTGTTCCGCGCGTGCCTGGTCCGACCAGTGCCGTGCGTTCATGCCTTCGAAGGTCGTGATCGCCTCGTGCAGGGTTGCCGCCGCGTCGCGTCGTCGGCGGGCACGCCGTTGGGCGCGGCCGAGCACGAGCAGCCCTCGGCCCAGTTCGAGTTGCAGGCCGAGCTCGCGCGCCCAGGCTGTCGCCGGTTCCAGCGCCTCGGCGGCGGAGCTGGGGTGACCCTCCGAGAGATGACGTAGCGCGGCGCAGCGCAGGCCGACGATCCTTGCCCAGGGTTCATCGCGTCGTTCCGCGCCTTCCTGTAGGAGCCGCAAACGTGCGACGGCTTCGTCGTGGCGGTCCAGGCGCAGCCAGCACTCGATCAGGTCGCCCTCGAAGGTGGGTAGCAGGAACTCCACGAAGGTCCGCTCGCTCAGCACCGTGGCTACCGGATCCAGCCAGGCGGCAGCGGCGGCGGGATCGTCGACCGACAGCTCGAACTCGCCGGCGATGCCCCGCAGGAGGACCTCCGCGGCACGGTCCTGCCACGCCTCTGCGAGGCGGATGGACTCCGCAAGTTCATCGCGCATCTGCGGTGCCGGAGTTCGTCCCATGTGCATCAGGCACGTGACGATCGCTGACGCCGTCGCATGGATGTCGTTGAAGCGAGCATGCCGCACGAAGTACTCGGCGTGCTCCTCGGCGGCCTCCCAGTGCCCCTGCAACCACTCGATTTGCGTGTAGTTCCAATGTGCGGTCCCGCCCCATCGACCGCTGCGTTCGTTCGCCTCGTACAGCACATTGGCCATTTCTCGCGCTGGCGCGAGTTCTCCTCGGCGCAGGTGCCAGTCGGACAGCGCATCGTGCGCAGCCATCCAGGACCGCGGCGCGCCGAGCTCGTCCTGTAGAGACACAGCGGCACGCAGGTGCCGCTCGGCATCCGGGTCACCCTCCCGGCCCACGATGTCGGCGAGTACGGACAGCGCCCAGCTGAGAACGCCCGGCTCGCCGCTGGCCCGGGCGGCCACTACGGCCTGCTCGGCGTGACCGCGCGCCTCTTCGACCCGCCAGTCCTCGACCAGCAGGCACCTGGCGAGCCTGGCCCCGGCGTACGCTGCGGAGCCGGGGTCATCGGCCAGTTCCCCGACCGCCCGGTCGAGCAGCCGGAAACGGGTCTCCATGTCCGAGAACGACGAACTGATGAGGCTGAAATGGCCGCGCAGGTTCTGCGGAGGGGTCTCGCCGGACCAGGAGGATGCCAGCGACCGGCCCCGCGGTATGTCATGGACCGCATCGAGGCATCTGAGCACCAGGAATCTGCGGAGCCACATTTCGGGACTTAGGGTGCCGGGGGTCAGGCGCAGAGCGGCCTCGGCTAGGCCCGAGGCGCGTGCCGGCATCCCCGACTCCAGGAGCCGGATGGCAGCAGCCTCAAGTATCGAGGCGGCCTCCTCGGCCGGTTCGTCGGTCCCAGCGGCCAGGTGCAGGGCCGCCTCGTCCGGATCCTCGATGACAGCGGCCAGCCGGCGATGCAGACGGCTGCGGAGTCCAGTGCCCATTGTTGAGATCGCGACCTGCTGCAGCAGAGGATGCGAGCAGCGAAGAACCGTGTTGCCCGCCACGACCTGCAGCACACCGGCGTCGATCGCCGCGTCCACCGCATCGTCGGCGTCGTTCATCGCGCTCGTGGCCAGCGAGCGCAGCAGCCCGCGCGAAGGCCGGGCGATGACCGCGACGGCCTGCACCATCCGCAGCGCCGGCGGCTCCAGCCGCTGCAGTCGCGCGTACAGGGAACTCGACAGCGACGTCGGTACCCGGGCCTCCGTCGCGTGAAATCCGGCGAGAGCGACGGTCTCGCGGGCCAGTTCCAGCGCTGTGTAGGCGTTTCCGTCGGACAGCGCCATGATCCTGCGCACCAGGGCCGGCGACCACGGCCCGGGAAACCGGTCGACGATCAGCTGACTCAGCGAGCCCGCGTCCAGCGGCCCGAGGTCGATCCTGGCCGAGCGCGCCGCGAACTCGTGCGTCGCGACGTGGGCCAACCCGTCCTGTTCGTGACTCGCCCGCACCGACAGCAGCCAGGCCACCGGCGCATCGGTGATCCAGGCGGCGGCCACGCAGAGCAGACGCTGGGTGTCCACGTCGAGCCACTGCGCGTCATCGATCGCGACCACCACGGGGCGGCGATGAGCCAGCGCCCGTAGGGCATTGACGATCGCGCGGGAGATCACGCCCTCGTCGAACTGCCCTGGCAGGCGGGTGAGACGCAGCACGCCACCGAGCGCGTCGGCCTGCACCGCGGGAAGCACGGACAGCACCTCCAGAGCCGCACGATCGAGCAGATCGGCCAGATTCGCGAACGGCACATCGACCTCACCGGCCAGACCAGTGGTGTGCAACACCCGCCGCCCGGATAATGCCGCGTCCCCCGCCACGGAGCGCAGAAGCGTCGTCTTGCCGATCCCCGGCGCACCGATGATGACCACCCCGGCCGGACCGACACCGTCCACCAGCATCGTGCGACACGTGGCACGCTCTCGTTCCCGTCCGAGCAGAACCATCCACCACGCTAACCCGCGCCCCGGACGTTCCGCATCGGGCAGTTCAGCGGCCGTCGCCGCTCGGCCCGGCAAACGCGAAGATCGTGCCCTGGACCAGGAACGTCAGTAGCCGCGGTGAGATCCTGCGCTCGAAGACCCCGGACCTGGTCGAACAACAACTGTGGGGCCTGCTATTAGCCCACTACGCCATCCGCGCCCTGCTCCTGGACGCCGCTGACCCCGCTGGCTGCGACCCGGACCGGATGTCATTCATCAAAGGCCTTCGCGTCGTGCGCCGCCAGGTCACCGACCAGGCGGCCATCACCCCATGAACACCTTTCCGATGGAGCGCCCCTGACCGACGCCCTGGACGAAATCCGCGCTCCGCCCAATCCACCCCGCCGCGACCGGACCTGCCCCCGCGTCCTCAAACGCGCCCGACACAACTCCTACCGCGTCAAACGCCCCACCGACCGGATCACCCGCCATCCCAGCCCACCGACACCGCTACTGGCCTGCCCAGACGGCCTTATCTGAACGGCATCGCCTCATGATCGAACTTCAAACACGATCGCGAAACGCGGCACCGCGCACGGCGCCGAACACACGAGACCCCTCGAACTCCGGTATTCGAGCAAAGGGTTTCCCCCGATGGAAACCGCTGTGCTCGGCGCGAGGGTTAGTTCATCACTGTGAAGGCGTCAAGGAAGCCTTCACCCCTGCCCCACGCAAAGTGCGTAGCCCCGATGCCGTATGCGAGGTCGTCACCTTTGTGAACACAGGCAAGACAGGGGTCCAGGGGCACGGAACGAAGAGAAAGGAGAAACCGCAATGGACCACACCTCCGAGGCCGCTGTCCCGCCGCGGCTGAAGGCCGGCTTCCTGACGACAGAGTTCTGGGCGACCGTAGTGACCTTGCTGCTGCCGTTCCTGACGCTGATCCTTCACAAGGATCTCACCGATCAGGTGGAGATGATCGCTGCTGCTGCGGCCGCTATCGCCTCCGCAAGCTACTCGATCTCTCGGGCGATCGCGAAGTCGGCCCGGGTAAGGACAGCGTGACACTCGAACAGGTTGATTGAACTCCATTCCACGTTCCGTGACCCGTCAACAAAGGAGCTGAAGATGTCGTGGCACCTCAAACAATCGCGTCTGGTTCAGGTCGCTGAAAGCGACGGCCCCCTCGACACGCACATCCAAGTTGTCCAAGGGGACACCCTCATCTTCCACGCCTGGGGGTCAATCTGGGCCGGAGTCTGGTTCACCGGGACGAACGGTCCGCGCGGATGGAACTGGACCGACAGCGACCCCAAGTTTCCGTTGCTCGGCTCCCATCCGTTCTGCCTGTTCGGCCGGCTCGACACCGGGCCGTTCTACATCGGCGAGGAAATGCGGCTCGACGAGACTCCGAACCAGGGAACCCTCCTTCTGGAGATCAACGACGACGTCCATGGCAACGGCACCGGCGCGTTCCATTGCCTGATCCAGCAGTACCGCAATGACTGAAGTCAGTCGAG